>Ga0316620_10000438_pt1 | contig 16942 bp, 19 predicted proteins | sample OWC_Aug_M1_C1_D5_FD_207651 | JGI IMG/M metagenome (GOLD analysis project Ga0316620, IMG submission 207651) | Wetland soil microbial communities from Old Woman Creek delta, Ohio, United States - OWC_Aug_M1_C1_D5_B | ecosystem: Environmental > Terrestrial > Soil > Wetlands | place: USA: Ohio... | reverse complement strand
TACTCCTCGAAGTACTGATCCTATTCTCGATGGCGTTCTTCGTGGCGACGACCTATCTCGTTTATAAGAGGATGGGGCAGATGGGCCAGAAGACGAACCCCCCTGACCAAGCTTCAGCTTAGTCGAGCCGAGTCTCATCAAAGGCGCAGGACCTAAATGTGCACTAAGGTTTATCATGGGAAGCACACGCTGCCATTACCGCAGAGGCTTTAAGCGAGGGGTAGATGCTTCCCATACCCTTACCGATGAGCCTCATAATCATGAACATTCTGGCGATGAGCTTCGAGCTGATATCCAGCACGGTGTAAAGCTTGAGACTGCTCAATTACGAGTTCATGGAAAAGTTCTTCTTCGGGCAGGGAGTGCTTTTCATGTCGTTTAAGCTCTATCTTGCGAGGGGGGGTCATCCTAGACCCCGCCGGAAAAGGTTATAAACGAACCAGATGACCTATAGAAGAAAAAGGTGTGGAATATCAAATGATTTACTCTGAGACTAACCACCGATTGATGGGGGGGTGGCTCTGAGATGGTTGATTTTCTTCCCGCTGCCATAGTAGTAGGCGCAACGATCGTCGGCGCGGTATACGCGATGTCCCAGGGTGCGATCGTTGGGGCGTCGGCAGAGGTCGAGAAGAAGAGCACCGTTTGGGGCGCCGCCTTAAATGCATTCGGTGGCTTTATGATCGTTCTAAGTGTCCTCTTTACGATCATCATATTGGCTGGAGGTGAAACTGGAGTGATACCTGAGACTGCATGGCCCCTCCTGACTGGAGCGATAACGATGATCGGAGCCGGCTTCGCCGCCGCACTCTGTATCATGGTTGCCGCTAAGGCAGGTTCCGAGATGCTGAGCGAGAAGCCTGAGTTATCAATCTGGGCTCTGCTCTTCATTGCTCTCGGTGAGGGTCTCGCCATCTACGGTCTAATTGTCACCATCCTGATGGTGAACAAGTAGCCGTAGGGCGGGGCACCCCGACCCACTTCCTTCTCTTCTTAATAATCTTCTAAAAAAAACACAAATTACGTCGATACCACATTTATGTTAATCTTGCTCGGAAATCCTTTTAATAATTAACACTATCACTTATCCCAAGGGCTTTTAGTCCTACCGTGGATGGATTAGGCATGAAGTTCAAGGCCTTCGTCTACGTCACCCTCAAGGCGGGTTACAGTGATCCTGAGGGGGAGACGACCGCCCACGCTCTCAGGGGGCTGGGCTACTCGGTTGATGACGTCCGGTCAAGCAAGGCATACGAAGTCTCATTCGAGGCTGCCGACCGGGATAAGGCGGATAAACTGCTCGACGAGATGTGCAGACGGCTCCTCACAAACCCGACAAAGGACGACTACCACTTCGAGATAAGTGAGCTGAGATGAGTAGAATCACTCGGAGTCCACAACCCTTTGAGCACTTCCAGATAGACCTTCTGAACGCTAAGGATGGAGAGCTCAGGGAAATCGGGAAGACCCTCGGGCTCGGTCTTAACATTGAGGAACTCCGCTACATCAGGGACCACTATCTCCTACGCGAGAGGAAGGCAACTGATGTTGAGCTCCAAACCTATGACCAGACATTTAGTGAGCACTGCAGCCACAAGAGTTTCCGGGGTGTCGTGTTGACGCCTGACGGGAGGGTGGATGGGCTACTGAAGACCTACATCAGGCGCGTCGTCGAGGAACTGAAGCCCTCGTGGTGTTTCAGCGTCTTTGAGGACAATGCGGGGATCGTGGACCTCGAGGGGGATTACAAGGTGGCTATTAAGGTGGAGACACACAACCACCCATCAGCCATCGAGCCATTTGGTGGAGCAGCGACGGGGCTGGGCGGAGTTATCAGAGACATATTAGGCGTTTGGGCGGATCCGATAGCCTGCACCGATGTACTCTGCTTTGGTCCCCTCGACTACCCGTGGGAGAATCTGCCAGAGGGCGTGAAGCACCCAACATACCTCTTCAGCGGAGTCGTCGACGGTATCGGTAGCTACGGCAACAGCATAGGCATCCCGACGGTAAACGGGGCGACCCTCTTCGCCGACGAGTATACGGGCAACGTCGTCGTCTACGCTGGCTGCATCGGTGTAATCAAGGCGAACCAGTACATTCACCGAGGGAAGCCTGGAGATTACTGCGTCCTCGCCGGTGGACGCACGGGCCTCGACGGCATCCATGGCGTCACGTTCGCATCGGCGGAGCTGACGAAGGAGTCAGAGCAGGTTTCCCGCCCGGCCGTCCAGGTTGCCAACCCCATCGAGGAGGAGAAGTTGAAGCGGGCTATCCAGCAGATAAGTGAGCTTCGGCTCGGCTCCGCCATCACAGACATCGGTGGGGGAGGGCTGAGCTGCGGTGTTTGCGAGACCGCTGAGAAGTACGGTCTCGGTATCGATGTGGACCTCGACAAGATCCCGCTCAAGGCAGCAAAGATGGCGCCGTGGGAGATATGGATATCCGAGAGTCAGGAGAGGATGCTCCTCGTCGTTCCCCCCGAGAACTTGGACCACGTTCTCAAGATATTCATGAACGAGCAGACTGAGGCAAACGCAATCGGGCGGTACAACAATTCAGGTATCGCTAAGCTCACCTACAGGGACGTAAATGTCGCCGACATTCACCTCAAGTCCCTCTTCAACCCACCGATGACAACGCGGAAAGCGGATTGGACCGATCCAAAGCTCGAAGAACCGACCTTTACTAAGCCGAAGGACCTCGGTGCGATGCTACTTAAGCTACTCGCAGGATACAACACCGCGAGCAAGGAGAAAGTGGTACGCCGCTACGATCAGGAGGTCAAGGGGCAAACCGTCGTTAAGCCGATGCAGGGCTGGAACGCTGGCCCGAGTGATGGCGCGGTTGTCAAGCCTCTCGTGGATTCAATGGTCGGTATCTCTATCAGCTCGGGGATCAATCCCCGTTACGGAAAAATCAGTCCCTACTGGATGGCAGCGAGTGTCATCGACGAAGCGATCAGGAATAACGTCGCCGTCGGTGGGCGCAGAATCGCTCTCCTCGACAACTTCACGTGGGGCAACCCCGAATACAAGGATAGGATCGGCAGCCTCGTCGAGGCTTGCAAGGCGTGCTACGACTTCGGTATAGCCTACGAGACCCCCTTCATCTCGGGTAAGGACAGTCTTTACAATGAGTCGCCGTTAGGACCGGTTGTGCCGACGCTCCTCATCACCGCCCTTGGCATTGTGCCAAGCGTCGAGGGCGTAGTCACGATGGACCTGAAGGCTGCGGGCAATTGGCTATACCTCGTCGGAGAGACAGCTCCTGAGCTGGGCGGCTCCGAGTATTACCACATGCTTGGATATCTCGGCGCTTCTGTGCCCAGGCTCGACGCCTTTAAGACCTCGACATCCTATAGGCGGCTGACCGCGGCAATCGACGCGGGCTACGTTAGGGCGTGCCACGATCTCTCCGAGGGTGGCCTAGGTGTGTCCCTCGCCGAGATGGCCTTCACAGGCGGCCTCGGTCTCGACGTGGACATCGCTAATGTGCCGGTCACGGTCGAGATGAGGGAGGAACTCCTGCTCTTCAGCGAGTCGAATGGGCGCCTCCTCGTTGAGGTGTCCGAGGTGGACGCGAGCGCATTCGAGGAGTTGATGAAGGGCTCCGTGGTGGCGTGTATTGGCTCCGTCGTTAAGGAGCCCAGGCTTAGGGTGACGAAGAAGAGCAACCTGGTGATCGAATTGAGTAACGAGGAGACGATTAAGGCGTGGAAGACGCCTCAGGAGGCTCAGCGATGAAGCGCGAGGACATAAGGGTCCTGCTCATGCGGGCTCCCGGAACTAACTGTGATCTGGAGACGGTACGTGCCTTCGGGGACTTAGGCGTGCAAGCTGAGCTTCGCCACACACAGGACGTCTTCAAGACTAAGAACCTGCTAGACTACAACGTCCTCGTCTTCCCCGGCGGTTTCAGCTACGGTGATTATGTTCGTAGCGGTGCTATCTGGGCGAAGGAGTGTGAGTACAGGATTGGCCCCGAGCTTGAGTGTTTCGTCGACGAGGGGCGCCCTGTGCTTGGTATCTGCAACGGTTTTCAGCAACTCGTGGAGCTGGGCTTTCTCCCAGCATTTGAGGGGAAGTCGAAGTACCCGCAGGCGGCGTTGGCGAATAGCAGCCACGGTTACCAGAATCGGTGGATCAGGATGAAGTATGTGGGGCGGGGCAATTGCGGTATGATGGAATACCTTGACAAGGATCAGGTGATTGCTTGCCCCGTTGCGCACGGTGAGGGGCGATTCGTCTTCTCAAAGGAAGGGGAGGAGGAGATGCTCAGGAGCCTCTACGATCGAGACATGCTCGTGTGGCGCTACGTGAGGGCGAACGGGGGATTCGCGGAAGGGAGTTGGCCTGAGAATCCGAACGGGGCCTTCCACGACATCGCCGGCGTCTGCAACCCCGAGGGAACCGTGCTTGGGCTAATGCCCCACCCGGAGCGTGCCTACGACGGATGGCTGATGCCTGAGTGGACGCGGACAGGGATGAGTCGTTATGGCGACGGGCGCGTATTCTACGAGAGCATCGTCAAGTACACAGAGAGGCATTTCTAACCCCCGAACTTGCGTCACCTTCGATTATGAAATTTTTCAGTCTTTTCGAGGAGGTTTCTAACTCGATGTGTGCTTTCGCCTGTATTCGGTTAGGAGGTTACTGAGTTGCTTGTCAGTGAGTGCGAGTATTTCGATGGCGAGGAGGGCGGCGTTCTTTGCGCCGTCGATGCCTACGGTGGCGACTGGGACACCGGTGGGCATCTGGACGATACTGAGGAGGGCGTCGATGCCACCGAGTTTCACCTCCTTCGGGACGCCTATTACTGGTTTTATGGTCTGGGCGGCGACAGCTCCGGGGAGCGCTGCTGCGAGGCCGGCGATGCATATGAAGACCTTTGCGTCTGTCGACTCGACGTACTGAGCTAACGCCTTGGGATTTCTGTGTGCTGAGAGCGTCTTCTGTTCGTATGTGGCTCCGAACTCATCGAAGATGCCCGCAGCGGCGTCGCTCAGTCCCTTGTCCGAGTCGCTGCCGATGATGATGGAGACCTTTACCATGGCTGATTGTAACCTCGTTGGGCTTAAGAAAATAACGCTTATCCCGGTGTGGGATGCTCAGTGATGTCATGGGTGTACTCGTTTCATTCCTGTTACCCGTGGGGTTTTTCCTCGCTCTTATCGGCGTCGTCCTCGTGACTAACTCTCCCTTCATGAAGGAGATGTTGGATCAGGTCGAGTTCCTTCAGAAGAACCGTCGACTGGTAGGGAGCGCGATGGCTATACTCGGATTAGTGCTTATGGTCTTCAGTTTCGGCGCGTAGAGATAAATCGGTGGCAGCCATTCTCTTCTATCATGCCCCGAGTGTCACTCATCTCGACGCTGCATGATTCAGTCGGTTGGAGCATAGGTCCCCTCAGAGAGCAGACGCCTCTACTCAGGGAGCTATATGATCGCCGCGTTGTTGTGGTGACGAAGATGACGAGCCCCGCTGTCGTCGATGCACTTGAGTCCTCGGGCTGGGTACTTGCCCTCCCTAAGAGCAACATCGGGGTCGACTACATCTCGGACTCCCGCAGGAGGGCGTTAAGAACTGGCTTGAATATCGGCTCGGACTACGCACATCTCGTAGATATGGACCGCGTCCTTCATTGGGCTACCAATTACCCTTTGGAGCTAAGAGAGATTGTAGCGAGTATCCCCGACTATGACTTCACTATAATCGGGCGGACGGCGAGGGCCTTCCAGACCCACCCAAGGAACCAGGTGGAGACCGAAGCCATTGCCAACAAGGTCTTCTCACTCATCTACGGGAGGGACGTGGACATCACAGCAGCGTCCCGAGGCGTCTCGAGGGAGGCCGCGGAAGTCATTCTAAGATATTCGCGTGGCAGGTTCTTTGACACCGACTCGGAGTGGCCGACGATTCTCTTCTGTAGTTCATCTCTGAAGATTGGTTACGTTGAGGCAGAGGGGCTTGAGTGGGAGACACGACTGAAGAGGGAGAAGATGACGCTCCCCGATGGCAGACGCGTCGACGTCAAGGAGTACTACGAGTCCAACCCCGAGTCATGGGTCTACAGGGCGATGCTCGCACACATGATCGCAAAGGCTGCGTTGAACACGCATAGGGAGTTAAGGGGCGGGTCTTAAGCCGACTCGTAAATACGTCCCTTCTCGGATTCCCCCCGCTTGATCTTCTCCCACATCTGCTCGGCGAGGGAGTCTGCCATGGGTGTCGGGTACCCGTTCGTGATGCAGCCGAGGCAGAGTTGATCCTTCGCTATACCCGTGCACTTCACGTAGTCATCAATACTGAGGTAGTTGAGGCTGTCCGCCCCGACCTCCTTTGCTATCTCCTCCTGAGTCATCCGGGCGCCTATGAGTTGGGAGTAGGTCGCCATGTCGATGCCATAGAAGCATGGCCCGATGATTCGCGGGTAGGTTATGAAGAGGTGTATCTCCTTCGCCCCGGCTGCCTTGAACCTCTTAACCGTTCCCTTCGTGGTGTCGCCACGTACTATGCTGTCGTCGACGACTGCGAGGCTCTTCCCCTTTATGAGGGGCTCGAGGATGTTGACCTTCCTGAATATGACTTGATCTCTGTCCTCGGCGTCGGTGATAAAGGCGCGTTGGGTGACGTACCTGTGCCGCCTCGTAGCGCGCTCCCAGGGTATTCCCGTGGCTTCGTGGAAGCCATATGCAGCGTCGTTTGCTGTCTCTGGGAGGCCGACTACAATGTCGCACCTCTTCGCCTTCTCGGTGTAGACGCGTGCTAGGGTGCGGCCAAAGTCTGTACGCGCCTGGTAGACGAATTTGCCATTGACTCGGCTGTCGGGGCGCATGAAGTAGGCGAACTCAAAGGCACAGAATGCGCGTTTATGGTTCTCGGCGAGCTGCCTCTTCATGACCTCCCCTTCCTCGACTACCATGAACTCGCCGGGGCAGAACTCGTGGTCCCAATTGATCCCATTTATGTCGAGTCCAACGCTCTCTGAGCTGAAGGCGTGTACTTCCTCGGATTTGCCATAGCAGAGGGGCTTAACGCCGATGGGGTCCTTAAAGGCGAATAAGGTGCCGTCGTCAACAATACCTATGACTGCGAAACTCCCGTCAATTCCCACCATGCAGGCGCGAGCCGCCTCCTCTATGCTACCCGTCTCCTCCAGCCTCTTCAGGATGAGCAGAGCTAGGGCGTGTGTGTCCGAGTAGCTCTGGTCAACGCCAACACGGGCCTGTAGGTCGCGGACATTTACTATGTTGCCGTTGAAGCTGATGGCAATGCTCCTCTTCTCGCCTTTGACGACTAAGGGCATCGCGTCCCTATGTCTGGCACCCATATCAAGTGATCCTGAGGTCGCGTATCGGACGTTTGCTATACCCACCGAGCCCTTGAGGTTCTTAACTTTGAATCCAAAGCCCTGATTGGGTGGTATCAAACCAAGTTGTGTGTAGCAATCAATTTCTCCGTTCCAGGTGGCGAAACCATGGCTTTGGTGCCCCCTGTGGTTCTGGGCGAGCATTCCCCAGTAGAGTGTAGGGAAGACTTCCCCCTCGATCTGGGCTCCGAAGACGCCGCACTTCTCCGCGATGCTCACTTGAGCTCCCTCATTATCTGATCGACGTTTTTCAACTCGAAGTCTCCGAGGGTCTTCTTGCCGATAAGAACCTCGTAGCTAGCGACGCAGCGCATGGAGACCTGCCTAACGACGGATGCGGGTATCTCAGGTGCTGGGCCGTCGCCCATGTACCCGACCTCGCGCAGGTAAGCGCGTAGGAACTCCTTATCAAGACAGTGGGCTTCTTGGGGTTTCCCAGGCTCATAGAACTTTTCAGCCCAGAATCGGGCTGAGTCGTGGCTCGGTGGCTCATCGATCTGGATTAATTCGCCTTCAAGGCGGCCGAATTCAAGTTTAAAGTCTGGGATTATGAAACCGCGGCTCTTGGCGTGACTCTGGTAGGCGGAGAAGAGTTTTAGCGTGGATTCTTCGAGTTCCGCCCACTCGTCCTTGGTGACAAGTTTCTGGGCGATAGCTTCCTTGCCGCTTATTTCAACGTCGTGGCCGGCATCGGCTTTTGTCGTTGGGGTGAGTATGACCTCTGAGAGCTTCTCAGCCATTACGAGACCGTCGGGGAGCTTTATACCGCTCACCATCTTGGTGCCGTCTCTATAAGCGCGCCACGCAGAGCCGTAGAGGTAGGCGCGGCAAACGAACTCGATGTCGATCCTCTCTGCCTTCCAAACGCGCATGGAGCGGCTGTTCTCTACCTTGATGAAGTGGTTGGGGATGACCTTCTTCGTCTTGTTGAACCAGAACTCTGCTAGCCTGTTTATGCTCTCACCCTTGTGTGGGATGAGGGTTGGGAAGACAACGTCGTATGCGCTTATTCTGTCTGTAGTGACTATGAGCATCTCCTTGCCTTGGTTGTAGACGTCCCTTACCTTTCCGCGGCGGGGTTCGATTCCTTTCACTGCGTCACTATACCTGACGACCTCTACTTTTCCCTTGGCGAAGGGATCATCGACCATGTATGCTTCCTTCAACACTGGCACTGCTCCGACTGGGTAAACGAGTTAATACTGATACCCAAGATTGCTTGGTATATCAACTTTCTTTTGACGGGAACATGTCAATTAACATTTTTGATGCAACGGTTCTGTATGCCGCGCCCACGGCATACTTATACCGGCGCCGCCCTATCTCTCAGCGGTTTGGTCTCGAGCAAGCTGAAGAAGAGGTTTGAGGGGCTAGTAGCGGCGGGTGTCAAACCGTTCGCTGACGCCGGAGTCACACCCAACATGGTCACGTTCCTTGGCCTCCTCGTCTCACTAGTCTCTGCTTGGTGTTACTATAATTGGGGATCATCACCGCTCCTGTTGCCCGCTGCTGGGACGCTAGTACTTGTCTCTGGACTCTTCGACGCTGTTGACGGGGTGATTGCGAGAACCACCGGTAAGGTGACCACCTTCGGCGGCTTCTTTGACTCCATCTCCGACCGATACGCCGACGCCTTCGTATTGGCGGGTGTGACCCTTGGCGGGCTCTGCAACCCCATTGCCGGCTTTACTGCCCTCATCGGCTCTCTTATGGTTAGTTATACGCGTTCCCGTGCTGAGGCAGCTGGTGTGGCGATGGCAGGTGTCGGCCTCGCAGAGAGAGCTGAGAGAATAGTAATTCTAGCCGCTGTAACTTTCATAGCAGTCTGGTGGGTCGAAGCCCTAAACTACGGTGTCATACTACTCGCAGTCCTCTCACACCTAACAGTGATACAGAGGGCACAACACTTCCACAAAAACTTGAAATAGTCTGAGAAACCAAGATCGGAAAAGATTGGTTTTTAGAGGCTAGATCCGGATCTCGTCCTGCGACGTTTCGGCACGAACTTTCGCTCATCTTTCCCACGCACCTTGACGACACCACGGTGCACTGCACAACTGATACAGTAGTACTTCGTCACTCTCGTGCGCTGGATACTGGAGCCCTGCGTCTGCAGCTCCTTCAGGAGCCGGGAGTCGACGAGGCTCGTGTACCTCGTCTGCCTCTTAGCCTTATCGCGGGGCACTTGAGCCCCACAGATGCTGCACTGCACCAACCCGGAGCTCCCCTTGTTACCCCCGCTATGGCCTCCGCTGCTCCTCTTTTTCGTCAAATGTGAAACCTCAGCACATTAGTGAGACTCTATATTATAAATCCTACTAGTCATGGCTCCATCTTCTCAATGATCGGGGTGAGGGCGTCGAGGATGATCTCGGCGACCCGACGGTACCCTGCTTGAGTGAGGTGGGTGCCATCGTCTGAGTACTCCTGTCTGAGGTTTCCATCTCCGTCCGAGAGAGCGATGAAAAGGTCTGCTAGGATCATGCCATTCTCCGAGGCTTGTGTCTTGATCATTTCGTTTAGGTGTCTCATGTTGGGACTTGTGTGACGGGTTGGGGTGAGTGTGCAGACTACAGGTGTGGCGCCGATCTCCCCACAGATGGTGTAGAGTTTTGTGAGTTTCTCCATGACTCGCTCTAAGGACTGGGCTGCGCCGAGGTCGTTTATCCCTCCCCATACGACCACTACATCGGGTCTCTCACGGGCGACGGCCTGTCTGAACCTCCAGAGCATACCGTCCGTGCTGTCGCCGTTCACTCCAGCGTTGATGACGACTACCTGCTTGCGCCCGTTGATCTTCTCCCTGAGGAGTGTCTCCAGCTGGGCGGGGTAGGGAACTCTCAGATCGATCGCGTAGGGGTCGCACATTCTGTATCCGAACGTGAGGCTGTCACCAAGCGATACAACCACGAAAAAACCATCACTCATCCTTTAATTGGTATGTCGCAAATGGTAAAAGCTCACCGTCTCGGAAGGGATGGAAGCCCTAGTTTAGAGAAGCGAGGAGCCAGCGAAGCTCCTGTACATATTTGGTGTCCAACTTGTGCGCCTCTGCGCCTTCGAGCATTAGTTCAATTTAACTCCTCGCTGGCGCGTAGGGTTCCGTCGCTTCGCGCAACGGTACAGGTCTACACTATACCATTTCCTGTCCTCACCGAGGACGATATACGTCTCTCTGATATAATGGCTCTGCGGGATACTCTCAACCACGTCAAGTTCCTATAATTCCTTCCGGTCGACCTCGTAGAGGACACCTCGGACGAGTTCCCCCGAGGCATGAACTATGCTGCTGATACCTCCATGCCGCTTCTGACTGAAGAACGGAAAGGCTATCCTATAGTTAGGGAGCTCCGCCTTCATTTGGTAGACGGCGGCGGGGCAGTATTATCTCAAAAACTTTGGGGAGAGATTGGAGCCGTAAGCGAAGTGAAGCATCGAATGTAGTGCACCGCTAAGCAATTTCAGTTTACCCACAGTCCGTCACGTTTAAAGCGCCACGGGGCGATCTGGCTGGCTAGTTCTGGTGATGCAAGTCCGGTGGCGGGTTCCTTAAGCTTCATGAAGGGAAATGTCCTCACCTTAACAATCTGCAGCATCCTCTGGCGCATCAGCATCGACATAATCTGGCCGTTCCTCGCCTTATACATAATGGCACTTGGCGGCGAGTACGAGACCATCGGGCAGGTCATGGCCATCGGCAACCTCGCCTCACTCATCCTCTACCCTCTTGGAGGCTATATCGCCGATTACCAGGGCCGCATCAAAGTCATGGCATACATGACATATGTCTACAGCCTCACATTCCTCATCTTCGTTTTCACGGACAGCTGGATCTGGGTCGGCGTCGGCATGTTCGCCCAGAGTCTCATAACCTTCTACATTCCAGCGATGCAGGCGCTAATGGCGGATTCCTTGCCCCCAGGGAAGAGGGGGATCGGATTCGCAGCGACAATGGCTATCCCGAGTGCCTTCGGCATAGCCTCCCCCATATTAGGTGGCTGGCTAATCAACGTCCTCGGCATAAAACCCGCAGTAAAAGGACTTTATCTCGCAGGCTTCTTCGTCGCCATGCTCGTCGCAACTCTGCGCCTCAAGTTCCTCAAGGAGACGCTGAGCTCGGGGAAAAGTATGAAGATCACGCTTAACTCCGTCCCTGGCCTCGTAATGAAGTCATACGGAGACGTGATCCGCGTTGTGAGGGAGGCGCCACGTCGACTCATTGTCCTCAGCCTTCTCATCTCCGGGTGCACATTCACAGTCAGTCTCGTCTCCCCGTTTTGGATCATCAGGGCCAAGGAGACTATCGGTCTCTCCACCGCCGACTGGGGCGTGATTCTGCTCGTCAACGGCGTCGTAAATGTCCTCCTCAGCCTCCCCGCTGGTGGCTTCGTCGACAGGTATAGCAAGCGTCTCGTCGCCGGGATATGTCTCATACTAGGCGCCATACCCATCTACCTCTTCCTTTACGCCACAAGCTTTTGGCAAGTCCTAGTTCTGGGCGTCCTGATTACCCTCCCCAACACCTTCCTCAACCCCAGTTTTCAGGCAATGTTCATGGATATGGTCCCGAGGGAGAAGAGAGGAAGGACGATAGCAGCCCTCGGCGGCGGGGGCGTCTGGTTCATGGGCGGCGCTTGGGGAACGGGAGTCATAGCTATGCTCAGTATGACTGCTGGCAGCCTCCTCAGTGGCTATGTCTACCGATTCAACTCGTCCCTGCCGTGGATACTTCTCAGCGTGAGCCTATTGCTATTAGGTATCCTATTCGTAACGCAGATCAAGGAGTCTAACAGGGTGGAAGATTAGACGAGTGTGAGGGCGGCTGAGTACGCCCCCGTCTCAGCGTCTATGGCATTTTCCCCAGATCCAATGACGACAGCGTCACCCTCCGTAAGTCTAAACGTTTCCTCTAGAAACTTCAGAAGTGACTGTGCTGGTGTCCTCTCCATACCTGGTATACTCATCATCCCATTTCTGAATACTATCGTCGTCGCCCCGCTAGCACCTGCGAGGAGAGCGGCATCCCGTTGCTCCAAACCGAAGCGGACTCTTGATGCTGCGCCCCTGATGAGTAGGGCATAATTGTAATCTCCGATTGTGTCCTCCGTCGACTGGGCTTCCACCCCCGCGGCAATGACAGTGTGTGCCTCCTTGAGGAGCTTCTGCCCCTTCTTCGATGTGGATATGCCTTTAGTCGAGACGTCGACTAAGCCCTCGTTAATCAAACGCTTTATCAGCGTCCTCACGACGCCCTCACCGACGCCGAGCCTCGTTCCCAGGGCGGCCCTGCCGATGTCGCCTTCAGATGTTATCTCGAGGGCTATGAGTATCTGCGCCTCTACGTATGATGGGGCTCTGCCGGGGACGGTCTTCTCAGCAACGCGTCTTAGGAGGGGTTTGAAGCTCATCTCTGATCAACTGAGGGGTCTTCAGGCTTAAGTTTTGGGTAACCCATATATTGCTGGATGGATAATCCAGCCACCATGAATACTAAACAGATCGCTCTGATAGCTGTTATGTCGGCGCTTGCCATCGTTGTCGCCTATAGCAGAGGTCTCGCCGCTTCGAGCTTGCCGGGTGTTTTCGAGTTCATGACTGTGCTCATCTTCATCTCTGGTTTCTGTTTTGGAGCTCTCGTCGGTGTTAGCGTCGGGGTGATCAGCCTTAGCATCTACATGCTCGTTCCTTACCCACTCGCCCACCCGGCAGCATGGCTCTACACAACTTCTCCAGCCTTACTCTTGGTTATGGCTGCCCTCGGCGCATTATTCGGTCTCGCTGGCGCCTTCTCGTCTCATATTCTTAAGCCCGCAAGCTGGGGTCGATTTAGCCTAGGACTTGCAGTGATAGGCTTCGCTCTGACGCTGACCTACGACATCGTCTCGAGTCTCGGCTTCGCCCTAGCCTACGGTATGGACATATGGCAGAGCATAGTACTTACCTTTGTTCCCGCCTACTTGCCGTGGCCGCCTATTGTTCACACCGTTACAAACACCATTATCTTCGCCATAATCGCCCCGCCCCTCATTCAGGCTGTGATGAGGCTTCCAGAAATGTTGAATAGCCGTGAGACCAAGCACAAAATGGCTCTGACTTGATCGAGTACTACCCTGCTCCCGACATCAAGAAAAAGATGGACGAGATCATTGAACTTCTCAGATTCGACCACGTCAAGCCGGAGAACGTCTACTGTGTGAGGAGCAGAGGAAGCCAGTCGAGGCGGATAATTGCACGCATCCACGGACTCGGTAGGATCTGGCAGCTCGCCATGGGTATAGAGGCCACCTATATAATCGAGGTCATCTCCGAGCAGTTCGACCCCCTCAGTAGCGATGGTCAGGACAGGGTATTGGTTCACGAACTCCTTCACATACCACATGGGTTCCAGGGTGGCTTTCGCCACCACAAGAACTTCGTTACCCGCGAGAACGTCGATGTCTGGTTCAAGAGACTCCTGGAGAAGCGCAGGGATCTAGGGTACTTTAGAAAGGGTTAAGCGGGGCTTCTCCGAAGTCATTTTTAGGATGTTTCCGAGTCCGCAGAAGATCATTGTAGCGAAGTCATCTACACTGCACGAGTTCGTAGAGGGGCTCGGAGCTGATATCCTCTACGCGTATGAGCGGCGGGTCATCGTCGTCATGGTGAACGGTGAGCATCTCTGGCCCTCCGCTCAGCTCCGACCTGGGGACGTTGTGGCTATATTCCCGATAATTACGGGTGGTTAACCTGTCACCCTGATTATAAGTCTCTCCCCCTGTTTGCTAAAGGCGGCAACGTCCCCCAAACCATATGGGTATGCCATCAGCATGCTGAACCTTCCGTACATGTGGTTGACATCCTGTGTCGATAAGTGGAGCCCACCAGAGGGGTGGCTGTGGACCGTGCCGACGATGGAGAAGTCGATGGGGAGCATATGGATGGGATAGCTAGCAGAGATGCTGTCAGTCGTCGCGAATGGTGGGAATAGGTAGTCAGTCAATGTTATCGACTCCTTCTTTACTTCTCCTCTCAACATTAGTATGGCTTCCTTAGGATGTCTTTCGCGGGCGAAGGAGAGTATCTCCTCCAGTAGCTCTCTGTCGACAAGAATCTCCATGGCATATGACTCCTATATCGGTGGTTAAAGGCGATTACCCTTAAAACCCATAGACCTCCAGATACCCCAAGGTGAAACTTTTGAGCTGCATCGATAAAATACTCAACCGCAGAAGCATTCGACGGTACAAAAAAGAGCCCGTCCCTGATGGCGTAAAGGCGAAGATACTCGAAGCGGGGCGCCTAGCCCCAAGTGCCGCTAACAGGCAGCCATGGCACTTCGTTGTCTGCGAAGACCCCGCCGCGAAGGAGAAGTTATCCAAGGGCAGGTGGTCTGGCTTCATAAAGGACTCATCGTTCTCGGTGATCGGCATCTCCCTGCCCTTCGATGAGACGAGCAAGAAATTCGGCGTCATAGACACTACCATAGCCCTCCAGAACATGGTGCTTGCGGCCGAGGTACAGGGTGTTGGCAGCTGTTGGGTAGGCGACTACAAGGAGGAGGAAGTGAAGAAGGATTTTGGCATCCCCAAGGAAGCCACAGTCGTATGTATCATTTCCTTCGGAATCCCAGACGAAAAACCCGGTCCACGTAAATCGAAGCTATTAACCGATATGGTCCACAAGGATAATTGGTGAATGAGGCGAAAACATGGAAACGATCGAAGCGATACTAGGAAGGCGAAGCATAAGAAAGTACACGGGAGAGCCGGTAAAAGACGGGCAGCTGAAGCGCCTCCTCGAAGCGGCTATGGCTGCACCCTCCGCCCACAACAGACAGCCACGGCATTATGTGGTCATCAGGGATAAGGCTACCCTTCTCAAGATACCCAAGTTTCACAACTACTCCAAGATGCTCGAGCAGGCGTCCCTCGCCATAGTGGTCTGCGGTGACCTTGAGCTTGAGAACGGGACTGGGTTCTGGGTGCAAGACTGCGCCGCCTCGACGCAGAATATTCTTTTAGCCGCCAAGGCGACGGGTCTCGGGGCGGTCTGGCTAGGCGTTTATCCCAACGAGTTGTTGGTCAAGAAGCTCAGAGATCTCCTTAAGGTACCAGAGAGGATCGTGCCATTCTGTATTATCTCCGTTGGCCACCCGCTTGAAGAGAAACCTCCGGGCAACAGGTACGATGAGAAGCGGATACATCACGACAAGTGGTAAAAATCCATTTTTATTGTGTGCATTGCGTGGTCATAAATGATGGCACGCGCGCGAGAATGGAGGGCTGAAGCTCCCCTACGCGTTAGAGGAGCATCAATTCTTAAAAAGAAGCTGCGCCCCAGTGTCGGTTAGGGCCCGTGGCCAAGCCAGGATAAGGCGCCTAGTCGGTAGCCGAAACCCGACGCCGACGCGTATGCCTTCTAAGCCGGAGATCGAGGGTTCAAATCCCTCCGGGCCCGCCATAATCATGACCTTCGTATCTTATCGGGGGAGGACCCCGATTTTTCTGCGAACAAGGTTTTTACTAAGCCATTCCCAACAATCAAACATGTCTTACCAGGATCTAAAAGATCCGACTCCCAAGACGGCCTTCATGCTCTGTAATGAAGCGGTCGCGAGGGCTGTCCTCGAGTCTGACGCCAAGGTGACGGCTTTCTATCCCGGCTCTCCAACGAGCGAGATCCTTGACACCCTCTACCTGCTCTCCGCTGATTACACCGACTTGAAGATGGAAGTGTCGGTGAACGAGAAGGTGGCGCTTGAAACGGTAGCGGGAGCCTCGATGGCGGGTGCAAGAAGCTTCACCAGCATGAAGAGCGTGGGGTTAAACGTGGCAAGCGACACGTTCTACACCCTCGGCTACACTGGGGTGAACACAGGGTGCGTCCTACTCGTCGCGGATGATCCGCACGCTCACAGCAGCCAGAGTGAGCAAGACGGCCGGTTCTTCGCCCCCACGGGCCACATACCGATGCTTGAGCCGTCTACACCACAGGAGGCATACGACATGGCGAAGTACGCCTTCGACCTCTCGGAGCGATACAAGATCCTCACGATGATCCGCACCACAACGAGGGTTAACCACCAATACGCCCCCGTCATGGTCGGCGAGGTAAAACGAACACCATTCCAGAAACGTAACTGGAAGGACGTTAGGCGTCCTTACTTTACACTCAGCGACGCTGCTCGGAGGCTCAAGGGTGAGGCCCTCAACAAACTTGTGAAGATCGAGACAGAGTTTTACTCCAGCCCCTTCAACAAAGTAATCGATGGCGAGGGGCGCATAGGCGTCATAACGAACGGCGTATCCTACCTCCACACGATGGAGGCAGCGGAGAGCCTCGGGATCAAACCCCACATACTCAAACTGGGTACGACCCACCCACTCCCTAAGAAGCTGATCATAGATTTCCTACTTAACCTCGACAAGGTCCTCATCGTCGAAGAGCTCATGCCCTACTTGGAACAGAACGTAAAGGCGATCGCGAAGGACGCTTACTGTGGCCTCGAGGTCTTCGGGAAGGAGTCGGGTCACTTTGGCTACGTAGGCGAGTATAATGTAGCGCTGGTCTCCAAGGCGCTTGGCACCGTAT
>Ga0316620_10000437_pt1 | contig 16947 bp, 14 predicted proteins | sample OWC_Aug_M1_C1_D5_FD_207651 | JGI IMG/M metagenome (GOLD analysis project Ga0316620, IMG submission 207651) | Wetland soil microbial communities from Old Woman Creek delta, Ohio, United States - OWC_Aug_M1_C1_D5_B | ecosystem: Environmental > Terrestrial > Soil > Wetlands | place: USA: Ohio... | reverse complement strand
TGACGTCATTCTCCACGGCTCTCTTCTGGAGCCATTCTCCGTACTCTTCCAGTGTCATTTGATTGGGAGTATTGAGACCTTCGGTCTCATAAGGGTCCGGTCTTCTGTGATACTCTTCGAGTATGTCAACGATATTAAATCTGGCCTCAATCGCTGCCTCCAGCGTCGTATAGTTTGTTTTTCTATCAGGTAGTGAAATGATGCCGACGTCGTATTCTTTCATTAATGTCTTGATATCCGCGGTATTGCTGACGTCAAGAACATGCAGCTTGAGCTTATTACTATTTATCCGTTTCTGTACCCTCTCAAGGTTGCTTTTCCGTCTGCCTACTATTCCTACTATTTCCACCTCACTGTCCCTGACAAGATCCCAGGCGCTTGCGGCGCCCACTTCGCCCGAACCAATAACTAGAACTCTCATATTGCCTCCGCTTTTTCTGCCTCCTGCTAGTTTATCCTCCAGTCGATGTATTCCCGTCTGTGCACAGTACGCTACTGGGTGGTGGAGGGCACGTTGGTGTCCCTGATGATTGTCCTGTTCAGCGACCAGATATTTCTGATGGCTTCTATCGTCCCAATTGCACCAGCGGCTGGATGCCCGCACGGACCGAAGAAGTGCCACTGAGGGGCTCCTGTCGTTCGGGCTCTGATACCAGCATAAGTTGTGCCATTCACCGTCTGTCCCACTACGTTGTTCAGGAAGTCTGGATCGTTATCGACGACTCCGGCGGTAAGATGATGCTTCATGGTATTGCATATGTCCAGCAGCAACTTGAGGTCATCCTTGGATTCCCATGTCGTTACGACCTGAAGAGGGCCAAAAACCTCGGTTGTAACCAAGTCAACGTGTGAGGCAATACTCTTTAATGGTACGAACACGGCAGTGGGTTCAAAGCTGCCATAGCACGGCGGTATCGAATGCCTCTTCAGGCGGTTGCCTCCAAATTGTATCTTCGCGCCCTTGATGCGCAGTAGCTTGCTAATGTGCTCCTCAATCATCTCGTTCGTCCAGGTCAGCACCGGACCGATGGTAAGGTCTTTCACAGCTCGTTTGGCGGAAAGTTCTGCTATTCTCGCCAGGAGCCCAAGCTTCACCCAGTTCTCGTGGACGGCCAATAGGCTCTGGGCCGAGCACTTCTGACCGCTAGCCGCATAGGCATCCATATCACTCTGCGCTGCCACAAAGTCGAGCATAGATGGGATTGCATTCGGCCCCACTATCTTCCAATCGAAGCCAGCATCCTCAATCCGGCACTTTCCTTTGGTCAGTTCCAGTAGCCGCTCCGCAACGGAAGTACTGCCGGTGAACTGGGTAAACTGAATGACGGGGTTGGTAACCAGTGTCTCCATGACCTGGCCGCTGCAGTGGATCAGAAGCAGGTCTTGCGCAGGCATTCCACAATGCAGAAGCAGCCGCACAAAAGCTTCGGCGACAATGGAAGTGGTTGTTGCTTGCTTGAGAATCGGTTTGTTCCCCATGTACAAGGCGCCCATCGTCTGCAGGGTCATTATCTCCAGCGGGAAATTGAAGGGTGTGATCACGGCGACCGGACCATGGGGCCAGCGATAGTCGATAGCCTCGTGCCCCAGGCGATCGCCTGGGGTAGTCTGCCCCTTGGCAAGGAACCTGACCTGATCGCCTGAGAAGTTCTCCAGGAATGTGGCGGCCACAGTGACTTCACCACGGCATTGTTCCGTATCCTTGGGCATAACTCTCTGAATCAGCCTCGTAAAGTAGCTCTCCCCCTCGCTACTTCTGAGAAAATCGGCCAGTCTTTCGCTAATCTCTCCATACATGAAGTATCTTTCGACATTCATGATAGGATTATGCAAACCATATTTGGGGCACTTTGCTAGCGATTGAATGAAAGGCGCCAATTCCTTCTCGCTGGTGTCCGGTGTCTGGATGAATGGTTCGCCTGACATCGGGTCTATGACCTGCCTGTATTTCTGGGTTCCTACCCATTTCCCGTCGATGAAGTTCATCAGACGGGCTGGTTTGCCTGCCGAGATTTCATCAGGTCGCCAGGGGAAGATGTCATCCGGCGTCGGTGTTCCAGCTGTGTTCATGTGTTACCTCACCTCATTTCTGTTTTAGCTCTCGCTGTTACAACAGGTTCGTGGGCAGCTCAGTCCTGGGCATGCTACAACAGGGATTCGTTGGGTATAGAGAATATGGAAGTCTACAATCGTCGGGCAGTTGGCCAGAATCCTCATGAGTTGCCCTCTCACTTGCCCTCCCAATGGCTGCTTCAGCGGGTCAGTCGGGTAGTCTGAGAACCCATTAATGGCACCAGAATGCTATCTGTTTCCCCAGTCGTTGTCAAACTTTCGGCTCCGATAGATTGCTGGGTGCATTGACCCTCAGCATCGACCAGTGAATATGGATTTGACCGTGGCCGCTCTCGTTGCAGGCTGGCGGAAGACATCCCGCTCGTTCGAGCTGCCAGGTGCCTGCTTGTGGACGCCCGTCATGAAGACAACAGTCAATCGGTGGCGGAGAGCGGCCGTCTCCGAGGAGACGCGTCGCCAACGAGCACATGGATGGACAATTATGCGAGAATGTGCTAGGTTTTCGTTTTCGCAATAGTACTAGGGATAGCATTGCATTGGGCTCGTTCTAGAAGCATAACAAGCATTTCTCGGTGCCACGATGGAAGAAATACTGCCAGGTCTGTATAGAACCAAAGTCCCTCTGCCCGGTAGTCCTCTCAAAGCCACCAATTCCTACGCTGTGAAAGGGAACGACCGATCTCTAATCATCGATACCGGATGGAATCGAGAGGACTGTTTGGCGGCACTTGTTTCCGGCTTGGAGGAATGCGGCGTGGACCCAAAGCAGGCTGATTTCCTAATCACCCATATGCATGCAGACCATTCAGGTCTGGTGTCAACTCTGGCCGGAGAAGGGGCGAGAGTCTATTCTGGCCAGGCAGATGCGGAGATTATGAGGGCTAGTACGCCCGAGCACTGGCAGAAGATGATCGATTCTGCTCGTAAGTGCGGCTTTCCTCGAGATGAGTTGGAGAAAGCTATCGGCGGCCACCCCGGTCGCAGATATAGCCCAAATACCCCCTTGAATTTTCATGTCCTAAAGGACGGTGACACGATAAGCGTCGGCCACTACGTATTTGGATGCATAGAAACCCCGGGGCATACTCCTGGCCACATTTGTCTCTACGAGGCCGGCAAGAAAGTGTTCATATGTGGTGACCATATCCTTGGTGATATAACGCCGAATATCACCCTCTCCGTCGAGGAGCGAAATCCATTAAAGGAATACCTGACGAGCTTGGACAAAGTTTATGATTTGGACGTTGAACTTGTCCTGCCCGGTCATAGAAATATCTTCAAGAACCAGAAGGAGCGAATTCGGGAACTGAAGCGGCACCATGAGGCAAGGCTCAAGGAAGTCCTCTCTATTCTGGGCAAGGGCAGGCAGAATGCCTTCCAGGTGGCATCACAGATGACCTGGGACATAGGGTACAAATCATGGGGCTCGTTTCCTTCGGCACAGAAACTGTTTGCTTTTGGAGAGGCCATGGCTCATCTGAAATATCTCGAAGAGGCAGGGAAAGTAGGATGGGGGATTGAGAAGGAAGAGATTACGTTTTTCGCTACGGAGAATAAGAAGGAGGGACACAAATGGGAGACGCTTATGCAGTCTTAGCTGGGAAGCTTGGTTATGCCGAGTCGGAGAGACTGAGGAAGGTGCTCAGAAGGCTCATGAATAAGGAGGAGGCTGAGATTGTAGCTTCTCTGCCTTGCTCCGTGGCTGAGCTTGCCCAGAAGCTGGGCAAGAAAGAAGAAAAGGTGAACGAGCTGCTCAAAGGGCTTTTTGAGAAGGGGGTCATCTTCATGACGTCCCAGGGCTATCGATTTGCCAGGGACATATTTCAGCTTCATGATGCCACGGCCTGTGACGTCAGGTCGGACAAGGTGTGGGGACGTGAACTCCTAGACCTCTGGGAGGATTTTTGCCAGGCAGAATGGTACGCTGACTGGGCAAAGTTCGTTCAGACCTGGAAAATGCCGATGTGGAGAGTAGTCCCGGCCAGAAAAGCTATCTCCAAAGGAACAAAACTTCTTCCGTCTGAGGATGTGGAGGCTATCCTCGACAAGCCCAGCAGGTTTGCCCTGGCCAACTGCTCTTGCCGAAGAATAGCCGCAAGGTGTGATTCGCCGGTCGAGGTCTGTCTTCAAGTGAACCGAGCGGCGGAATACGCCATAACCAGAGGGACCGGTAAGGAACTGACCAGGGATGAGGCGATGAAGATTATGGATGCTGCGGAGGAGGCTGGGCTCATACACAGCGTGTATAACACTTCTGCGGTGACCAATGTGGTCTGCAATTGCTGCTCTGACTGCTGTGTCTTCTATTATCCTCTCGCCAAGCATGATGTCCTCGAGAAGGGGGTGGCTAAGAGCAGGTTCCAGGCGGAGGTGGACAAGGCAACCTGCGATGGGTGTCAGACGTGTGTGGAAAGATGCCCGTTCGAAGCGGTGGATATGATCAAAATCCCGGGGGAAAAGAAACTCAAGGCACAGATAAGTTCGGAGAAGTGCTTCGGTTGTGGTGTCTGCGCCGTGGGATGCGAATCAGGAGCCATCAGGCTAGTTGAAGTCAGGCCTCCCGAGTACATCCCCGCCTAAGGGTGACAACTTACAGAATCAACTTCTGGGGAGAACATTGCGGGAATGCCATGCTCCAAACGGCTAACGGACGCCAAACGTTTGGGGTGCTAGTCTCTTTCGCTGTTGGGATCTCTCCGTCCACACACGCGAGGAGCCAAGGAGCACAGTGAGCCAATCAAATCGCTCTTGTATAGGATGGCTCGGAACAGCATTCAACGGCACGGGACCTTGGGGATGCCCTAGACACTACAGCCGGAGGTCAGCCTTGTGACAGGTCTCGAGGAAAGCGACAAGAAGGTTGATTGCAGCCTCGATGTCCTCCTTGTGGGCGGTCTCCACCACGGTGTGAACGTAGCGAGTGGGAATGGATATGGTCACCACGGCTACGCCCTCCCGGGTAGGCTGGATTTTTCCGGCATCGGTGCCACCGCGTGGCAATATCTCAAGTTGATATGGGATCTTCCGTTCTTCTGCTAAATTCACCAGGAACTGCACAAGCCCGGGATGAGAGATGGAGAATGAATCCTTTACCTTGATGGCAACACCCTTGCCGAGGCGCGTTATTTGCTCGTGAGCCGGCACGCCGGGCATATCGCAGGCGATGGTCACATCAAGTGCCACTCCGATGTCTGGGGCAATGGCGAACGCCGAAGTCTCGGCTCCTCGGGCTCCGACTTCCTCCTGGACTGTGGCTATGAAGTAAACGTCAGCCTTGTGGTTCTTGACTCTCTTCACAGCCTCGATCCCCACATACACGCCTACTCGGTCATCAAGTGCCTTGCCTGTTACAAGGTTTCCTATGTCAGCAAACGTCTGCACAAGGGTCACGGCGTCGCCGACGCGCACCTGTTCTCTGGCTTCCTTGCCGGAGAGGCCAATATCAACGAATAGGTCCTTCATTTCAGGCACCTTTTTTCGCTCCTCTTCCGTGAGGAGGTGGACGGGTTTAGTACCGATGAGCCCGTACTTAGCACCGCCTCGGGTATGGACGGCCACCCGCTGAGCAATCAGAGTGCGAGGGTCGAACCCGCCTACCGGGTCAATGCGCAGAAACCCTGTTTCCTCGTCCACGTGAGACACGAAGAATCCAATCTCGTCCATGTGTGCTGCGATCGCCACCCTTGGACCGGTACCCTTTTTGTGGGCGATGACGTTCCCGAGACGGTCGACACTGATCTCATCCACATGACCGGTCAACGCTTCTCGAACGATGACCCGCATCGCCTCTTCCCTCCCGGGGATTCCCGGGGTCTCAGACAGCCTTTTCAAAAGTTCCATCTTCTCCTCCCTTTTCATGGCATGTTATGTTCAACCTCAGCAAGAGGTATCCGTGTCTCAAACAGATCTATTCTTTTCCAGTTGTCTGCCGCAGGGATTATAGCAAGGGCAGAGTAGATTATCTACCCATTGTGCTGCTTCAAGGCTGAGCATTCGACGAAGTCAGAGAGCACCTAGAGCGCTTTCTTTCTTCGAATCTCGACGAAGAGATAGGGCGCTTCTCTAGTTCGAACCGCTAGACGATTCTAGCTAAGTCGAAGCGTCTGCGTATGCTATAATCACTCGCAAGAATCTGGAGCAGGAGACTTCAAATGCTTGAAGCAAGACTTGGCGTCATTGGTGGAAGCGGGCTCTATAAGATGCCGGGGGTGACGGAGGCGAAAAAAGTGAAGGTCAGCACCCCCTTTGGCGAGCCCAGCGACGCTATCATCGTGGGCAACCTGGAAGGAGTGATGGTTGCCTTTCTTCCCAGGCATGGTGAAGGACATCGAATAAGTCCCAGTGAGCTGCCGGCGAAAGCCAATATCTACGCCTTGAAATCTCTGGGTGTAGAAAGGATTATCGCTGTAAGTGCTGTGGGCAGTCTCAAGGAAGAGATAGAGCCTCTGGACATAGTTGTTCCCGACCAGCTAATTGATGCCACCAAAGGAAGGGCCAACACTTTCTTCACCAATGGCGTGGTAGGGCACGTCTCATTTGCAGAGCCTTTCTGTCCTGTTTTGAGTCAACTCTCGTTTGAGGCAAGCACCAGGGCTGGGGCCAAGGTGCACAAAGGTGGCACCTATCTGGTCGTGGAAGGTCCACAATTCTCCACCAAGGCTGAGTCAAAGCTTTACCGCTCCTGGGGTGCCGCTGTTATCGGAATGACAGCCCTGCCTGAAGCTAAATTAGCTAGAGAGGCGGAGATATGCTATTCCACACTGGCAATTGTCACCGATTATGATTGCTGGCATCCGAGCTATCAATCGGTGACTACGGAGATGATTCTAGCCAACCTGCGGAAGGGCATTGATACCGTCAAGAGAATCTTGGAGTTACTGTTACCTTCTATACCACAAGGGCGAGACTGTGCCTGTGCTAGTGCCCTTGAGTATGCTATAGCCACCGACACGAAGTACATAGCCAAGGAAAAAAGGAAAGAGCTAGGGCTTCTAATCGGCAAGTATTTAGATAGAGGAAAAGATGTCGGCGAGGCTTGAGTTTGGATGTCTGCCCACGGCCATAGGCAGTATGCCTCACACAAATGCTGACGAGGCGTGTGCCGTTATTATGAAATATCTTCCTGACATCCCCGCCTGGCCGCAATTACCGAGGCGCTCGCCCAGGGAGAACATGATTGTCCAGTTTAGCGAAGGTTTTCCCGGGGTAGCTATAAAGGGGGACAAGGTTCATATCGAGCCATCGGCCAATTTTGAATACGAGCTGGAGCAAATCTATGTTGATTGCGAACAAGATGACGCCAACAAATATGGCATTTCGACCGAGTACGCCGCCGGGCTTCATGCTTTCCTTTCCAGCGCAGTCGGCAGCAAGATAGTCAAGGGACAGGTGACAGGTCCTGTCACCTGGGGCTTGGCGGTCACTCGTCAAGACGGTCTGGGCATCCTCTATGACGACACTTGGGCAGAAGCCTCGGCTAAATTCTTGCGGCTAAAATCTTCGTGGCAGGAGAAAGTCCTGAGGGAAATATCGCCCAACTCTATCGTCTTTGTTGACGAACCTTACCTGATTTCTCTGGGCTCGGTGTTTACTCCGATTCCTGAAGCGAGAGTGCCTGTTCTGCTGGAGGAGGTGCTCAAGGGCATTAAGGGGACTAGGGGATTACACTGTTGCGGGAACACTGACTGGTCGGTTCTTCTGGATACCACAATCGATATTCTCAGCTTTGATGCCTATAATTATGCTTCTTCTCTGAGCACTCACCTGGCTAAGGTAGAATCCTTTCTTAAGCGTGGCGGCAATATTGCTTGGGGGATAGTTCCGAACGAGGAAGAGGCTCTGGTGAAGGAATCTTTGCCCAGTCTTCGCGACCGCCTGGAAGAAGCCATGGCTCCGTTCGCCAGGAATGGTGTTAAGTTCAGGCAAATCATAGCTCAAGGGCTGATAACTCCTTCTTGTACCCTGGCAAGCCTGTCGCTGGAAGCAGCCAACCGGACCCTGGAACTTACAGCTAGTCTATCCGGTGAATTAAGACGTCGATATTTGGTGTGATCTGGCGAAATAGCCGCTCTCCAGGCCGCATCTCTTAGAAGACAAGGCTATTATTCCGAGGAATCTCGTTCCAGAGCTCTTATCTTGGCTATTCTTGGTACGTGTCTGCCGCCTTCGAAATCTGTGGCTAGGAAAGTCTTGACGATTTCCAGAGCTGACTTGGTGTCCACATCTTCCCCCCGAAGGCACAAGACGTTGGCATCGTTGTGCTGACGGGCTCGCTGTGCTGCAAATACATCACAGCACAAAGCCGCCCTTATGCCATTGATTTTGTTAGCGGCTATGCTCATGCCTATGCCTGTACTGCATATCAGAATGCCTAGTCCGGACTCACCTGTTGCTACCGCCTTCCCGACTTTCTGAGCGATGTCAGGATAATCCACCGGGTCGGTGCTGTAGCAGCCGAAGTCTTGATAGTTATGGCTCGCCTTTTTCAAGAGGGGCATAATCAGCTGCTTCAAAGCAAGCCCACGGTGGTCACAGCCTATGGCAACACTAGTCACTTTGCCTCCAGGTATTCCTTGTACGCTTTGTCAATATCATGCCACGGTATGGCGCCCTGACGCAAGACTGTTGGCGGTTCGTGGCTGGCATCTACTATTGTTGATTCCTTTCCGCCGGGACATTTGCCTCCATTGATAACAAGGTCGATTCTTCCCTGCAATTGTCGTTCAACTTCATCGGCAGTCAAGGCAGCCGGCTGGCCGCTGATATTGGCGCTGGTTCCGGTGATCGGCGTTCCCAAGCCTTTTATGAGAGCCAGACAGACAGGGTGGCTAGGCATGCGCACCGCTATAGTCGGTCCTGAAGCCAGATGGGCAGGCAACAAATCCTTTCTTGATAGAACCAGAGTCAACCCGCCGGGCCAAAACCGCCTGACAAAGAACCAGGCCATTTCTGGTATCGGTTCCGCCAGACTAGTCAATTGCTCGACATCAGCGATAAGCAAGGGCAATCCCTGATGCTTGGGTCGGTCCTTTATCTCGTAGACCCTTTCCACGGCGCTGGCATTGAAGGCGTCAGCTCCCAGGCCGTAGACTGTATCGGTGGGGAAGGCGATTACTCCGCCCTTTCGCAGGATTTGGACTCCTTTTTCGATCTCTCGTTGTAGGACGTCCATCTTTCTCACAGGCAGTATAGCACGGCGCTCGTGTGAGTCAGAAGTCCCATCTCTGCCACATCCGAAGGATCGGCAGGACCTCAATCGCAAGTGAAGGGCTTTTTAAGGCGGAAAAAGACTTAGCCCATTCCTGTTGATAAGAGTCCAAAATAGTGATAAGCTAGGTCTATCCTCCACCGTGAATCTGCCATGAAGAAGAAAGTACAAAGCCACAGAATTGCTGCCAGCGACGACATTGAAGTCTCCACTTATCTGGGGCTAGCCAAGGAATTGCGGGGCGAGCAGCCCGTGGTTGAGCCCAAGCTACCCCCTACTGAGCGTGAAACTATTGTCGTGCTCGACTTTGGGTCTCAATATAGCATGCTCATTGCCAGGCGGGTACGGGAGTGCCATGTCTATGGTGAACTTGTGCCCTATGATACACCCTGGGAGAAGATCGCTTCGCTCAACCCGCGAGGGTTTATCCTCTCGGGAGGTCCGGCCAGCGTTTACGACTCTGGTGCTCCCTTGCCTTCACCATATATTTATGAGAGCCGTCTGCCGGTAATGGGCATCTGCTATGGGATGTTTGCTATCGCTTATCACTTGGGTGGTCAGGTAGCTCGGGGAACCAAACGAGAATACGGGCACGCGATCCTGCACATCGGTGCTGAAGACTCTCCTCTTTTTGCCGGTCTGCCGTCGTCTTTCCCTGTATGGATGAGCCACGGTGATGAGGTAATAGAACTACCTCCCGGTTTCAAGGCCCTGGCTTATACCGAGAATTCGCCTTTCGCAGTCATAGGTAAGGATAGTGATATTTACGGGCTGCAGTTTCACCCCGAAGTAGTCCATACGGCTCACGGGAAGACCATATTTCAGAATTTTGTGCTTCAAATATGCGGTTGCCAGGGTAACTGGACACCGGCCAGTTTCATAGCCGAGAGCGTGGACAAAATCAAGGAGCAAGTGGGCGGCGGAAGAGTGGTCTGCGCTCTTTCCGGGGGCGTCGATTCTGCAGTAGCGGCTACTCTGATTGACCGCGCCATTGGCAATAAGTTGACTTGCATCTTCATCAACAATGGCCTGTTGCGTCGTGATGAACCTGAAAGAGTGCTCAGTACCTTCAAGCGCAATCTCAAAATGGATGTAGTCTACGTAGACGCTGCCGATAGATTCTTGGAACGACTCAAAGGCGTTAGTGATCCGGAACAGAAGCGACACCTGATAGGAAACGAGTTCATCCAGATTTTCGAGGAAGAGGCAGCCAAGTTGGGTAAGATAGATTTTCTGGCTCAGGGCACTCTTTATCCTGATGTCATCGAAAGTACCTCCTCGGATACCAAAGCGGCTGCCAAGATAAAGAGCCATCATAATGTCGGCGGCTTGCCCGCCAAGATGAATTTCACTCTTATCGAGCCGCTAAGGTATTTGTTTAAGGATGAAGTTCGGCAGGTGGGATTGACTCTGGGCCTGCCTGAGGATAGGGTATGGAGGCAGCCTTTCCCTGGGCCGGGGTTGGCCATTCGCATCATTGGTGAAGTGACGAGGGAGAAACTGGAGATACTCCGGGCTGCTGACTGGATTTTGATGAGCGAAATCAAAAAAGCCCAGCTTTATCGCCAGCTTTGGCAAAGCTTTGTCGTACTTACCGATGTCAAGAGTGTTGGCGTCATGGGCGACTACAGGACCTATGGCTACCTGGTAGCGGTCAGAGCGGTGACGAGTGAGGATGCTATGACCGCTGATTGGGCTCGCCTGCCCCACGATCTTCTCGCTACGATATCCGACCGCATGGTCAATGAGATTCCCAGCGTCAACAGGGTGGTCTATGACATCACCAGTAAGCCGCCGGCAACTATAGAATGGGAGTAGGTGCGAAAGGCGGAGAGAAGAAAGATTGAGTTATCCTTCTGACTAACAGATTCAAGGAGATTTCATAACGCTATGTCACACAGAGTAAAACTAAAGGGTGTAAGGAAGAACAGAGGCAAGCACAAGAAGAAGAAGAGACAGATATCCTCCGAAGCCAGTATTGGCCATTCTCAGTAATGGTATTCACGATTGTCTCCAGTGCCGTCTTTGCACGAGCCGGCATTGAAAAGTCTGGAAAGCAGGGGATTCACTACAGGTACAGCCTGCAGGCTAACGTGTGAGGGTGAATCTTGCAGATACTGCTCATTGGGGATGGGAGAAATAGTTAGGGGTTCGTACTGGGTGAGTGAGGGAGATGCCATATTGTCCTCAGTGTCGGGATGAGTTTCAGGACTGGGTGAAGGTCTGTCTGGACTGCAAGGTCACTCTCGTGGTGGAACTACCTCCTCAACCCGACCACGAGGAAATGGACGAGCCGCTGGTTTATGTTGCTACAGCCCCCAATGAATCGGTCGCGACCATGTGGTCAGGAGTTCTCGAGGAGCATGGCATTCGGTGCCTGTTGAAACGTGCGAATTTTCGAACAGCCATGTATGCTTTTACTTACAACATGACGTGCCAAATTCATGTGCTGGCATCGCAGGCTGAGCAGGCAAAAGATGTATTAAGTCCTTTCTTGACGTCTGACGCCGAGAGTGAAACTTGAAGATACTAGTCGTCGGTGGTGGGGGCAGGGAACACACATTAGTCTGGAAGATTGCCCAGAGTCCCCGGGTGGGGAAAGTCTTCGTTGCTCCGGGGAATGCAGGCACAAGCTCCATCGCAGAGAATCTGAATTTGCGCCCCACCGATATAGAAGGGCTGGGCAAGGCAGCCAGGCAAAAAGGCATTGACCTTGTCGTTGTCGGCCCAGAGGCTCCCTTAGCTTCAGGCATAGTAGACCACTTCGACAAGTTGGGCATTCCTGTTTTCGGCCCCACGAAAGCCGCCACCCAGCTAGAATCAAGCAAGGTTTTTGCCCGGAATCTGATGGAGAAATATGGCATCCCGTGTCCTAGAGGCGCCGTTTTCTCTTCTTACTCTGAGGCTCGGGATTACCTGCGAAGACAGCATCTGCCTGTAGTCATTAAGGCCGACGGATTAGCTGCTGGCAAAGGTGTCATCATCGCTAACTCTTTTCTGGAGGCAGATAAGGCTCTCAGCGATATTATGCAGGCCAATGTTTTTGGCTCTGCTGGGGATAGAGTGGTAATTGACGAATATCTTAGCGGGAGAGAAGTGAGCCTTATAGCTTTTACTGATGGCAAGACGGTCTCGCCTATGAAGCCAGCCTGCGACTACAAGAGAATTGGGGATGGCGACCAGGGTCCTAACACCGGTGGTATGGGGAGTTACAGCCCGCCTGGTTTCTTCTCCACGCAAATGACGGAAAAGGTGAGCAAGGATATTCTGTTGCCGACTGTTAGGGCCATGGCTGAAGAAGGCCTGCCCTACAAAGGGGTGCTCTATGCGGGGTTGATGATTGTTGATGGAAAGCCTGTGGTGTTGGAATTCAATGCTCGTTTTGGTGACCCGGAGACCCAGGTCATTCTGCCGCTTCTTAAGACCGACTTGGTGGACATACTTATGGCAGTAGTTCGGGACAGTCTCGACCAGGTGAAAATAGGCTGGAGCTCGGAGGCTTGCGTTGGCGTAGTCATGTCTTCGGGCGGCTATCCTGGGAGCTATAAAACCGGCTTTCCTATAACGGCGATGAATAGCGTGGATAGGGATGTGCTGGTTTTTCATGCCGGAACCAAGTTGGGAAATGGTGACCTAATTCATACCGACGGCGGACGAGTTCTGACCGTAGTAGGCCTGGGCCAAGACCTTGCTCAAGCTCGAGAGAAGGTGTACCGTAACATTCCCAAGATTCACTTTGAAGGCTGCTACTATCGCAAAGACATTGCTTTGCGAGAGATAGATAGGATAGAATCTAGGTTCAAAGGGCAAAAGTGAAAATGCGAAACCACGGGGCAAAATTCAAAATTCGGTTTGTCCACGCGCCCTTGCATTTCGAATTGCAGTTTTGATTTTTCATCTTCTATTTGTCATATTTGAGTAGGAGCTATCTAGCAATGGCATTAGTGGGTGTGGTCATAGGTAGCAAGACGGATACCGAACTTATACAGCCAACACTGGACATGCTGAAGCAACTGGACATTGATTATGAGTTGTCTGTCATCTCAGCCCATAGAAAATCCGAGAAGGTGCGAGAGTACGGACTAGAGGCGGAGAAGAGGGGGCTCAAGGTCATCATAGCAGCCGCTGGTTATGCGGCTCACCTTCCCGGTGTCCTGGCTAGCTGGACAACCTTGCCCGTAATCGGCGTGCCCTTGCCTACCAGTGAACTGAAGGGTATAGACGCCTTACTCTCTATAAGCCAGATGCCCGGTGGGGTGCCGGTGGCTTGTATGGGTATTGGAGCGAGCGGAGCCAAGAATGCTGCCCTGCTGGCTGCCCAGATTCTGGGCACCAAGCATAAAGAGATAAAAGAAGCTTATCGCAAATATAGACAGGAATTGACAAAGGGATAATATGATTGAGCGTTACTCCCGACCCCAAATGAAGAGAATCTGGTCTGAAGAGCATAAGTTTGACCAGTGGCTCAAGGTGGAGATAGCTGTGTGCGAAGCTTGGGCCGAGCTGGGTGAAATCCCCCGAAAGGACATAGTCAGAATAAGGAAAGCCAGCTATGACTTGAATCGTATCGCTGGGTTTCTGAAGGTTACTCACCATGACATGACAGCTTTTCTCAACTCGGTGGCCGAAAGCCTGGGTGCAGAGTCGCGCTTCGTACACCTCGGTCTCACCTCTTCGGATGTTATGGATACCGCCCTTGGCCTGCAATTGACCCAATCGGCAGATATTTTGGCCAAAGACATCGCCGACCTCATAGCCGTGCTGGATGGTAAAGCTATAGAGCACAAATATACCCTTATGATGGGGCGAACCCACGGGGTTCACGCCGAGCCCATTACCTTTGGTTTAAAGATGGCCCTGTGGTCCGAGGAAATGAAGCGCAATGCTCAAAGGCTGAGTGAAGCTACAAAGGCGGTCTCGGTAGGCAAAATATCCGGTGCGGTAGGCACTTATGCCACTGTGCCTCCTCAGGTCGAAAAAATCGCCTGCACCAGGTTAGGGTTGGCATTAGCTCCCATATCGAACCAGATAATTCAGCGTGACCGCCATGCCCAATTCCTGACTACTTTGGCTATCATCGCCGGCTCCTTGGAGAAATTTGCCACCGAGATCAGGGGTCTGCAGCGAACAGAGGTCCGGGAAGTGGAAGAGCCTTTTGAAGCAGGACAGACAGGGTCATCGGCGATGCCCCATAAGAGAAATCCTGAGCTCTGTGAGCGTGTCTGTGGGCTAGCCAGATTAATAAGAGGCTACGCTTTAACTTCTCTAGAGAACATCGCCTTGTGGCACGAGCGTGACATCAGCCACTCCTCCACAGAGCGAATTATCCTGCCTGACTCCTGTCTGGCGCTTGATTATATGCTGTCTGTGTTTGCCTCCATAATGAGAGGGCTCAATGTCTATCCGGAGAATATGAAGCGGAACATCGAGCTCACTCAGGGAATCATCTTTTCTCAAAGGGTGCTCCTGGCATTAATAAGTAAAGGCCTGCCGCGTGAGAAAGCCTACAGAATAGTGCAGGACAGTGCGATGGAAGCTTGGGAGAAGAAACAGAGCTTTCTGAGCTTGCTCGAAGCAGACAAGAGAATAGCAGCTCGCTTGGACAAAAAGGAACTGAACTCTCTCTTTGACTACGATTACTATCTAAGACATGTGGATGAACTTTTCGAGCGATTGGGGCTGACGAAGACCAGGCGGGAAAAGAAACCTGGCAAAGCTGGGTCAACCAACCCGACACGCAAGGCATTGCTGTAATCGGGCGAGCGCTCAAAGTTCTATCCTAGTGCACAGTTGAGGGAAACGTAAGGATGAAGACTGCCAAAGAATACCTCGATAGCTTGAAGAAAATGCACTTTGAGCTCTACATTTTTGGAGAGCGAATAACCAATCACTCTGACCACCCTATTATCAAACCGACGAGGAATTGTGTCGCTGCTACCTACGAACTTGCCGAAGAGTCCAGATTCCCGCAATACCACGGCGTCATGACAGCCACCTCACATTTAACGGGAAAGAAGATAAATCGTTTCTGCCACATTCACCAGAGTACAGAGGACCTGGTCAACAAGTCAAAAATGGGTAGAGGATTGGGCGCGTATACGGGTTCTTGCTTTCAGCGTTGCGTTGGAATGGATGCCTTGAATGCTCTATCGATAGTGACGTATGACATCGACCAGAAATACGGTACCGGATACAACGAGCGTTTCCTGAAATACCTTAGATACGTACAGGATGAGGACCTGGTCTGCGACGGAGCTATGACGGATGCCAAGGGCGATAGAAGTCGTCATCCCGCCGAGCAAGCCGACCGTGACCAATATCTTCACGTAGTGGAGGAAAAGCAGGGAGGCATTGTGGTTCGTGGCAACAAGATGCACCAGACAGGGGCCGTGAATTCGCATGAAATCATCTGTATGCCGACCAGGGCCATGCGCGAAGAAGACAAGGATTATGCTATTTCTTTTGCCTTGCCCAGCGATACCGAGGGGATCATATACATCTACGGCAGACAGCCCTGCGACACAAGAAAAATAGACAGCCCGAATATGGATGTCGGCAACATCCTCTACGGGGGACAGGAGTGCATGGTTGTTTTTGACGACGTATTTGTTCCCTGGGACCGGGTCTTCATGTACAAAGAATATGACTTTGCGGGCGATCTGGTGGAGAAGTTTTCCGCCTATCACCGCCAGAGTTATGCCTGCAAGTCAGGTATGGGCGATGTATTGATCGGCGCCAGTCAGCTAATTGCTGAATATCAGGGCACTGCCAAAGCTTCCCACATCAGAGAAAAGATCATTGACATGATTCAGCTCAATGAAACCATGATGTCCTGCAGTCTGGCCTGCGCCTATGAAGGTCACAGAGAACCTTCGGGGACTTACCTTGTAGATACTCTAAGAGCCAATGTATCTAAACTAAACGTGACAAGATTTCCTTATGACATCGCCAGGCTGGCCCAGGATATCGCTGGCGGCTTGATAGTAACCATGCCTTCTGAAAAAGACCTGAAGCATCCCAAGATAGGCAAGTATGTTGCCAAGTATCTGAAAGGCGTCGACGGTGTTCCGGTGGAGAATCGCATTCGTATATTGCGACTGATTGAGAATCTCACGGCAGGTTTAGGAGCCGCATGTTATTTGGCCGAATCAATGCATGGTGCTGGGTCACCCATGGCTCAAAGGATTATGATTGGCCGACAGTCCGACATAGAGAGAATGAAAAACAGTGCCAAGAGGTTGTGCGGTATTGAATCGTAGTCGCTGAAAACATCAGGGCCTGAGCAGAGGAACCATGAGTGGCAAGTCCGTAGTCTTAATGAATACAGACTTGTCTTTGCCTTTGTTTCGGCGGGGCAAGGTAAGAGACGTTTATGACGTAGGCGATAAACTCCTCATCGTGTCCACCGACCGTATCTCTGCCTTCGATGTCGTCTTGCCCTGCGGCATCCCTGACAAAGGAAGAGTCCTCAATCAGCTTTCCGCCTTCTGGTTCAATAAAACAGCTCATATTCTACCCAATCATCTTGTCAGGGTAATCGATGGCGAGGATACACTCCAGGATATCATCGCTGGGGCTCCCGCTGTCATTGCGAGGAACAAAGTGACGAAGCAATCTCACTGGAAAAGAGATTCCGCATTTACACTTGGAACAAGCCTAATTGGCCG
>Ga0316620_10000436_pt1 | contig 16958 bp, 12 predicted proteins | sample OWC_Aug_M1_C1_D5_FD_207651 | JGI IMG/M metagenome (GOLD analysis project Ga0316620, IMG submission 207651) | Wetland soil microbial communities from Old Woman Creek delta, Ohio, United States - OWC_Aug_M1_C1_D5_B | ecosystem: Environmental > Terrestrial > Soil > Wetlands | place: USA: Ohio... | reverse complement strand
CATTCAGGAGGAAATAGGTGGCCATTCCACAATGGGGATGCGCCGTGAATTCAGGATATCTTTCCTTCTTCAGCGCGCCAACGGCCTTGGAAACGGGAACCATACTGGGCACGGGATAAAAATCCGTGGCCAGAATCCTCCCGTCCGATTGTTTTTCAACGCAGGTCATGAAGTCTGGAATTGTCATCCGTAATTTTTTTAACTCTTCTTTCGGCATGCGGCCGACAAAGGATATCGGCTGGACGTTGATACATCGGATGACGTCGAAGTTGTCTGCCGCGAATCTGATGATGTCTCCAAGCTGGCGATCATTGACCCCTTTGATCAGAGTGACCACGAGAACGACGCTTCTCATTCCCGCCCGGCGGCAGTTTTTTATGGCCGCAATCTTTGTTTCTACGAGATCCCGGCCCCGTGTGAATTTGTGGACATCGGGCGTGAGTCCGTCGAATTGGAGGTAGACCGTGTCCATTCCCGCATCTTTCAGAGTTCGGCAATAATCCACACTCTGGGACAGCTTGATCCCGTTCGTATTGACTTCTATGTTGAGGAAGCCAAGTTTCTTGGCCGCCTGAATGAGTTCCGGGAGGTCCTCTCTAAGAGTTGGTTCTCCCCCTGAAAACTGCAGGGCCGGAGCCGGCAGAGGCCGATGACTCCTCAGAACGTTGAGCATGGATAAGATCTGCTCTTTCGATGGCTCATAAACATATCCGGCCGAAGCGGCATTGGCAAAACAGATGGGACATTTTAAGTTACATCTGTTCGTGACGTCTATGACTGCCAGGAGCGTATGTGACAGATGGCGAGGACAGATGCCGCAGTCGTCGGGGCAGCCCCGTTTTTCCTCGGTTTGCGGATTTTCGAGCCCTTCGCCGTCAAATCTCAGGTTCTCGGCCCGATCATAAGCTTTATCATCAGACCAATAAATATCTTGAAAGCTTCCATGCTGGTCACACTCTTTTTCTAGATATACTTGATTCTCTACAGAAAAGATCCTTGCGTCTATTTTTTTCCGGCATTCAGGACAGATGGACTGAGTCCATTTATTTACGCCCATGTTATCTAGAAAAACCCCTCTTCACCGATGACCCTGCGGTTTTTTTCAAAGATTTATCTTATTGCCCAAGATTTAGGGTTTTTAGTCTACACCTATCGATACCTCCTATCAAGTCCGGCGACCCGCGGGTTTGATCGGTCATTTGTCCATATCCTATTAAACGGGATTCAAATAGGATAATATAGGATGGCTGAATTCATTTTGCTCCGAAAGGTCATGGAGAGATTGAAAGAAAAATTATGGATCGACGGGAATAGATGCTGTTATTGCGGGGGATGCGTAGGAGTTTGTCCCGCCCAGGCCCTCATATTGATGGAGGCCGAATTGAAGGTCGACAGGGAAAAGTGCACGATGTGTCGCTATTGCCTCATCTTCTGTCCTGTTGAGGCGATTTCAATTTCACAAGAAGGGATTTTGAAACAACACCCGGAAGCGGAAATCATGACCACAGATGTCGTTATTGTGGGTGCCGGCCCTGCAGGAAGCATCTGCGCCAAATACCTGGCTCAATCCGGGGTCCAGGTGATCGTTGTTGAGAAAAGACAGGAAATCGGGGCCCCAAAAAGGTGCGCGGAAGCTGTCGACCCAAAAGCATTTGAGGCCGTTGAGATTCGACCCAATCCTCTCTGGCTGACAAACCGCATTCAAACGGCGGTCCTTTATGCTCCCAACGAAAACCATGTGACGTTCGGGGCTCGAAGTTCCGATGAGCGTGGGTATATTATTGAAAGAAAGGTCTTTGATAAACATCTGGCCAAAGATGCCATTCGCGCCGGCGCCAGGTTCTGGCTCAAGACCACGGCCCTGGGTGTTATTCAAGAGAAAGGCCGCGTCAAAGGCGTTGTCGTCGAGCACATGGGAATCGCAAGAAAAATATTGGCCAAAATCGTCATCGCCGCGGACGGTGTGGATTCTATGATCGCCCAATCCGCCGGCCTAAAAACCGTCAATCAATTGAAATATTACATGAGCTGCTTCCAATATGAGATGGCCGGACTCAGCAACATCGATGAGAAGGCGATCCATTTATATTACGGAAACGATGTCGCTCCGGGCGGCTATGTTTGGATATTTCCCAAGGGAAACACTCTTGCCAATGTCGGTGTCGGAATCAAGGCGTTAAAGGGCGGTCACAAAACTCCCCAAAAATATCTGGATCAGTTTATTGAAAAACACCCTTTCATTTTTCAGAATGCCTGTCCTGTCGAATTCAATTGCGGAGGCGTGCCTGTTCATCAAACGATCGATCCGCTCGTGGGAGATGGCATGATGATCATCGGAGATGCCGCACACCTCGTCAATCCGATCACGGGAGGAGGCATTGATCTGGCCATGATCTCAGGCAGGATGGCGGCTGAAGTCGCGGTTGAGGCCCTGCAAAAGGAAGACGTCCGGATAGAAAACTTAATCAAATTCCAGAAAAAATGGGATGAAGAGCAAGGGAAAAAACTCAAAAAGATGTTCAAGCTGCAAAAATTCACCGAAAACCTTACCGATGAGGATCTTAATAAACTGGCCAATATCCTGACCGCGAGCGTCCTCCAGGAATTAGCCGAGGGGAAATTTTCCGGATTTATGAGATTGTTGGCAAAGAAATTGCCCTCGATCGCTCATTTCGCGGTGACCTATCTAAGATCTTGATTTTTTATCACAAACTCCCGGGTCACAAGAAATTTTCGTCCTCATTGAAAGATCTTTAAATAGACCATGGAGGGCGGAGAATAGGACTCAATCCAGGCTTTGGGTTGCCTTCCAGTTTCTTGACTTTCTTCATGGCCGGCACTATGATTCGGCATGAATAACAGTGCCCTTCAACGAAGCGGTTGCCGTTCTCGGCGCGGCCCTGGAGGAAATTCTAAAGAAAAATACCGGACCAAAAGAGGATCGATTATCGAGAGAGATGTATATCGTTTGATGTCTTCATCCTGCCTGGAACCGCTCATCAGAACGCCTGATAAAGGAGAGCCCCCATGAAGAACGCGGGAAAGATATTCCTCATTCTGGCCCTAGGTTTCGGCCTTCAGGCTATTTCCTTTTCCCAGGAGAAGATCACGCTGACTCTGGAGGAATCGATCCGCTTGGCACTTCTCCAAAACCCGTTCTATGATGCCGAAAAGGCAAAGGAGGAACAGGCGGCTTTTTTTGTCCGGGAAGCGATTTCCAGGTTCTTGCCCAGCGTGAATGCCCAGGGGATGGACGTCCTTGACAGAAAACCCTTCTTCCTGAAGTTTCCACCCTTATTCCCCGGCCAATCCTCGCAGAAAATCAGCCTGGATCTCACCCGGACCTATCAATTTTCGCTCTCCCTCTTCGTCCCCCTGTTCACCGGAGGACGCCTCATGTCCGGCTATAGGCAGGCCAATTACAGCCTCCTATCTACCCAGGAAGCGATCCGTCAGGCGCGGCAGGAGACCGTATTCAAAGTCAAGAAGGCTTTTTATGGCGTTCTCCTGTGCCAGAAGCTTGCGGACGTCGCCGAAGAGGCCGTATCGTTGGCCGAAAAACATTTAAAGAACGTGGAGAGCCGCTATGCCGTCGAAATGGCTTCGAAGTTTGACCGACTCCGGTCCGAGGTCCAGCTGGCCAACCTCAAGCCGCAGCTCATCAGGGCCAGGAATGGCTTGAAGTCTGCCGAACTTGCCCTTAAGGTTCTTTTGGGATTGGAACTAAACCAGACCATTGAGGTCAAGGGAGAGCTGAGCTATCAGGCTTTCGAGGCCGATTTGGATGAAAATATCGCTCGGGCTTTAACCTGCCGCCCCGAAATCCTCCAATTTCGATACCAAAAACTGATGGCCGAGGAGATGATCAAGACCGCCAAGGCGGCCTACCTGCCGGTTGTCGCCGTCGGCGGCGCCTTCCATTACTGGTCCGACGAGTTCAATTTCAAAAAGAACAATTGGGAGAACTACTATTCGGTCAACCTCATCTTCAACATCCCTGTTTTCAACGGATTCAACGAAGCGTCCAAGGTCGGCCAATCGAAAGCCGTGCTCAAGCAGCTCGAATACGGCCAGAAAGGCCTTTTAGAAATGGTTAAGCTCGAGGTCCACGAGTCCATCCTCAGCCTGCAACAGGCTCGGGAATCGCTTTTCTCCCAGGAAAAGAACGTGGAGCAGGCCCAGGAGGCGGTGAAGATCGCTGAGCTGAGTTTTACGGAAGGGCTGGCTACAGACCTGGAGGTGAGTTCGCTTCATGTGGCCCTGTCTCAGGCCCGGACGAACTATTCGCAGGCCCTTTATGACTACGTGATGGCTCTCGCCCTGCTCGAGAAAGCCATCGGATCCGGGCCGGATATTCCCGAGGATATCGGGCAAATCCGCGGCGGAGGAAACCGATGAAAAGAACGCCCATGGCCTAGCTCATTTCATCATCGTATGGCAATCGAGGAGGTCCCTTGTCAAAAAGGTTGATCACGTGGTTAATCATCATCCCTATCATAGTTGTCGCCTTGGTCTTGATCACCCGCGGCCTCCGCCCGGACCCCATAGCGGTGGCCATGTGGGAAATGAAGAACCTGGAAATCAGTGAAACCGTTACCGGCGTCGCAACCGGATTCATTGAACCGGCGAAACGTGTCTCCCTGCAACCGGAAATTGGGGCACGGATCAAGGAGATCAAGGTCAAGCGAGGCGACCGAGTGAAAATGGGGGAGACGCTGGTCGTCCTTGATGATTCAGACTTTAAGGATCAGATTCGCGCCTCGGACGCGGCCATGCCGCTTTTTGAGGCCCGGGTGAAGCAAGCGAAGGCTCATGTCGCTCAGCTTAGCCGGGACTTCGAACGGGCCAAAAAATTATATGATGCAGGCGCCCTCGCGGGCCAACAGTTCGACATTGCTAAAATGGCAAAAGACTTGGGCAACTCCGAATTGGAGGCGGCCGAATCGGCATTACATCAAGCCCGCGCCAACCAGGACGCGGCCTATTCCTTAATGAGGAAAACACTGGTCAAAGCTCCGTTTGAAGGGATTCTCCTAGACTCCACCATAGAAGTCGGTCAACTTTGGGGCGGGTTTGCCATTCCTTCGTTGGCCGGCGGCTCCTTGACATCAGGACCGGGGCGACCCGATACGTCAGGGGTGGCCTCTGGCGCGTCGACGTTGCTCTCTCAGACTCAAGTCTCTTCATCATCACGCGGCCACCTGGAACTCGCTGACGATTCGCAAATGTTCGTCTACGTGGACATCGACGAAAACGATTACTGGAAAATAAAGATCGGACAGACAGCGGCGTTGGTCATCGATGCCCTTGACAAACGGAAGGTGACGGGAAACGTCGTCGAAATCTATCCGTTTATCTCAAGGGCATTAGATCAGAACCGCACGGCCAGGGTAAAGATACGCCTGTCTGGAGATCCTGAAACCGACGTCCTCCCGGGAATGTCCGTCAACACCGAGATTATGGTTTCGTCCCGGAAGGAAGTCCTGGCCGCCCCGACGGCCGCCATTCTTGTCCGTCCCAAGGGCAGCATCGCTTATAAAGTTGTGGATGGAGTCCTGAAAGAGACGATCGTGGAAACCGGGGTGTCCAATTGGGAATGGAGCGAAATCCGGTCCGGTCTTTCGGCCGGAGACCGTATCGCCGAGCCGCCGGAAGATATCCTTCTCAAGGAAGGCATGCGTGTGATCGAGAAGCATCATGATCTCTGAATCGATGACCCATTGGGAATCCGTCCGAGTCGCGTTCAACATGCTCGGCGGCAACAAACTGCGCAGCGGGCTCACGATGCTCGGGATTATTATCGGCGTGTTTGCGGTTATTTCCCTCGTCTCTCTGGGCCACAGCGCACGGCAATATGTTGCGGATCAGTTCGCGGTCATGGGAAGCAACCTGATTGTCATCATCCCCGGCAAGCGCGAAACGACAGGGGGGGCGATGATCGGCGCTTCCAGCGTTCATAAGTTGACCATGGAGGATGCGGAGGCCATCCGCAGGCGCCTGCCGTCCATCAAAGGGGTTGCGCCGGTCATCTTTGGCCTGGGTTTGGTCAAACAAGAAGACATCTCGCGTAGCACATGGGTGACGGGCACCGGACATGAATATCCTTTTGTTCGCAATCATAATCCTGCGACCGGTCGGTTTTTCGGCCCTGATGATGTCGAAGGGGGGCGCCGGGTCGCGGCCATCGGGGCTAAAGTCAAGGCGGAGCTGTTCGGGGAGGAGAATCCTCTGGGCAAGTTCATCCAGGTCATGGGGACGCCTTTCCGTATCATCGGGGTGATGGAGCGCCTGGGGAACAGCCTGGGCTTTGACCTGGATGATGTCGTGTTCATCCCCATAACGGCCGCCCGAAGGATGTTCAACACCGACGGCCTATTTGAAATCATCACCCGGGCGCGTTCCGCTGAAGATATCGCCGTCGCCGAGGCGTCCATCAGGGAGCTGATTCGGTCACGCCACAACGGGGAGGAGGACGTCACCATTGTGACGCAAAACTTGATGATTGACACGCTCAATACGATCCTTGGTGCGCTGACCTTGACTCTGGCCAGCATCGCTGCCATCTCTCTCGTCGTCGGAGGGATCGGCATCATGAACATCATGCTGGCCTCGGTCAGTGAGAGGACACGCGAGATCGGTCTGCGTAAAGCATTGGGCGCGCGTTCGCGGGACATTCTGACTCAATTTTTGGTTGAGTCCGTCGTGCTTTCGATGATTGGCGGTCTTGTCGGAATTCTGTTCACAACGACGGTCCTGTTTTCGGCGCGACAGGCCTTCCCTTCGTTGCCCGTTGTCATCACCTCATGGTCCGTGGTTTTGGCCGTTGCCTTCTCTGCCGCGATAGGGATATTCTTCGGAGTCTATCCCGCGCGGCGCGCGTCACGCCTCACTCCCATAGAGGCGCTTAGAACCGAATGATCTTACGGCTCAAAAAAAGATTTGACGAAAACGAGGAAATTGAATAGATTAGCCAATGAAAAATGTAACGATTAAGGAGGGAGTGCCCGTGAAAAAAACTCTGGTCTTTTGTTTCTTCGCACTTATTCTGTCTCTTTCCCTCGTTTTGGCTTTTCAAACCTACATCTTGAAAGTCAAAGTCCAGACGGCTAATGTCCGCTCCGAACCAGACATGAATGCCGCCGTCGTCAAGACGCTCTCCGTTGGGACGATCCTGGAGTCGAGTACCAAGATCGGGGAATGGTACGAGATTCTCGTCGACGACGAAAACGGGAATAAGATCTCCGCCTTCATCAATGCTAACGTCGTTAGCGTCATCGGCGGCGAAGCCAAGCCCGTTCAGCCTGCTGAACGGCCCGCAGCCGTTGCCCCGGTTTATCAGCAGCCGACGGGATTCGCCGCGCCAAAAGCATACCTCGGAGGCGGATTCAAGATCCTCGGCGGGCTGACCAGCTCGAACGTCTCCTATGACAAAAACCGGGCCGAAGAGGAGTCAGGCGAGGACGTCGACCAATACATCAAGTCTCGGGTGAGTCCCATGGCGGGCATCGGCTTCGAAACCGGCTCGCGATTCGGCCTGGAATTCAACGTCATGTATATGCCCAAGGGCGTTAAATTTAAAGGCGAGGTGCCCGATGGAAGCGGCGGGACAGCCAATTTCGATATGACCATGGCCATCGATGAGATCAGCGTTCCCGTCTTCTTCAAAATGAAGATCCTGCCGGGCTCCACCCCCTTCGTTTTTGGAGGCGGCGAGATCGGCTATGTTATATCCAGCAAACTCAAGTACTCTTATTCCAACGGAGATAGCGAGAGCGGCGAAGAAGACCTTCTCAACGTCGACGGCGAGTCCGCGATCAACCGGCTCGATTTCGGCCTGGTTTTTGGCGCGGGATACGAGCTCAACATGGGAAGCATGAATCTGACCATTGAAGGCCGCTACTATATGGGGCTGGCGAACTTGAACAAGCAGACGGACACTTCTGAAGGGATGGGGGTCACGAGCAGCGATTATCTCCACACCAAGGCCCTGGTCGTCTTAGCGGGCATAAAGTTCTAAGATACGCCTGGAAGAACGCACCCCCAAGAGGGGCCGGTCACTTCGCAAGCAGCGGCTCGAGCGCTGTCAAGAGCGACCGGACCCGCAGGTAATCGTCCACGGCATAATACTGATACCATCCGCAGTTCCGTTCGCAGAGCCCCATGTGGGACCGGAGCGAAGCGGCCTGCGGGCTGCGGAGCCAGGAACTTAAATCGGTTTCCGCAAGGTTTGGACCTTTTTCTCCCCGGATGTGGCACGGATAATACAGGGAACCCTCCGGTCCGATGACGATCGACGCGGATGAGCACCGTCGGTCCCGATAGGCTCGGAAATAACCCGGCGGAGTGTGGATGGTGCCAGGATAGCTTTCCCGCAGGCTTCGGATACGGTTTTCGAGGAGGACCATGTCAGGGAAACACCGATGGGCATCGTCCATGGGAGAAGCGGGCATGATCACGACCGAGGCCTTGAGCTCATGGCACCGCCGGACTTTTTCTGAAAGCGTTTCGATGGTTTCGTCGGTCACGACGGTCTGGACCGAGACATGGGAATGGATCCTGGTCAATTCGGGCAGGACGGTGTCGAACATCTCGAGATTGCCGTGGCCCTCATCGATGGACACGTGGAGAAGGTCGATCCAGCGTGCGTGGTCACGGATCGGAAAATCCAAGATGTCCCGGGCGCTGGTCGTCAACAGGAGGTAGAATTTCCGTGTTCGGGCATACTTCAGCAATTCGCCGAGGTCCGGCCGGAGGAGAGGTTCTCCGCCCTCGAACGACGTCAGAAGAACGGAGGACCGGGAAAGATTATCCAGGATTCTCATGATGGTTTCCGTGTCAAGGTCCGGGACTTGACGCTTTTTCATATTGCAGAAGGGGCAGGAGAAGTGACATCGCGATGTGATCTTGAATGAGGCATAGAAAGGGAAGACGGCCTGCCGGGTGATGAAATTCGCCCAGAGGCCACGGAGCGTCGGGAAAAAATAAGGAATCGGCAATATCCGCATCTTGGATCGACCTTTATGGCACTTGGATGGGGACCCGCCCGCCAAGGTCCGTCTGCCGAAGGAGATCTCCGAAGCCCCGATAACAGGCAGCCTCGGGTCGAAAGTCGTCCGGGCTCAGACGAGACTGATCCCGCCACGGGGCAATCTTTTGTTTTTCCAAGCACCGAGCCAGATATTCTTGTTCCGTTTGGCCGGGCGTCGGCACGAAGAGGACGTTCTTGATACCCAGGCCAGCCAGTTCCATGATCGTCGTATAACCGGGCCGGGTGATGATGAGACCAGCCGCCTGCATCAGCCGGCTCATGGTCTCCTCATCGGCGTGCGGAAGTTGGCATAGACCGTTTTGGCAATCATCAAGGCGGAGCCCAGGACCCCCGGCTTGGGCCTCTTCCGGCTTGCCGAGGAGCATCAGGTTGCGGCCCGGAAGATCCTTCAGGATCGTTTTGAGGGTTCGTTCGAACATCGTTCTTTGGGGTTCGGGCCCGGAGACCAGCGCCAGGCGGTCGACGGCCGGCGTCGGCTTGTCCGGCCGGGGAAGGGGTGAGAAACGGCAGAGCGGGCCTATGAACCGGATGTTCTTCAAAGAGGTCCGTCGATGCGACAGTTCGCCCGTCAGGCCGCTGGGTGTGGCGAAATCGGGCACCCAGACCTGGTTATAACGCCTTAATAGAGGACGAAAGAACCAAAAGAAGACCGTTTCGAGCCATCTCCCCCAGGATACGTCTGCGACCTCCCATCGTGGAAATTTGACGAAGAGCTGATGGGTGATCAATACGGACGGGCACAGTCGGGTGAACAGACCGACCCGGCCATCGGAGACGACCATCTCGAAACGATGGGCGAGCACCAATTTCCGGAGCCTGTGATGTTCCCGCACGATCTGCCGCAAAAAACCGAAGATCTTGTAGACATAAAAAAAGGCAAACCGCTTTCCCGCGGGATATTGCACGGAGATCCCGGGAAAATCCAGGCGTTCCAGGTCGGGAAATTCTCTAATTAGAAATTCCAGGCTCCTTCCGTACCCGCCAAGGACGACATCGTGCCCTCGGGCTCTGAACTGGCGGATCACGGGAACACACCGTGCGGCATGGCCTAATCCCCAGTCCAAAGGACAAACCAAGATTTTCATGCCGGTGTGCCAAGGATGACCCATCAGCGAAATAATGTCAATCGGCCGCGGACCGGATCTGTATCCATGCCATCGCCGTGCCAGGCACAATTACGTTCTGATATAGACCTGGATATCGGCAGCTGAAGTTGCTGCGTCGGCACGCAGCCTTCGAGTTGAACTCGACACCTTATGGGCGAAGTGATATTCGCCTGCAGGCCAGTCCCTTCGACTCATTCCTTCGGATGATTAAAAAGAGATGAAGAGACCGCCCCCATAGAAGGTTCCTTGGGCGGCGGTCACATGGAGATAAATTCCGGCCCCCGCGGCTAGCCTGTACTGCAGCCCGATCCCGAGTGTGGGGGAGACTATAAACGAAGGCGCATCCAGACCCAGCCTCCGGACCTCGTCGATCGTGTTCTCGAATGTTCCCGAAAAGCTGAAGTTGCCGAGCGGAGTCTGCAGGGCCGACGTCAGTTCCAGCGAGATCTTTCCCTGGAACGGAAGCCTCAGGAGGCCGGCGTCGAGCGAAAGATCCAGGCGGCGCGTCGAGAGGGGAGTCCAGCGCCCGAGGAGCGAGACGGCGAGCCCGTTGAGCCGGACCGCGCCCTGGCCTTGTCCTTCTAGCCTGGCCAGCGGAAACCCCGGGATCTCGAGGGATTCTTGGACCGACAAAAAGTAAGGCAGGCGGAAATCAAAATGATCGCCCCTGAGGCCGACCGAGAACCTGCTTTGCCCCAAGCGATACCATAACGCGAGCGAGAAGAAATGACCTGATGAGGAGATATCTACGCTCGAGAGAAAAGGAGCGAGAAGGGTCTCGGGGACCACGGAGCCCGCCAATTTGCTGAACTCGTTCCGGATCAATTGCTCGCATTCCCTCTCGACCATGGTCCGGAAAGGCGAGAGGGTCCAGCCGCCGTAGGACAGCTGGATATCGAACGGCCGGGTTCGTCCGAAGGCCGCGCTGGAAAGCAGGACAATCCCCACGGCGATCCCTCGGACTTTCATAGACCGATTATAGCATAATGCGGCGCCGGGACGGCGGGCACGCCGTCCGATCCGCCGCAACCCGTCCAGGACTTCCATCCCGGGGAAGCGCTGCTCTTGACAGAAGGTGTGAAAATGCTTTACATCCAACATCTAAGGAGTTCTTCATGTATCAGGAGACCGGGGGCCTCGGCTGGCACGTATATTGCAGAGATCACCGATAGAACGGAGGTGCCATTTGATGAAAAACACGCATATTAAAATCTGGGGAACTATCCTGGCGATCTCGTTTGTTGCCTTTTATGGCGCGGGAGCGAAGGCCCAGGCCCAGGGGACCGACATCGTTATCGGCAAATCGCTGCCCTTCTCTTCGAAGGTCCTCAACAGGGAATTAACGGTTCTCGTCTCTTTGCCCGAAGGCTACGACGCCGGCACGGCGAATTACGCCGTTCTTTATGATCTCAACGGCTTCCTTTTTTCTTACGACCGCGGTACCGTCGAACTCCTGTCTCGAGTCCTGGAAATCCCGAACATGATCGTCGTCGGAGTGCCTCCGCTGGAGAACGGATACGTCCCTACTCCCTTCGAGGATCGCAAAGAGATCCTCGCCGGAGCGGATCTTTCTATCCGTTTTCTCAAAGAAGAACTCATCCCCTTCGTTGAGAAAAATTATAGGACCAACGCCTTCCGGATATTGTATGGTCACTCGGTGGGCGGACTGTTCACCATGTACACCCTGTTCAATGTCCCAAGCCTGTTCACGGCCTATATCGCCGGCAGCCCCTGGTTCCAGACCAATGATCAGTATTGGCTGAAGAATATCGAAAAGATGGCCAAAGAAAGAACCTTCGACGGCAAATTCCTCTTCATGACGGTCGGGAAGGCGGAAGCCGAGCTGACGATTGATACCTATCAGGAACTCGAGAAGTGGATGAATACAAATCAGTTGCCCGGATTGACCTGGAAGAGCGCCTGGGTGGAAGGCGATCATGGCTCGATGGTCGGCCGGAATACCTATGACGGACTGACGTTTATCTTTAGCGGCTGGAAGATTCCCGATACCGTGATGAGAAACGCCGACGTCGATGCCATCGACGGCTATTTAAAGACGAACATGGCCAAGTGGGCAAAGTACGGATTCGACGCGTCGGCCGCCCTCCCGGAACAGAGGCTTAATGCCATGGGATATAATCTGCTCAACCGGAGAGAGTTCGACAAGGCCGTTAAAATTTTCTTGTACAATATCAAGCGTTTCCCGAAATCCTTCAACGCCCTTGACAGCCTCGCAGAAGCCTATCTGACGATGGGGGATAAAGAAAACGCCATCAAGTTCTACAAGTCGGCTATTGAAATGAATCCCGGCGACAGCGACTATGCCAAGCGAATTCTCCTGAATTCGAAGACGAAGCTGAAAGAGCTGGGAGTGGAAAAATAGGCCCAATCGCAACCGACGGTAGAATCGCCTCAAAAGATACAAGCCTGTTCCGGGCATTCCCTGCCGGATGATCCCTGCGCGGTGTCCCGGGCTTTGAATAAGATACTTTTAAAGAATTTGACATCGTCATCGTCATTTGTCATGCTAGGCGGCGACGATGACGATAGCGCGACTTCCTGATTTCCCTTCTGCTTAAAACGTCCCAGGACGTCTGTCAAGCAGGGGAATGTCGATTGGCGCCGTTAGCAGGCGCTTTCTATGAGGAGAGCAGAATGAAACCTTATCTTCGCTTCGTATTCCTGTTTATTCCGGCCAGTATCATGCTCGCCCAGACCAGCCCCGTCGTTTCTCCTAAGGTCTGGCAGGAGTTGGAGAACGAAATCAATGGAGACAACTCCTTCGACCTGCTTCGTCATTTGACGCTCTACCACGCGCCAACCGGCAGCAACGATGATTTCGAAGCCCAGGCGAAGTGGGTGGCCGAGAGGGCGCGCGAATGCGGCCTGGCGGACGTTAAGGTCTTCTGGGTTGGCGGCACGGACCGTCCCTGGAATGTCCGATGGGGAGAGGCCTGGATTGTCGAACCTGAAACGGCCAAGTTGGGCGACACCCTGGAGTCGCCGTTGCGCGTCGCGGCCAACAGCCGCAGCGCCGATATCAGCGCCGAATTGGTCGACGTTGGCGGGGGGACGCTGGAGGCCGATTACCAGGGCAAGGACGTGAAGGACAAGATCGTGCTGGCGAGCGGCAGAGCGGGCGCCGTGCACGCGCTGGCGGTGTGGAAGTTCGGCGCCGCCGGCGTCATCGCCTGCTCGCCGCAGCGTCCCTACTTTCCCGACCAGGTGGCTCTCGCCGGTTTACCCGACAAATCGGATGACGGCAAGGAGTCCCGTTTTGCGTTCATCCTGACCCAGCGAGAAGGCGACGGCCTGCGGGCCAGGCTGGCCGCGCTCACGAAAAACGGCAGGACGATGCGGGTGCGGGTGAAAATAGACACCTACTTCAACGAGCCACGCCAGGGCATCACGGAAGGCTGGATCCGGGGGACCAATCCTAAGAATGACGACATCGTGCTCACGGCGCACATGCAGGAAGAGAGGACATCCGCGAATGACGACAGATCAGGCGTCGCCAATTTGCTGGAGATTGCGCGCGCCCTGAATAAGCTCATGGCCGAGGGGAAGCTGGAACGGCCGCGGCGCAACATTCGCTTCTGGTGGGTGGATGAGATCGGTGCCGAGTACCGCTACTTTGCGGACAATCCTGACGCCGCCGGGACCATGCTGGCCAACTTGAACCAGGACATGGTGGGGGCCAAGCAGAGCGACGGCTTCCGCGTGCAGTTTATGAGCAGGACTCCTTTTTCTCGCCCGAGCTTTCTCAACGACGTCGTCCAGAGCGTCGTCGACGCCGTGGTCTGGGGAAATACGGCCGTGCCGCTGCGACAGGGGGCCAATAGCAGCGCATTCTCACGGCCCATGTTTGCTCTGAAGGGGACGCGCGAGCCTTTCCGGGCCATGTCGGTCCCCTTCTATGACTCGACCGACCACCTGGTCTTCAACGACGGCCGGGTGGGGGTCGCGGGCGTATCGCTCACCAACTGGCCGGATACATATATCCACTCGACGGACGATGATCTCTGGCAGGTCGATGCCACCCAGCTCAAGCGCAACGCCTTTATCATTGCGGCCTCGGCTTATACGCTGGCTTCGGTGGGGCAGAAGGACCTGCCGCGTCTCGCGGCGCTCGTCCTGGGCGGCGCACAGCAGCGGCTGGGTCGGGACAGCGAAGCAGCCCTGATTTGCCTGACGGACGACTCGGCCGGGACTCCGGCCGGCCGCTATAAAGACGCGCTGGTTATCCTGGAAACGGCCGCCTGGCGAGAGACAGGAGCTATAAGTTCTCTGCAGGTTTTTGCTGAACCGGGTTCTCCCGCGACAAGGCTCCTCACGACGGCCCGGGCTAAGGCGCAGAACCTGGCGACCACTCTGCGCAGAAACATCGACGATTTCTACCAGCAAACGACAGGACAAAAACCCGCCGTTGTGTTATCCGACGCCGAGAGGCAGGCCGCAGCCCGCATCCCGGCGTGGAAAGTGTCCCTCCTTGATATTCAGACCAACAAGGTCAGACTGCCGCGCGGGGGGGAGGACCTGCACTGGCATTATGCCTTCGAAGTCAACAACCTCGTCGATGGAAAACGGTCGATCCTCGATATCTACAGGATTGTGCGCGCTGCAGCCCTTTCGGCCGGAAATTGGTATTACGGATCGGTCGAGCTTGAGGCCGTGAATAAGCTGCTGGACAGCCTGGAAAAGGCTGGCGCCATGACCATCCGGACGAGATAGGATATCCAGATAAAAACCTGTTCATGACAGGATAAGAAATACAGGAGCCGACTCCCATAGTCATGACCTTCTACAGGTCACGATCGCGGATGAAATCCTATCCCGTGAAGTATAAATAAGCCGCGATGATGAGAACCACCACTACGGCAGAGGCGATGACGTCCCCCCTCGACCAGCTGCTGCGGGATTCCTTCCTGTGCTCCTCTGTAACGGTCCCATAGGTCAGCCCGCTGATCTTTTCGTAGGAGGGAGGCGCGGAGAGGTAGCTAACAACGATCATCACGACGATGCTGACGACGAAGATGATCAAGCTGTAATACTGGAAAAAGATGTGATTGACGATCCAGAAAAAAGAGCCCTCGGCATAGGAAAACCCGCCAATCAGTTTGACGGGCGTATCGATGGCCAGGCGGAAGAGCCCGAGCAAAAAACCCGTGCTGAGAGCGGCGAGGCACCCCTTGGCGTTCAGCCGCTTCATGAATACTCCGAAGAAGAAGACGACGAAGATGGGCGGGGCGAGATAGGACTGGACCCCCTGGAGATAATCGTAGAGGCCTTTCCCTCCCCTGATCACGGGGATCCATAGGAGCCCGATGAGGACCATGACCCCGGTCGCCACCCGGCCGACCCAAACGAGCCGTTCCTGAGTGACTTTCGGCCGCAGCCGGGAATAGAAATCCATCGTGAAAAGCGTTGAGGCGGCGTTGAAGGCGCCGGCGAGAGAGCTCATGAGCGCGGCCAGGAGGCCGGCCACGACGATCCCCCGCACGCCGACCGGCAGAATATAAGCCACGAGGAGCGGGAAGGCTTTCTGGGCGTTGGCCCTGACGAGCTCGCCCCCCGCGCCAAGAAGCTCCTGCTGGAGAACCTGAACCTTGCCGCTTTTGGCCAGGGCGAAGGCTATAATGCCCGGGATAATGAAGAGGAAGACGGGCAGGAGCTTGAAGAAGGCTGCGCAGATGGAGCCCCGCCGGGCCTGGCGCTCGCTCGGCGCTCCCAGCACGCGCTGGACGATGTACTGGTCTGTGCACCAGTACCATAGGCCGATGATGGGCGCGCAGAAGAGCATACCGATCCATGGATAGTTGTCGTTAAAATACCAGGCCATCCTGCCGGCTTCTTTGATCGGGGCCCAGGTCCCCTGGATCCCCGCGGGGACCAGCGGCTTCCAAAGGTTGAACATCTCCGAGCCGGCGATATGCCGCAGCTCGCCCCAGCCGCCGAGGGCCTTCAAGCCGAAGTAGGTCACCAGGGCCGATCCGATGATGAAGATGAACGTCTGTATCGCCTCCGTGTAAGCGACCGCCTTCAGCCCTCCCATGACCGTATAGAGTCCCGTGATGACGACGACCAGGATGGAGCCGATCCAAAAGCTGTCCAGGCCCATGAACCGGACCTCCGGGAGGAGGACGCTGAAGACGATGCCACCGGCAAAAATACCGACGGCCATTTTGGTCAGGACATAAGCCACGAGTGAGATCAGGGATAGGACCGTCCGGGCTGTTGGCGAGAACCGTTTCTCGAGGAATTCCGGCATGGTGAATACCATCGACCTCATATAGAACGGCACCATAACCCAGCCGAGCACGAGGAGGCACCAGGCGTGCAGTTCGTAATGGGCCATGGCGACACCGTCGGTGGCACCGGACCCGGCTAGGCCGACCAGGTGTTCCGCCCCGATATTCGAGGCAAAAATGGAGGCTCCGATGATGAGCCAGCCAAGGCTGCGTCCGGCCAGAAAGTAATCTGAGGAGGTCCTTTGCTTTTGGCGCATGACCCACCAGGCCAGGCCCAGGATGATCGCAAAATAAGCAACGATGATGATCCAGTCAACGGGTTTAAGAATGGTCATGTCACCGAATCTCCCTTCCTGAACATGTCGTTAATATATGGCCTGTTTTTGGCGATGTCAATCATCCAGCTCCCGTCGAGAACCCAGAAAATTTTCATCGATCCTGATCGGATATCTAATGACGGAGGGCTTCCTTTGCTCAAGTTGGAAAAGGTGCTCCTCGCTGTTGACATAAAGGTTCTTCTGGGAATCGTATGGATAAAAAACATGCCGTCCGTCA
>Ga0316620_10000435_pt1 | contig 16984 bp, 16 predicted proteins | sample OWC_Aug_M1_C1_D5_FD_207651 | JGI IMG/M metagenome (GOLD analysis project Ga0316620, IMG submission 207651) | Wetland soil microbial communities from Old Woman Creek delta, Ohio, United States - OWC_Aug_M1_C1_D5_B | ecosystem: Environmental > Terrestrial > Soil > Wetlands | place: USA: Ohio... | reverse complement strand
GCGGGCCACTGCCATCGATTCATTGTTCAGGCTCCCTGTTGCGTATCTGAGCAGCTCTAAACCCTTCTTCTGAGCCGCGTCGACAACCGCATTGACAATCCGGGTGCCTAGGCCTTTGTTTCTGTGGCCGGCCTTCACCCTAAGGCCTTCGACCCAGCCTATTCGCGTTCCTGGGACTGCTTCGAGGTTCACGATGGCAACCAGCTCTTGTTCCTCAAATATCCCCAGAACCGAGTTGGCTTCACTTGACGCCCAATACGCGAAGCGCGACGGTACGTAGTCGGTACCATCCCACACCGTCGCGCAGAGGCTGTCTACCTCTGACTGATCGTCTGTCTGTAGCCGTCTCAGGGATACTGCCATGTTTGGTCGCTCAGGCAGGTGACCCATATCAACCCAGTGATGAAGCAAACTCACTCGGGTTTTTCGAGAATCAAGCAGTAGTGATGGTGCACGTTGGAAACATAGGTTGTTGGATAGCCCCAACACCCGAGCCTCTTGTTGTCTTGGCACCAGATCTGTTCCTGTTTCAACTCGTAAGTGGCAGATAACCTGCGAGCGAGATCCCAAGCAATTGGTTTCATGCACCCATCTGAGTCTCTCATGTTCTGGACGACAATTGTGATGTAGGAGGAAGGCAGAAGGAACAGGTTGGCGCCCTCGATGATGCGTGCCACAGACTCGATGTACTCGTCATAGTCCTCTAGGTTGCCAAGGTCGCTCTCAAGGGGGCTGTAGTATTGTCTGAGTCCTTTGGCAAGCCGCTCCTTGTGTACGGTGTCATTGCCGCCCCTTGACTTGCGAAGCATGTTGTAGTATGGTGGTGACGTAATCACGTATGAGAACCCAGGAATGTCACTGCCGAACTGACAACGAAGGAGACCCTCAAGATTCCTTGAGTCGCCCGTGATCATGCACTGCCTAGGGCCTACTTCATGTTCCTCAAGACTTCGTCGGCCAATCTCTGCGAACTCGTCAACCAGCTCCACACCGACACCTCGCCGTCCCAACGAGGCACACGCGACGAGCGTACTGCCCACACCCGCGAAAGGATCGAGGACCCAGTCGTCTGGACGAGTAAAGAACTTGATGAAACGCTCCGCTAGCTCGTCGGGGAACTTCGCGGGATGCCTGATTTCCGAGTTGCTGCGTGGCCGCGGGTGAACAACGAACCATGACTTAGTTGACTTGACCCACTCTTTCCCGTCGAGCTCGTTCAGCCTTGAAGTCTTCTCGATGTCCTGCATTGTGTTCGGTCTCCTAGCCTGATTGGCTCACAGACTATCTGTAACCGCATGAACTGAGTCAATCCTGTTGCTCACCATTCTGTTGATTGCGATCTCACAGGTGTCAGCTGAATACGATGATATCCTCTCAAGATGCATTAGCAGAAGAGCGAGCCCCGGGTTTGACACCCTGGGCGAAACCTCTTGTTTGGCAATTCTCTCTGCGAGCTTCGAGGCACCTTGAACAACGGCAAAAGCAGCCTCGTCCCCGCTGACATTGTTCTCTATGCCGACTTTCGATGGCTCGACGGCAAAAAACGCCTGCATCGTGTCATCATATACGTCTGCAACCTCTTCCGCGAATCTCGAAACCGCACGGTCAACTACCTTCTGCTCTACGAAGTCTGCCGCCGCACCGCAGATGTGATCCGCAATCCGCTCCACCTTCTTGGCCGCCATGCTGAAGTGCAGACAGTCAGAGGAGGTGATCTGAACCTTTCTTGCGTACGCAGGGTCTCTGAGAGCTATGTGACACATGCGCTCCACGAAGTAGCGATGACGATCCACATCCTCATCTCTCGCATTGATGCGGTCTGCGTCCTCTGTTCGCCCGTCCTGCATTGCGTGGACCAGAGTACCAAGCATGAACTTCGTCGTACTGAACTGCCGCTTGAGTATCGGAAGGATCATCTGCTTCTCGCTCGTATCGCTAATCAGTATCCTTCTGCTATCCTCATCAAGTATCTCGTAACCCGGGAGTCGTCGTATCCAGTCACTGATTCGTTCCCTCTCGGTGAGACCGATCTTTGACCTGAAGTTCAGTTCAATCTCAGTTGCACCCACAATGTACGCTCCAGTCAAGACACTCTGGACGTAGTCCCCGACAGTACCTGACATGTCGACTCTAAGCGTGGTAGGCGCCCTTGACTCCAACCCCGGTGGTAACACCAGCAGGCTCCCGTCTGCCAGTCGTTGCATCTTCACTTCGGAGTCCTTAGTGAGTTTGAACGAATCGCACCATTGTCGAGGCAAATAGACGTAGTACGAGTTCCGAACCTGGTTCAGTTTCCTGGAGCTCATGATGAGGCGTCGCCCTCTGTTTCATTGATTGCATATGACTATCCACATCTGCTTATGAATGCGTGAAATACATCACCCCGGAATAGTGGGATGGTGAAAACGAAATATACGTCAAGGATGGAGAAGGCGGGCCGGCCCGAGGTACCTCAAGAACCGGCATGTACTACAGCGGACTGCCTCTGCGGTCACTGCGATCCAGAATGGCCTCCACGAGGCTCGTAAATGCGAGTTCGACATTCCGGTTCTGAGTGGCACTCGTCTGGATTAGGCGCAGGGCACTGGATTCAGCGACCTTCATTACTTGATCTGGGTCTACGGCCGACTCCAAGTCGACTTTGTTCTCAACGAAGACGACAGGAACGTTCCCTGCAGCGCTATGAAGAGCCTTCAACCATCGGTCGACACCATCGAGTGTTTCGGGCCTAGTTGTATCAAAGACAAAGAAAGCCCCCGATGCATTCGCGCAGAACTGCTCGCGCATGGCAGCAAAGGACTCATGACCAGCCAAGTCCCAAACGACCAGTTTGTGGCAGAGACCTTTGAGCATGATGCTCTTGACGTGAAGTACAGCTCCAATGGTCCGGCCCATCTCAGGACTGAGGCTGTCGTACATGTATCTTTGGACAAGGGAGGTCTTGCCTACGCCGGTATCCCCTAGAAGCACCAGTTTCCGGACAAAATCGGGTTCCCTGAGGCTCATATCGAACCATTTCCCGTCTGCCTAGTGGAAACAGACGAATATCTATATTGTCTTGATAGACTTGGCCCGTGAACGCTCAAGTATCTCACGCGTTATCTTGAGAAATGCGGCCTCAACATTCGTATCATCCTTTGCCGAGGTCCGAATGAGAGTGAAGTCCTGTTTAGCGGCCAACGCGTCCGTGAACCCTTCAGGAATCTGGCTCGGCAAGTCGCATTTGTTCTCGACCACGACAAGAGGAATCCTCCTTGTTACGCTGAAAAGCGCTTCGAGCCATTCATTCATCCTGTGCAGGGTGTCTGGGCGGGTCGTATCGAATACAAAGAATGCGCCGGTTGCGTTCTGGTAGTACGCCTTCCTAAGCTGTGCGAAATCGTCTTGCCCAGCTATGTCCCAGATTACGAGCTTTACTCGCAGGTCATCAATGACGACGGTCTTCACATGGATGTCAGTTCCAATTGTGGCTAGGTAGTCCCCCTCGAAGCTGTCATACACATACCGGCCCACCAGACTAGTCTTACCAACGGCTGGCTCTCCAAGGAAGACCAGCTTGAACAAGTAGTCCACGGGTTCTGGCAGGTCCAGTACTCTCCAACATGCGGTGCTGAATCCAGCTGAGGATGGCGGTCTGATAAAACTATCGAACTTGCCTCAGGCCCCCTCAAAACGACACAGAATCGGGGCGACCACAACCGAAAATAAGGCGTTTTGCTGAGCAGGTGGCTAGTCATAGACATGAGGATTGGCACTTTCGCCCAGACAAACCAGGACGTTATAGACGCTGTCAAACAGGGAGCGGATTTTGTTGACCTCAGAATGGAACTGATAAAGCAGCTGAACATAGCTGAGGCGAAGCAAGTCCTCGGAGATGCGGGCATACCTTGTACACTCCACCTCCCTACAGAGCCCGACTGGAAGCCCATTGACGTGAGCAGAGGGATCGTCCCTTACATCGATCTGGGCAGAGAACTGGATGCCGAGATAGTCACAATACATACCACACTCTCAAGTCTCTTCTACTCCGACGAAGATATCGATACCTTCCTAGGTTCGATACACCTCGCTTGCCAGGCCGCCAAGGACGCCGGAGTAGTCCTCTCCGTCGAAACGCTTGGGTCGTACTTTACCGAACTTGCCCTACTCTTTGACGCACAACCAGAAACGATGATGACTCTGGACATCGGACATGGTCAGATACTGGCCTCTAGAAATCGGGCACTTGGCCTGATTGAGTCTTTCTTCGACAAGATTGCCATGGTGAATATCCACGACAACCATGGCCGTGAAATGACCCAAGAGGTCCTTGAGGCAAGGAGGATGAGACAGGTCAGCATCGAGGAGATGCGGGAACTGGCTCGTCGCTATGATACCCACCTGTCGATTGGCGAGGGAACGGTGGATTTCGAACCGGTCTTCAGGTCTCTTAAGGAGAGAAGCTATGATGGCAGGTTCCTAATGCTGGGCCATGATCGTAGGCAGTTCCCACTGGAGAGCGAACGATTCATGAAAGCATGGCTGTCGGCCTAGGATCGGCTGAGCGACCGCAGTAGTTTGTCTGCCTGTGCCTTGCCGTTTTCGTCCTCAGCCTTCTCGAAGAGTGCGATTGCGATGGCGATGATTCTCTTCGCGTCATCGTACTTCCCTTGAACGACAAAGAAGCGAGCCTGTTTCAGTCTTGCCTCTGCCATCACACTGTAGATCTCCCTCGGATATTCGAAGGAGTCAACGTGAACAACCCCGCCACAGCTCGGGCAGACGGCAGTGAACTCAGCCGTCGTCGCTGCAGACCTCGTGGCTTTTGGGGCAACCGGGGCTGGTTTCGCCGTAGCAGAAGCTGGTTTCACCACGGTAGAGAGATCCTCGAACGCCAGCTCCTCCTCAGACTCCTTAGGAACGGGTGCTGCCGTTTCTTGCATCGGTGCGGGCACGTCCGAAATGCCCTCGTCAGCATACCGTGAAGAAGTAAACTCTGATGTGTCTGGAACGGAAGCCTTCTGTTCCGTGCTCAGTCCTTCTGAGCCTCTTACGTAAGCAGACTTTGAGCCAAGTAGTCGCTGTTCTGCGCTTGCGGGTCTTGCCGGTGGCGGTGCAACAACTCGTGCTTCCTCATCAGGCACTGATTCTGCAGGCCAATCGGGAGAAGGAGAAGTGGGCACTCTGGCAGGCTCCAGGGGCTCTTGCGCCTCCGGTGACTCGAGGAGACTCTTCACCTCACTCGCTCTCAGCATGCGTGTTTCCACTATTCCCGTCCCGGTTTCGTCAATACCATATTCCATAGACTTCTCAAAAATCTCGCGAGCCTTCTCGCTCTCGCTCCTCCCCGTCCTCGTGCCAGTAGCCCTGACGCGGTCTCTTGAAACTGAGGAGGGACGGACCCACCGGTCATCTGTGGTCGTAGCTGTGGGCACGCTTGGTGATTCTGCGGTCCGCTTGGCTTCAGCGGCTGCCTTGAGCTTCGCTGCAGTAGTGACAGTTCCCAGCTCGGGGACCTGTGTGGTCGGTTTCTCAGCCTTTTCTTTGACCGGTCTTAGCAGTGACTTACCGCATCTGATGCAGAATTTCCTCGTCGGCTCATTCGTCTTCCCGCAGTTCTGGCAAGTAATCATCTGACCACCCGAGCTCTCTTGATTAGCCGATACATGTTAACTGTATTCTCATAACATTTGCTACGAAGAATCCTGTAGTGCGCGAAGCAAATAAGTCCGTATGCCATCCCTGACGGCACGGAGCAGAAGACATGAGCTACAATCCGCCGTCGTGTGCATGGTCGGCACCCCTAGACCTGAAGCCCAGCAGGCTGGGAAAGCCGAGGGGCATACCACTCAAGTTCGTTGCCAGAATGCTGCCGGTCTATCTCAGAATCAGAAGACTGACCAAACTGGCTGCAATGGGACTTGAGCCGCCCATGGCCATGAAGGTCAGGCCAGTGACAGATGATGGGTGCAATCAGGGAGTCCCAATCGGAGGCATGGGCTCTGGAAGCATTGGCAGGAGCTTCAGAGGCGATTTCGCCCGATGGCACCTTGAAATCGGCAAGCATGAGTACGAGCCTTCCTTGCCCAACCAATTCCATCTTAGGGTCGAACGAGATGGTGAGACCTTCGCACAGACCCTGAACCCGAGGCAGCCTCAGGAAAGCAGACTGAGAAGCTGGTCGTGGGGTATGAACGAGGCGAGAGCCATCTATCATGCACTGTACCCATTCGCTTGGACAGAATACGACTTCGCTGACAAGGGGGTCAGGATGGTCTGCAAGCAGCTATCACCGGTCATAGCGCACAACTACGTTGAGAGCTCATATCCAGTAGGAGTATTCGCGTGGAGAATCACAAACACATCGGCAACTCACATTTCTGTTTCACTCATGCTCACTTGGGAGAATGCAATCTCGCCAAGAAGACTTGCCAAGAAAGGCGACTTCGTGGTTGTACACAGCAAGACCAAGGACAGAGTACTGATTGAACAGGGCCACGAACGTACAGACGACGTCTTTCCCGTGTCTTTCGGGCTAGGAGCAGAAGGAGGAAGCGGGGTTGACCTCTCTCTCAGATCTAGATTCGATAGCGAGGGCAGTGGAGCAGACGTCTGGAACGACTTCATGCGTGACGGCACTATTCGCGAGGCCGAGAAGTCGCCAGGCTCCGAGGGAAGGAAGATAGGCTCTGCAATCTGCGCAAAGACAAGCCTGCAACCGGGTGAGAGTAGGGAGATCATCTTTGCCATTTCATGGGACATACCCCTCATGCGATTCGGATCAGGAAGGGAATGGTACCGGCGTTACACTCGCTTCTTCGACACGACTGGCGACAATGCGGCCAGAATCGCAAGTGCAGCTCTTGACAGTTGGCGCAAGTGGGATCAGTCTATCACTGAATGGCAGAAACCAATCGTCGAGGCGGATAGGCCCGACTGGCTCAAATGTGCACTTCTGAACGAGCTGTACTACCTGGTTGATGGTGGGACAGCGTGGGAAACGGGGGATGTCGACCGGGGTCTTGCCCGAGAAGGCATGGGCCACTTCGGGTACCTTGAGTGCGCAGACTACATGCTCTACAACACCTACGACGTGCATTTCTACACGTTTGCGTTGGTCATGAACTTCCCAGAGATTGACAACTCGATTCAGAGGGACTTTGCTGATGCTGTTCTTTCAGAGGACAGCACTGTCAGGACCATGTTCATCGAAAAAGGCACATCAGTAAGGAAGCCCCTTGGAGTGGTCCCGCATGATCTCGGTAGTCCGCTTGAGGATCCTTGGTTCAAGACAAACAGCTACAGAGCTCAGGATGTCAGTAGGTGGAAGGACCTCAATACGAAGTTCGTGCTTCAGGTCTGGCGCAACTACCACATGACAGGAGACAGAGCATTCCTGGTGTATTGCTGGCCCGCTGTCAAGAAAGCAATGGAGTACATCGATGCGTTCGACCGAGACGGGGATGGTCTTCCTGAGAACGAGGGTTTCCCTGACCAGACCTATGATGTCTGGTTGATGAAGGGTCCAAGTGCGTACTGTGGAGGACTGTACTTGGCCGCTGCTACTGCGATGATTAGGCTGGCAGAGTCGGTCGGTGAATCCGAGGTCGCTTCGAAGTATCGTGACGTGCGTGAGCGCGGGATGAAAGCGTATGAAACAAAACTATGGAATGGCTCATACTACAACTATGATGCAAGCGGCGGGAAGCACAGTGACAGCATCATGGCAGACCAGCTGGCTGGCCAATGGTACGCCTCGGCTTCGGACCTCGACTCGATAGTGAGTCACGAGAATTCGGTCAAGGCCATGCAGAAGGTCTTCGAACTCAACGTGATGGGCTATGCAGGAGGAGAGATGGGCGCCATGAACGGCATGCGCCCCGATGGCAGCATAGACATGACAAGCATCCAGTCCTCAGAGGTATGGGCCGGCACGACGTATGCCCTAGCGGCACTCATGATTCAGGAGGGCCTTGTCGAGAATGGACTGAAGACTGCCAAGGGAGCGTACAACGTGACCTACCGCGACCGAGGCTACTGGTTCAGGACTCCAGAAGCGTGGACAGCCGACGGCAACTTCAGGGCAATACTCTACATGAGACCCCTAGCAGTCTGGGCCATTGAACTCGAATTGAGGAAACACAGAAACAAAGAGCGGGGCTAGCCGTCAGCTTCTGACATGACAGTGAAGGCCACAGCAGAAACGACCAATGCAGCCTCTTGCGCGTTGCAGGCGATTTGGGTTCCAGTCTAGCAAGACTTATACCCAAGATAGTGTTGTCTAGTCAAAGATATGCCCGAAGAGAAGCTGACCGATGAAGAGAAGGCCAAACTGGAAGAGGGCTTGAAGAGTGCATCCATTTCAGACGCGGAACTTCGAGACCTAGCACGCGGCGAAGACGCTTCTGGCACGCGGCCAGTCGAAACTGGTGAGGACCTTCTAAGTGCGGCTGCCACGGCCCTAGAATTCGTCGAAGGCATGACACCGCCTGAACCGAGAGCAGAGGCTGCCGCAGTTGACAAGGAAGCAGTTGCGGGCTTTGATGCACTTCTCAGAAAGCTGGAAACGCTCAGATCCGACATCTCATCGCTTCAGAGAGGTGTGGTGGGCGTATTTGCAGCCCAGCTCTTGACGTTCAGAGGGAAAGTTGTCGAACTGAAGTCGTCAATCTCTGAGCAGATGGTCGAGAGGCTGAAGATGCAGTTCCTCAAGGGCGTCATCGAGAGCACTTTCGTCGATATAGTCGATGCGCAGTTTGCCATGCTCGAGAAGGAACTTGTGGACAAGATAGTCGACCAGACTCAGGAGCGATTCAAGGAGTTCGCTACTCGGGTGAGGGAGTCCGAAGTAGACCTCAGGACGACAATCATAGAGCAGCAAGACATTGTCAGGTCATTCATGAAGACACTTGAAGATGACTCGCTTGCGGTAAGGGAGGAGCTGAGGGAGAAGGAGAATGAGGCCAGCAAGCTGGAGAGAGAGATACAGAAGCTTCAGTCCCAGATTGACATGGGAGAGGCCTCTGGAATCAGTTCCAAGGAGCTCAGTAGAAAGGTTGGCGAACTTGAGGCGAAGATCGACTCTCTAAGGCAGGACCTCGTAAAGAAGGACACAGTGATAGCTGCCAAGGAATCCGATATCGGGAAACAGAAGGCGTCCTATGACGAACTCAGGGCAAAGCTCGGCGAAACACAGAGTGAGCTTGAGGTCTACAAGACGGAAAAGGCCGCCCCAAAGGCCAAGTCCACAAAGACCGACACTGAGTTCGCTGCGCTACAACACAAGGCCGCCCTTCTCGAAGCGACAGTTGCTGAGAAGAGAAAGGAAGCCGAAACCACTACAGCCATGGTCAAAGAGCTTGAAAGGAAGCTCAAGGATGCGGCTCTTGAGAAGAAGTCTGCGGAGGAAAGCGCACAGAAGCGTCTGAAGGAGCTTGATTCGGTCCAGTCCAAGATACTTGAGGTCAAGGAACTTGAGGAGAAGGCATACAACCTCGAGAAGGAAGCCAAGGAGGCGCACGACAAGATAGCGATTGTCGAGATGCAGAGAGAGGCCTACGAGAAGGCCACGCGTCTCATGGAGAAGGAGCGCGACATGGCCCTTGAGGTGAGAGACGTCGCGAACGAACGAGCAGAGCGCTACATCAGGGTCCTAGGGCTAGAAGCTCACACGAAGGTGCTCCTGATCGTTGATGAAGTGGGCTCAATATCGTTCACAGAGCTTGGCAAGACCCTTGGCATAGCAGCCGGACTCGCCGCGAAGCACGCCAGAGAGCTGGCGAAGCTGGGCGTTATTAAGATTGAGGGCGAAAAGGCCGTTTCCACGTTGCGGAAGCTGGATATCAAAGAGGGAGAAGTAAAGGTCTAGAAGGCGATACTCCTGTCGCCGTTGTAGTAAGAGTCGACGATCTCAGACCAATAGCGCGACATTTTGTCGAGTGCGTGCGAGTAGTCCTTTCCCAAACGGTACTCGCCCGTTTTCTTCTCGACCAGCCCGGTGTCTCTCAGCTTGCGCATTACCTTCACGTAGAGGCCCCTGCTTGACAAGACGAACTTCTCCCACTCTGCCTCGTTGAGCAGGCCATCATTCAACATGATTGTGTTCAGTATCTTCGATGCTTGTTCGACCTGCATCTCTGTGAAGAATATGTATCTCAGGAGATGCTTGGGACTAATGAGCGATGGCCTTCGCACAACGTCAATCTTCGCCATACTCGTCAACTGAGTACAGCGCGTCGGCGGGGGATTTATGACTAGGTATTACGCGGTCGACCTCCCTGCGATACAGTCAACTACTCGGCGCCTGCCCTGAATGTCTTGACCGAAAGCAGCACTATCGTGACTGCCATAAACGCGACAATCGACACGACTGTCTGGAATGCCGGCGTGCCTACAAAGCCGAGGGACATCCCTAGGCCGGTTCCTATAGAAGCCACAAATGGAAGAATCTGCAGAGGGGACTTCAGTCTTGACATCGCGAAGACCATAATGAAGAACCCGTAGCCCAGGACGGCAAATGCTAGAGCAAGGGAAAACATGACAGCCGCCAGCTCGAAGAGACCATACAGAATCCAACCCAACTCGGGCAATAGAAAGGCAATCACCAGCCAAGCGGCCTCGAAGATGAGGATGATCTTCAGTCCACCAGCCGCATTCGCTATGTCCACGTCTGAGGGTGCATTGCTGAACATGATAGTCATTGCCAGAAACGAAACGATCCAGAAAAACGGACTCAGGACGGTGAGCGACGAAAACGCATAGAGAAAGCTGTACACGAAGCCGAAGATAGGGCCAAGTGGATAAGATGGCTCGGCCAGCTGGGCAGGGATACTCCTTGTGTTTATGAGCTGAGCCAGCAGATTGAGGGCGTCGCCCCCAAGGTGTGCGTCAGGGACAAGATACGTAGCTCCAAGGGCAAACAAGACCAGCAAGACAAGGGATATCGCAACTGGAGCCAAGTTGATAACCGCGTTCTTCAGCACACTGCTGGGCTTCTGATACTTGACGTAGCCGAGTAGGACACCCTCATTGGTGTACTGGACATTGACGGGCTTGAACTCCACAATTGGAGTCCGAGTGAGAAGGCAGCCAAGTGCATGCGATGACTCATGAAGTGCGACTCCAGGACCCACAAGGATGTACCAAGCTTTGGATCCGAATTGGCGGGTGATACCCAGAAAACTGTGTGAAAGTCGTTCAAGGAACCCACCCAGGAACCACACGACATAGAACAAGATTATACTCAGTAACACGATTGTGAAATAGGCGTTCAACACGCTTGCTTCCTCCTCGGTCTAGGAGCTAGCCACGCAGGGCAGACGTTTCTGTGTTGTGCTCTGCGGTCCAGCTCCCGACATCAGCCATTCTGGTCTCCGTGGCGGAGAATACAGCTTCTGCTAGACGAACCACGGAAACCATACGACTAGCTAAGACCGAGCTCGCGCTTCTTCTGGTCTTCGACTTTCGCTACTTCGTCGGCCTTCTTTTTGTCCATCTCTCGGGCCTTGTCTTTCTTGGCCTTCTCGACTAGCTTCTTCTTGTCGCGCTCGATCTCGTCGATCCTCTTCTGACGTGCCTTCTTCGCGTCAACGACTCTCTTTCTGAGGGTTTCGGCACGCTTCTGTGTTGACGATATCTCCTTGCTCTTGTTACCCTCAGCTTTCTTCAACTCAGACTCAGCCAGTTTCCATTCTTGCTCGGCATCCATGGCTTTCTGGCGAGCTGCAACGTAGACGTCGTGCTTGGCCTTCGCGGCCTGTCGGCAACGTTCTATGTCACCGTCGCAGCGTGCTCCGATGCCAGCAAGTTCACTCTCTGCCTGCTTCTGGTCACCCTCGAACTTGCGTGTATCCTGGTCAATCTTCTGAATCTTCTTGTCTGATAGATACTCTGACTCGGACATAGTGGTCGAGCGAACAAGAAGATGGTTCCATTTTAAGGCTTTTCAGGGAGCCGAGAACGAGTGTCGTTCATTCAGCATTCGTCACGGTGTCGACCGACATCGGGAGTCGAACCTCGAATATGGTGCCATGAGGGATGTTCTCTTTTGCCTCTATGGTGCCTCCGTATGATGTCACGACCTTCTTTGCTATGAACAGACCTAGGCCAGTGCCTGCTGTCGAACCGTGGCTGAAGCCCTCCCGGAAGAGATTGGCTCTGACGTCAGGCGGAATACCCTTGCCCTTGTCGGCAATCCTGATGCAGCACCAATTGCCTTCGCGCGTGATGGCTATGTCCAACGTCGTTGAGCCGCTGTGCCGCTCTGCGTTTCTCACTATGTTTCTCACAGCAGGTACTAGTGGTATACCAGCAATGGCCGTGCAGGAGCCGGTGACGCTCACCTCAAGGGATGTCCCCTCCACTGCCTGCTCCACCAAGTCCCTCACCTCTACTGGCTCACGGGTCCCGCCGGGCTTGTCGAGCTCTTCAATGGCCGAGATGCTCTCTACAAGATGCGTCAGTGTCTGCGTGTTCCGGTCCAGTTCATCGACAAGGTCGGAGTCGAACTGTAGGCGGATCAACGCTAGTGCCATCTGTGCCTTCTGAATCTCGTTTCTTATGTCATGCCGTATTGCCCTATTCGTAAGTCGAAGCGACTCATTTGCACGTTTGAGTGCCTCTTCATGCTTTGACAGCTCGCGAAACATGGTCTCGTAAGGACTGACAAGAGTCTCGGAAACGAATGCCCTGTAGATCAGGTAGAACGATACCAATTTGAAGTAGTGACCTAGTAGGTTCGCTGGGCCTGTGGGGTCTGTGTAGAGCGTGAACGAGAACTCCTGAGCAATGGCGAAGACAAGGGCTAGGGCTAGCAGACCTCGAACTTGCTGACTCAGGTCAGTCGCCATCTTCCAGTAGTAAAAGCAGGAAGCAGCGAGAATGGCGATTATTAGGTACTCGCTTCCCACCTTGAATGGTGTGAGACCTTGACCTACGATCCAGCAGACTGGAAAAACACCTGACCAGATCGATCCAATGAATAACGACGTGCCAGCAATGTAGATTGCCAAGATGCGTTTCCGTGAGCAGCCCTTTCTCATCACGTAGGGAGCGATGAGCAACGTGATGCTCTCTATGTAACGAGCTACGACCCAGAGCTGTGTGGCAAGATTCGAGTCTATGTCAGTCCCAGGAAAGACCCCCATTCCCCGATAAGCGAGCATGTGAAGTAGATCGACAAAGGCGACGCACAGGTATCCGATACCTATGATGCGGAATATCGACTTACCAACGAATCTGTCCGTGTTCCACCCAATCACGAACACGCTGGCCGCCACAACTATGGAAAAGACCTCTACGAGCGCGTGAAACAGTAAGTAGCTGGCAGATGCCGCGACCGAGAGAGAGAACACTACTACAAGAGAAACACTGAGGAATACGACCAGTTCTCTGTTTGTGTTCTTCTCCTCCAAGACGCATGCCTCCGAGGCCCCAAAGCGGCTTGGACGGGCCTGTTATCGCGTTATATTACCATTTCCGTGTGTACCGCCAGAAGACTGATGAAGAGAGGGCGACTATCGAGAATAAGCCGACACGATAACACTTGCCAAGTCCGCAGCTGATGCACCAATCAGGGTCGCGTTGTTCCGCCGAAGGAACTCCTCGATTGTAGATGTGAGCTGGCTCCGGTCAATCTGATGCCCCTGGAGCTGCGTTTCAAGTTCTTGGATTAGTTCCTCTGGATGAAGGAAGAAATCGCCCGTGATCACAACCTTCCGTATCTTCGAATCAGCAGAGTCCAGAGAGACTCTCACCATCTTGCCTCCGGGAACTTTCATCGCAGCTTCCGTCATGCGACTTACCTCAGGAAGTTCCATGCATCTGTTGAGTACTTCTGACGCACTAATCTCACTGCAGTCAACCTCTCACGTGCAGTCAGCTTTCCTGGAACGAGATTCACCCCGAGGGCTTTCGTGAAACCGCTCTTCAGGGCATCCCGCACCTGTTCCATTGGGACTCGAGTGCCTAACAGGTCTCTCACAGACGTGACTCTCTGCTTCACATCTGTGACGAGCTTGTCGGATATCTTCTCAGGATGAACCTTGAGGATTGAGAACATCATTTGTACGTCGAGGTCCACAAGGACTGTACCATGTTGGAGCAGACACTCGTGCCGCCGGGTCTGTGCATTCCCGGACAGCTTCTTGCCTCCCGCAAGAATATCATTGATGGGCACGAACTGTGATTCGATTCCGAGCTCTTGGAAGCCCATAACGAGACCTTGGCAGAGTCTCTCGTATGACGATGGGATGTCGTCGAGCGCCAGAGGGTGGCCCTTGGGTAGTATGATGCTGTAGGTAATATCACCTTCGTAGTCGTGATAGACAGCCCCGCCGCCAGTGATGCGTCTTACTACGTCGATCTTCTTGCTGCGGCAGAAATCCACGTCGACTTCTTGACGCATTCCTTGGAAGGTACCAATCGAGACTGCTGAGGGCTTCCATCGATACAACCGAAGGGTAGGGGGTACACTTCCTCGTTCGAGCGCCAACATGATGGACTCGTCGATAGCCATGTTCTGATGTGCAGTGTGAGTCTGTAGGTCGATGAAGCGCATGTCGTCCATCGCTATACCAGCTTCGATTCTTTCAAAGCGCGTGAAGATTCGTCTTCTGTCAATGGTCTAAAGTAGTTATAAACCGGTCCTCTTGGACGCTCATTGTAGAAGGGTCTGTTGCACCCCGGGCAGCCTGTGACCAGAAATGGCGCGCCTGAAGACAGGTCCTTCATGTGTTCCGCTACCGGGTTGTCCAACCTAATCTCACCCTTGTCTGTGTAAGAAACCTGATCCCTTTGGACGGCTCCTTTAGCTATCAGATGCCTCAGAACCTGTAGTCTCCTGTAGCTTCCGAGGTCCGGTTGCTTCCGGTGCTCAAGCCGCGTTCCTTTCACTCCCGTGAAGGCAAAGAGTCCAACAGTAATGCCAAGTTCGTCCATCATGAAAAGAAAGTCAGCGGCTTGTTTCTCAGATTCACCCAGCCCAACGACAAGATGTGTGGTCACATGCCCCTTCCCGAATATGTCAAGCGCTGCAGTGATTGCGGTCTGGTGCTTATCCCATGAATATGGTCCCGAAACGCCCTTACCCTTGATATCATCAAAGAGCTGGGCTGTGCACGCATCGAATGCCACTCCTATGTTCTGTACGCCCGCCTCTCGCAGTCGCAGCATGTCTTCTCGGGACAGAGGGTGAATGCATACTGACACAGGTGCTGTCTGGCACTTGCGGACACGCTTCACGATCTCTACGACATCGTCAGTCACTCGCGGATAGTTGAGAGACTGAACGCATACCCTGTCAAACGCCGGTGCTGTTTTCAACCTTGATAGCACGTCCGGGAAGGGATACTTGGGCCACCCTATCCTCGACAGCATCTCTGGCTTTGACCTGCTTTCGCGGGCTTGGGGACAGAACGCGCAGTTGGCCATACAGCCGCCTTGACTGTAAGTCATCAAGAAGGCAGTTGAGAACGGTGCCGGAGACGTTCCGGTCTCAAGCCCCAATGCCATCGCAGTTCCCAGTGAAACACGCACATGTTCGACCAATGAAACCCGCTCTTGTTCGGCTAGAAGACGTTTAACCCTGCTGCCTGATGACTTTCCTACAGGAGAGAGCAGGTGACAGTGCACGATTCACCTTCGACCAGAACTCCATCGAACCCGCCACGTGACTGCGGCACGAGCTTGAGGGGAACTTGGCCATGGGTGAGCTGGCACGCACTGTAAAGGTATGTGGAAATTCCCCGGATCTGAGTATCGTTCACAAAGACGCCGTAACCCCGGGCTTGATCATAGACTGTGAGGCGGCCACTCTCACGGATCAACTGGCCCAAGGGCAAGGCCCACCCACAAAACGGAGGATTCTCTGCGGACGGGCGCCCGCGATATGCGCCGCAGAAGGGATAGTAGGGAAACCCCCCGTCGAAGATGCCAGCTGCCGTCCGTCGAGTGTCCATCGCAACGAGTCCGGTGTATGGTCCCACAGAGCAGCTCGGTGCGCATTCAGGGACTGCAGTGGCGTAGTCAGATCCTACAAGTATCACAGAGCATTGCAGACTGTCAGGAGGGGCGGTCACAGAGGACAATCGAGTCGATAGTGCCTGATGCGGCACTTGGATAGGGTATGATTTGGAAGAGCGATGGAAGTTCTCCGCGTCCATGACGTCGATATGATAATGAGGCGATGTCCAGAAGCAGAAGAATCTAGACCTCAAGACAACGCCAATCTCCTGTCCTACCTCCACGCGATCTCCGGGGTTCACTGTTGGTGAGCAGTGAAGTGTCCTTAGGAGTGACCTCTCTGAACCATCGGGCAGAATGCCTACAGCATAGTCGTAGTCCTCACCGGGGAAGGCTCGGGTCTGTCCCATCCGAATCCTTCGGACGTGTTTCACCGCTCCCGAAACTGGAGACGGCACTGGGTCGCCCCACTCGCCATGCTCGGTGTACACATCTACAGATGTCGCTAACCTGTGGCCAACATACGGACTGTTGAAGAACGACACGTATGACCCATCTGGAACTGATATCGGAACGCCGCCCGCAACCCCGAGAGTGTGCAATGATATCACCACCAGTCAGATGACCGAACAGCCCTTGCTACACTACGTCTTCTTCGCAGTCTCGTAGATGGGAATCAGGCGAGCCTTCCATGCAGGAAGTCCCTTCGGCGACTTGGGGTACTCGGAGTACAGATGCTTGATGTCCTCCATCAAGTGGGCAATCCTGCTGACACGTTTGAGGAGAGAAAGCTTCCCTGCACCGGACAACAGCCGCTTGAACTTGTCTCCGGACGCCATTTCCATCTTTCCCGTCATACTCACAGCGAGCAAGTCAGAGCCCTTGATGATGCCCTTTTCGAAGACGAAGTCAATGTCGTCGTTTGTGACGTTCAGCAAGAACCAGCGGAACACGTCAAGCGACGCCTGCTTGATTCCGTAGCTGGCCATGTAACGTGGATTGTAGGGCCAGAGCGACTCGATTGACGTATCATTCGCTTCCAGTG
>Ga0316620_10000433_pt1 | contig 17012 bp, 18 predicted proteins | sample OWC_Aug_M1_C1_D5_FD_207651 | JGI IMG/M metagenome (GOLD analysis project Ga0316620, IMG submission 207651) | Wetland soil microbial communities from Old Woman Creek delta, Ohio, United States - OWC_Aug_M1_C1_D5_B | ecosystem: Environmental > Terrestrial > Soil > Wetlands | place: USA: Ohio... | reverse complement strand
ATCGACAACCTCGCGGACAGGGCCTACGTCGGCTCGGTCATCGTCAACGAGTCGAACCAGCGCTTCTTCGAGCCCGCGCCGGGCCGGAGCTACATGCTCGGGGCACAGGCGAAGCTCGGCTTCTAGCAATCAATCGGGGTCAGAGTCGAATTTTCCGCTTGGCGGAATATTGGACTCTGACCCCGTTTTCATGCGTTCTGCTCCATTTGCCTAGTTGAAGTGCAGGCCGCCGTTGACCTGCACGGTCTGGCCGGTCATGTAGGCATTGCCGACCAGCATCAGCACGACCGAGGCCACCTCCTCGGCTGTGCCAAGGCGGCCAACAGGGATGCGCGCGACGCTCTCCGCGCGATGGCCGGCCGTCATGTCGCTCTCGATTAACGACGGTGCAACCGCGTTCACCGTAATGCCGTACTTCACCAGGCGCGCGGCGTAGCCGCGCGTCAGCCCTTCCATGCCCGCCTTGGAAGCGTTGTAATGCGGACCGACGATGCCAGCGCCGCGCGCCGCTCCCGAGGACACGTTGACGATTCGCCCCCAGCCGCGGACACGCATCCCGGGCCATACCTCCTGGGTGCACAGGAACACGGATTTCAGATTGACCGCGATGGTGCGGTCGAAATCGTCCTCGCTGAGCTCGTCGACGCCGCGCCTTAGGGCGATCCCGGCGTTGTTGACCAGCACGTCGACCGGGCCAAGCGCGCGCTCGACCGCTTCCACCAGCTTTGCGACCGCCGCGCCCTGCGAGATGTCGGCGCGAAACGCGATCGCCTTTCGCCCGAGATCGCGGACCGCCGCGGCGACGGCCTCGGCCTCCTTTTCGCGCTCGACATAATTCACCGCCACGTCGGCGCCCGCGCCGGCAAGGGCCAGTGCGATGGCTCTTCCGATGCCGCGCGAGGCGCCCGTCACCAGCGCGATGCGACCGGAAAGTTCAACGAAGTTCGCCATCATGTTCCTCCCTTGACCGGCAGCACGCGGTGCGCCAACCGGCGCCGGAACTCCGCCGCAAGCAGCGGCAATCCGATTCCCGCCACGACGAACACCGGCCAGACGCCGACGCTGTCCACCAGGCGCGAAGACAGCCACACGCCGAGCGATTGGCCGGTGAACAGGAAGCAGGCAAACAGCGCCACCGCCGCGCCGCGCGCCTGCGGCGCCATCTGCGTCGCGTTCACCTGCAGCGTGTTGTGCAGCATGTATAGCCCGATCCCGATGGTGAACATGCACGGTACCGAGTATGCCGCGTGCGGCGCGGCGACCAGCCCGAGGTAGCCCAGGCCGAGCGCGACGCCGCCGGCGATCGCCAGGCCCCGCTCGCCGAGCCGCGGCACGATGCGGCTCGCGACCGCCGCGTAGACCAGCCCGCCCGTGGCGAACACCGCGGCGAGCGCGCCGCTCGCGGCGACCCCGGCGCCGAAGCGCTGGTGCAGGTAGTACGGTACGAACGCCAGCGCGCCGTAGAACAGCGCGCCCTCGACGAACACGATCGCCAGGATGACGCGCACCCAGCGTCCGTCGAGGAGGCTGCCCATGCGGCGGAACGCCGCGCCGAAGGAAGCCACGGGCGGGCCGGACTCGCGCGTGTGCGGATTTCGCCGCAGCTCGACCCAGAGCAGCGCCGCGGTCGCCGCATACAGCAGCGCGAGCGCGACGAAGATCGCGCGCCAGCCGAGCAGCTCGCCGAGCGCCCCGGAACCCGCGGTGCCGAAGGCGACACCGAGCATGTGGCCGATCAGAAAGCGCGCCAGAACCGGCTGACGCCGCTCGTACGGCACCGCGTCGCCGATCCAGGCCATCGCCTGCGACACGATCGCCCCAACGGTCGCGCCCGAGACGAAGCGCGCCACGAGCAGCAGCAGGAGCGACGGCGCCAGCGCGCAGGCAAGACAGCCGATCGCCGACAGCGCGCAAAGGATGACCACCATGCGGAACTTGCCGTAGCGGTCTCCGAGCGGCCCCATGAGCAGCTGCAACAGCCCGTACGCGATCGAAAAGGCGGTGATGACCGACGCCGCCGCGCCGGCCGTCACGCGGAACTCGCCCGCGATCAGCGGCAGCAGCGGATCGACCGCGCGCAGGCTCGCCGCGCTGGCGAACGCCGCGAAGGACAGGAACAGGACGGCGCGGCCGATCACGGGAAAATGGGGTCAGAGTCCAATTAAAGGCCGAGCTCGCGCACGGCGTGCTCGCGCAGCTTCGCTTTCTGCACCTTGCCGCTGGCGGTGATGCCGATGGCCTCGAAGTCGGGCACGATCCTGAGATACCGCGGCACGCGAAAATTTGCCGAACGTTCCTTCGCCCAGGCGATCAGCTCGGCTTCGGAGGCGCGCGCGCCGGATTTGAGGGTGATATAGGCGCAGGGCACTTCGCCCAGGCGCGCGTCGGGCACGCCGACCACCTGCGCGCTCGCCACCGCGGGATGCGCGAGCAAAACCTCCTCGACCTCGGCCGGCGCGACGTTCTCGCCGCCGACGCGGAACACGTCCTTCAGGCGCCCGACCATGCGCAGGCGTCCTTCGGCATCGAGCGTTCCGAGGTCGCCGGTGCGCAGCCAGCCGTCGGCGGTGAACGCCTTCGCCGTCTGCTCGGGGTCGTTGTAGTAGCCGCGCATCACGCTCCAGCCGCGCAACTGGATCTCGCCCTCGGGCGAGATGCGCAGCTCGAGACCTTCGTGCGGCTCCGCGAGGCCTTGCACCCGCAGCACCTCGGGCTCGCGCCAGTCGCTCATCACCACGTTGGGCGAAGCCTCCGACAGGCCGTAGGCGGCGCAGATCTCCTTCGCGCCGAGGACGTCGATGATTTTCCTCATCGTCTGCGGGCCCGCCGCCGCCCAGCCGCCGCGCAGGCACAGCCTGCGCCCGGCGAAATCCTCGTGTCCCATCAGCATCTGGAAGATGGTGTCGTTGCCGGAGGTGAGCGTGCAGCGCTCGCGCTCCATCATCGCGAGCGCCGCGCCCGCGTCGAAGGTCGGCAGCGTCACCAGGCAGGCGCCGAAGACGAGCGCCGTCAGCGCCGACAGCGTCGAGCCGCCGACGTGGAAGAACGGCCGGCAGTTGAAATAACGGTCGTCGGGCCGCACGCCGATCCTCGTGCCCGCGGCGAAGGCGTTCCGCAGCATGTTGTCGTGCGTCAGCATCACGCCCTTCGGATAGGCCGTGGTGCCCGAGGTGAACTGAATGAGCAGCAGCTCGCCCGGCGCGACCCGCGCGCCGCGGAACTCGCCGTCCGGCATCGCCCGCGAGACGTCGACCGCGAGCGGCGGGCGCAGTTCGCGCACCATCGCGCCGTAGTCGTTGTTGAGAAAGCGCTCGACATAGAAGAGCGCCTTGCAGTCGGCCTTCTGAAGGCAGAAGCCGAGCTCCGCGGTCTTGAAGCGCGTATTGACCGGCACCGTGACGAGGCCCGCCAGCGCGGCGCCGTAGAAGAGCGCGAGCCACTTCTCGTCGTTGCCCATCAGGATCGCGATGTGATCGCCTTCCACGAGGCCGAGTCCCTGCATGCCGCCCGCGGCGCGGCGCGCGGCCTCGAGCAGCTGCGCATAGGTAAGGCGCGCCGTCGCGGTCACCAGCGCCTCGGCCTGCGGGCGCGCGCGCACCTGCGCCTCCAGCACCTCGCCGAGCGTCGCCGCCTCCCAGCTCATCCGATCTCGCGCTTGCCGAACCCGGCGACGCCTTCCTTCCAGTCCCCGGCGGCGAGATTTTCCTCGATCGCCTCGATCTCGGACCGTAGCGCACCTTGCGGGTCGAGCTCGATTCCTCGATCGATCGAGCGCTTGGCGAGCGACAGCGCGCGCGCCGGCGCCTTGACGATGGTTTCGGCGATCTGCGCGAGCACGTCCTCGAGCCGCTCCGCAGGCACCACTCGCGCGACCAGGCCGTAGCGCTCGGCCTCCTCCGCGGACAGGCTGCGGCCGGTGAACATCAGGTCCTTGGCAAGCCGCTTGCCGAGCACGCGCGGCAGGCGCTGGGTCGCGCCGATCGTGCCCCACAGCGCCTCGGGCGTGCGGAAGGTCGCGCGCGGCGTGGCGACGATGAAGTCGCAGGCCGCGGCGATTTCGCATCCCGAGCCGATCGCCGGGCCCTCGACCACCGCGATGGCGGGCATCGGCAGCGCTTCCAGCGCCGCGTAGGCTTCGAACGCGCGCAGGCGGCGCGATCGCACCTGCGCTTCGTCCATGCGCTGGCGCTCCTTCAGGTCCGCCCCGGCGCAGAACACCGGGCCGGCCGCGCGCACCACAACGAGCCGCACCGCGGAATCGACCGCGGCGCGCCTGGCGGCGGCGAGCAGCTCGTCGCACGTCGCCAGGTCGAGCGCATTGCGCGCCTCGGGGCGATCGAGCGTGATGCATGCCACGCCATCCGTGAGCTTGTACAGCACCGTCATATAGCGTGCGTCCGCCTGAGCTCGGCGATCTGCTTGTCGGTGTAGCCGAGCCGCTCCTTCAGGATCCCTTGCGTGTGCTCGCCGAGCAGCGGCGGGCGCCCGATCTCCGGATCGTCCCAGCCAAGAAATTTGTAGGGCAGCGCGAGCGCCCTGAATTCGCCGACCCCGGGGTAGTCGAAGCTGCCGACCATGCGCCGCGCACGCACCTGCGGATCGGCGAGCACCTCGGCGACGTCGTTCACCGGGCCGACCGGAACCTCGGCCGCATCGAGCGCGGCGATCAGCTCGGCGCGCGTCAGCCGCGCCACGGCGGCGCCGAGCGCCGCCATCACCTCCTCGCGCCGCGCCACGCGCTGGGCGTTTTCCCGCAAATCGGGGTCAGATCCCATTTTCTGCAGCCCCAGCGCGTCGCACAGCGGCTTCCAGTGCTGGTCGCTCGCGGTGACGTGGGCGAAGCGTCCGTCCCGGCAGCGAAAGCTCGCGCTCGGCACGCGTCCCGGGTGCTCGGTACCCAGTCTAGGCGGGATCTCGCCGACGGCGAAATACCTGGCCGCGGCGAGCGTCAGCAGCGACACCTGCCCGTCGAGCATCGAGAAATCGACCTGGCAGCCATGCCCCGAGCGTTCGCGCCCCGCGAGCGAGGCGAGGATCGCGATCGCAACCCAAAGCCCGGAGGTCAAATCGGCGACCGGCAGCCCCGGCTTCACCGGCCCGCCCCCCTTCTCGCCGGTCAGGCTCATGATGCCGCCCATCGCCTGGAACACCGTGTCGTAGCCCTTCTTGAGGGCATACGGCCCACTCTGGCCGAAGCCGGTGCACGAAACGTATATCAGGTTCGGATTGAGGCCGGAGAGCGTCGCGTAGTCCAGGCCGTAGCGCGCGAGCGTGCCGACCGGAAAATTCTCCAGCAGCACGTCGGCGCCGCCCGCCAGGTCGCGCACGATCCGCTGGCCGTCGGCCGAGCGCAGGTTGACGGTGAGCGACTGCTTGGAGCGATTGCACGCGAAGTAATAGCCGCTGTCGCGCGCGAGGCGCGGCTCGAAGGTGCGCGTCTCGTCTCCAACGCCCGGCTGCTCGACCTTGATCACAGTGGCGCCGAGCTCGGCGAGAATCATGCTGGCGAACGGGCATGCCAGCACCCGCGACAAGTCGACGATGGTGACGTGCTCGAGCGGCCGCATAGATAGTTGCCATTGTCAACTACCTGCCCCGAGCCTGTCAACGCGCTGCTTAAGCTTTGCTTAATTCTCGGCGGTCTAGGATGCAGTCTCGCGGAGCCCGGTCCTTGTCGCCAATGCGCGCCATCGTCGCCTGCCTGTTCCTCGCCAGCGTCGCCGCCCGGCCGGCGCAAGCCGACGGCATGCCCGCGATCGAGCTCGGCCTGCGCTACACGGGCGAGGTGATCGCCGACGTCGCGGGCGGCGTCGAGCGCGGCGCGGGCTACGAGGGACTGCTCCACGTCGATCTGGACGCCGATCTCGGCCGGCTCGCGCGATGGGACGGGACGAGGCTGCACGCCAGCCTCTACCAGATCCACGGCCACGGGCCCTCGGCGAACTACGTCGGCAACATCATGGACGTCAGCAACATCGAAGCGCGGCCGTCGACACGGCTCTACGCGCTGTGGCTCGAGAAGTCGCTGCCCGCGGCGCGCGCTTCGCTGCGCGCCGGGCAGCTCGGTGCCGACGAAGAGTTCCTCATCAGCCCCACCGCGTCCGCACTGATCAACGGCAGCTTCGCATGGGCGGCGCTCACGGCCGCCGACCAGACCAACGGCGGTCCGGCGTATCCGCTCGCCACGCCGGGCGTCCGGCTGCGCATCGCGCCGGAGCGCGACGATGCGTTCCTCCTCGCTGCCTTCGCCGGCAACCCCGCCGGAAGCCGCTGCGAGGCCAGCCCGCAGCGCTGCGATCCCTACGGCACGACCTTCAGCGTGAGCGGCGGTACCCTATGGATGAGCGAGCTGCAGCTCGCCGGCGCCTACAAGCTGGGCGCATGGTATGAGACCGGCTCCTTCGCCGACCAGGGCTCCGGCGCACTCGAGCACCGCGACGACTGGGGCCTCTACGCCATCGCGGATCGGGCGCTGTGGCACGGTCACGCGGCTCGCTCGCTGAGAGCGTTCCTGCGCGCCGGCGCCGCACCCGCGGACCGCAACCTGATCTCGTCCTATGTCGACGCCGGCCTCGGATACGCAGGAGCGTTCTCGGGGCGGCCGCGCGATGTACTGACCCTCGGGGTGGCCTACGCCAAGGTTAGCGGCGAGGCACGCGACTACGAATCCGTGATCGAGCTCTCCTACGTCGCGCGCCTGGCACGATGGTGCAGCCTGCAGCCCGACCTGCAGTACGTGATCCATCCTGGCGGCAACGCTCCCGATCCGAACGACCCGTCGCGCCCCATCCCCGATGCGCTCGTCGTCGGACTGCGGGCGACCTTCCGGCTCTAAGGGCCGCTGGCGTTGCGCAACCCTAACGAAGCGCGAGCAGCACGATGCCGGCGAGCACCATCGAAGCGCCGAACAGGGTGCGCGCCGTCAGCCCCTCGCGGTTGTGATAGACGAACACGCTCACCGGAAAGATCGCGAGCGGCGTGGTGTGCGTGACGAGCGCCGCGAGCGCGATCTCCATGTAGCGCATCGCCGAAACGATGAAGATCGAGCCGCACACCGTGGCAACGCCGCTCGCGGCGTAGAGTGCGATTCCGGAACGGCTGGCGCCGCGCAGCTCGGCCAGGGTCCCCCGGTAGTCGCGCATGGTCGCGAGCTGGCACGCGAGCGCCGCCACGGAGCCCGCGAGCGCGCCGAACACCGCCTCGCTCCAGCCGTGCATCGCGAGCCCGCGGATGGCATTGCCGACGCCGAAGCCCGCAACCGTGAGGATCCCCATCAGCATGCCGCGCCGCAGCGCGAGGCCGCTCGGCCGGTGAACGTCGGCCGCGCCGCCGCTCGCCGGCTGGGTGATCCATAGCCCGGTCATCACCAGCGCCATCAGGCCGAGCTCGTAGGCGCCGAGCCGCTCGCCCACCAGCACCCACGCCGCGACCAGCGTGAACACCGGCGCCGAGGAGTGGAACACGCTGGCGCGCGCCGGCCCCAGCAGGCGCACGGTGTCGAACAGCAGCCTTCGGCCGAGGTAGGTGCCGACGATCCCCGCGAGCGCGAACAGCCCCGCCTCCTTCCCGCGGAACGCGAACGGCGTGGAGCGCAGCAGCAGCTCGATGCCGAAAAGCGCGGCGGCGAACAGGATGTTCACTACGAGCACGACTAGGAACCCGGGCTCGATCTTCATGCGCGCCATGGCGTAGCGCGAGATGATGATGTTCGACGCGAAGCACAACATCGACAGCAGTGCGAGAAAGACGCCCATGGCGGCGCAAGCATAACGGCTTACGCCGCCTGCCTCCTAGTGAGCGGCACCCATCATCTTGTTGGGCAGCCAGGTGGCTATCTCGGGGAATGCCGACAGGATCACGATCGCCAGCATCATGCACAGCACGTAGGGAATGGTGCCCCACATCACCTTGGTCACCGGCACGTCCGGCGCGATCGAATTGACAATGTAGATGTTGAGTCCAACCGGCGGGTGGATCAGACCGATCTCCATGTTGATGGTCAGGATCACGCCGAACCAGATCGGGTCGAAGCCCGCCGCCCTGATGATCGGATAAAGGATCGGGCTGGTCATCAGGATGATCGCGGCCGGCGGAATGAAGAAGCCGCACACCAGCAGGAACAGGTTGATCAGGCCCATGAGCACCCAGCGATTCACGTGTAGCTCGGCGATCCCCTGCGCCAGCGTCTGCGTGAGGTAGAGCGAGGTGAGCATGTAGCCGAACAGCACCGCCGCAGCGATGATCATCAGGATCATCACCGACTCGCGCATGGTGTCGCGCAGGATCGTCCACCAGTCCTTCGGCCGCCACATGCGGTAGATCGTCACCGCGAGCACGACGCACAGCGCCGCACCGACGCCAGCCGCCTCGGAAGGCGTGGCCACGCCACCGTAGAGCACGTACATGACCCCGGCGATGACGACGAGGAACGGCGCGATCTTCGGGATTGCCTTGAACTTTTCTTTCCAGCTGTAGCGGAAATCGACCGCGTGCGAGCGGAAGCCCCGCTTCCAAATGATGAACAGCGTCCACAGCATGAACATCCCAGTGAGCATCACCCCCGGCAGCACGCCGGCAAGGAACAGCCTGCCGATCGAGGTCTCAGTGGCGATGCCGTACAGGATCATGGTGATCGAAGGCGGGATCAGGATGCCGAGAGTGCCGCCGGCGCAGATCGAGCCGGTCGCGACGTCGTCGGGGTAGCCGCGCCGGCGCATCTCGGGGATTCCCATCTTGCCGATCGCCGCGCAACAGGCGGGCGACGAGCCGGTGAGCGCGGCGAAGATCGCGCAGGCGCCGAGGTTGGAGATCACCAGCCCCCCCGGAAGGCGGTAGAGCCAGCGGTCGAGCGCCTCGTACAGGTCCTTGCCCGCGGGCGAGGAGCCGATCGCCGCCCCCATCATGACGAACATCGGGATCGAGACCAGGGTGAAGTCGTTCAGCCCGGCGAAGAACGTCTCCGACACCACGTGCAGCGCGTCCAGGCCCTGGAAGATCACGATGAAGACGATCGAGATCGCCCCCAGGCCGAACGCGACCGGGGCGCCCGACAGGAGCACGATCAGCGTCACGACCAGAACGATCGCTCCCTGGGTGGTCGGGCTCACGCGCGCTCCTTTGCGCCGATGCCGAACGGCGGCTCGCGGCCGGTCACCAGGCACAGCAGCTCGACCACGTATTGCAACGTCAGGATGCCGAGGCCGATCGGCATCGAGGAGTAGGGAATCCACAGGCGCACGCGCCACATGGTGTTCGAGAGCCAGCTCTCGGCCCACGCCTGGCGCCAGTATTCCGCGGTGAGCACCACCATGACGGCGCAGAACGCGAGCGCCATCAGGGTCGAAGCGAGCGCCAGCACGTAGCGCTTGCGACCGGCGAGGTATTGCGGCAGCACATCGACGTTGACGTGGCCGCGCGTCAGCAGCACGTAGGGGCTGCCGACGAAGGTGGCCGCGACCAGGCTGTAGGTGACGAAGTCGGTCTGCCAGATGGTGTTTTCGTTGAGCACGAAGCGCACGAACACCATTTCGCAGACGACGATCACGCCGAGCCCGATGAGCCCGGCGGCCGCGAAGCCGCACAGCTGCGACAGGAGCCTGACTGCCCGTATGAATCGGTCCATGGAAACGCGGTGCCGCGGGCGGATCAGGCCGCCCGCGGGCCTTGCGGCGCTATTTGACGCTCAGCGCCTCGTCGATCAGCTTCTTGCCGTCCGGCACGTCCTTGGAGAACTCCATGTACGAGCTCTTCTTCGCCACATCGAGCCACTTGTCGTACTGCGCGTCGGTCAGGCTCTTGATCTCCACGCCGTGGTCCTTGTAGGCCTTGATCGTGGCCGCGTCGACCGCCTCGGCCTTGTCTTCGTAGAACTTCTGCGCCTTCTTGCCGGCCGCCACGATCGCCTCCCGTTGCTTCGGGTTGAGCCTGGCGTAAGTCTTCTTCGACATCAGCACCGGCTCGTACATGAACCACAGAGCGTTCTTGCCCGGGACCGTGAGGCACTTCGCCTGCTCGTACAGGCGGAACGAGAGAAAGCTCCCCATGCTGGTGTCGGTGCCTTCCGCAACGCCGGTCTGGAACGCGTTGTAGATCTCGTTCGAGGGAACCGAGACGATCGACGCCCCGGCCGCCTGCCACATCTGCGCGAAGGTCGGCCCCGCGGCGCGGAACTTCAGCCCCTTCACGTCGCTCGGGTCGACGATGCAGCCCCTCTTCGAGGCCATGCCGCCGCCGAACCAAGCATCCGACAGCACCATGACGCCCGCCTTGTCGATGTGCGTGCGGATGTCGGTCATGAATGGCGATTCGTTTAGGCGCTTGGCGCGGTCGTAGCTGCGCACCAGGCCCGGCATCAAGGTCGCGCTGAACGCCCGCACCTGGCCGCTCGCATAGTCGAGGGGGAACAGGGTCATGTCGAGCTGACCGTTGACCATCGCGTTCCATTGCTGCTCGGGCTTGAACAGCGACGCACCGGGATAGACCTGGATCTCGACCCCGACGTTGGCGGCCTTCACGTCGCGCGCGATCATCTGCATCATGTCGTCGCGCACGTCTCCCTTGCCGCCCGGAAACTGATGCGATGCGCGCAGCACTATGTCGGCAGCGAGCGCAGCGTTCGACAGGGCGCTCGCCGCGAGAATCACGATCACGACTGCGGATTTGCGGAAAATGGACATCTTTACTCCTCCTTATGATCGATGACGGGCGCGCCGCCCCGTTCGTCGGGGTCTTGGCCTGCGCGATAACGCGCGGTCGCGTATCGTAGGCTGCGAACGCGCCAGCAGCAAGGGTCAGTGCTTCGGGGAGTAGAGCGCCCGCATCGCGACGTTCGCTTTTCTACCCTCTTCCAGCCCCTCGGCGAGCGGCAATTCGGCAACGGTGTGAAACAGCCGCTTGACTGCGTAAAGCGCCTCGACCTTGTAAGCCGCCAGCATGCCGGCGAGCGCGAGCGTTTCGTCCATCAGGTTTTCGTCAGGAACCACCCGGTTCACCGCGCCGAGCTCGAACGCGCGCCGCGCATCGATCGCCTCGCCGGTGCAGGCGAGCTCGAACGCGGCCTTCCTGCCGACCTGACGCGTGAGGTTGGTGAGCACGACCGCCGGCAGGATGCCGTGCTTGATCTCCGGGTAACCGAATCGCGCGTCCTCGGAAGCGACCACCATGTCGGCGGCGAGCGCGAGCCCGGCGCCGCCGCCCATCGCCGGACCCCGCACTGCGGCGATCACCGGCTTGCGCATCCGAGAGAAGGCGAGGTGCGAGCGCATGGTGAGCTCCGCGCGCCGCTCGACGCGCGCCGCCTGGTCGGGCGTCAAATCCCTGAACTCGCCGATGTCCGCGCCGGCGCAGAACGCGCGCCCCGCGCCGGTGAGGATCACCACGCAAACCGCGTCATCCCGCTCCGCGCCCTCGAGCGCGGCGAGCAGCGCCTCGCTTAGCGCGGTGTTGAGCGCGTTGCGCTTCTCGGGACGGTTCATGGTGAGGATACGCACGCGGCCGCAGTCCTCCGTGAGCAGGACTTCGCTCACGCTCTCCTCCCGAGCCGCGTCTCGACCAGCCGCGCGAAAAAGCCCACGCCGAGCGGCAATGCGCGGTCGTTGAAGTCGTAACCGGGGTTGTGCACCTCGCAGCCCGATTCTCCCTCGCCATTGCCGATGTTGACGTAGCAGCCAGGCACCTTCTCCAGCATGAACGAGAAGTCCTCCGAAGCCATGATCAGCGGCGGATTGCGCTCGACCCGCTCCCGGCCCACCAGCTCCGCGCAGATTCCGGCGGCGAACTCGGCCTCGCGTGCGTCGTTGACGGTAGGCGCGAACTTCCAGCTCAGGTCGACTTCGGCGCTGGCGCCCAGGCCCTCGGCCACGCCCCGCGCGATGCGTTGCACCGCCGCGCCGATCTGGTCCATCACGTTGCGCGAGAATGCGCGTACCGTGCCCGCGAGCAGCGCGCTCTGCGGAATCACGTTGTACGCATCGCCGGCGTGGATCTTGGTGACCGACACGACGGCGGTCTCGACCGGTGCAACGTTCCTCGAGACCACGGTCTGCAGCGCGGTGGCGATGTGCGCGGCGACGATCACCGGATCGACGCCGGTCTCAGGGCGTGCGCCGTGGGCGCCTTTGCCGGTCACCTTGATGTCGAAGAAGCCGCCGCCCGCCATCATCGGCCCGGCGCGCACCGCGAACGAGCCGACCGCCAGGCTCGGGCGATTGTGCATTCCGAACACCGCTTCGCAGGGGAAACGTTCGAACAAGCCGTCGTCGATCATCGCCTTGGCGCCGCCGATGCCCTCCTCGGCCGGCTGGAAAATGAAGTTCACCGTCCCGTCGAAGGCCCGGGTCGCGGCCAGGTACTTCGCCGCCCCGAGCAGCATCGTCGTGTGCCCGTCGTGACCGCAGGCGTGCATCTTGCCGTCGAAACGGGAACGGTGCGCGAAGGTGTTCGCCTCCTGGATCGGCAACGCGTCCATGTCGGCGCGCAAACCGATGGACTTTGCGGCCTTGCCGGCACGCAGCACGCCGACCACGCCCGTCTTGCCGACGCCGCGGTGCACTTCCACGCCGAACGCCTCGAGCTTGGCGGCGACGAACTCCGAAGTGCGTGTTTCCTCGAAGCCGAGCTCGGGATGCGCGTGGATGTCGCGCCGCCACCGGGTCATTTCTTCGTGCATGCGTGAAATTCGTTCATCGATCGCCATGTCGTTCCCTCTCGTCAAAGCGAAGCCAGGCGTTGCCGTGCTTCATCCAATTCGGCGACGAGGCGCTTCACCAGCTCGCCCGCCGGCAAGATATCCTCGACCAGCCCGGCGCTCTGCCCCGCCTCGAGCTTGCCCCAGGCGACGTCGCCATCGAGCGCCGCCTGTTTCAGGCTCGAGGCCTTGAACAGCGCGTCCAGCTCCTCTGTCGATGCGCCCGCGCGCTCCGCCGCCTCGTACCGCGCCGAGAACGCGTTCTTCAGCTGGCGGATCGGCAGGCCGCCACGCCCCACCAGCGTGGTGCCGTCCACGCCGGCTTCGAGCACGGCTTGCTTGTAGGCCGGGTGCACCCCCGCTTCCGGCGTGGCGATGAAGCGGGTGCCGAGCTGAACCGCATCGGCGCCGAGCGCGAGCAGCGCGGCGACGCCCGCGCCGTCCGCGACGCCGCCGCTCGCCACCACCGGCAGCCGAACGGATTTGACGACGCGCCGCACCAGCACGAGCGTCGTCACTTCCGATGGCGGCGGATGGCCGCCCGCTTCAGCGCCGTCGACGACCAGCGCATCGACGCCCGCCGCCTCGGCCTTGAGCGCGTGCTCGGGCGAGGCGACCACGTGCAGCCAGCGCGTGCCAATCGAGCGAAAGCGCGCGAGCTCGCCGCGCGGCCCGCCCTGGGAGGCGACCATCACCGGGATGCGCGCCTCGAAGGCGATATCGAGCAGCTCGCGCGCGCGCGCGCCGTTGAGCGGGATGTTGACGCCGAAGGGCTTCGCCGTGCCCGCCCGGATGTCGCGCAGGCAGTTGCGGAAATCGTCCGGCCGCATCGGACCGGCGCCGAGCACGCCCATGCCGCCGGCGTTCGACACGGCGGTCACCAGCGCCGCGTTCGACGACGCCCAGCTCATCGCCGCCTGGATGATCGGATGCTCGATGCCGAGCATCTCGGTGATGCGCGTCTTCACTTGCGCCCCGGCTTCGCCCCGAGCGCGCGCTCGCGCTGGATGAATGTCCTGGCGCGCTCGGCAAGCTTGCTGAGCGCCGCCTCGAGGCCCTGGCGCTCACGCGACGAGAGCGCCTCGAGGAACGCCGCATCGCGCTCGCGCGCGGCGCGAATCAGCCCGCCGTAGAGCTTGCGCCCCGCCGCGCTTAGCGCGAGCCGCACGCCGCGCGCGTCTTCGGCGTCGGCCTCGCGCAGCACGATGCCGCGCCCCGCGAGCCCCGACACGACGCGGCTCATCTGGCTCTTGTCGATGCCGGCGGCATGCGCCAGCTCGTTGAGCGACAGCGGCGCCGCGGCGCCGCCCAGCAGCGCCACGGTGCGCCATTCCCAGAGGCTGACGCCGAACTCGCGCCGGTAGCGCAGCTCGGCACCGCGCGACAGCAGGTTCGCCACCACGTGCAGCCTGAACGACAGCAGGTCCCGGATCGTGGTCACGGCGCGGCTCAAAGGTCGAAAAACGGCGTCTCGTTCTCGCCGCGCAGGCGGATGTCGAAGCGGTAGCGTTCCGGGCTCTCGCGCTCCGCCACCAGCAGCGCGCGCCGCGCCGCGGGCACCGCGGCGAGCACGGGGTCGCGCTCGTTGCCCGCCTCGCCCTCGAAGAACATGACGGTCGGCAGCGCGCGCATCAGGCCGGAGAACATCAGCTGCAGATTGACGTGGGGCGCGCGCGTGCCGCGGGCGCCTGGAAGTACGCTGCGGAAGCGGTAGCCGCCGTCGCGGTCTGTCGTCGTGCGGCCCCAGCCGAGGAAATCCGGATCGGCTTCGTCTGCGCGCGGATCGGCGGGGTGGCGGAATACGCCGCCGGAATCCGCCTGCCAGATCTCTACGATCAGATTTTCGAGCGGCGCGCCGTTCTCCTGCACCACGCGGCCCAGGATCTCGATCGGAGCGCCTCGCGCCCGGCGCCCCTCGAAGGTCGTCAGATCGTTGCAGCCCGCGTCGATATAGCGCGGCGGGAAAAAAGGCCCGGTGGTGGCCGACGCGGTCGGGGTGAGCGGCATGCGTGCGTTGCGGCTCAGGGCTGCGCCGGCGTGGCCCTGTGGCCGCGCAGCACGATGCAGTGTTCGAACACCAGCGCGTCGGCCGGACCCTCGGTCGGCGGCGCCATGCGCGCGATCAGGCGCACGCGCGCCTCGGCGCTCGGCGGCGCATTGAGGATGCGGTCCTGGCCGTTCAGCGGATCGTCCGGGAAATACATCTGCGTCACCAGGCGCGACAACCAGATCTTGCCGAACAGCGAGAAGTGGATGTGCGGCGGCCGCCACCAGCCGCCCGAATTCGGCACCGGATAGGCGCCGGGCTTGATCGTGCGCAGCTCGAACGCCCCGCTCTGGTCGGTGAGCAGGCGCGCGGCGCCGTAGAAATTGCGGTCGACTGGGGCGTGCTCGTCGTCGTTCGGGTGGATGTAGCGCCCCGCCGCGTTCGCATGCCAGATCTCCACCAGCGCGCCGCCCACCGGGCTGCCGTCTTCGTCGAGCACGCGCACCCGCAGGTGCATCAGCTGGCCGATCGCGCGCTGCGCGCCGTACCCCGCGATGTCGCCGCCGAGCAGGCTCAGGCGCCGCTCGGGCCCGAGCGGCCCTGTGAGCTCCGAGAGCGTGAGCGGCGGCCTGACGAGCGGCTGCGCCGGATTGCGCCAGCCGGTTTCCCTGTAACCCGGCACCACGCGCGGCGGCTGCATTGTCTCGTCGAGCGCGCCGGCGCCGTAGCGGGCCTGCTGCAAGTCGACGGGGTTCGCTGACACGCTGCGCCTTTGGGAGTCCGGATCGTTGACAAGCTTAGCGCGACTCGTTGACACTATCAACTATAGCCGATGGAAACGGTCGTCCTCTGCGAGTGCTTCGCGCGCGACGGGCTGCAGCACGAGCCCCGCTTCGTGCCGACGGAAAGCAAGCGCGCGCTCGTCGAGCGATTCGCGGGCCTGGGCTTTCCCCGCGTCGAGGCGACCTCCTACTCCAATCCGAAGCTGGTGCCGCAGTTCGCCGACGCGAGCGAGCTGCTCGCCTCGCTCGCGCGACGCGCGGGCACGCACTACAAGGCAACCTGCGCCAACCTGCGCGCCGTCGAGCGTGCGCTCGCCGATCTCGACGCCGGCCATGGCGCGAACGAGATCAGCCTGCTCGTGTCGGCGAGTGAATCGCATTCGCGCCGGAATCTGAACCGCACGCGCCTAGAGCAGTGGGCCAACGTGGAGAGCATGGCGCGCGCCGCGCGGGGGCGCTTTCGCCTGGTCGGGACGGTGTCGGTGGCGTTCGGCTGCCCGTTCGAGGGCAAGGTCGATCCGGGCGTCGTCGCCGAGGATGCCGCGCGCTTCGCCTCGCTCGGCGTCGCGCATGTCGCGCTCGGCGACACCACCGGCATGGCCACGCCGCGTACGGTCAGGGAAATGTTCGCCAGGCTCGCGCAGGTCGCCGGGCTCGTCCCCATCGCCCACTTCCACGACACGCGCGGCACCGGGGTGGTGAACTGCGTCGCCGCGCTGGAGGCGGGCGTGCGCCACTTCGATTCCTCCTTCGGCGGCGTCGGCGGCCATCCGGCAAAGGTGGAATACGGGGCCGGCTACACGGGCAACGTCTGCACCGAGGACCTGGTGAGCCTGTTCGAGTCGATGGGTGTCGCCACCGGCATCGACCTGGACGGGCTGCTCGCGACCGCCGCGCTTTGCGAGCAGGCGCTGGGGCGAGAGCTCTTCGGCCGGGTCACGCGCAGCGGTCTGCACCCGCTGCTGCGGGCCACGCCTTGAGCGCTTTGGCTACCAGCCCCAGCCGAAGGGCGACTGGCTGCTGGAGACCTTGCCTTCGTCGGTGAAGAACACCGACCCTCCGCCAGTACCGGGATAGTAGTAGTACCAGACGTTCCTGCCGTCGAGCTTGAATTTCGTCGAGGGTTGGCCCAGCACCTCGGCGACCTGGGCGTCCGCCATGGTCGGCTTGATGCTGGACCAGCGCTGCCTGAGCGCCGCCTCGGGGCTTATGTAACCGGCCCCCGCGGCAACCGGGGCCGGCGCAACTGCAGGCGGCGGCGCGGCCGCCGGCTGGGGGACCGCGGCGGGCTGGGGGGCGGGGGCGGGCGCGGCCGCGGCCGCGTCGGCGCCTCCTCCTCCTTCCACCTTTCGCATGCGCGCCTGAAGGTCACGCACCTGCTGCTCGAGCGCGTTCACCTGCCGGCGCAGCGCGGCAACCTCCGGGTCCTCGGCCGCCGCCGGAGCGGAGCCGAGGAGCGCCCAGGCCGAAAGCACCGGGACGACCCAGCGGTTCGGCGGCAGCGCCATCACGTCACTTCGATGCCGCGTAGGTCGCCACCGCCCTGAGCTGCTCGGGC
>Ga0316620_10000432_pt1 | contig 17022 bp, 7 predicted proteins | sample OWC_Aug_M1_C1_D5_FD_207651 | JGI IMG/M metagenome (GOLD analysis project Ga0316620, IMG submission 207651) | Wetland soil microbial communities from Old Woman Creek delta, Ohio, United States - OWC_Aug_M1_C1_D5_B | ecosystem: Environmental > Terrestrial > Soil > Wetlands | place: USA: Ohio... | reverse complement strand
ATGGATCATCGAACGGTGTCTCGCCAAGGACCCCGAGCAGCGATACGCGTCGACGCGCGATCTCGCGCGCGACCTGTCGATCCTTCGCGAGCACCTCCCGGAAGCGACGTCCTCCGGCGAGATGCGAGCCGTCTCCGGCGAGCCGACCGCGCCGCCGGCCGTCGCGAGCTTCCAGCGGCTTTCCTTCCAGCGCGGCACGATCCTCTCGGCGCGGTTCGCGCCCGACGGCCGGACGGTCATCTACGGCGCCTCGTGGGACGGCAACCCGACGCGGCTCTTCTCGACGCGGCCGGAGAGCCCGGAATCGAGCGCCCTGATGCTCCCCGAGGCCGAGATCCTCGCGATCTCCGGGAGCGGTCTCATGGCGGTCTCCCTCGACCGGCACTGGGCGGGCCGATTCATCTGGAGCGGCACGCTCGCGCAGGTGTCGATGCTGGGGGGCGCGCCGCGAGAGGTCCTCGAGGACGTGCAGTGGGCCGACTGGGGGCCGGACGGTGCCTCCCTCGCGGTCGTTCGGAACGTCTCGGGCAAGCACCAGATCGAATATCCGATCGGAAAGGTCCTCTACCAGACGGCCGGATGGATCAGCCATCCGAGGGTGTCTCCCGACGGGCGGTCCGTGGCCTTCCTCGACCATCCCGCGCAGGGCAACGACGCGGGATCGGTGCGGGTCGTGGACGGCGAAGGAAAGACCCGGGTCCTTTCCGACGACTGGATCACGGCCTACGGCCTCGCGTGGGCCCGCCACGGGCGCGAGGTCTGGTTCACGGCGACCCGGACGGGCGTCGCGCGCGCGATCTGGGGCGTGACGCTCTCGGGCGAGGAGCGCCTGCTCCTGCGCACGCCCGGAGAGCTGACGATCCAGGACGTCTCGAAGGACGGCGGCGTGCTCGTCACGAGCGACAACGGCAAGGTCGGCATCGTGGGCCTGCCGCCCGGCCAGGACAAGGAGCGCGATCTCTCGCTGCTGGACTGGTCCCGAGTCTGCGACCTCTCGCCCGACGGAAAGACGGTCCTCTTCGACGAGTCGGGAGAGGGAAGCGGCGCCAACGGCGGCGTCTTCACCCGCCGCACCGACGGCTCGCCCGCGATCCGTCTCGGAGACGGGAGGGCCGAGGCGTTCTCCCCCGACGGAAAATGGGTCGCGTCGATCTCGCTTCGCGGCGCGACCAGTCTCCTTCCGGTGAAGGCCGGGACGTCCCGGACCCTCGACCATCCCGGGCTCGCGGTGCACGCCGCGCGGTGGACCCCGGACGGCAAGAAGCTGCTCCTCCTCGCCAACGAGGTCGGCGGCGGCCTCCGGCTCTTCGTCCACGGGCTCGACGAGAAGCCTCCGCGTCCGATCACGCCCGAGGGGTGCGCGCCGGGCTTCCTCCCGGTCTCGGCCGACGGGAAGTACGTCGTCGTGCAGGGTCCCGACCAGGTCTTCTCGATGTACGCGATCGAAGGCGACGAGCCCCCGCAGCCGATCCCGATCCTGACGGCCGACGACCGGCCGATCCGCTGGACCCCGATGGGGAACTCCCTCTACGTCTTCCGGCGCGGCGAGCTGCCCGCCCAGATCATGCGCCTCGACCTCGCCACGGGAAGGAAGGAGCGCGTGCTCGAGCTGATGCCTCCCGACCCCGCCGGCGTCGTCGAGATCGTCTCCGTGCGGCTGACACCCGACGCGGCGTCGTACGCGTACAGCTATCATCGCATCCTCTCCGATCTTCTATTAGTCGAAGGGTTGAAGTAGAGGGGCTCGACGATGCATCGAGCGAATACGGGCGCGTGCCGCCCGCGAGACCCTGCGGCGTACCGCGCGTGTACGCCTCGGGATCTCGCGGCCGACCCGCATCCCGTCTCGCTCGCGCCTCGTCGATCCTCAGGCCTGTTCTGGAAGAGCCCCGGCGTCCCCGATGATTCGGTTCTTCGGAGCTTCCGCTCGATGAGAGTCCTCTCGTGACGATTTCGGCCGGGACCAGGCTCGGCCCCTACGAGATCCTCTCCCCGCTCGGCGCAGGCGGCATGGGCGAGGTCTACCGTGCGCGCGACGCCCGACTGGGACGCGACGTCGCGGTGAAGGTGCTGCCGGAGGATCTCGCCTCCGACAAGGAGCGGCTGGCGCGGTTCGAGCAGGAGGCGCGCGCGGCGTCCGCCCTCTCGCACCCGAACATCCTCGTCGTGTATGACGTCGGAGCGGCGCAGGGCCGATCGTTCATGGCGATGGAGCTCGTCGAAGGAAAATCCCTTCGCGAACTGCTCGAGGCTGGACCCCTGCCCCTCCGCAAGGGACTGGATCTCGCCGCGCAGATCGCCGACGGGCTCGCGAAGGCCCATTCCGCGGGGATCGTCCACCGGGACCTGAAGCCCGAGAACGTCATGGTCTCGAAAGACGGCTTCGCGAAGATCCTCGATTTCGGCCTCGCCAAGCTCGTCGAGCCCGTCCGCGGGGAAACGTCGAACCTCCCGACCGCCGCGCCGGGAACGACTCCCGGCGTCGTCATGGGCACGGTCGGCTACATGTCGCCCGAGCAGGCCAGCGGCCAGCCCGTGGACTACCGGTCCGACCAGTTCGCTTTCGGCGCCCTCGGCTACGAGATGGCGACCGGAAAGAAGGCGTTCGCCCGCAACACGCCGGCGGAAACGCTGGCAGCGATCATCCGCGACGATCCCGAGCCCGTCGGCCAGCTCAACCCGAAAGTCCCCGCTCCGGTCCGCTGGATCGTCGAGCGCTGCCTGGCGAAGGACCCGGACGATCGATATGCGTCGACGAAAGACCTCGCGAGGGACTTGAAGAGCGTCCGCGACCACCTTTCCGAAGCTCCGACGTCGAGCTCGTCGCTCGGTTCGCCGGCGCGCATTCGGAATCGCGCGAGAGCCCTGACGTTTTTCGCCACGGCCGCGGCGGTCGTTCTCGCCGCGCTCGCCGGCGCGTTCTTCGAGCGGCGGACGGCTCGGCCCGCCGAGCCGCCCGATTTTCAGCGGCTGACGTTCGAGCGCGGATCCATCTACGGGGCGCGCTTCACGGGCGACGGGCAGACGGTCATCTTCTCCGCCTCGTGGAACGGAACGCCCGTCCGTCTCTACACGACGCGGATCGGGACCACGGGAGAGAGCCGGATCGGGCTGCCCGACGCGACGCTTTTTTCGATTTCTCCTTCCGGTGACATGGCGATCGGCGTGAAGCGGATCCCGGTCACCTCGCTCTATTCTTCCTACACGCTCGCGAGCGCCCCGATGACCGGAGGCGCTCCGCGCGAGATCCTCGAATCTGTGATCTCGGCCGACTGGTCCCCGGACGGCTCCCGGCTCGCCGTCGCTCATCAGCTCGGCGGGACGACTCGCCTCGAATTTCCGATCGGAAAGACGCTCTACGAAACCGGCGGCTGGGTGAGCCACCTCCGGGTCTCGCCCGACGGGTCGCGGATCGCATTTCTCGATCACCCGACCGCGAGCGACGGAGGCTCGGTCGCGCTTCTCGACACCGCCGGAAAAAAGACCGTTCTTTCGGCCGGATGGGCCTCCCTCGAAGGGCTCGCCTGGAAGCCGGACGGGACCGAGGTCTGGTTCACGGGAACGCGCGTCGGAGCCGCGACCCACCTCTACGGCGTTACACCGGCGGGCCGGGAGCGGTTGATTCTCCGGACGCCCGACGAGTCGACGATCTGGGACGTCGCCCGAGACGGCCGCGTGCTGTTCACGGAGGACGACTGGCGTGCGGGAATCGTCGCCTCCGCGCCGGGAGCGGCGGCCGAGCACGACCTCACCGTGATGGATTACTCCCTCGTTCGCGACATCTCGCCGGACGGGAAGTTCGTTTCGTTCGACGATTCGGGCGAAGGCGGAGGGGCGGAAGGGGCGGTTTTTCTCGGCCCGACCGACGGATCTCCGCCGGTGCGCCTCGGAACCGGAACGGCCGGCGGAATCGCGCCCGACGGCCGCTGGGTCGTCTCGGCGAGCCTCGACGAGAAGACCCTCCAGGTCCTCCCGACCGGACCCGGGCAGGCGCGGAAGATCCCCTGCGGATCGACGACCTGCGGGTTCCCGATCTTCACGCCGGACGGCCGTGACATCCTGTTCCAGGGAGTCGAACCCGGGCACGGTCCTCGGGTCTACATTCGTCCCGCGAACGGCACGGGGTCACCGCGGGCCGTCAGCGCGGCCGGCACCGGATTCGGGACCAGGCTCGTGATCTCCCCCGACGGAAAGCGTCTGGCCCTGATCGGAATCGCCGGAAAGCCCGAGATTCTTTCGATCGACGGCGCGCCTCCCGAGGACGTCCCCGGCGCCGAGGCCGGAGACCGCCCCGTTCAATGGAGCGCGGACGGCCATTCTCTGCTCGTGAGCCGTGCCGCGGGAACGGGAACCGACGTCCTTCGGCTCGACATGACGACCGGCCGCCAGGAGCTCTGGAAGCACGTCTCCGTCAGCGATGCGGCAGGGATCGTCTCGGTTCCGAGCGTGATCGCAACGCGAGACGGGCGCGCGTACGCCTACACGTACGTCCGCATCCTCTCGACGCTATTCGCGGCGAAAGGGGTCAAGTGACGCTCGCCGCCGGCACGAAGCTCGGTCCGTACGAGATCCTGTCTCCGCTCGGCGCCGGGGGCATGGGCGAGGTCTACCGCGCGCGCGACACGCGGCTGGGACGCGAAGTCGCCGTCAAGGTGCTGGCCGCGGGCACGACGGAGAGCCGGGAGCGGGCGATGCGTTTCGAGCGGGAGGCGCGCGCCGCCTCCGCGCTGAACCACCCGAACATCGTGACGATCCACGACATCGGCGTCGAGGAGGGCGCGACCTACATCGCCATGGAGCTCGTCGACGGCACGACGCTTCGCGAGTCCCAGCCGGGCAGCCCCATGCCGGCGAAGCGGGTCCTCGAGGTCGCGGCGCAGATCGCCGACGGCCTCGCCAAGGCCCACGCCGCGGGAATCGTCCACCGGGACCTGAAGCCCGAGAACCTGATGGTCTCGAGGGACGGGTACGTGAAGATCCTCGACTTCGGGCTCGCTAAGCTCGTCGAGACCGGCGGCGAGGACGGCGCGGAGCTCCCGACATCGGCGCCCACCGCCACCCGCGAAGGAATGGTGATGGGAACGGTCGGCTACATGTCCCCGGAGCAGGCGTCGGGAGCCCCGGTCGACTTCCGCTCCGACCAGTTCTCCTTCGGCGCGATCCTCTACGAGCTCGCGACCGGGCGGCGCGCCTTCCAGCGCAACACCGCCGCCGAGACGCTCACCGCGATCATCCGCGAGGAACCGGCGCCGATCGAGCTGGCCAACGCGAAGTGCCCCGCTCCGCTCCGATGGATCATCGAGCAGTGCCTTGCCAAGGACCCCGACCAGCGCTACGCCTCGACGCGCGACCTCGCCCGGGACCTCGCGCGCCTGCGCCAGCACCTCCCGGAGGCGACCGGCTCCGGGGAGACGGCCGCGAGCCCCGCGCGGCGCGAGGGGGAGGCCGACCGGAGCTTCCAGCGGCTCTCCTTCCGCCGCGGCACCGTGCTCTCGGCCCGCTTCGCGCCCGACGCGCAGACGGTGATCTACGGAGCGGCGTGGGAAGGAAGCCCTTTCCGCCTCTTCTCGACGCGGCGCGAGAGCCCGGAGTCGAGCCCGCTGACGCTCCCGGACGCCGAGATCCTCTCGATTTCCCCGGCCGGCATGATGGCGATCTCGCTCGACCGCCACTGGGCCGGCCGCTTCATGTGGACCGGCACGCTCGCGCAGGTCTCGATCCTCGGCGGCGCCCCGCGCGAGATCGAGGACGACGTGCAGAGCGCGGACTGGGGCCCGGACGGCGAGCTCGCGGTCGTCCGCGTCGTCGCGGGAAAGCACCGGCTCGAGTACCCGATCAACACGGTGCTCTACGAGACCGCCGGCTGGATCAGCCACGCGCGCGTCTCTCCCGACGGCGAGCGCGTCGCCTTCCTCGACCATCCCGTGCCGGGAGACGACGGCGGCTCGGTCGTCGTCGTCGACCGGAGCGGGACGGCGTCGATCCTCTCCACGGGATGGATCACGGCCTACGGCCTCGCCTGGCCGAAGCACGGCCGGGAGGTGTGGTTCACGGCGACGCGCGCCGGCGTGGCGCGGGCGATCTGGGCCGTTTCGCCGGACGGACAGGAACGGCTCCTCCTGCGCGCGCTCTCGGAGTTGACGATCCAGGACGTCTCGGGAGACGGCCGAATCCTCATCACGAGCGACAACGGGAAGGTCGGGATCATCGGGCAGCCGCCCGGCCAGATCCACGAGAAGGACCTCTCGCTCCTCGACTGGTCGCGCCTGCGCGACCTCTCCCTCGACGGGAGGACGCTCCTCTTCGACGAGACCGGGGAGGGGGGCGGCGCGGCCGGAGCCGTCTATCTGCGCAAGGCCGACGGCTCGCCCGCCGTGCGGCTGGGCGACGGGCTCGCCAAGCAGATCTCGCCGGACGGGAAATGGGTGCTCTCCGTCACGCTCACGACGCGCAAGATCGTTCTCCTTCCGGTCCGCACCGGAAAGCGCCGGGAGATCGAGTCGTACGGCATCACGCCGCACGAGGCGATCTGGACGCCGACGCCGAACCGCATCCTCGTCTCGGGCAACGAGCCGGGCCGCGCCGGCCGGCTCTACGTCCAGGACCTCGACGGCGGGCCGCCGACCCCGATCACGCCGGAAGGCATGGGCGAGGGGCTGGGACCCATCTCGCCCGACGGAAAGTGGGTCGTCGCGCAGGGAATGGACCACGCCTTCTACCTGTATCCGCTCGAAGGCGGCGATCCGAAGCCGATCCCCGGCCTCGCGCCGGACGATCGCCCGATCTGCTGGACGCCGGTCGGACAGGACCTCTACGTGTTCCGGCGCGGGTCCCTCCCGTCGCCGGTCTTCCTCCTCGAGCTCGCGACCGGGCGCAAGCAGCCGATCAAGGAGTTGATGCCTCCCGATTCCGCGGGCGTGGTCGAGATCATCTCGGTCCACATGACTCCCGACGCGGCGTCGTACGCGTACAGCTATCACCGGATACTTTCGGACCTGTTCCTCGTCGAAGGAATCTCATGAGCGAGTTTCGCGATCCATCGAGCGATACGGGCGGGTGCCGCCCGCGCCGCCCTGCGACGTACGCTTCCGGTACGCCTCGGGTCGTCGCGGGCGACCCCCATCCCGTCTCGCTCGCGCCTCGCGAAACCTCGAAGTGGCTCGTCATGTCCGGAACCTTCCATGAATTCGGCGAAACGCGAGGTCGGCGATGACACTGAACGCCGGAACGAAACTCGGTCCCTACGAAATCGTTTCACCGCTCGGCGCGGGCGGCATGGGCGAGGTGTACCGCGCGCGCGACACGCGGCTCGGCCGCGACGTGGCCGTGAAGGTCCTCCCGCCCGACTTCGCCACGGATTCGCAGCGGCGCTCGCGGTTCGAGCAGGAAGCGCGGGCCGCGTCGGCGCTCAACCATCCGAACATCGTCACGGTCCACGACGTCGGCTCGGCGGACGGCCACCTCTACGTCGCGATGGAGCTGGTCGACGGGCGATCGCTCCGCGAGATCCTGGAAGCGTCGCGCCTCCCGGTCAGCCGCTGCCTCGACGTCGGAACGCAGATCGCCGAAGGGCTCGCCCGGGCGCATTCCGCCGGAATCGTCCACCGGGACCTGAAGCCCGAAAACGTGATGCTCACGAAGGACGGGATCGTCAAGATCCTCGACTTCGGCCTCGCGAAGATCACGAAGACGATGGGGGGCGACGTCTCCGAGATGCCGACGGCCGCGCCGCTGGCGACGGACGCCGGAACCGTCATGGGCACCGTCGGCTACATGTCGCCGGAGCAGGCCGCGGGCAGGCCGGTCGATTACCGGTCCGACCAGTTCTCGCTCGGGACGATCCTGTACGAGATGGCCGCCGGAAAGAAGCCGTTCCAGCGCGACACGGCCCCCCAGACGATGACCGCGATCATCGCCGAGGACCCGGAGCCGATCGCGTCCGTCAATCCGAGAGTCCCGCCGCCGCTGCGGTGGATCGTCGATCGATGCCTCGCGAAGGAACCGGAGTCCCGCTACGCCTCGACGACGGATCTCGCGAGAGAGCTCAAGAGCCTGCGCGACCATCTTTCGGAGGCCACGTCGGCGGCGGTCTCCGCCGGCGTTCCCGCGGCGAAAGCACGGCGCATGCCGATCGGCGCGATCGCCGCGGCGCTCGTCGCGGTCGCCGCCGCCGCGGCCCTCCTCTCGAATCGGCTGACGTTGAAGGCCCATCCCGTCGAAGCTGCGCCGATCTTCCATCGCCTCACCTTCGGTCACGGGACGATCTGGGGCGCGCGGTTCGCGCCCGACGGCGGGACGATCGTGTACTCGGCGGCGTGGAGCGGCGACAAGCCGCGCCTCTACTCGGTCCGCCAGGACAATCTCTTCTCGAGCGCGCTGCCGCTCCCGCCGGCGCTCCTCTTCGGCATGTCTTCGCAGAGCGAGCTCGCGATCGGGCGGGCCCCGGTGTTCCAGACGACGCTCCTCCTGACCGGCACGCTCGCCCGCTCGCCACTCTCGGGAGGAGCGCCGCGCGACCTCGAAGAGAAGGTCGGATTCGCCGACTGGGCGCCGGACGGGCAGTCGCTCGCCGTCGGCCGTGACATCGGCGGAAGGTTCGGGCTTTTCTATCCGGAAGACCATCTCCTGTACGAGAGCGCCGGCTGGATCAGCAGCGTGCGGTTCTCTCCCGACGGTAAGCAGATCGCCTTCCTCGATCATCCTCCTTCCGGCGACGGCGGCAACGTCATGCTGGCGGCCGCCGACGGGAAGGAGAAGCCGCGCGCGATCGCGAAGGATTTCGTGAGCGTCATGGGCCTCGCCTGGCGGCCCGACGGCGGGGAGATCTGGGTGACCGGGACGACCTCGGGAAACACGCGGTATCTCATCGCGATCACGCTCTCGGGGCGGCAGCGCACGGTCTATCGGGTGCCGGCAACGTTCACCATCTACGATCTCCGCAAGGACGGCCGGGCGCTCATCACCGAGGACGATTATCGGAGCTCCTCCTTCGGGGGCGGCAACGGAGGGCCCGAACGCGACCTCTCCGCCCTCGACTGGGCTTCACCCGGCGGCATCTCGCGCGACGGTTCCCTCGTGAGCTTCGACGAAAGCGGAGAGGGCGGCGGCGACAAGGGGGCCGTCTACGTCCGGAAGACGGACGGCTCGCCGCCGGTCCTCCTCGGCACGGGAGCGTCGGGCGGCATCTCTTCCGATGGAACGATGGTCGCGGGAATCGCGCCGGACGGCTCGGCGATCTCGATCTATCCGACCGGCGCCGGCAAGTCGAAGACCTTCCCGCTTCCCATGATCGGCGCCCGTTCGCAATTCGTCTCCGGCGACAAGGCGCTCTGCTTCTTCGGCGTCGAGAAGGGGCACGGGCCGAGGCTGTATCTCCTCGATCTCGCGACGGGAAAGACACGAGCGATATCGGACGAAGGCATTCCGTCCCTGTCTTTCACGCCCGCGTCTCCGGATGGCCGATCGGTTCTCGGCCTGACTCGCGACCGGGTCCTCACTCGCTATTCGATCGACGGCGGACCGCCCCGTTCGATCAACGGAACGGAACGGGGAGACTACCCCGCCGGCTGGAGCGCCGACGGCGGAAGCGTGTGGGTCTATCGCCGCGGCGAAAACCCCTCGCGCGTGTTCAAGATCGATCTCGCGACCGGCAAACGCACGCTCTGGAAGGAGATATCCCCGCCCGATCCCGGCGGCATCACGGGCATCGCACCGGTCATCGTGGCGCCGAACGGCAACGAGTACGTCTACAGCGCGACGCGGATCCTGTCGACGCTGTATCTGGTCGAAGGTCTGAAATGAAGCGCGACGCCGGGAGCTGATCGCCGCTCCCGGTCGAAGCGCTTTCGATCTCAGCGCGGCCCGACGAGCTCGGGGCCCGGCGACGGCGCCGGAACGACCGGCCATCGCACGGCGCCCGCCTTCAAGTCGCCCGTCAATCGCGCGACGAACCCGTCTCCGTCTCCGTCTTCCCCGACGCCGGCGAAGACCGGCTGGGCTCCGACGAAGGAGCGCGGCAGATCGGTCGACTGCGTCGATCCGGCGACCACGACGTCTTGCCGAGCGTCGAGCGCGAGCGCGAACGCGCCGTCGCCCCCGTCGCCGCCCAGAAAAGTCGCCTGAACGATCGTTCGGAGGTCGGGCGCGAGACGGGCCACGAACGCATCGTAGAAGGGGCCGATCTCCTCCTGCGCTCCTCCCGCGACGCCCGGGAAATCGGGGGATGCGCTGCCTCCGGCCACCAGGAGGTCGCCGTCGTCCGCGACCGCAACGGCGGACGCCCCGTCCTCGCCTTCGCCTCCGAGGTACGTCGCCTGCTCCACCGTCCGGAGATCGCCGGTCAGGCGCGCGACGAACGCTTCGTCGAAATCCACGCGGTCCTCCTGCGCTCCGCCGGCGGTGCGAGGGAAGTCGCCCGAGGTCGTGCCGGCGACGACGACGTCCCCGTTGCCGGCGATCGCGAGCGCCGCTGCGGAATCCTCGCCGCCGCCGCCGAGATAGGTTGCCCGGACGAAGCTCTTCAGATCGCCCGCCAGACGGGCGACGAAAGCGTCGCCGTTGAAGCCCGGAGCCGGCTGCGCGCCGTCGTCCGCTCCCGGCAACGCGGGCGACGCCGTCCGTCCCACGACGACGACGTCGCCGTTGCCCGCGATCGCCAGGGCCGCCGCCTGATCGTCTTCCGTTCCCCCGAGGTAGGTCGCCTGGACGAAGCTCTTCAGATCGCCGCGGAGCCTCACCGCGAACGCGTCCTCGATGCCGAAGTCCTGGCCGGCGCCTCCGTTGTGGTCCTGGGCTCCTCCGGAAGCGTGGGGCAGATCGAGGCTGCTCGTCTGACCGGCCGCGACGACGTCGCCGTTGGCCGCGAGAGCGATTCCGGCGACGGTATCGAAGCCCCCGCCACCGACGTAGGTCGCCTGCCGGAGGGTCCCGAGGTCGCCGCTCAGCCGCGCGACGAACCCCTCCAATTCGCTCGACGTCGCTCGAGCGCCGCCGGCGACTTTCGGAAAATCGGGGGAGTCCGTGGAGCCGCCGACGACGACGTCGCCGTCTTCCGCCAGAGCGAGGGCCGCGACGTGGTCGTTCACGCTTCCGCCCAGGTAGATCGCTTCGATCACGGTGCGCAGGTCGGTCGTGAGGCGGGCGACGAACCCGTCGGAAAACCAGTCCTCCTCGGCGGGGCGGCCCCCGGAAGTGACGGGAAAGTCGAGTGAGACCGTCCGGCCCGCGACCACCACGTCTCCGTTGGCGGCAATCGCCATGGCCTCGATTTTGTCGTCGTTCCCTCCTCCGAGGTACGTCGACTGGACGATCGGATCGACGACGAGCTCGCGCGACCGATCGTACTCGCCCGCCGAGAACCCGTAGGCGAGCCCATCGGCACGGAACTCGACCGGAATCGCGGTCGAGGAGTCGCCGTCGGCCTGCGCCGCGACCGGCGCCGAAATGCTCAGCGGACCCGCCGCCGTCGTCGCGCAGAGGGAGCCGTCGGCCTCCAGCTCGAGGTCGGTTCCCCCTTCGATCGCGACCCGGACGGATTCGAGCGACGCGCCCGGCGCCACGGTCAGGACCTTCTCGATCCCCTCGGCGCGCGCCACGAGACGGACCCGGACGCCCGGCCAGACCTCGCCCAGATCGAGTTCACGGTAGGTCTCCGCGAGACTCCGCCAGCGGGACGGGTCGCCGCCGAGGAAGCTGCCGACCCGGGTCGCCGCCGCGCTGCCGGCACGCGGCCGCGGGGATCCGCCGACGAAGGTTTCCGTGAGAACCGACGCCGTCTCCGAGCGCGATCCCGTCGCGCGCGAACGGGTCATCAGGCCCCGCGCGCGACCGATGCCCCGGCCGCCCAGCCGGTACACGATCCTCCCGTCGGTCGTGACGAAGGCCGTCCCCGACCGCGTCCGCGCCGCGAACGCCACCCGGCCATCGAACTGGCCGGAATTGGCGACGAACGGAATCGCCGCGACGGGCGCGTTCCGGTCGGGGAGATCCGCCGCCGCCGCGAATGCCGCGATGGAGGCCGCACCGGCGCAGGCCAGGAGAAATCGCACGCTCATGAGGCCCTCCTCTGGATTACGATCTCGCTGGAAGCTACATGAGGAAAGGACGGTTCGCAATCGGGGCGGCTCCGGGCGGCGGCTTCGCCCTCTCCGGGCGGGGATGGCGGTTCCTCGCCGTCGCCGGCCTGCTGTTCCTGCTCGCCGGCCCGGTCGCGGGGGCTCCCGCCGCGGCCGACCCGACCGCCCGGCTCCACGCCCTCTTCGACCGCGAGTGGAGATGGCGCCTCGCGACGAACCCGCTCTTCGCGACATCCGTCGGGGTTCACGACTACGACGCGAAGCTCCCGGAAGTCGCGCCGAAGGACGAAGAGCGGCGGGCGCTCGCGACCCGAAAGTTCCTCGGCGAGCTGAAGTCGATCCCGACGAAAGGACTCTCCGAAACCGACCGCGAGAACGCCGAGATCTTCGCGGACCAGCTGACGAACCGGCTCCTGTCGTTCCAGTACCGGGAGTACGAGATCCCGGTCACCGCGGACTGGGGATTCCACACGACGCTGACGCGTCTCCCGGAGGAGATGCCGTTCGACTCCGTGAAGGCCTACGAGAACTACGTCGCCCGGCTGAACGCGGTCCCGCGGTACGTGGACGAGCAGATCGCCGACATGCGCGAGGGGCTGGCGCGCGGCATGACGCTCCCGAAGGTCGTGCTCGCGGGAATCGACCAGACGATCCTGCCGCACGTCGTCGCCGACGCCGAAAGGAGCGTGTGGTGGAAGCCGTTCGCGCGTTTTCCGGATTCCGTTCCCGCCGCGGACCGGAACCGCCTCGCGGCCGCGGGGAAGAGGGCGATCCTCGACTCCGCCGTGCCGGCCTTCCGCAAGCTCGCCGAGTTCATCGACCGGGTCTACGTGCCCGGAGCGCGCGAGACGCTCGCGGCCTCCTCACTTCCCGGGGGACGTGCCTACTACGACTTCACGATCCGGCGCTTCACGACGCTCCCGTTGAAGGCGGACGCGGTTCACAAGATCGGGCTCTCGGAGGTCGATCGCATCCAGAAGGAAATGGACGCGGTGATCCGGCAGACGGGATTCAAGGGCGATTTCAAGGCTTTCCTCCAGTTCCTGCGCACGGACCCGCGCTTCTACGCCAAGACGCCGGAGGAGCTCCTCGAGCGCGCCGCGTGGATCTGCAAGCGGATGGACGGCAAGCTCCCCTCGCTCTTCAAGACGCTCCCGCGGCTCCCCTACGGCGTCGCGCCCGTGCCCCCGGAAATCGCGCCGAAATTCACCGGCGGGCGCTACATCGAGGCGCCCGTCGGCTCGACACAGCCCGGATACTTCTGGGTGAACACCTACCAGCTCGACCAGCGGCCCCTCTACACGCTGGAGGCCCTCGCCTTCCACGAGTCGGTGCCCGGGCACCACCTCCAGATCGCGCTCTCGCAGGAGCTCAAGGACCTCCCGGACTTCCGCCGGTACTCCTACATCTCGGCCTTCGGCGAAGGGTGGGGGCTCTATTGCGAGCGGCTCGGCCTCGAGGCCGGCTTCTACACGGATCCGTACTCGAACTTCGGGCGGCTCACCTACGAGATGTGGCGCGCCTGCCGGCTGGTCGTCGACACGGGGATCCACGCGATGGGATGGACGCGGCAGCAGGCGATCGACTATCTCGCCTCGCACACGGCGCTCTCGCTCCACGAGGTCGAGACGGAGATCGATCGCTACATCGGATGGCCCGGCCAGGCGCTCTCCTACAAGATCGGCGAGCTCGAGATCGAGAAGCTCCGCAGGAAGGCGGAAGCGGCGCTCGGGCCGAAGTTCGACGTCCGCGAATTCCACGGCGCCGTGCTCCTGCACGGCGCCGTTCCGCTCCCGGTCCTCGACGAACAGATCGACCGTTACATTGCCGAGAGGCGGACCTCTCCCGCGCCCGTCGGGCTCCTTCCCGATGCGTCCGCGTCGCCGGCGGTAAAGCGTTGACTCTCGCTGCCGGAACCCGACTCGGCCCCTACGAAGTGATCTCGGCTCTCGGCGCCGGAGGCATGGGAGAGGTCTATCGGGCGCGCGACACGCGGCTCGGGCGCGAGGTCGCCGTCAAGGTCCTTCCCGCCGAGTTCTCCTCCGACTCACAGCGCCGCTCCCGCTTCGAGCAGGAGGCGCGCGCGGCGTCGGCGCTCAACCACCCCAACATCGTGTCCGTCTACGACGTCGGCTCCTCCGGCGATCACCTCTTCGTCGCGATGGAGCTCGTCGAGGGGAAGACCCTCCGGGAGCTTCTCGAAGCCGGGCGTCTTCCGGCGAGCCGGACGCTCGACATCGGAGTCCAGGTCGCCGAGGGCCTCGCCCGCGCGCACGGCGCAGGCATCGTCCACCGGGACCTGAAGCCCGAGAACGTCATGGTCTCGAAGGACGGGTTCGTCAAGATCCTGGACTTCGGCCTCGCGAAGCTCTCCGCTCCGATCGAGGATGGCGGCTCCGACCTTCCGACGGCGGCGCCGCGCGGGACCGATCCCGGAACGATCATGGGGACCGTCGGCTACATGTCGCCCGAGCAGGCGGCGGGGCGTCCCGTCGACTTCCGCTCCGACCAGTTCTCGCTCGGGACGATCCTCTACGAGGCGGCGACCGGCAAGCGCCCGTTCCAGCGGGACAGCGCGCCGCAGACGCTCACGGCGATCATCCAGGACGATCCCGAGCCGCTCGGGACGTTGAATCCCCGGACTCCCGCGCCGCTCCGCTGGGCGGTCGAGCGCTGCCTCGCCAAGGAACCGGAGGAGCGGTTCGCCTCGACGAAGGACCTCGCGCGGGACCTGAAGAGCCTGCGCGACCATCTCTCCGAGGCGTCGCAGGTCACCGGCGAAAGCACGGCGGCGCCGGCCCGCGCGCACCGCGTCCCGCCGGCATTCTGGGCGGCGGCCGCCGCGGCCGTCGTCGTCGTCGGCGCCGCCGCGGCGATCGTCGGAAGGCGGACGGCGCCGATCCGGGTTCCGGTGTTCCACCGCCTGACGTTCGAGCGCGGGACGATCAACGGGGCGCGCTTCGCGCCCGACGGGCAGACGATTCTCTACGGCGCCTCGTGGAACGGCGCGAAGTCGCGGATCTTCTCGACGCGGACCTCGAATCCCGGATCCAGCGCGCTCTCGGTGCCCGAGGCGCTCCTGTTCTCGATCTCGGCGCAGAGCGAGCTCGCGATCGGCATCGACGCGAAGCTCCAGAACTCGTTCCAGCCGGCGGGGACGCTCGCCCGCGTGCCGATGGCGGGCGGCACGCCGAGACAGGTTCTCCAGGACGTCGCGGAAGCCGAATGGTCGCCCGACGGATCCCAGCTCGCGGTCGTCCACAACGTCGCCGGGAAGTCTCTCCTCGAATATCCGATCGGAAAAGTCCTCTACGAGACCGGCGGCTGGATCGGCCACATCCGGTTTTCGCCGGACGGAAAGGCGATCGCGTTCCTCGACCATCCCGCCTCGTCCGACGGGGGAGCGGTCTCGATCATCGGCGCAACCGGGGGAAAGAAGCGCGACCTCTCCGGCGGATGGCTGTCCCTCGAAGGGCTGGCATGGCGGCGCGACGGCGGCGAGATCCTCTTCTCCGGCACGAAGACGGGTGTGGCGTGGAAGGTCTACGGCGTGACGCCCGCCGGCGAGGAGCGATTCGTCCTTTCCGCCCCGAGCGGGATCCTGATCCGCGACGTCTCCGGCGACGGAAAATGGCTGGTCACTCAGGACGACTGGCGCGCGGGAGTATCCGCGCTCGTGCCCGGTCAGACGAAGGAGATGGACCTTTCGAACCTCGACTACTCGATCGTGCGCGACATCGCCGCCGACGGCTCGATCATCGCCCTCGACGAGTCCGGGGAAGGCGGCGGCGAGAAGGGTGAGGTCTATCTGAGGAAGACCGACGGTTCGCCCGCGGTACGCCTCGGCAGCGGAAGCGGCGCGTCGCTGTCCGCGGACGGGCAATGGGTGGCGTCGACCAACGCCGACGGGACCGCGATCGAGCTCTACCCGACCGGGCCCGGGCAGACGCGTCAGCTTCCCTGCAAGGGAATGAACTGCTATTTCCCGTACTTCTTCCCGGACGGCGCCCGGATCGCGTTCATCGGCGTCGAGCCGGGGCGCGGCCCGAAAATCTTCGTGACGGCGACGGACACCATGGCGCCGAAGCCGATTTCGCCGGAAGGGGTCGCCTTCACGACCATGCTCGCCGTATCTCCGGACGGAAAGAGCGTCGCCGCTCTCGGCGTCGACGCGAAACCCGCGATCTTCCCGGCCGACGGCGGGTTGCCGCGGACGATCCCCGGTACCGACGTCCTCGACGTCCCGATGCGCTGGACTGCCGACGGGAGCTTCGTGTACATCTCCCGGGCCGCCGGCCCGAAGACCGTGCTCTCGAAAGTCGACATCGCCTCGGGAAGGCGGACGGTCGTCCGGGAGCTGGTCGCCTCCGACCCCGCCGGCGTCCAGGGGATCCTGCGGGTGTACCCCACGCCGGACGGGCGGTATTGCGCCTTCAGCTACGTCCGCGTGCTCTCGACCCTGTTTGAAGTCGAGGGGGTCAAATAGCGGCGCTCACGGAGCTCGGATCGCGAACGGCCCGCGGGAGAGAAAGCCGCGCGGCCGGCTAGAACTTCAGCGTCGCCCCCAGCCCGACGTTGTTGATGTTCCAGTCCGAGTGGCCGACGTAGGTCCCGGCGGTCGGGTCGGAGACGTCGATCTTCGCTTCGTCCGTGAAGAGGTGGACGTAGAAGAAGTCGACATCGAGCTTCTCCGAGGCCCGGTACGTGAAGCCGGCCGAGATCCACTCGTGGTTGGCCTCGGGCACCCGCGGCTCGCGCGTGTGATCGGCGACCGGAGTCTGCTCGTAGGCGGCGCCCGCCCGGAGCGTCCATCGTTCGTTTGCCCGGTACCGCGCGCCGAGGCTCCAGCGCCACACGTCGCGCCAGTCGAACGGCTGGGCGATGCGGGGCTGGTTCGGGTTGCCGAAGTCGATCGTGATGCGCCGGAGCGCGCTCCACTGCGTCCACG
>Ga0316620_10000431_pt1 | contig 17039 bp, 18 predicted proteins | sample OWC_Aug_M1_C1_D5_FD_207651 | JGI IMG/M metagenome (GOLD analysis project Ga0316620, IMG submission 207651) | Wetland soil microbial communities from Old Woman Creek delta, Ohio, United States - OWC_Aug_M1_C1_D5_B | ecosystem: Environmental > Terrestrial > Soil > Wetlands | place: USA: Ohio... | reverse complement strand
GGCGCGCCGCCAGCGTAAGCATCTACGCTGCCCGACCGAGGGCCTGCGCATGCTGGGCGTCGAGGCGGCCGCGGTGCGCGACGTGGTGATCACGCACCTGCATTACGACCACGTCGGCAACTTCGATTTGTTCCCCGCGGCGACCTTCCATCTGCAAGACGATGAAATGCGCTACTCGACCGGCCGGCACATGCGCCACGAGGTGTTCAACGGGGCATTCGACGTCGAGGACGTCGTCGGCATGGTGCGCAACGTCTACAGCGGACGTGTGCAATTCCACGACGGCGACGCCACGGTTTTTCCCGGCATCTCGGTGCACCGCATCGGCGGACACACCATGGGCCTGCAAGTCGTGAGGGTGGCCACGCGCCGCGGCTGGGTCGTACTGGCATCGGATGCGAGCCATTTCTACGCGAACATGGAGCAGGTGCGGCCCTTCCCGATCGTCTATTCCGTAGCCGACATGGTCGCAGGCTACGCGCGCCTGCGCGCGCTAGCCGAATCGCCGCAGCACATCGTTCCCGGCCACGACCCGAAGGTGATGGAGCGGTATCCCACACCACGCAAGGAGCTCGAGGGAATTGTCGTCCGGCTCGATTGATAGTCGCTCTGTCACGAGGTTGACACGCTGCCTCGGCCGTATAAGATCGCGTGCTTCGTTCACGTTTTCGTGAGAATTGGGGGGAGAAGGAGGGAGGAGACGATCTCGAGAAGGGCGATCTGACGCCCCGGGGCGAGACAAGGCCCTCGACAACAAGAAGCTCCAGCGCCGCAGCCCTGCGGGGCGGGGCGGCATGATTCGACGCCGGGACCGAGTCCCGGCGTTTTTGTTTCCAGCATCGGGTTCATGCTAAAAGCGGGAATGCGCTACGACTTCGACGCACCCATCGATCGCGCCGGCACCTGGAGCTCGCGCTGGGAGCGGTACCAGGGGCGCGACGTCATCCCCCTCTGGGTCGCGGATACCGATTTCCGCGCGCCGCCGGCGGTTCTCGAGGCCTTTGCGAGGCTCATCGAGCATGGGGTATTCGGCTACACCAATCCGCCGGAAGAGTTGCGCGCGGCGATCGTCGCGCGTATGCAGCGCCTGTACGGCTGGGCCATCGAGCCCAGCTGGATCGTTTTCTTGCCGGGTGTGGTGCCGGGGTTGCATCTCGCCGCGCGCCACCTCCTGCTGCCGGATGGCCACGCGCTCGTGCCGACGCCGATCTACCATCACTTCAAGCGCGCGGTGGAGCATGCGCCGCGCGCCCATGCCGACGTGCCGCTCGTCCTGTCAGAGGGGCGCTGGGTATTCGACGAGGACGCGCTGCGCGCGGCGCTGCGCCCGAACAGCAGGCTGCTGTATTTGTGCAACCCGCAGAATCCGGGCGGCACGATCTTCACTCGCGCCGAGCTCGGGCGGCTCGCCGACATCGCGCTGCGGCGCGACCTCGTCATCTGCTCGGACGAGATTCACGCGGACATCGTGCTCGATGCCGGCAAGCGGCACGTGCCGATCGCAAGCCTCGCACCCGAGGTGTCGCGCCGCTCGGTGACGTTGATGTCGCCCAACAAGTCCTTCAACGTGCCGGCCGCAGGCTGCGCCTTCGCAATCATCGAGGACCCGGCGCTGCGGCGCGCGTTTTCCGCCGACCACCACGCTACGGTGCACGACCCCTCGGTGTTCGGCTACGCCGGCGCGCTGGCCGCGTACCGCGACTGCGATGAGTGGCTCGCGGCGCAGCTCGCTTACCTCGCCGCGAACCGCGACCTGGTCGAAAAAGAGGTGGCGTCGATGCCCGGGCTTGCGCTCGCGCACGTCGAGGCGACCTATCTCGCGTGGATCGACGCCTCTGCGCTTGGCCGCGCCGATCCCCAGGCCCATTTCCTCGAGCGCGGCGTCGCGCTCTCGCCCGGGGCGCAGTTCGGGCGCAGCGCCTTCGTGCGGCTAAACTTCGGCACCCAGCGCGCGCGCCTGGTCGAGGCGCTCGCACGCATGCGGAGCGCGCTGCGCTCGGCCTAGCGCGGATCCCGCCCTCCGTCGACGAGCGCGTGCGCGCGCGCGAGCACGCGGTCGAGGTGCGGATCGCGCACGCCGAGCTCGTGCATGTGCGACATGGTGCGCTCCAGATACTCGAGGTTGTGGCCGCGCTCGCCCGAGCATTGCGCAACCCTTCTGGCGGCCTCGGCGAGTCCCAGGTCGCCTGCGAACTGCGGGTGCGCGGTGTCCGCGACGAACGCCAGCGCGCGCACGCTCCTGCCCGTCGTGCGCGCGGCGACGAGGCGCGCCATGTAGACGCGGTTCCTCATTTCCCGGTGCCAGAGGTATTCGAGCACCTCGTGCGCGTCGGCGCGCGGCACGCGGTACACGATGCCCCAGCACGATCCGCCGCGGCACAGGCCCATGACCAGTCCGGGACGCTGCGGGGTGCCGCGGTAGCGGTGCGAATACACGCACAGCGAACGGTGGTAGCCGTGCACGAAGGCGGCCGAACGATGCCGGTACGCGAAGCCCGGCGACCACATGAGCGAGCCGTAGCCGAAGACCCACAGATCGCCTGGCCGCCCGGAGGGTACGAACCGCTGGAAGTGGCTTTCAACGCTCACGACGCGGGCCATTATAGAATCTGCGCAGCCTCTGCTATCGTTGCGGCGATGCGCGCTTTGCTGCTTGCCCGCCTCGTGTTCCTTGCACCGCCGGCCGCACTGGCCCAGGTGCTCTCGCTACCTGACTTGCAGGGCAGGGTGCACCGGCTCTCCGACTACCGCGGCAAGGTTGTCCTGCTCAATTTCCGGGCCTGCCAACGCGCGCGACTGGTCGGACGAGCGCACGCGCGAGACGATTGAAGGGCTGATGACGAAGGCGCCGCTGCGCCCGCGGCCGCGTATTGACGCGGATCAAGGCGGGCGCATGGTTGCCGCCTAGGCTTGCGCAATGGCCGAGGAGATGACACCGGACGAATCTGCCGTGTGGGACGCGCTGCGCGGGGTTTTGGACCCCGAAGTGGGCGAGAACCTCGTCGACCTGGGCCTCGTATACCGCGTGTCGTGCGCGCCGGGCAGCGTGCGCGTAGACCTGACCATGACTTCGCCCGCTTGTCCGATGGGTGGCGCCATCGCAGAGGAAGCCGAGCAGGCGATCCGCGCTGCCTGCGCACACGCCCGGGAGGTACAAGTGCAGCTCGTATTCGACCCACCCTGGACTCCCGAGCGCATGAGCGAGGAAGTGCGCCAGCGCTTCGGGTGGTAGCGCGGCGATGCGCGACCTTCCGCCACCCGCGCGTGCGCCGCTGCTGTTGCTCGGCTTCGTGGCGCTCGTTGCCGGCGTCGCGGGCGGGCTGGTACGCCTGGGTTTCGACGCGCCGGCCCCCGCCGCCGGCATCACCTGGCACGGCGCGCTGATGGCGAGCGCCTTCTTCGGCACGCTGATCTCGCTCGAGCGCGCGGTCGCCATCGGACGCGCCTGGGCTTATCTCGCACCGGCCGCATTCGGGGCCGGCGGTATCGCGCTGCTGGCGGGCGCCACGCGCACCGGATTCCTCCTGTTCGCGACAGGCGGTGTCCTGTTCGCTGTCGCCTCGGGCGCCATCTGGCTGCGCCAGCGCGCGCTGCATACGGGTGTGCTTGCGCTCGGCGCTCTCTCCCTGCTCGCTGCGAACCTGCTCCTCCTGGCGGGAAGACCGTCCGAGGCCGCCGTGCCCTCCTGGATCGCGTTCTTCGTGCTCACCATCGGCGGTGAACGCCTCGAGCTGTCGCGGCTCGCGCCCGTGCCGCGCGCCGCGCGCGCCGCCTTCGGCGCGCTCGCGGCGGCGCTGCTCCTCGCCGCGCTGCCCTTCGCGCCGCGCGTGCTCGGCGTGCTGCTGCTGCTGACGGCACTCTGGCTGGCGCGCTACGACATCGCTACCCGCACGGTGCGCGGCGCGGGCCTCACCCGCTACATCGCGCTGTGCCTGCTGGCCGGCTATGCCTGGTTGGCGTTCGGCGGCGTGCTGCTTGCGCTACCGCCGGCGGTGGGCCGCGAACCCTGGGACGCAGCGCTGCACGCGATCCTCCTCGGCTTCGTGTTCTCGATGGTGTTCGGGCACGCGCCGGTCATCCTGCCCGCAGTGCTGCGCATCGCGATTCCATACCGCGCGGCGCTCTATGCTCCGCTCGCCCTGCTGCACTTGTCGCTCGCGGTGCGCGTCGCAGGCGACCTCTCCGCACGCGCACCGCTGCGCGCCGCGGGCGGCGCCGGAAGTGCGCTTGCGATCGCGTTGTTCATCGTCACCGCGGCGACGCTCGCCCTGTCCACGCTGCGCAAGGAGGAATCGTGAAGACAACCATACTCGCGGCCGCGCTCATCTCGGCATCGGTCTCCGCCGGGGCGCAAGACGCCACTTATACGGTTAAGTTCATGACTCCGGAGACCGCGCTTGCCGCGGCGCAGGCGGCGCTCAAGCACTGCCGCGGCCTCGGCTACCAGGTGGCGGTCGCGGTGGTCGACCGCAGCGGCGTCGCGCAGGTCATATTGCGCGATCGCTTCGCCGGAGTGCATACCGTGCGCACCGCCACGGGGAAGGCCTGGACGGCTGCAAGCTTCAGGACGAGCACCGCCGACATGGTTGGCGTCACGCAGGCCGGCAAGCCGGAAAACGGGGTGCGTCACCTGCCAGGCGTCGTGATGATCGGCGGGGGGCTTCCGATGGAGAGCGGCGGTACGCTGGTCGGCGCGATCGGCGTTTCGGGCGCGCCCGGAGGGGCAGAGGACGAACGCTGCGCCAAGGCCGGGGTCGAGGCGATACGCGAGGCGCTCGAGTTCTGAGCGCGCGTCTCAGAGCAGCTTGCCGGGATTCATCAACCCCTGGGGGTCGAGTGCGCGCTTCAGCGTACGCATGAGCGCGAGCTCGATCGCATCCTTGTGGAGACGGATTTCCTCGCGCTTCAGCTGACCCAGGCCGTGCTCGGCCGATATCGATCCGCCGAGCGCATCGACCACGTCGTAGACGATGCGGTTCACCTCCTCGCGGCGCTCCATCAAGGTCGCCGTGGCGGCTGCGTCACGCATGCCGACGTTGAAGTGCACATTGCCGTCACCGATATGGCCGAAGGCGAAGATGACGACCCCCGGGAATGCGTGGGCGAGGGCGGACGATGCGCGCTCGATGAGATCCGGGACCCTGGACACCGGCACCGATACGTCGTGCTTAACGTTGGTGAACTGCGCCTCGGGAATCGTCTCGCGGATCTTCCACAACGCCCGCGCCTGCGCTCCGCTTGCTGCGAGCGCCACGTCGGCGAGCGCGCCGCGTTCGCTGCACTCGACGAGCGCGCGCTCGGCGAGCGCATGCAGCGCGGCGTTCTCGCCGCTATCGCCCAGCTCGGCGAGCACATACCACGCGTGCGCGATACCGAGCGGGTCGCGCGTTCCCGGCGCGTGCGCAAGCACCGCCTCAAGGCAGGGCCGCGAGATGAGTTCGAAGGCGGTCAGCCGTTCGCCCAGACGCGCGCGCAGGAGCGCGAGCAACTCGACCGCGCGCGCGGGGCTTTGCACGGCGATCCACGCCGTAGCGCCGGCGCTAGGTTTGGGGTAGAGCTTCAACACCGCGGCCGTGATCACGCCGAGCGTGCCCTCGGCGCCGACGAACAGTTGCTTCAGGTCGTAGCCGGTGTTGTCCTTGCGGAGCGCGCGCAGCCCGTTCCACACGCTGCCGTCCGGCAGCACGACCTCGAGGCCAAGCACCTGCTCGCGCGCGTTTCCGTAGCGCAGCACGTTCACCCCGCCGGCGTTGGTCGAGAGGTTGCCGCCGATCATGCAGCTGCCCTCGGCGGCAAGCGAAAGGGGAAAGAGTCTTCCCGCCTGCTCGGCAGCCTGCTGGACGGCGGCCAGCACGCAGCCCGCCTCGGCGGTTACGGTGTCGTTCAACGCGTCGAGCTCGCGGATACGGTTCATGCGCGCAAGCGACAGCAACACCTCGCGCCGCGCGCCGGTCGGCACCGAGCCGCCGCACAGGCCGGTGTTGCCGCCCTGGGGCACCACCGCGACACCCTGCTGCGCGCACAGCCCCACCAGCCGCGCCACCTCGGCGGTGCTCGCCGGGCGCAGCACGCACTCCGCAGTGCCGCGGTATTGTCTGCGCCAGTCGGTGAAATAGGGCTCGGTCTGTTCGCGGAGCGTAAGCACGTGCTGCTCGCCCACTACCGCGCGCAGCCGTTCGAGAAATGCGTCCCGCGGCATCTGCGACATGATCCTTGACTGCGATTTTGGCACACCTTAGTTTCGGCCCATGAGACTGGTTCGCGCACTGCTGCTCGCGCTCGTCCCGCTTTGCGCGCAGGCGCAGACTTCCCCGGTGGTGGTGGGCGCGGTGCTGCCGCAAACCGGGGACCTGGCCGATCTCGCGTCCGGCTATCGCAACGGCCTGCTGCTATGGCAGCAGGAGGTCAATGCGGCAGGCGGCCTGCTCGGGCGTCGCGTGGAGCTGCGGCTGTTCGATGATCGCTCGGAGGCGAATCGCGACGGCTCGCTGTACGCGAAGCTTGTCAGCGAGGACAAGGCCGATGTGCTGGTGGGCCCCTTCGGCTCGGCCGCGACTATCGCTGCCTCTGCAGTGGCAGAGCGGGATCGGCGCGTGCTGCTCGATGCGACCGGCGCCACGCTCTCGGTGCTCGGCACCGGCCAGCGCTACGTGTTTCACGTGGCCGCACCGTACGCGGCCTATGGCGAGGAGCTGCTCGGGCTGCTGCGAGCGTCCGGTTACGCGAAGCTCTATGTCCTTGCGCGCGATGATCCCGCTTCGCGCGAGATGGCGCAACGGTTCGTCGCGCGCGCGCCGCGCTACGGGTTGACCGCGGGCTTGGCGGACATTTATCCGGGCGCGGTACCAGACTTTACGCCGCAGCTCGCCGCGGCACGCGCGAGCGAGGCCGAGGCGCTGATCGCATTCGGCGGCGAGCGCGATGCCGCCAAGATGGTGAAGGCCATGAGGCGCATGAAGTACGCCCCGAAGCTTTTCTTCGCGCGCGGCGCGGCCGAGGCGAGCTTCGTGCGCGACGTGGGCCAGGACGCCGAGTTCACGCTCGCGGTGAGCCCCTACCAGCCGGATTTCGCCACAGATGGCAACGCGCTGTTCGCGCAGACCTATGCCGAGCGGTGGTCCGCGCCGCCTGATCTCGCGGCGGCGCAGGCCTACGCCGCGGGACAGGTGCTCGAGCAGGCGGTGCGTCGCGCCGCTTCGCTCGAGCAGGACAAGCTTGCCGCCGCGCTCGCAGCGCTCGAGGGCGACACCGTGCTGGGGCACTACAGGATCGATCCCGCGACCCGCGAGCAGCTGGGGGCCACGCCGTCCGTCGTGCAGATCCTGCGGGGCCGGCCGGAGGTAGTCTGGCCAAGGGAACGCGCGACGGCGCACTGGCAGCTGCCGTATCCGCGCTGGGACGAACGCAAGCCGATCGAGTAACGGAGAATTGTCATGCCGCTGAACCGCTCGTTCCTATTCGCTCCAGGCAACCAGGCGCGCCGCGTCGAGAAGGCGCTGTCGCTCGACGCGGACGCGGTGATTCTGGACCTCGAGGACTCGGTTGCGGCTGCGGAAAAGGAAGCGGCACGCAAGCCCGTCGCCGAGGCGCTGGGGCGCCCGCGCCGCGGCCGCGCTTACGTACGCGTGAACGCGCCCTCGACGCCGTACTGCTACGGCGACCTAGTGGCTGTGGTCCACGCCGGAATCGACGGCGTCGTCATTCCGAAAATCGAGAGTGCGGCCGACCTGCACGCCATCGACTGGCTGATGGCGAGCCTCGAGCGCGAGCGCGGCCTCGTCCCGGGCGCGATCGAGCTGATGCCGATCGTCGAGACGGCGGTCGGCGTGCAGCGCGTCGACCGAATTCTCCAGGCGCGCGGCCTGCGTCCATACGAAGCGCGCTGGCGCGTGCGGCGCCTCGCGTTCGGTGCTGCCGACTACGCGAACGATCTCGGTCTCGCCCCGACCCTGGAGGAGGCCGAGCTCGTCGACGCGCGCGCGCGCATCGTGCTTGCCTCGCGCGCGGCGGGCGCCGAGGGGCCGCTCGACAGCCCGTGGTTCCACTTGCGCGAGCCCGAGGCCTTCGCGCGCGCGCTCGAGCGCAGCCGGCGCAGCGGCTTCCAGGGCAGGCTGTGCATTCACCCCGATCAGATCGAGCCGGTGAATCGTGCCTATTCGCCGAGCGAGGCGGAAATCGCGAGCGCGGAGAGGATCGTCGCCGCTTTCCGCCAGGCAGAGGCGACCGGCGCCGCAGCAATCCAGGTCGACGGGCAGATGGTCGACTACCCGGTAGTGCACCGCGCCCAGGCGGTGCTCGATGCCGCGCGCGAAGCACGCGCCAGGCGCGGCTGACGCGAGCTTGGCGGACCCGGCCACCTCGCTGCGCTCGGTCGCGCTGCCGCTCACGGCGACGCTCGCCGTGCAGACGCTGGTGGCGCTCGCCGTGTACAGCGCCCCGGTGATGGCGCCCGTTGCGGCGCGCGCGCTCGGCGTCGCACCGTCGGCGATCGGCTACTTCGTCGCGGTGGTGTACTTTGGCAGCATGCTCGGCACGGTTACCTCGGGCGGCTGGGTGGCGCGCTTCGGCGCAATCCGCGTCAGCCAGTGCGCGCTCGCGCTCAGCTGCACGGGACTCGCGCTCGGGGCGAGCGGCTGGTTGCCGCTCGTGCTCGCAGGCGCGGTGGTGATCGGCCTGGGCTACGGTCCGGCGACACCGGCCAGCTCGCATATCCTGCTGCGCGCCTCGCCGCCCGGCATGGTCGCGCTTACCTTCTCGATCAAGCAGACCGGCGTACCGCTCGGCGGTGCGATCGCGGGTCTCGCGGTGCCGGCGATGATCCTCGCGCTCGGCTGGCGCGGCGCCGCGCTCGCGATCGGCGTCGCCTGTCTGGCGGTCGCGCTCGCGATCGAGCCGGTGCGCTCGCGCTACGATCGCGACCTGAACGTGCGCGCGCCGATCTCGCTGCGCTCCGCGCTCGCGCCCGTCGCCTTGGTGCTCGCCACGCCGCGCCTGCGCGACATGGCGCTCACCTCGTTCGTCTACGGCGGGGTGCAGATCACGCTGGTCAGCTACCTGGTCACGTTCCTCACCGGTTCGTTCGCAATGAGTTTGGTGCTCGCGGGTTTGGTGATGGCGGCCTCGCAGGTGGCAAGCGTGGCGGGACGCATCGCCTGGGGCCTGGTGGCGGACCGGCTGCTCAAGCGCCGCACCATGCTCGCCCTGCTCGGCCTGGGGATGGGACTTTCCGCGCTGGCCACGCTCGCGGCGAGCCCGTCCTGGCCTACCTGGCTGCTGTTCGCGTACGCGGCGGCCTTTGGCGCCACGGCGGTGGGCTGGAACGGCGTCTACCTTGCCGAGGTCGCGCATCTCGCGCCACCCGGACAGACCAGTGCAGCGACCGGAGGATGCCTATTCTTCACCTTTCTCGGCGTTGTCGTCGCGCCGCCGCTGTTCCACCTGGTACTTAATGTCTCGGGCAGCTACGCTGACGCATATGCCGCGTTCGGCGCCGCTGGGCTGGCGATCGGCGCGCGGCTGCTGCTCGTGCGGCCGGTTTAGAATCGAAAAGTCATGCAACCGGTTCCCGAGGGCTTTCGCCTGCTCGAGCGCGTGAGCCCCTTTACCAGCCTGATCGGCCCCCTGTACGAGCGTCGCCTCGGCGCGGAGGTATCACTCGGCCTGCGCATCGAGAAGAAGCACACCAATCGCCGCGGCATCTGCCATGGCGGACTGCTCGCCACTCTCGCCGACAGCGCGCTCGGCCACGCAATGGGGGCGAGGACGGGCGGCAAATTCGCGCTGGTGACCGCCAGCCTGACGATCGACTACGTCGGCAGCGCCAAGGTCGGGGACTGGATCGAGGCGCAGGTCGAGGTGCAACGCGTCGGCGCGCGCCTGGGATTCGCCAATTGCTACCTGATCGCCGGCGAGCAGCGCATCGTGCGCGCCAGCGCGATCTTCGCGCTAAGTGCCAAGCCAGTCTGAGCCGGGCGCGCTGCGCGACGCGATCCTGGTGCACGGCTTGTGGATGCGCGGCCTGGTGATGCGGCCGCTCGCTGCGCGCCTGGCGCGCGCCGGCTTGCGCTGCCATCTGTTCGACTACACCGGGCGCGAGCGGCCGCTCGCGGCGAACGCCGAGCGCCTGGTTCATCTCTCGCGCCAGGTAGGGGCCGCACACTTCGTCGGCCACAGCCTGGGTGGCCTGGTGGTGCTAGATGCGCTCACGCGCGAACCGTCCCTTCCGGTCGGGCGCGTCGCGCTGCTCGGCACTCCTGCGCGCGGCTGCCTCGCGGCGCGCCGGCTCGCGCGGTTTGGCTTCGGCCATTGGCTTCTCGGCGAGAGCGAGGCGCTGTGGCGCGAAGGGCGCACCGCGCGCTGGACGCGCCCCGAGCCGCTTGGCGTCATCGCCGGGACCGTGCCGATCGGCATGGGACGCGTGTTCGCGCGGCTACCGTGCGTGAACGACGGCGTCGTGTGCGTCGAGGAGACGCGCATCGACGGCATGGCGGCGTGCAGCGTGCTGCCCGTGAGCCACAGCGGCATGCTGCTCTCCGCGCGCGTTGCCGAGAGCCTGCGCGCGTTCCTCAAGCTCGGGAGCTTTCCGCCGCATGCGCGCTAGCTGGCTCGCTTTCGCCGCGCTGCTCGCCCTGAGCGGCTGCGAGACGCTGTCGTATTACGCGCAGGCCGTGGGCGGTCAGTTCGAGCTGATGCATAAGGCACAGCCGGTCTCGGAGTGGATCGCCGACCCCGCGACGCCGCCCGCACTGCGCCAGCGCCTGGAGCTCGCGGCGCAGATGCGCGCTTTCGCCTCGCATGAGCTCAAGCTGCCGGACAACGGCAGCTACCGCAGCTACGCGCGCCTGGACCGGCCGTACGCGGTCTGGAACGTCTTCGCCGCGCCGGAATTCTCGCTGACGCCGGTCGAATCGTGCTTCCCGGTCGCCGGCTGCGTCGACTACCGCGGCTTCTTCGCGCGCGAGGATGCCGAGCGCTACGCGGCGCAATTGCGCGCCAAGGGTCTTGACGTGTTCAGCTACGGCGTTCCCGCCTACTCGACGCTCGGCTGGTTCGACGATCCGCTGCTCTCGACCTTCATCGGCTATCCGGACTGGGAGCTCGCCCGGCTCATGTTCCACGAGCTCGCGCACCAGCTGGTGTACGTGAAGGGCGATACGACCTTCAACGAGTCCTTCGCGGTGACCGTGGAGGACGAGGGCGTGCGCCGCTGGCTCGAGGCCGAGGGGCGCGGCGGGGAGCTCGCGGCGTTCCGCGAGTCCGAGGCGCGCAAGCGCGCGTTCGTCGACCTGATCGAAGAGGCGCGTGCGCGGCTCGCGCGCGTGTACGCCGAGCCGCTCGCGCCGGAAGCGATGCGCGCGGCCAAGCAGGCGGAAATCGCGCGTCTCGCCGAGCGCTACGCGGCGCTCAAGCGGCGCTGGGGCGGCTACGCGGGCTTCGACCGACTGATGGTTGCGCCGAACAATGCGCTGCTCGCTTCGATTTCCGCGTACACGCGCTTGGTGCCCGCGTTCCGCCTAGAGCTCGCCGCCGTGCATGGCGACCTCGGAGCGTTCTACGCGCGCGTGAAGGCGCTCGCGCGCCTGCCCAAGGTCGAGCGCGATGCGCTGCTCGAGACTGGGGCGGGCGCCCCGGGTGCAGGGCCTAGCTGATCGTCGTATTGACCCACTTGTTGAACGCGGGGCGCTCGAGCAGCCGCTTGTGCCACGCGACGACGTTCCGGCACGCCGGGCGCTCGATCGGCATGTTGAGCCACAGGTGCAGGTGGCAGCCAAGCGGAATGTCGCCCATGGTGAACGAATCGCCGGCGACGAAGCGCCGTCCGGCGAGCGCCGCGTCGACATAGCCCGCAAGCTCGCCGCACTTCTTCGCCGCCTCGCCGATCGCCTTCATGTCGCGGCTCTCGGGCGGCGTGCGCACCAGCCCCCAGAACACCGGGCGGAACGCGGCGCCGAAGGTGCCGCTCGCCCAGTCCATCCAGCGGTCGGCGTCCGCGCGCACGCGCAGATCCGTCGGCCAGAGCTTTCCCGCGCCGTGCTTGGCGGCGAGATAGCGCACGATGGCGTGCGACTCCCACAGCACGAAGCCGTCCTCCTCGATGGTAGGGATCAGGCCGTTCGGATTGAGCCTTCGGTACTCGGGCGTATTGACCACGCCGAACTGCATGCCGGCGTCGACGCGCTCGAAGGGCAGCCCGAGCTCCTCGCAGCACCACAGTACCTTCCTCACGTTGACCGAGTTGGGTCGTCCCCAGATCTTCAACATCGCATTTTCCTCAGAATCCGACGGCCTGCCCGTCGCGGCGCGGGTCGCTCGCGGCCAGGTAGCCGTCCTCCAGCTTCCAGATCATCTGCGCGCAGCCGAACTGGTTGTAGTCGTCGACCGTGACGATGCGGTGGCCGCGGCGCTTCAGCTCCTCGAGCGTCGCCGCAGGAAAGCCGCCCTCGACGCTCACGTCCAGGCCCTGCACCCAGCGAAAGCGCGGCCCGTCGCTCGCAGCCTGCGGATTCTGCCCGTAGTCGGCGATGCGCACCATCACCTGCGTGTGGCCCTGCGGCTGCATCGTGCCGCCCATCACGCCGAAGCTCATCACCGGCTTGCCGTCGCGGGTTACGAATCCAGGAATGATCGTCTGGTAAGGGCGCTTGCCCGGACCCACGCGGTTCGGGTGACCCTCCTTGAGCACGAACGTGGCGCCGCGGTTCTGCAGCGAGATACCGGTGCCCGGTACCGCGACACCCGAGCCGAAGCCCATGTAGTTCGACTGGATCATCGACACCATCATCCCGGAGGCGTCCGCCGCGGTGAGGTACACGGTGCCGCCGCGGGGCGGCGTGCCGGCGGCGAACGGCTGCGCCTTCTTCATGTTGATCAGCTTGGCGCGCGCGGCGAGATAGTTCTTGTCGAGCAGCTGCTTGGGCGGGAACGGCATGTGGTCGATATCGGCGACAAAGGCCTGTGCGTCGGCAAATGCCAGCTTCACCGCCTCGATCTGCAGGTGCACGCTGTCGGGCGAGTCGACCGGCAGGCTCGCGACGTCGAAGTTCTCCAGGATCCCAAGCGCGATCAGCGCGACGATGCCCTGGCCGTTCGGCGGTAGCTCGTGCAGCGTGTAGCCGCGGTAATCCATCGTTAGCGTCTCCACCCAGTCGGGCTTGTGCGCGGCGAGGTCGGAGACCGTCATCACCCCGCCGTGCGCCTTGGCGTGCGCCTCGAGCTTTTCGGCGAGCTCACCCCGGTAGAACGCCTCGCCCTTAGTGGCGGCGATCTTTTCCAGCGTCGCGGCGTGCGCCGGGAAGCGGAAGCGCTCCCCCGGCGCGGGCGGGCGCCCCTGCGGCAGGAACGCCTCGGCGAAGCCCGGCTGCACCTTGAGCTCGGGAGTCTGCGCGGTCCACTGCCCGGCAATGGTGAGCGACACGAGAAAGCCGTCCCGGCCGTAGCCGATCGCCCGCTCGAAGAGCTTCTCGAAGGGCAGCTTGCCAAAGCGTTCGCTGAGCGCGCGCCAGGCCGACACGCAGCCGGGCACGCTGACCGAGTTCCAGCCGCGCACCGGAACGCCCTTCTGCCCGGCAAAGAATTCGGGCGTCCAGCCCGCGGGCGACCGTCCCGAGGCATTCAGGCCGTGGAGTTTCTTTCCGTCCCAGACGATCGCGTAGGCGTCCGAGCCGATGCCGTTCGACACCGGCTCGACGAGCGTGAGCGTGATCGCCGTGGCGAGGATGGCGTCGACCGCGTTGCCCCCGGCGGCGAGCATGGCGAGCCCGGCCTGCGCAGCGAGCGGTTGCGAGGTGGCGACGATATTGGCGGCGAAGACCGGCTTGCGCGGCCAGGCGTAAGGCAATTCCCAGGAGATCGGTTTCATCGATCAGTTCGTGGTGTGTTCGAGATCGAGTACGACTCGGCCGAGGATATGTCCGGCCTTGAGGTCGTCCAGCGTGCGGTTCACTTCATCGGCAGGGCGTGTTTCGATCGGAGAGGGCTTGAGCTTCTTCCTTTTCGCGAGCGCGACGACCTCTTTCAGCTCCTGCAGGTCGCCGACATAAGAGCCGATGATGCCGATGGCGCGCTGCGCGATCGGCGGCAGGGGATAGACGAGCTCGCCGCCGAACAGACCGCACAGCACATAGCGCCCGCCCTTGCGCAGTGCACCGATGCCGAGCTGTGCGGTCGCCGGCATGCCGACGAAGTCGATTGCCCCCGCAAGGTTGCCCTGCGCCAGCTGCACGAGCTTCTGCGCCGCGTCCGGCGCGCGCGTGTCGAGCACGACCTTCGCGCCGAGCTTGCGGGCCGCTGCGAGCTTCGCCTCGTCGATGTCGCAGGCGATCACGTTCTTCACGCCTTTCGCCTTGAAGACTGACACCGCGATCAGCCCAAGTCCGCCGCAGCCGAGCACCGCGAACCAGTCCTTCGGCCCGGGCGCAGGCAGCTTGTTGATGCCGCTGTAGGCGGTGAGTGCCGAGCAGGCGAGGGTGGAGGCGAAGCTCTCGTCGATGCCGCTCGCGTCGATAAGGTACTTCGGATGCGGCACCAGCACATGCGTCGAGTAGGCTCCGGCGCGATTTACGCCGAGGAAGCGTGAGCCGGAGACGCAATAGTTGTCCTTGCCGGCCTTGCACACGGCGCACTTGCCGCAGCCGATCCAGGGATAGACGAGGCGCTTCTGGCCGATCCGCAGGTTTTTCGCCGCCCTCGCCGCCGCGGGCCCGAGCGCCTCGACTACGCCAAACGGCTCGTGGCCAAGCGTGAACGGCGGCACGCAGCCGCGCTCCTTCACGTAAAAGCGCTTGCCTCCGCCCCAGTCGAAGTATCCGTCCCAGATGTGCAGGTCGCTGTGGCATACCCCCGCGCGCGTGACGCGCACCAGTATTTCGGTCCCCTGCGGCTTGGGCGTTTCCTTGAGCACTTTCTGCAGCGGCTTACCGTGCTCGATGATGTCGTAGCTGATCATGTCTTGGCTGCCTCCCCCAGCGCCTGGTCGATGTCCCACAGAATGTCGTCGAGCGACTCGATGCCCACCGACATGCGGATCATGTCGGGCGTGACGCCGGCCTTTAGCTGATCCTCGTCGCTCATCTGGCGGTGCGTCGTCGAGGCCGGATGGATGATCAGGGTCTTCGCGTCCCCGATGTTGGCGAGGTGGCTCATGAACTGCGCCGCCTCGATGAATTTCTCGCCCGCGCGCGCGCCGCCCTTCACGCCGAAGTTGAGCAGCCCCGAGGCGCCCTTGGGCAGGTACTTCTGCGCGAGCGCGTGGTACCTGCTGCCTGGCAGCCCCGGATAGTTCACCCACGCGACCTGCCTGTGGTTCTGCAGAAACTTCGCCACCCCGAGCGCGTTCGCGCAGTGGCGGTCCATGCGCACCGGCAGCGATTCGATGCCCTGCAGCAGTAGCCAGGCATTCAACGGCGCGAGCGCCGGGCCGAAGGTGCGCATAACCTCCATGCGCGCCTTCATGGTGTAGCCGAAGTCGCCGAAGGTCTCGTGGAATATCACGCCGTGGTAGCCGGGGGAGGGAGTCGTAAACTCGGGGAAGTTTCCGTTGCCCCAGTCGAACTTGCCCGACTCGATGACCGCGCCGCCCATGGTGGTGCCGTGTCCGCCGAGGTACTTGGTCGCCGAGTGCACGACGATGTCGGCGCCGAATTCGAATGGCCGGCACAGGTACGGCGAGGGCACCGTGTTGTCGACCACGAGCGGAATCTTCGCCTCGTGCGCGATCGCCGCGAGCGCCTCGATGTCGACGATGTTGATGAGCGGGTTGCCGAGCGTCTCGGCGTACAGGAGCTTGGTCTTCCCCGGTCGGATCGCGCGGCGGAAGTTCTCCGGATCGTCCGGGTGTACGAACGTGGTCTCGACGCCGAGCTTGGCAAGGTTCACGCCGAGCAGCGTGTGCGTGCCGCCGTACAAGGTGGAAGCCGACACGATGTGGTCGCCGCCGCGCGCGAGCGTGAGGATCGCCACCACCTCCGCCGCTTGCCCGGTCGCGGTGGCGAGCGCGGCGCGCCCGTTCTCTAGTGCCGCCATGCGCTCCTCGAACACCGCCACCGTCGGGTTCGAGATGCGCGAATAGACGTTGCCGAAGGTCTGCAGGTTGAACAGGCTCGCCGCGTGGTCGGCCGAGTCGAACACGAACGACGTCGTCTGGTAGATCGGTGCGGCTCGCGCCCCCGTGGCCGGGTCGGGAATCTGGCCGGCATGCAGGCACAGGGTCTCGATGCCGAATTTGCGGTCAGCCATGGCGCGATTCTACCGGCGCCGCGGGAACTATCGCCGCGGCTTGCGCAAGCTCGGGTTGAGCCGCTCGATATCGGCCTGTACCTCGTCGCGGCCGCGCTCGTATACGATCTCGCGCCCCATGACGGAGCCGGCGTAGGCGCGCTCGTTGCGCGTCGGCGTGAGGTCGCATCTGACACTGTGCACGCCTTCGCCGAGCACGACGGTGATGCGCTCGGGCCGCTTGGTGAGCACGACGACGTCCACGGTCTGCCCGGTCTCGGTGACGCGCACCTTGATCTTTTCCGTATACATGGGGCGCCGATTAAGTCGCGAGGTCGGTGTAGGCGGGCGTCACCAAGCGGTGGCCGCGGGCACGCATGAGGGGATGCATCTTCTTCCACGCCCAGCCCGCCGACCAGGCGCCGTGCGCGACGAGGAAGGTGGCCACGCCACCCGTCAGTCGCTGGATTCGGGCCCGGGCTCGCCCTCGGCGGCCGGCTGCTGCGGCTGCGCCTCGGGTCGCCGCACTGCGCGGCGGTACTCGGAGGGCGGAATTCCGACTTGGTGCAGGAAGAATCGCGTGAAGTTGCTCTGCGCCGAGAAACCCAGTTCGGCCGAGACGTCGGCGATCTTGACCCGGCCGCTCGAGAGCTTGGCGATCGCCGCCTCGACGCACAACATGTCGAGGTAGGCGCGCGGGGAGCGTCCGGTGCACAGCTGGAACAGGTCGTAGAAGCGCGAGCGCGACAAGCCCACCTGGTTGGCGAGCTCGTCCATGTTGAGCTCCTTGTTGGGGTGCGCGCGCAAGAGCGCGATGGCGCGCCGGA
>Ga0316620_10000430_pt1 | contig 17055 bp, 12 predicted proteins | sample OWC_Aug_M1_C1_D5_FD_207651 | JGI IMG/M metagenome (GOLD analysis project Ga0316620, IMG submission 207651) | Wetland soil microbial communities from Old Woman Creek delta, Ohio, United States - OWC_Aug_M1_C1_D5_B | ecosystem: Environmental > Terrestrial > Soil > Wetlands | place: USA: Ohio... | reverse complement strand
TTGAAACCCCTTGCGTTCCTGATGCAGTCGGATAAGGTGAAGACTGCGGTCGCAGAGGACCACGACGAGGACGGACAGTCGCAACCGGGAGGCAGTCTCCAGTTCCGACAGGACCATGGCCAACCCGCCGTCTCCCGTGACAGCGATCACGGCGCGGTCGGGCTGAGCGAGCTTGGCCGCGAGCGCGGCGGGAAGCGCTTGGCCCATGGTGGAAAGGCCGTGAGAGACGAGATAGGTCTGGGGCTGGTATGAGCGCCAGACCTGGCCGACAAGCAGCTTGTGGGCGCCGGTGTCTACGGTCAGGATCGTGTCGCGGGGTGTGAGGTCACGCAAGCGACCGAAGACCCGGGCGGGCGACAGGCCAAGCCGGGTGTGGTCGAGCGACGGGGTCAGAAAGGCCGCCAGCCGCTGTCGGAAACCGGCGAGAGCGTCGGGCGACCAGGCGTGGCGGCCCTGCGGCTTGGCCGTGAGCGCATCCAAGGTGTCGGGGACGCTGCCGATCAGCTCCAGCGCGGGGATGAACGCCGGCTCGGCGACGCCGTACTCAGCCATGGAGAGAAAGGGGCGCTCCAGATAGAAAGGACGGATCGCCTCGGTGGGATCGAAACCGACACCGATCAGGAGGTCGGCTTCCTGGACCAGCTCGGAGAAGAGTCGGTCTCCAGCCATTCCAGTGCAGGTGGCCATGAATAGCGGGTGATCCTCCGGGATGAGTCCCTTCGCCTTGGGGGTGACTGCCACGGGGGTTCGCGCGGCGTCGAGCCAGCGGAGGAGACTGGGGCGCGTTGCGATCGGATCGACGCCGACTCCCACCAGGGCCAGCGGCTTCCGCGCCTCGGAGATCATCCGGGCGGCGGAGTCGAGGTCGTACGGCGACGGGGCGATCGTCGGCAGCGACTGGTACGGGCCGATTCGAGGGTCGGGAGCGGGCTCTTCCATGCGGGCCACGTCTCCCGGCAGGGCGAGGTACACCGGTCCGGGGCGGCCCTCGACGGCGATGTCTAGGGCGCGCTGCACCGTGGACGCGGCGTCCTTGCCGGTGAGCGTGTGGCTCCACTTGGTAATCGGGCGGAACAAGGCCTCCAGATCGAGCCGTTGATGGGGGAGGGCGGGTGCCACGGATGTCGCGACTTGGGCCGAGATGACCAGGAGTGGTGCCCGCTCCAGGAACGCGTTCGCGACGCCGTTCACCAGGTTGGTTGCGCCGGGTCCCACGGTGGCTAGGACGACGCCGGGCCGGCGCGTCAGCTCGCCGGTCACGCTGGCCATGATGCATGCGGCGTTCTCGTGCCGCGTGAGGACGAACGCGAGGCCGAGGCGGCGGCAGGCGGCCATGATCTCGGCGATCTCGCCGCCCGGAAGGCCGAAGACCCGGCGGACTCCGTTGACAGCGAGGATTCTCGCGACGGCGTCGGCGATGGTCGGCACGTTGGCGCTCCTCTGGTTGTCACGAAGGGGTCTCCTTCTAACACCCGAAGTATGACCTGTCAAGGCGGCGTCGACCCGCGACCGCCGCCGTGACCTGAACGCGAGTCGGAGGGTTGATGCCAGAGCGATTGGTGGGGATCATCGGCGGTAGCGGCCTGTATGAGATGGACGGACTAGAGGTCCTGCGCGAGGAGCGCATCCAGACGCCTTTCGGCGAGCCCTCGGACCGGTATCTCGTCGGACGGCTGGAGGGCCGCCCGGTGGCGTTCCTGGCACGCCACGGCCGGCGGCATTCCCTGATGCCGTCCGAACTCAACTTCCGCGCCAACATCTACGGTTTCAAGGCGCTCGGGGCGGAGTGGGTCTTGTCCGCGTCGGCGGTCGGCAGCATGAAGCAAGAAGTCAAGCCGCTGGATATCCTGATTCCCGACCAGTTCTTCGACCGCACAAACGGTCGGGTCGGGACATTCTTCGGGAACGGCCTCATCGCCCACGTGAGCATGGCGGATCCGACCTGCCACGTCTTGGGCGATATTCTCTACTTGGCCGGCCGGCAGGTCGGGGCCACCATGCACAAGGGGGGCACGTACCTCTGCATCGAGGGGCCCCAGTTCTCAACGCGGGCGGAATCGCGCATCTACCGGAACTGGGGTGTGGACGTCATCGGCATGACGAACCTGCAGGAGGCGAAGCTGGCGCGCGAAGCGGAGATCTGCTACGCGACCATGGCCCTCGTCACGGACTACGACGTCTGGCACGAAACCGAGGAGGATGTGAACGTCGAGTCGGTGGTGGCGATCCTGCGGCAGAACGCCGCCACCGCCCGTGCCATCCTGCGCGCGGCCGTGACGAGGATCCCCGGGGACCGGACCTGCGCCTGCGCGCACGCGCTCCGCGATGCCATCATCACCGCACGGGAGAGCATCCCGGAGAAGGTCAAGCGGGACCTGGCGCCGATCGTGGGGAAATACCTGAAAGCGTGAGCGGGTCGGCGGCGAAGGACCGGTCGCCGTCGAGGCCGGCCTGCTGAAGCGAGCATTCCCGAAGGGGGAGGTCCTTTCGAGAAAGGAACGCGAACGGTGAGTGTTCTGGTTGTGGGCTCGGTGGCGTTCGACACGATCCGGACTCCCTTCGGGTTGGCGACGGAGGTTGTGGGCGGTTCGGCGAACTATTTCGCCGTGGCCGCAAGTTTCTTCACGGACGTTCGCCTGGTCGCCGTGGTGGGGGAAGACTTTCCGGAACAGCATCTGGCGTTCCTCCGCAGCCGCGGGGTGGACCTGCGCGGTCTTCAGCGAGTGCCGGGGAAGACATTCCGATGGGTTGGCGAGTACGGATTCGACTTCAACGAGGCGAAGACCCTGGATACTCAGCTCAACGTTTTCGCTGACTTCGCGCCGACAATTCCACAAGATTACCAGGATTCCGAGGTGGTGTTCCTGGCCAACATCGACCCGGATCTGCAGCGCGAGGTCCTCCGGCAGGTCCGGCGGCCCACCCTGGTGGCCGCGGATACCATGAACTATTGGATCGCGCGGAAACGAGATTCGTTGCGGCGCACCCTGGAACTCGTCGACGCCCTGATCATCAACGACGCCGAGACCCGCCAATTGGCGAACGAGCCCAATCTGGTGCGCGCGGCGCGCACCATCCAGTCGTGGGGACCGCGCATTCTCATCATCAAGCGGGGCGAGTACGGCGCGCTGCTCTTCGCCGAAGGTGAGTGGTTCTCCGCTGCGGCCCTTCCGCTGGAGTCGGTGCAGGATCCCACGGGGGCGGGAGACTGCTTCGCCGGGGGCGCCGTGGGCTACCTGGCGAGGCAGATGCGTTTCGACGCCGGCAGCCTCCGGCAGGCAATGATCATGGGCTCGGTCCTGGCGTCCTTCAACGTCGAGGCTTTCTCGCTGGATCGATTGCGCACGCTGACCATGCCGGAGATCGAGGCCCGCTTCGCGACATTCAAGCGCCTCGTCCACTTCGAGGACCTTGCGGCGCAGCCGGGCGCTTCTCGTTGAGGCCAGGACGCACGAGCGTCCTCCTCGCACAGGCGGTGGCTATGGCAGACTGGCGCGTTCTGGTGGCGGACGACGAGCCGTATGTCGTTCTGGCGATTTCGGAAGTTCTGGAGGGATTGCCCGCCAGTGTCTTGACGGCACATGACGGGGAAGAGGCGCTCCGGTTAGCGCGGGCGGAGCGGCCGGATCTGATCCTCCTGGATGTGAAGATGCCTGGACTGGACGGATTCCAAGTCGCCACGGCGCTGAAAAAGGACCCGGCAACGGCGGGCATCCCGCTCGTCTTCTTCAGCGCGCTCGGGGCGCCCAGCGAAAAGGTCCGCGGGCTGGAGCTGGGGGCGGACGATTACGTGACCAAGCCGATCGACGCGGAGGAGTTGAAGGCCAGGGTCCGGACGATCCTGCGACGCAACCGGCCGTCGAAGCGGCCGTCGCTCCCCGGCAGCGGGCAGTTACAGGCGGTGAACCTCGCCTCGCTCGTCGGCATCTTGGAGGCCGAACGGCGGACTACCCGGCTCCTGCTTGCCCGCGGCGACGAGCGGGGCGAGATCGTCTTCGTCGACGGCCACATCACGCGAGCCACGCAGGGCCCGCGGCAAGGCGAGGCCGCCGTCTATGACCTCCTCTCCTGGCAGGAGGGATCGTTTCAGATGGCGGCCGTGGATCCGGCGCAGCAGGTCGGCGGCGAGGTGGCGGCGCCCAATCAGGGGCTGCTGCTGGAGGCCGCGCGGCGGCAGGAGCAGGTGGCCGGCCTGAAGGCGCGCCTGGCCGTCGTGAAGGGGCTTCTGCGGGTACCGGACGCGGTGCGGGACGCGGTCGCCCGGCAGTCAGCGCGCCCCATGGCCGCGCTCGTGGCGCTCTTGGACGGGGCGCGAGCGCTGGACCAGGTCTTGGCGCACAGCCCCTTCGACGCGTGGGGAACGCTGAAGACTTTGCTGCGACTGCTGACGATCGGGGCGCTGGATACGGCCGCTCCGGATTCCGAGCGCCGCGGGGGGCTGCGACTGAAGGTGGGGGTCCCGATCGAGTACCAGAGCCTGGGGCTGTGGCAAGAGAGCGCCACGTTCAACCTGTCGTCGTGGGGAGTCTTCATCCGCACGGCGACGCCTTTCGCGCCCGGCGAGAACGTCATCCTGCGTTTTCGGCTGCCGGAGCAGAGCCAACCGATCCGCGCCATGGGACGCGTGGTGTGGTCGAACACCGATCCGGGGAAGTGGGGCGGAACGGGAATGGGGATCCAGTTCCTCGAACTGAGCACCGAGCAGCGCGACGCGATCGAGCGCCACCTGGCGAATCTGGTGGCCTCGCAGCTCGGCGCGGACGCGGAGGCGCAATGAGAGCTCCCGGCTTCGCCGAATTGCGGGCCGCCGGCGGAATGAGCGGGGACGCATCATGACCGCCTGGCGGGTGGTGCTGGCCGAGGACGAGGCGCTCATGGCCCAGATGATGGCGGACATGCTCACCGAGATGCAGATCGAGGTGAGCGTCGCCCACGACGGCCGCGAGGCGCTGCTCTTGGCGGGCGCGAACCGTCCCGACTTGATCTTGCTCGACTGCATGATGCCAGAACTGGACGGGTTCGAGGTGGCTGCGGCCTTGAAGGCCAACCCGGAGACCCAGGACATCCCCATCATTTTCCTGACGGCGCGGGGGCGGGTCGAGGACAAGATCCGCGGCTTGGAGTTGGGCGCCGAGGACTACCTCATCAAACCCGTCCGGCGGGAGGAGATGCTGGCGCGGGTGCGGAACGTTCTCCGGCGGCTCGAATCCCGCCGCGCGACAGCCCCTCCGGAATCCTCTCTCATGCGCGGCCGCCTGGAGGTCATGGGTTTGCCCAACATCGTCCAGGTCCTGGAAACGGAGCGCCGGACGGGTACCCTGCGCTTGACGCACGACGGCCGCCGCGGGGAGATCTTGTTTTTGGAGGGGAGGGTCGCCTACGCCGTGGAAGGGGACCGTCAGGGGGAAGCGGCGGTATATCGGATGCTGGCCTGGGACACCGGCGACTTCGAACTGGAGCAGACCTCGGGGAGCGGCCCCGTCAGCGCGCAGATCGTGCGATCCAACCAGTCGCTGCTGGTGGAAGGCATGCGGCGGCTGGACGAGCTTCCTGGTCTGCGGAAAGCCATCGGCTCCCCGGACGGCCCCATCCGGATGTTCGCGGTGTTCCGCGAGGGGTTGCTGCGCCGCACGCTTCCGAGCGGGTTTCACCAGCTCGTCAAGCTGTGCGACGGCACGCACGGCCTGTCGCAGCTGCTGGAGGCCAGCACGCTCGATGAATGGACGGCCTTGACCCACCTGGCGCGCTTCGTGAAATTGGGAATGCTCGAACACGGCGTCGCCGCCAAGCGCGCTTCTCCCCGCCTGGGCGTCCAGGTCCCGGTCGAGTTCATCAGCCTGAAGGACTTCAAGGCGGCTCGCAGCCTGGACGTCTCGGCCCGCGGGATGTTCCTTCGTACCAGCCAGGTCTACCCCGTGGGGGAGGAGGTCCTCGTCCGGTTCAGCCTTCCCGGGGTCGCGCGGCCCTTCAAGGCCGTGGGGCGCGTCACGTGGAGCAGCCCCACGGACACTCCGCAAGGCCTGCCCGCCGGCATGGGTGTTCAGTTCCTGGACCTGGAGGGCCAAGGGCAGGGCGTGATCGAGCTGTACGTCGTCGAGCTTCTGCTGGACCGCGTCCTGGCGGACCAGGGGGAAGACGACGCGTAACCGGCGCTGAAAAAGGCCCATCTGCCGGGTACCCATTCTGATGGGTGCGGCGCTGCGACGAACGTGCTGAGCACGCCGCCGACCCACCTTCGGTGGGTACCCCGCACCGGGTACCCATCCGCAGGATGGGTGACGGCGCCTTGTATCTGGACCTTACTGAGCAGCCTGGGGGAGGAGGGGTCTTTCGCCAACCCGCTGACCCGCATCGCGCCGGCCCCCCGGTTCTCACTCGTTCCGCGCCCGCTTCCCGATGGTTCCCACCCTTTCTCGCCCGGAGTCGCATCCGGCTCGCCTCCCGCCTCGTGCGTCGCCCTTGCGGGCGGCCGCTGTCGGGGTATAATCGACGATCCGCAGCCGTCCCCGGCGGCGCACAGAGGAGTCGTGGCGCGTGACAACAAACAGCATCCGCATTCGCGGCGCTCGCGAACATAATCTCAAGTCCATCGACCTCGACATTCCCCGAGACCGCCTGATCGTCATCACGGGGGTCTCCGGCTCGGGAAAGTCGTCCCTGGCATTCGACACCATCTACGCCGAGGGCCAGCGGCGCTACGTGGAGTCCCTCTCCGCGTACGCGCGGCAGTTCCTGGAGCAGATGGACAAGCCGGACGTCGATCTCATCGAAGGGCTGTCGCCGGCCATCTCCATCGAGCAGAAAACGACCAGCAAGAACCCCCGCTCGACCGTGGCGACGGTCACCGAGATCTACGACTACCTGCGGCTGCTCTATGCCCGCGTCGGGCGGCCGTTCTGCTACCGCTGCGGCAAGCCCATCGCGTCGCAGACCGTGAGCCAGATCGTGGACCAGGTGCTGGCCCTGCCGGCCGGGACCAAGATCCAGGTGCTGGCCCCCATCGTGCGCGGGCGCAAGGGGGAGTACCGACAGATCTTCGTCCAGATGCGGAAGGAGGGGTTCGTCCGCGTCCGGGTGAACGGCGCGCTCCACGACCTGGACCAGGCGATCGAGCTGGACAAGAACAAGAAGCACACGATCGAGGTCGTGGTGGACCGCCTGGTCGTCTCGGACGCGCTGGGGCGCCGGTTGGCCGATTCCCTGGAGACGGCGCTCAAACTGGCCGAGGGGATCGTGACGATCAACCAGCCGGACCAGGGCCAGGACCTGACCTTTTCGGAGCGGATGGCGTGCATCGAGTGTGGGGTGAGCTATCCCGAGATCAGCCCGCGCATCTTCTCCTTCAACAACCCGCACGGGGCGTGCCCCGCCTGCGACGGCCTCGGCACCAAGGTGGACCTGCGCGCCGTCTCGCTGGACCCGAGCCTGCGCGAGCTCGGGGAGGAGTTCTTCGGCGCCAGCCTCGGCTCGCTCGACCGCCGCTACAAGGAGACCCAGTCCTCGCGCGTGCGCGAAGAGATCGAGAGCTACGTGGAGCGGCTGGCGAGCGTGCAGCCCTGCCCGGAGTGCGACGGCGCGCGGCTTCGCAAGGAGTCGCTGGCGATCCGCGTGGGTGGACTGAACATCGCCGAGCTGACGCGGAAGTCGATCAAGGACACCGTGGCCTTCTTCGCGGCCCTCGGGTCCAACGGTGACGCGACGAGCCTCACCGACAAGGAGCGGGAGATCGCCCGGCGGATCCTCAAAGAGATCCGGGAACGCCTGGGGTTTCTGATGAACGTCGGGCTGGATTACCTGACGCTGGACCGGACCGCCGCGACGCTGGCGGGCGGCGAAGGGCAGCGGATACGGCTGGCGACGCAGATCGGCAGCTCGCTCATGGGGGTCCTCTACATTCTGGACGAGCCCAGCATCGGCCTCCACCAGCGGGACAACGTGCGCCTGCTGAGCACGCTGAAGCGGCTGCGGGACCTTGGCAATACCGTCCTGGTCGTGGAGCACGACGAGGAGACGATCCGGGCGGCGGACTACGTGATCGACCTCGGGCCGGGCGCCGGGGTGGCCGGCGGCCGCGTGGTGGCGGCGGGGCCGCCCGAAGCGATCATGGCCGACCGCGCCTCGCTGACGGGGCGATACCTTTCGGGAGAGTTCTCCATTCCGGTGCCCAAACAGCGGCGTCCGCCGACCGGACAGCAGCTGACCATCGTGGGGGCGCGCGATCACAACCTCAAGAACATCGAGGTGGAAATCCCCCTCGGGCTGTTCACCTGCGTCACCGGAGTCTCCGGGTCCGGCAAGAGCACCCTCGTCACGGACATCCTGCGCAAGGCGCTGGACGCGGCGCTTTACGGAGGGCGTCAGCGGCCCGGCGCGCACGACAAGATTCTGGGGATAGAGCAGATCGACAAGGTGATCGACATCGATCAGTCGCCCATCGGGCGGACGCCGCGCAGCAACCCGGCCACGTACACGGGAGTGTTCGGCTTCATCCGGGAGCTCTACGCGCTGACCCCCGAGGCGAGGATGCGGGGCTACCAGCCGGGGCGCTTCAGCTTCAATGTCAAGGGCGGGCGCTGCGAAGCCTGCCAAGGCGACGGCCTCATCCAGATCGAGATGCACTTCTTGCCCGATGTCTACGTCACGTGCGAGGTGTGCAAGGGCAGGCGTTACAACCGGGAGACCCTGGAGATCACGTACAAGGGGAAGAGCATCGCGGATATCCTCGCCATGACCGTGGACGAAGCGCTGCGCTTTTTCGAGAACGTGCCGCGCATCCGCGAGAAGCTGCAGACCCTCTACGATGTCGGCCTCGGGTACATCAAGCTGGGTCAGTCCGCCACGACGCTCTCCGGCGGCGAGGCTCAGCGCGTCAAGCTGAGCCGAGAGTTGTCGCGCCGGGCCACCGGGCGGACGCTCTACATCTTGGATGAGCCCACGACCGGCCTCCACTTCGCGGACATCCAGCAACTGCTGGATGTGTTGCACCGCTTGCGGGACACCGGCAATACTGTTCTGGTCATCGAGCACAACCTGGACGTCATCAAGACGGCCGACCACGTCATCGACCTCGGTCCTGAGGGCGGGGACGCAGGAGGGGATGTGGTGGCCGTCGGCACGCCGGAACAGGTCGCGCGAGTGAAGGCGTCCTACACGGGGCAGTTCCTCAGACGCGTGTTGCGGAACGGTAAGGGAAGGTGAACCGGAAGATCACGGAGAGCCACGAGCCAAGCGCGTGCCGCCATTCGCATCTCCGGTGGGGATGCTCACTTCACCAGTTGGGCGAGAACACATTCAATCCAGGTGCACGACGATGCCCAATCGTCCCATTTTTGTTCCGCCCTTAGAGACAAACTGGCCCACTGAATCATTGCCACCGACATACTCCTCTTATTCTTCTAGAGAGATTCACTCTTCTGAAATTTAGTGCATTCAATAATTTAGGTCGCACGGGGCGTGATGCGGGATGGATGGCGTCGGATTTTTGGAGTGGCATGCAAGTTGCCCAGGATAGTCACAACCGTTTCGGAAGACGGAAGCGGAAGCGAAACGTGTGTGTATGGTGTGCGTCCCCGCTGGACATGGGGTGCGACCGACGATTTGAACTGCAGCCGCGGGACCGACTCCCCCCCTCCCCGGTCCCGCGACCAGGCCCCCGGCCCGAATTTCGGGTCGGGGGTTTTTTTTGAAGTGCGGCGCGTTGAGCGTTTCGTCAAGCGGACTGCGTCGGAAGCCCTTGACAGATATCGTGGACACGGTAGAGTGGGACGTAACCGCGCACCCAAGAGGCTCTTCGGACGAATCGCGGTGGCGGCGACGGTCAGACATTCGGACGAGACGGGAGGCACAACATGAGCCGCATTCTCGTTCTGGTTGTGAGCGACAGCCAAACCGAGGTGCGCGTCTTAAGCGAGATCGTGCGCGAGCAATCCGGGGGTGAGGCGGTCGTTGTCGGGGCCGCCGGCCGCGGGGAACAAGCGTTGAGTCGCGCCCTCGCGCTTCGGCCCCATGTGATCCTCGTGAACGTTGATCCCGCGAAGGACGGTGATTTGGAAATCATCCCCAGGCTGCGCGGCTTGTTCGTCGACGTGGGCATCATCGCGTTGAGTGCGCAGGAGGACGCCGGCCTTGGGGAGGACGCTCGGATCGGGGGCGCGGATCGGACGGTGGCTCAGGGCCGGGTGAGCACGGCACTGGCCGCGGCCATCCGCGAGGCCGCGCGGCTGGCGCGGACGCGCCAGCGAATGGCAGACCAGAGCACTCTCGAACAGACTTCGTGATGCGCTGTGCCGGTTGCTTGACCCACCGGAAGACCAGTGGCGCTATCCATGCAGAGGCATTTCCCGCTTTGTGGCTGCGGCAACGGTACGGCCCGTTGCCTGGCGCTGCTGAGGACTCGTGTCCCCGTGATGGGTGATTTCTGATCCCCGGGACCGCCACCTCGGCGCCGCGGAATGAGCACATGCCCGCCGGGTGGCTCGCGAATCGGGTGCGGCGATGACATTTGATGCCCGGACGTTCCGGCGGATCATGAGATCGCTGGCTGCGGGCGTGACCGTGGTCACCGCGCGCGACCGACAGGGACGACCGTGGGGGCTCACCGCCACCGCCGTGTGTCTCGTCTCCTGGGAACCGCCCATGCTGCTCGTGTGTATCGACCGTGCGGCCGAGTGTCACGGGCCGTTCGCGGAGGCTGGAAGCTTCGCGATCAACGTGCTCCGCGAAGACCAGGAAGACCTGTCCCGTCATTTTGCGAACAAGGACGTGGACAAGTTCGCCGCCGTCGCGTGGAAGGATGGCGGAACCGGCGCCCCGATCCTGGATGGCGCCCTCGCGCACGTCGAATGCCGAACCGCTTCCTGCCTCCCGGCGGGGGATCACACGATTTTTCTCGGAACGGCCGTCGTGGGCGGCGCGATGGCCGACGCGGACGCATGGGCGCCCCTGCTCCGTTTCCGGGGTGAGTACGCCCGCCTGGCTCGCCAGGCCCCGTCGTGAGACGGCGCTCCCCGGCGATGCCTGTCCCGCACGCTCGCAAGCCCCACGACGCCCGGCGTGCGGCGGCCGATCGTCCGACCCACTGTGACCCGACCGGGGTGCGGCACCCCTTTCCCGTTTCCCTCTTTACTTTGTGCAGGGTCCTTGGCTAGACTACCGCCCGTGCGACATCAAGAAGGGACGTGGGCAGGCGGCTCCTGGACGCTCAGTTTGCGCGGCAAGCTGTTGGCGATGATGTTCGGCTTGCTGCTCTTGGTGCTGGCGATTCTCTTCGGCCTCTACTGGCACGCCGAGCGGCAGCTCATCGCGCAGGTGGAGCGGCATACTACCGAGCTCAGTACGGCCATCCAGATCAGCGTGGAGCAATTGACGTCCAAAGGGCGGACCAGCGAGGCTCGCCTGCAGGACTACGTCCAGCACCTCCAGCGCCGCGGGGTGGAGGAGATCTCGATCGTCAGCAACGAGGAAGAGGTGATCGCCTCCTCAAACCCGCGCCGGGTGGGCGTGCGCGTCGATCCCAAGCGCAAGGATATCCTCATCACGGCGCGCCTCGGGGAGGAGGCGGTCGGCGGTCGGGGTCAGAGGACCTCCAATCTGCTCCTGCCGATCATGGTCGGGAATCAACGGAGCGGATACATCCTGATCAGCATGATTCTTGATGATTTCGCCGAGATGTCCCGGACGAACTTTCTCAAGCGGTTGATCGGCACCGTCCTGATCTTTGCGGTCGGGATCGGCGGGGCTGTGATCCTCGCCTGGACCTACACCAAGCCGATCTCCCAGGTCGTCGCCGTGGCGCGCCGTGTGGCGCAGGGGAAGCTGGACGAGCGACTGCCGACCAACCGCCGGGACGAGATTGGGGAGCTCAACCGCAGCTTCAACGAAATGGTCGAACGCCTGAAGGAGCGAGGTGAATTGGAGGCCCGGTTGCATCAGGCCGAGCGCCTTTCGGCGATCGGGCACCTCGCGTCGGGCATCGCCCATGAGGTCCGGAATCCGCTGAGCACGATCAGCATGACCGTGGGTCACCTGAAAGCGCACTTTCCGCCGACGGCGCCGGCCGAGCGCGAGGAGTTCGTACGCCTCACCTCCATGGTCATGGACGAGATTCGCCGCCTCGACGACATGGTCCGGAGCTTCCTGAGATACGGGAAGCCGCTGAACCTGACACGGCAAGCGACCGACGTGAGGACGTTGTTGGATGAAGTGCTGGACGTCGCCGCCCAGAGGGCGGCTGCGGAAAACATCGTCGTGAAGCGGGACTACGCGACCAGCCTGCCCGAGGTTTGGGTGGACGTGCCGCACCTCAAGATCTGCTTCATGAACTTGGTGCTCAACGCCTTTCAGGCCATGGCGGGCGGCGGGGAGTTGCAGGTCAGCACGCTGGCGTTCCCCGGGCTCGATGGTCAGAACGAAGGGGCGAAGGAACGGGTGGAGATCCGGTTCCAGGATACCGGGACGGGAATCAAACCCGAGGACCTGCCCAAAGTTTTCGAGCCGTATTTTACCACGAAGGAAGTGGGGATCGGGCTGGGCCTGGCCTTAACGAAGCAGATCACAGAGGAGCATGGGGGGAGGATCGATATCTCCAGCGAGCCGGGACGAGGCACGTTGGTCCGGCTCCAGCTTCCTGCAGGGGAGCCCAGCGCATGACGAAGGGGCAGATCCTCGTCGTGGACGACGAAGCGGCACAGCGCGAGATTCTCCGGACGATCCTCGTGGCGGAGGGATATCAGGTCGAAGCCGTCAAGAGCGCAGGCGAAGCGCTGGAGAAGGGAGGGCGGAAGCGCTTCGATCTGGTTCTCACGGATCTGCGGATGCCCGGGGCAGACGGTCTGTCCCTGGTGCGGGAACTGAGCCGCGAGGACCCGCCCACGCTGGTGATCATCATGACCGGTTTCGGCTCACTCGACTCCGCCGAACAGGCCATGAAGCAGGGCGCCTTCGACTACCTCACGAAACCTCTGGAACGGGATAATCTGTTGCGCATCGTCGGTCGAGCCTTCGACCGCATCGCATTGATTCAAGAGAACCGGCTGCTGCGGCAGCAACTCGAGGAACGTTATCGGATCGAAGGGATCGTCGGCAGCCACTATCGGATGCAGGAGGTCTTCGACAAGCTGCACAAAGTTTCCAGCTCGAACTCCACGGTCCTGATCGTCGGCGAGAGCGGAACGGGGAAGGAGTTGATCGCCCGCGCCATTCACCGGCACGGGCCTCGCCGCGAGCGCACCTTCGTGGCGGTCAGCTGCGCCGCGATTCCCGAGACCCTGATTGAAAGCGAGTTGTTCGGCTACGAGAAGGGGGCCTTCACGGGCGCCATGAGCCGTCGGCAAGGATTGTTCGAGGCGGCGGACAAGAGCACGCTATTCCTGGACGAGATCGGCGAGTTGAACGTCAACATGCAGTCCAAGGTGCTGCGCGCCTTGCAGGAACGGGAGATCCGCCGGGTCGGGAGCCACGAGAACATCAAAGTGGACGTGCGGATCATCGCCGCGACCAACAAGAACCTCGAGGAGGAGGTCGGCAAAGGCACTTTCCGGGAGGATCTCTATTACCGCCTGAACGTGGTCACGGTGCAACTCCCGCCGCTCCGGGAGCGGAGCACGGATATCCCGCAGCTGGCGGAATACTTCGTCAGGCGCGCCTGCGACGAGGCGGGTCGGGCGCCGATGCCCGTCACGACCGAGGCCATGCGGCTTCTCCTGCAATATCACTGGCCTGGAAACGTGCGACAGTTGGAGGCCGTTTTGCAGCGGGCGGTCCTCCTCTCCGATGGGCAGAAGATCGATTATGCCGACTTGCCGATCGAGGTTCGGTTCTCCACGCTTCCGTCGCGTGAACCGGAGGAGGCTGCACACGGCGAAGGGTACCGTTTCCCTTTGCCCCCGGGCGGAATCGACCTCGAGACCGTCGAGCGCGAGTTCCTGCTCCAGGCTATGGAGCTGTCGGGCTGGGTGATCGCGAAGGCGGCCAAGTTGCTTGGGTTGAGTTATCGCACGCTTCAGTACCGGTTGGAAAAATTCCAGATCCGCCGGGAAGGGAGTGACGTGGTCGGGTCTTCGGATGAGGAGCCCGGAGACACGAGTCCTGGAACCCGCGATGTGTAACCGTCACACGTTTGGTCATAGAAAGGGGGGATGGCATGGGCAGCGTGGTCAAGAAACGCCGGAAAAAGATCGCGAAGCATAAGTACAAGAAACTGTTGAAGCGCACGAGACATCAGCGACGGAGCAAGTGAGACCGAAACCACACCAGGGGCCGCGCTCCTTTCGGGGAGCGGGCCCCTCGTTGTGTCCCGCGTACACGTGCGGCGAGGGTTGGTGATCTCCCAGAGAGCGGCCGGCCTCGTCCGTTTGGTCATGCCGCCCACGGATGGCTCGCCTCTCCGTTGCCCGCATGGTCTGCGGGTGCGGCGGATCCCGCGAATAACCCGCTCTCCGGCCCGGCACCAACCGGTTGCTCCGGTCCGGCTTCTCTGCTAGCATTCCCCGCCCCTGCGCAATTCGGGCACCGCGTGATCGTATCTCCGGGGTTACGAGTCAGCGAGAGGACGGTTCCGAGTCGGAGCGGACGTGACGATGGATGAGACAACAGTCGTGCCCACAGCGCGCGAAGGACGGTTGCGGACCGGCCAGCGCGTGCCTGTGAAGATCGAGCGGTTGGTCTTTCAGGGGGACGGTCTAGGGCGCCTTCCGGACGGTCGAGTGATCTTCGTGCCCTTGACGGCGCCTGGCGACGAGGTGGACGCGCGGGTCGAGGAGGATCGGGGTCATTTTGTGCGGGGGGCCGCCGTCCGGATCTTGGCGGCGTCTGCCGTCCGCACCGATCCGCCCTGCCGGTATTTCGGGACCTGCGGGGGATGTCAATGGCAGCATGTGGCGTATCCTGTTCAACTCGACTGGAAGCGCCGTATCCTGGAGGAGCTGCTGGTCCGCGTCGGCAAGCTGCCCGGCGTGCCCGTGGCGCCCGCGATCGACCCGGGCTCCCCTTGGGAGTACCGCGCCCGGGCCCAGCTCAAAGTGATCGGTGGAGCTAGGCCGTGTATGGGTTTCCACCAGCGCGAGACCAACCGGGTGGTGGACATCGACCGCTGCCCCCTGCTGGATCCGCGCCTGAACGCGCTGCTCCACGCGATGCGACACATGAAGCATCCGTCGTTTTTCTCGCTGTTCCAGGGACTGCGCGAAGCATGGGTCGCGCTTGGCACGGGGACCGGCGAGCTGCTGCTTTCGCTGTTCGCCCGGGCGCAGGATCGGAGTGCGCTGCGGCTGCTCTTCCACACGCTCCAAGCGGCGTCGCCGGGCCTGCAAGGCGTCGTGCTGCTGGAGGGGGATCCGCGCCAGGCGCCCCGCATCGTCGACTGGTGCGGCGCCCACGTGTTCCACGAGCGGATCGGCGACGCGCGCTTTCAGGTCGGGGCGACCGCCTTCTTCCAGGTCAGCGGGCTGGCGGCTGCCGGCCTGACATCGCTCGTGCTGGAGGGGGCGGCCCTTGCGGGCACGGAGCGGGTCCTGGAGCTGTACAGCGGCGTCGGGACATTTTCCGTACCGCTGGCCAAGAGGGCGCGGGAACTGGTGGGCATCGAGGCAAACGCAGGTGCAGCCGCGGACGGGGGACTCAATCTCCGGCAGAACGGGTGCGCGAACGCGCGGTTCGTCCAGGCCCAGGTGGAGCAGGCACTGCCCGGCGTCGCCGCGCAGGGGCCGTGGGATGTCGTCGTCCTCGACCCGCCCCGGCAAGGGTGCAGCCGCGGCGTGCTGGACCTCTTGGCCTCCATGCGGGCGAAGCGGATGATCTATGTATCGTGTGACCCGAGCACGCTGGCGCGCGATCTGTCCGCGCTTGCCAATGCCGGCTATCGGTGCACGAGCCTCCGGCCTATTGACCTGTTTCCGCAGACCTTTCATCTGGAGAGCGTGGCACGGCTAGAGCGGTGATCGCAGGCAGCCGGGATGTGCCCGCCCAGATGAAGAGCAGAGCGATGATGAAACTCGGCCTCTAACGTGATATGGTGCCGCACAGCACTTCTCACACTCAGGAGGAACCCTGCATGCGTAAATGGATGATGTGGCTCGTGGGGTCGGCCGTCGTGGTGACGTTTGTGGCCGCCCTTGTTCCCGAAGAGGCCTGGGCGCGGGCGGGGGGTGGGATGAGCTCCGGCAGCCGCGGCTCCCGCAGTTACTCCAGCCCAAGCCGGACCTACAGTGCGCCGGCACCTTCGCCAGGTTCGCAGCCATCGGCACAGCCTCGCACTGCCCCGACCCCTGCGCCGATCGGCCAGCCGGCGCCTGCGGGCGGTTTCATGAGGGGTTTGGCGGGCGGCATCGTGGGCGGCCTGCTCGGGGGAATGCTCTTCCGCAGTCTGGGTTTTGCCGGCGGTCCCGGGGAGGGCTTTGGCAGCAGCTTCGGCATGATGGATCTCTTGCTGTTGGCCGGCATCGCCTACCTGATCTTCTGGTTCGTCAAGCGAAAGCGCGCGGCCCAGGAGTTGCCGGCAGGGGCCTACGCCAGCGGGATGTCGGCCGACGCGTACGGCAGCGGGGCGCCCACAGCCACGCTGGATGCGCCGGGGCCATCCTGGCAGCAGGATCTGCAGGTGGGACTGGGTCACATTCGGCAGATGGATCCCGACTTCGACGAAGGGGCCTTCCGGGAGATGTGCACCGACCGCTTCTTTAAGATCCAGGCCGCCTGGATGCGCCGGGATACAGAAAAACTCCGACCGCTTCTCACCGAAGAGATGCACGCGGTCTTCGCCAAACATATCGACGCGGCCAGAGCCAAGCGACAGACCAACAAACTGGAGAACATCACGGTCCGTTCGGTGGAGCCGACCGAGTCTTGGCAGGAGCAGGGGAAGGACTACATCACCGTCCGGATGCTGGCCAACCTGCTTGACTACACCGTAGACGACACCACCGGGAACGTTCTGGCCGGAAGCGACAGCGAGCCGGTGAAGTTCGAGGAGTTCTGGACGTGGGTGCGGCCGGTGGGGCGGAATGACTGGCGGCTGAGCGCGATCAACCAGGCAGACTAAGCCGCAGGGGGGGGCAGGGG
>Ga0316620_10000429_pt1 | contig 17061 bp, 14 predicted proteins | sample OWC_Aug_M1_C1_D5_FD_207651 | JGI IMG/M metagenome (GOLD analysis project Ga0316620, IMG submission 207651) | Wetland soil microbial communities from Old Woman Creek delta, Ohio, United States - OWC_Aug_M1_C1_D5_B | ecosystem: Environmental > Terrestrial > Soil > Wetlands | place: USA: Ohio... | reverse complement strand
CTGGTGGTTGAGCACGGCAACCCTGGTCCTGCGGGGAGTGATGCCGTGCTGGATATACCAATTCAGCTGTGGCAAAGGGCCTGCCTCGGGGAAGATGACGCCTTCATACATATATGGCATCACATGCTCGCGCTGGTATGGCTCGGTGGCCTCATTCCAGGCGCGTTCCAGAGTATTAAAAGAGCAGACTTCTACGTCCAGGCCGATGGGCAGGGTACGTTTCCAGGGTGGAGGCAGGCGGTTAGCGGCAAAATCAAAAGGACCGGGATTTTGGGATCGGTGATCGGCCAGCTGGGGCAAAATTGGTGCTTGTGAAGGGGGCGTCTCACCCAGGAAGACCGCAATGGTAAGGTCAAGCAGCTGGGGGTCAATCAGCGGGCAGTCGGCAGTCAGGCGGATAACCACGTCAGCGCTGAAGCGGGCAGCAGCCTGGTAGAAGCGGTCGAGTACGTCGTGCAGGCTACCCCGGTAACAAGGCAGGCGAAGCTTCTGGCAGAACCCCTCAAGGACATCGTCGGATGGGTCGGTGGTGGTGGCAAGAACCAGGCTATCGATCTGTTTAGATCCCTGGAGGCGTTCGAGCATATATTGCAGCAATGGACGCCCGGAAATTTCCTGCAGAACCTTTCCCGGCAGGCGGGAGGAGGACATGCGTGCCTGGAGGATGGCGATTTTATTCATCGCAAATGTAGAGGAGCACTGGTGAAGGGTCAGCCCAGAGCAATAGCATAGGCTTTCTCAAGCTGGGGAAAATTCTTTTCCCAGTCGGCGCGCTGCTCAGCTAGCCAGCGCGAATTCCTGCCCATGGAAGGCAGGCTTTGACGTTGCGCATAGGCATTCAGCATGGCGGCTGACAGTGCCCCTGCATCCCCGTCAGGGAACAACCAGCCATTCTCGCCTGGAGTGACCCATTCCCGGTTGCCGGGGATATCTGAGACAATGGCGGGTGTGCCACAGGCGAAAGCTTCCAACAAAGATATCGATGAGCCATCGCTATGTGAGGCGCTTAGATAAACATCGGCCTTGCGATAATAAGAGGGCAGATCATCGTACGGGACCTGTCCCACGAAATGCACCCGGTCGTAGACTGCACCCACCAGGAAAATCTGGCGGATGGAGGCCATCTGGGAGCCATCGCCAATCATGGTTAGGCGCAGGTTGGGCTGCTGCCTGGCGGCGATGACAAATGCGCGGGCAATCACATCGATGCCGTAGATGGGCTCGAAGCCACGCGTGGACAACAAAGAGAATGTTGGCAGGCTAGCAGATTCGAAGGTTTTGACGTTGAAGTGGTGTATATCAACTCCCCAGGGGAAGGTGACGATGCGTTCGTCTGGCATGCCATACGAGATTGCCAACCGGCGAATGGTATCGCAATCTCCCACCATGGCTGCGCTGTGACGCAGGGTATAGCGGGTGGACCAGGCCCACAGGGGGTTCTTTCGCGCATCATGCAATAAGTCGTAACCCCAAGACATGCTGACCAATGGGCGAAACCCGGTTAATGCTGCCAGGAATGCCGAGCGTTGGATCGGACCGGCATGGACCAGGTCAGGTTCAACTTGGCGGATCACCCGGCGCAAGCCAGTCAGTAGCCGCAGTCCATCCCTGAGTGTGGGTGGGTGGTTACCACCGGCCCATTGCACCTGCTCGATCTCGGCAGGCAGGGGCCGGTCTTCGATCACATTAGAAGCTGCTTCCAAACGGAGATAATAAATACGGTGGTCGGTCCTTGCCAGGGCGGTGAGGAAGCGGTGGTCATGAGGCGTGTAATCCCTCGAAAAATAAAGGATGCGTGCCATGACGGTTCAGCTTAGGAGAATTTCGTCCTGCCAATCACCTGAATTCACTCTCCCAGCTCGGTCCAGCGCAGCTCTTTACCGTATGGAAAGTCCAGCAGGGCGCGCTTGCCAATCACCCCGGCGATATCATGCGGCTTGATGGCACCCGGTGAGGCAGGCCTGAGCACATCGATCATATCGCGACTGAAGATCTCGCCTGCCCGGATATCACGAGCGGCGCGCAGACAGCGGCGCTGGATGATGGCTGTCTCTAGCTCGTTCCCGGCTACGGATTTATCAGGCTTACCCAGGCTGCGTTCCAGGATCCTGGTCTCCTGGACCATCCTGGCCCAATTCTCAGGGTTCATGGCGAACTTGTGGTCAGGACCCTCCCGATCGTTTCTGTCGGTGAAGTGGCGCTCGATCACGTGTGCCCCCATGGTCACGGCGCCCAGCACAGGGGCGAGAGCATGGGTGTGGTCGGAGAGACCCAGGATGACGCCGGGGAACATGGTGGCATAAGTCTTGAGCACGTTCAGGTGCAGGTAGTCGTAATTAGCCGGGCTGGCGGTGTAATTTGTATTACACTGCATCAACACCAGCTGGGGGTTGATCTTCAGGATGGCATGCACAGCGCGCTGCACTTCACCGATATCGGAAGCACCCGTGGCAACGAAGAAGGGCTTGCCTTTAGAAGCCATGCGCTCCAGGGCTTCGATCCAGTCAATCTCACCCGAGCCGGCCTTGTACATCAGGACGTAAGGATCGAGCATGTCGATGGCTTCGAAGTCATACGGTGCAGAAAAAAACTCGATCCCAGCTTTGTCACATTCCTCTTTTAGCAGGGGGGTCCATTCGAAGGGAATGGAAGCCTCGGTGTAGACCTGGAAGACAGATTTATTCCAGGCAGCCTGGTGGGAGACCTGGCCTTCCATGTGGGTGAAGCCATAATCGGAGACGATCTTGGGGGCGCGGAAATTCTGGAACTTGGCCGCATCTGCCCCACACTGGCTGGCCAGGTGGATCAACATCCTGGCGCGCTCGAGATCGCCATCATGGTTGGCGGCGACATCTGCGATGAAATAAGTGGGATGACCATCACCAATGGTATGGGCACCGATCTTGATTTCCATTAATTCCTCCAGTGGATAAAGACCATCAGGTCAGCCTGATCGTATGCTGCGGATAAATTGGGGGTAGCCTTGCTGGTAAAGCTCATACAATTTATCCAATCCAGCCTGCAGCCCGGGAAGGGGCTGGCTTAATGCGTTGGTCAGCTTGTCGCAGCGCAGGCTGAGATTGGGTGAGCGTGCCACTTTTAGCCCAGCTTGGGCAAGCGGGGTGGGGATGACCAACCTGCCATCCAAGTTGAATAATCCCGCCAGTCGCAAGCCGAAATCATACTTGCTCAAGCATTCCGGGCTGACCACGTGATATATGCCACTCAAATTACGCTCAAGCATGCTGGTAAAAATCCCCGCCAGGTGATTGGCCAGCAATGGGCAGAAAAACACATCGGTGAACCCCATCGCCTGCCGGCCCTGGCTGAGGTTATTGAAGAAAAACTCGGCCAGGCTGCGGTCACCGGTAAGGGACCAACCGAAGAGATTGACCCGAGCGATGATGGCAGCAGGAAAGGCTTCGGCCACGGCTCGTTCACCTTCAAGCTTGGTGCAGGAGTATACGCACACCGGGCTGGGAGGATCGTCCTCGGAGTAATCGCCGCGCAAGCCATCGAAAACCGCATCCGTCGAAACATGGATCATCCGCGCTCCGCCCCTGGCGACATGCTTTGCCAGTGTGCGAGGGAGCTCGGTGTTCAATTGTCTCGCCAGGAGGGGGTCAGCCTCGCAGGCATCTAAATTTGCCAGTGCGGCACAGTGGATGACCCAGTCGGGTTGGGTGAGCTCGAGCAGGTGCTCCACAGCGCCAGGAGCCAGCAGGTCGGTTTGGATCACCGTGAAGGCATCGGTTTTCAAAGAGTGGATGTTGGCCGTCCCGAAGACCGTATGCCGGTGGGTGGTTTCCAGCGCCAGGTTTAACCCCAGCAAGCCGCTGGCCCCGGTGATGAGGATACGCATGTCACTTATTCTTCGGCATAGCTATTCACCAGGCGTCCTTCAAAAGGTGCTACCATCTCACGGATCTGGTCAACACTCAACCAGTTGGGGTTATTGTCACTACCGAAGCGGAACCCGGCAGGCAGCTTGTGCCCCTCCGTTTGCCATTCCTGTCCAAACCACGAGCGAGCGCTCGGTTGGACCACGTACATCTCCTCCATCTCAACGGTGGAGCGGGACTCATCTTCAGAGATCAGGACCTCATGCAGCTTCTCTCCTGGTCGAATACCCACCACTTCCAAACCCACCCCTGGGGCGATGGCCTTTGCCAGATCGACGATCTTCATGCTGGGGATCTTGGGGACGAAGACCTCACCTCCGTGCATCTTCTCGAGGCAGTGGATGACGAACCGCACACCCTGCTCGAGGGTGAGCCAGAAGCGGGTCATGCGCTCATCGGTGATGGTCAATTTACCGGCAGACTTTTGCTGCAGGAAGATGGGGACCACGCTGCCACGTGAGCCGACCACATTACCATAACGCACACAGCTGAAACGGGTGGCCATGCCACCGGCATAGGAATTGCTCTGCACCATCAATTTCTCGGCTGCCAGCTTGGTGGCTCCATACAGGTTGATGGGATTGACAGCCTTGTCGGTGCTGAGTGCCAGCACTTTTTTAACGTTGGCATCCAGGGCGGCCTCGACCACGTTGCTGCTACCGAGGATGTTGGTCTTGATGGCCTCCATCGGGTTATACTCGCAGGCTGGCACCTGCTTGAGAGCAGCGGCGTGTATGACGTAATCCACCCCGTGCATGGCACGGCGCAGGCGATCCACGTCACGCACATCGCCGATGAAATAGCGCAGGGAGGGATGGTCGAGGCCTGCTACGCGCATCTCATGCTGCTTAAGCTCATCCCGGCTGAAGACGATCAACTTGGCTGGGTGATACTCAGCCAGCATCATCTCGACAAATTTCCTGCCAAATGACCCGGTGCCACCTGTGACGAGGACAACTGATTCGTTCCAGTTCATAGGATCTCCATATAAAATAAATAGCCTTATAAGATCAGAAATCTCATGTGTTTTTTACCACGACGATCAAAGGGTATTGCCCGTACTTTCCTAAGAAATGCGGGAACAGCTCTTCTTTGGAATAGATCAGCCTGAGCAGCCATCTGCCTCCCAGGCGGGCGTGGATAAATGTGCGCAGGAAGCTGACGCTCACGCTACGCCAGCACCAGACCTGGAGGGGCATTCGCCTGCCGACCTGGCGTTGCAGCCAGGCAGCATTATATTTACGCACGTAAGTACCCCTTGCTGGCGCATCACCGGCGGTTGTTGGCGCAGGCTGGGTATCAACGGTCCCTTTCGGGCTGGCTGCAAATAATGCGTATAGCCTTTTCCAGGCGTTGATCCAGAAATTAGCGATCCTGACCAGGGGCGGGTTATCCCACCCATTGACAATCACCGCCTTGGCCGAGGCAGCCAGCGTGCGGTACAGCTCATCGTAAGCCTGGACGTGGTCAGCGGGAGGTAAATGGTGGATGGTGTGCAGAGATACCGCGCCATCAAAGGCACCGGTCATGAATGGCAGGTTGGCGATATCGCATACCACGAACAACCCGTGGGAGCCAATACGCTTGCGAGCCTCCTGCAAGGCGACCATGGATAGATCGGCACACACGCGGTACTGGTAGTCCCTGGAGTACTCAAGGTATTCCGGGTACTGGATCGGCCCCGAGCCGGCATCCAGCAAGAAGCGCCCGGTCGGGTTCAGGTGGCGTAGCAGGCGCAGATGGCAGCGGTGGATATACTCATGTGACACCGGGCGCAGGTCTTCGTAAGAGGCGTTCTGGTAGAAGCCGTCACTCTGCTCCTGCCAGCCGACCTGGTCGTAAAACTCACGCACCTCGTGCTTGATTTCAGTGTCAGAAAGCATGCCTCACCACCTCACTGGTTCTCCAACCAGGTGGTTGAATGTGCTTTGATAAGCAGACAGTCCCTCATCACTGTAGAGGCGTGAAAGGGGCCAGGTTTCCTGGTCTTTCCAGAAATGCAGCAAGTGCCAAGGGAAGGGTTGGGGATATTCGAAGAAAAAGCGATAGGCATAATTCCAGGCCTGCTCGACCTGGCTCCCTGAAAGACGGCGAGCCCCAAGGTCTGCCAGGAAATTATCCAACAGCTCGAAGTAACCTTCCCAGGTTTGCGGGTCGAGGGTAAAACCTTTATTACGGTAGTGCGTATTTCCAACCACGATCACTGGCACACCACTCATCGCCATCTCCATACCGACGGTGGTGGTATAGACCAGGCCCAAATCGGCAATCTCGACGATGTCATAAGTGTTCACTTTAGCATCAGCCGGTACCAGGTGGATGTGTTCAGGGATGGAAGGTAATACCCGATGGACCACATCAGCCACGGAGGGTCCCTTGGTGATGAGCTCACCTGGATGGATGCGGGCGACCAACTGCACTTCGGGGTGGGCGGCGAAATAACCCACCGTGCGCTCGAGCCATTCGGTCATCGAATCGCTGAAAACCTGCCGGCCCAAGGTGAGACTATCACCGATCACGTTGGTTGCCAGCAGAACGATTGGCCGTCCATCCAGGCCCAGCGTCTGGCGCACCTGCTCGCCGCCTTCGGAAGGCACTCCCTGCCAACGACGGGCGAAATTTTCGTACAGGCTGGCCCGCTGCCGTGAAGCGAACAGCTTTTGCACCTGAGATAGCTCTGCCTGGCTCAGGAGGCAGTCCTTGCGCCGTTGCCAAAGTGAGTCAGTCTCCTGGCGCATGACCTCGGCATTTTGGGCCAGCCAGATACGGTCACGTTGCTCTCCGAACTCGTATGTAACCACCGGCAAGCCCAAGTAACGCGCCACCTGGTAGAGCGCACCAAATTCAAGGATGGTGCCGTTGGGGAGGATGACCACATCCGGCTTGTGCCTTTGCAAGTAGGAGAAACTGGCGATGGCAGCCTCCAAGTCTCGCTGCAAGCGCAGCTTGTACAGGCTGCTTTCTAGACTGACCTGTTCCACCTGCAGGGTATATTGCGTGTCGCGCAGCGAGACCAGCTCGACTGAGTGCTTCAGGTCTGCTGGCAGCCGATGCGAGCGGGTCTGACTGAGCAAGGGCACCACCTTCAGGTAGGGTGAGGCCTTGGACAACACACCTTCTGCGTACAGGTTTTGACGGCGCAGGTTGAACGCCTCGACGGGTACCTGCCACCTGGCATAGGGCATATAAGCCAGGGTGACTGAATGTCCAAAGCCCGCCAGTGCCATCCCCAACAGGCTGGCATGCTCAATCCAATACCTTAATGTGCTGAAGATGAAGACACGTTTGGGGTGAAATTCTTCTGTGTCGATGGAATTCTTTTGTTGGTCGCGCCTCTCCATTACCTGCCCCCGCCAGATGGGTAGGGCACGCTCCAGCTGGTCAAGGGTGAATTCGGGGGTGATAGGCTTGCCGGGCTGGCGCAGGTACCAATACGCTTCAGCAGTCAGGGGGATTTGCCCCAGGATATTCTTGAGGTCCTGCTTACTGACCAGTTTCATAAGCGTTCGATCTTCCAGTCCAATACCGGCCGCATGGGACCCATGCGCGGCTCAGGCCAGTGTTTACCGGGAGCGCCGGTGGCATCCACGGTGAAGGCCAGGGCATGGTCATCCCAGAAATAACGTTTCACGCGGAAGGCACTGGCATTGACTGCCAGGACGTAACGGCCTTCATTCAGGGTATTGGCCGGGATGGTGCAATGGCTGATGTACCGCCCGGCCTGGCGGACTCCCATCTGGATGAATTGTTGCGGGTCGTCCAGGTCGAAGGAAGTGAAGACATATTCACCACGCATGGTCAGCAGGTAGATACCCACGCGCAGGCCAGTGATCGCCTGGTCGAGACAATATTCGATCTCAACCTGGAAAGGTTCGGTGGAGCGCAAGGTATCCACCACCTGTCCCTTGCTATCACGCAGGCGCAAGGCTAAGGGGACGAATGGAGCAGCCTCGTGGGGGATTTCAGCGGAATCCCAGGTGCGCTCCCCTGCACCGGTGAAACCTGACGCCATGTAATAGTCCACGGCCTGGGAGGTGGGTGCGCGGTACACCAGGTGACCTTTTTCCAGGACGATGGTCTCCTCAGTTAAGCGCAGGATGGCCGACATGTTATGGCTGACGAACAGCACCGTGCGACCAGCCTGGGCAACGTCGCTCATCTTGCCCATGCACTTGCGCTGGAATTCGGCATCCCCAACCGCCAGCACTTCGTCCACCACCAGGATCTCAGGCTCGAGATGGGCAGCCACCGCAAAGGCCAGGCGCAGGTACATCCCGCTAGAATAGCGCTTGACCGGGGTGTCGATGAATTGCTCGACCTCGGAGAAGGCGACGATCTCGTCGAATTTTCGCTCGATCTCCAGGCGCTTCATCCCCAGGATCGCACCGTTCAGGTAGATATTCTCGCGCCCGGTGAGCTCAGGGTGAAACCCCGTGCCGACCTCCAATAAGGAGCCCACCCGCCCGTGGATCTCTGCCACACCCTCGGTGGGCTCAGTGACGCGCGACAAGATCTTGAGCAGGGTGCTCTTGCCAGCCCCATTGCGCCCGACAATCCCCAAGACCTTCCCGCGTGCGACTTCGAAATTTACCTCACGCAATGCCCAGATCAGGCTTGAGCCTGTGCCAGCATAGCCAGGGGAGGCACCATAGCGCAAACGCCTGATTGGAGCGCTGACTCCTGCCATGATGGTGTCACGCAGGGTCTTGTAACGCTCGGGGGCAACGCCGATGCGGTAACGCTTGCCCAGGTCTTCGACGCGGATGGCGATATCATCCATTGCATGCACCCAAATCGATCCTGCAACACTCAGATCTCATCTGCAAACGTCCGTTCCATGTTGCGGAAATACACCAGACCGGTGACCAAGATCAACAGGGCCACTGTAGCTGAGACAACGATCAGTTGCAATGGCAGGCTGTGAATCCCCAATAACGACCAGCGGAAACCTTCCACCACACCAGTGAGGGGGTTTAGGGCGTATAAGATTTGCCACTTGCCAGACACTTCGGACGATGAATAAACTATAGGGGTGACGAAGAACCAAATTTGAGTCAGGAATGGCAGGATATGACCCACATCGCGATAAATCACATTCAATGCTGAGAACCACAGACTGACACCCAAAGTGGCAACCAGGGCCAGGATCAGGAATAACGGCAGGGTAAGCAAAGCCGGGGTGAAGGTAAAGGTAAAGGTCGAGCCTGGGGCGAATGTGTAGTACAGTATGATGACAATGTACACCAGTAAGGCGATCCCAAAATCGACCAGACCTGATAGTACCGACGCGACTGGAATGGTCAGGCGTGGGAAATAGATCTTCGTGATCATGTTGCGGTTGGTCACGAGCGATCTCCCGGCATCGTTCATGGCTTTGGAGAATAATCCCCATGGCAGCAGGGCAGTGAAATTAAAAATCGGATAAGGCACTCCCTCTGGCGAGGACCCAGCAACCCTTGTGAAGATGAAAGTGAAGACCACCATCTGGATGACGGGCTGGATCACCGCCCAGGCAGCACCCAGGACAGTCTGTTTGTAGCGCACCAGGATGTCGCGCCAGGTGAAGAACAACACCAGCTCGCGGTAGATCCATAGGTCACGCAGGTTTAAGGCAGCCAGACCGCGTGTGGGTCGCAGGTAGAGCACATCCGGTTGAGGCTTGGTGAACTGTTCGGTGGTCATGAGTGCCCGATTACGACTTGCGGTTCTCCCGGTACCATGCGATGGTCTGTCTCAGGCCATCTTCGAAGGGAGTGTGAGCCCTCCAGCCAAAGTACTCAGCGGCACGACTGGTATCCAGGGCGCGCCTGGGCTGCCCATTGGGTTTAGTGGTATCCCAGACCAGCTTCCCTTCGAATCCGGTCAGGCGGGCGATCAGCTCGGAAAGGTCCTTGATGCTGATCTCCTGACCAGAGCCGATATTGACCGGTTCGGGTGAGTCATAGAATTCTGCGGCAGTCAGGATGCCATCGGCGGCATCACCGGCGAAGAGGAATTCACGCGTGGGGCTGCCATCTCCCCACAAGACCACCTCCTTATCCCCGCGTTCTTGAGCCTCGATGCATTTGCGTACCAGGGCAGGGATGACGTGGGATGTTTCCAGGTTGAAGTTATCGTGGGGGCCATACAGGTTGACCGGCAGGAGAAAAATGGCATCAAAACCGTATTGCTCGCGGTATGCCTGGGCCTGGACGAGCAGCATCTTCTTCGCCAACCCATATGGGGCGTTGGTCTCCTCCGGATAGCCGCCCCACAAATTTTCTTCTTTAAACGGCACGGGGGTATACTTCGGATAGGCGCACACCGTCCCAATGGCAACGAACTTACCCACACCGTATTTCCAGGCTTCATGCATCAGCTGGACGCCCATCATCAAGTTGATGTAAAAGAAATCTGCTGGGCGGGCCCGGTTGGCACCAATCCCACCAGCCAGCGCTGCCAGGTGGATGATGATATCCGGCTGGCTTGCATCCAGCATACGCAGGATATCCTGGATATTCACCAGGTCGTATTCTTCGATTTTAGGCACAAAGACATTGGTAGCGCCACGTCGTTTCAAGCCTTCGAGCACGAAAGAACCCAAAAAACCTGCCCCGCCAGTGACGCAAATGCGTTTATTTTGCCAAAACTTGGGATTGGATTGGAAAGGCATGTCAACTCCTGGATCGGTGAATCATATGTTGCTGCATGGGACCGGCCTCATTGGACGATGAACTGTGCATTCCGGTATCTCTGGTCGTGGGGGTTGCTGATCAGACCCGAGCGGATGGCGTGCAGCACCTCTTTCACACCGTCGTCTGCGGTGAGCCGCGTCTGGAACCCTAATTCCTGCTGGATTTTTTGATAGGAGACGGTGATATCGCGCATGTCACCTCCGAAGGTCATGTCTTTATAGGTGACCACGGTCTCCGGCAGGCGCTTGAGAACCATCTCAACGATCTGGTCCTTGGTGTAATTCCCATTCTCAGAACCAAGGTTATAAATCTGGCAGCGAACCTTCTCATCCGGGGCTTGCAAACCCAGGATGAGCCCGTGTACCGCATCACGGACATGGACAAATGAGCGTGAATAGCCGCGCTGGTAAATCAACAGCTCGCGCCTGGTATAGGCCTCGAGCACAAACTGATTGATGATTAAGTCGAAACGGGTGCGGGGGGAGATGCCGTACATGGTAGCCATGCGGAAGATCAATGGTACACAGGATGCCTCGCCCTGGGCAGTCAGGAAGCGCTCGGAAGCGATCTTGGTCTCAGCGTAAAGCGATTGGGGGGTGAGAGGTGAATCCTCAGTCACCGGCTTATTATCGGGGGAAAGCCCATAATTGCTGTATGTAGAGGCGTACAACAGGCGTTTCACACCCAGGGCAACTGCCTGCTCGAAGACGCGTTCAGTGGCCTCGACGTTATAACGCCAGGCTACCTGCCTGCCAACGGCCTGGCAGGCAGGGAAACCAACGATGGCTGCCAGGTGGACGATAGCATCCGGTTTTTCCCAGTCGGGGAGCAGGCTTGAGCGGATCACGCGTGGCTCGATCACGTTGGCCTTGTTGAAGTGAAAGTTTGGATGGGCCAGGAAACCAAGCAGGGATTCGCCTCCGAAGATGAGGTCATCGATGACAGTGACTTTGACCCCCATGCGTAGCAGCTCTCCAGTGAGCATGGAACCGAGAAAACCCGCCCCCCCTGTGATGAGGACGTGCTGCAGGGAATTACCCACGCGGTTTGTATTTTCAGTGCTCATACCGGTGTCTCCATCCTGAGTGTGACCTGGACCCCATTCACCGTGAGGGTTGGGGCGTTTGGCTCCTGGCTGATTTTCACTCCCTGCTCCAGGCAGGTCAGGCGGCAAACGTCGGCGACATCATTGGTCTGGGTGTGGAGCTTCGGGTCATCGAGATGCTGGTCACTTTCGATGCGCACCTGGTCGTACCCGGCCCGTTTCAGTTCCACCAGCAACTCACGCACGCGCTTACGGATATTGCGATACAGCAGGAAGGATTGCTCGATGTAATCAATCGTCAGGTGGGCTCTGAAGCTTATTCCCTCCGGGGTGATTATGTATAGCAGCTTACGCCGCTCAGCCCGTTTTACCTTGACGTACCCTTTGGCAATCATGCGCTTAATGTGCCAGTTGACCGTGCCAACCGCAACACCAAGCTGGGTAGCTAAGGAGGCTTGGGTAACGCTGGGATCATTCTCGATCTTCTCGAGCATGATCATCTCGCGTGTAGCTTCGGGGTTTTCTGCCATTGACTGGTGAGAAATCTCTAATTATGAGATAAAATCAAAATTCAACAGTTGAAATTCAACAACTGAATTATAACTTAAAATTTCAAAAAGGGGGATGATTGTCGTTTTTTCCAGCACGAGAAGCCGAGCCTTTAGAAGGTATCAAAAATCCCCACGATCCGCAGGATATCAAAGCCTTCGGCGAATGGGCGCTCTGCCAGGGCGCCATGGCGGATAAGCGTGGCACGTAATACTTCTGCATCGAAGTAATATTTATCGTTGTAAGTGGAATATTCCGCCAGGGCCTTTATCTTTCGCTCGACATCCTCCTGGGTAACTTCCACCAAGAAGTGGGGAAAGAAGCCGTAACTGCTGCGCAGGGCATCATATCCCAAGACGGTGGTACCCCTGAAAGCCCGCAACACTTCTTCGGTGGTCTGCTGATGGTCCTGGTGGATATCAGCCCGCGTATGGGTGATGACGATATCGGGTTGGTAGTCGTGATTAAGCTGGTAAAGATACTCCAGGATTTCCTGGCGCAGCTCAGGGAAGCGGCGGGTGACGAATGTACCCAGGCGGAGGTGGTCGCGCGAGACGCCCAGGATGTTCATGCTGCGGTAATGTTCATCCACTACATGAGTGAGAGCCGGGTTCTTTTGGTTATCAGACAGGGTGACGCACAGGATATCTGCTTTCCCATTGATATTGGAAATAAAAGCGCCACAGCCCAGCTCGATATCATCAGGATGGGCGCCGATAAAACATACTTTCTTACCATGAAAGAGCATCATGATCAATCCCTCTTTGCGTTTTTTTTAGGTTCGTTGTAGCCCAATTATGCATTCCCGTCAGCTGCTCACTTTGTGGCAATAAACCCACCCACCACCTTGGTCATCACCAGTTTGCCTTCCTTCTCGAGACGGGCACTTGCCACAGCCTTAATTTGCTGCATGACGTTCTCAAACCCACCGGTGTTCTCAAATAAAGCTTTCCACAGCTTGCGATCTTCTGACAAGGACGCCCGGGTATAAGCCAGGAAGGGATCGACCTGCTCGAAAATGAGTGGGTTTTCGAAAATGTGGATTTCCACGCATGAGAACTGCTGCCGGATGGCATTATAGATCAGGTTGGAATAGCGCGAGCTGCCTGGCATAGGTGGAATAGGCTGGTGCGTAGCTTCTACGATGATATCGTAGAACAAGCGCTTATTTTCAGGCATGGGGCCAGTGGTGAACAGTCGCCCACCCGGCTTGATCACTCGGTGCAGCTCGGAAATGGTAAATGGGACATCCTCCGAGTAATAAATCGCGAAGCAGGAGGTAACCAGATCGAACTGGTTGTCATCGAGCGCAAAACGCTGGTTGAAATCCAGGTTGATGATTTTGATGCGGTTGCCGATCTTGGCGTTTTCCTGGCGGGCTTTTTCGAGCAAATCGGGGCTCACATCGCCACCAATAATCTCCGCTTCACCTTCCAGGGCCTTGTAAAAGAGGAAGCATTGTTTTCCCGAGCCACAGCCGGCGTCAAGGATGACTGTGCCCTTTTGGGGATTAATCAGGTGTAGCATCCACTGGTCAATGTCGCGGCTGCCATATTTCTTATGGATGTCGATGCGTGCCAGCAAGTCGTTGGTCGTCTCTTGGTAATCAATTTTCATCCTATAACCTCTTTCTTCGTCGAATGTGAAGGGCATTCAAATCAATGTTCCCTAACAAGATCATCTACAGGCGCTGACGTCAACCAACAGGCGATAGTTCGTCTTGTTATCCTGCTCACGGCTGTCGATGATATCGATGCAGGGTTGCTTGAAGCCTGATTGTTGGGCCGCGGTCAGTCCTTCCCACCAGGTCCTGTCCATGTAAATGTAATCGTAACCTGCTGCAGCTACTTTACCAGGCTCAGGATTGGCGACCAGGGCTTGCCAATCGGGCAGGGGCTCATAGATGCCGGAGGAGGCGCGGCTGATGCGCCCAAAAACGGTCACCGAGCGCTCTGCGATCCTGTCTAAAACCTGCGAGCCGGGGGGAAGCTTATCCCAGTAATCGGCTGTGAAGTTGGCGTCCAACCCGTCGATATAGTAAGCGTACTGGGGGGTTGAGATGGAATAGAGCTGGATGCGGAAAATCACCACTCCAGCCAAGACGATGACGAGGTATCCCAGAGCCATGCCCAGGCGGGCAGGCAATTTGGAATGGTTGAATACCAACCACAGGATTGGAAAAGCCAATACCAGGCAGGTCCATAAAGCCGTGGCAGGCATGCGTGTAGTGGACCGGTCGACCTCGTATTGGAAGAAGACCGGGATGACCAGGCTGAGGGCCACACTGATTGCCAGGCCGCCTGTGAACCAATGGCGCTGAAGAAGGTGCTTTTTGAAGCGCCAAAAGATGACCGGCAAGAGCAGCAAGGCCGGTCCCAGCTCAGCCAGCAATGCCACCAGCTGTCGGGGATCGGTAATCGATAATGAGCCGAGATGGGCCGACAGCAACCCGGGTGGCCAGCGTAGTGAAAAGCCGCGTGCGTTGATGCTTTGTGAGACGCCTCCAAACAGGGTGGTGAACAGGTTTCGAGCAGTCTCGGTGATAAACCCACCTTGAAGAAATGCCAGTAGGGCGCTGACACCCAGGATAATTCCCCATTGCCTTAGCCTGCCTGGCTGGGATGCAGAACCGAGATGCCTGCGAAAAATAACGAACAGAAGCATTGCCAGGGCAATCCCCACCCAAATGACTGCAAACAAATGCTCGGCGCTCAAAGCCAGCGTGGCAAACAACAGGCTCCAGGTGAGCAACCCAAGAGGTGTGAAACTGGCTGTTGGCAGTAGCAGCAGCAACAAGAGCACCGTCATGAACGGCATGGCTCCCGTGCTACCCAGGGTGAAAAAAACCGGCACAAAGATCCCGTTGTGGTAGGCAAAAGGGAAAGGCATCGGGCCTCCACCTTCGATGACCCACGGCCTGGTAAGGGCTTGAGCCAAGGTTGGGGCGGTTGAAAGCCCGGTCCCCACCAGATTTACACCCTGGCTCACCCATCCCAGCCAGGCGGAAGGCAGGAGGGTTAATAGCCAGCGGGTGCCTCCTCCAAAGGTGAACAGGAAAGTGCCCAGCCAGGCTGCCAGGCGGCTGCGCGTGACCTTGCGCACCCACAGCCACCCCAATGCCAGGGTAAAACCGATAGCCAGGGCCCGGCTCAGGTCCCAAGCGCTCCAGGGGAAAAAGCCTGCCAGCCTCACCAGGCCGGCGGCGAAGACCTGGATGCCGTAATGGTAAGCAAAATTGAAGGCCGGGTTCAGGTAAAAGTGCGGGGGGATATCCCCGGCTGCCATGATGGAAATTAATGGCAGGTGCAAGTACTCGTCAAAGATGGACTGGCCGCGCAGGATGAGGGTGAAGAACAGGGTGATGGCGCCCAGGCCAAGCAACAAGGGCCACGCACGCAGGTCGTGAAGATCCAGGCGGATACGGTGTTTTGTCTCCAAGGAGGCGAGCACACCCCCCAGTAAAATCAAAGCAGAAGCCAACCAAAAAGCAAGCGTGACGGGTAGGACATGGGCCAGCAGGTTGCTTATCCCGATGAAGAGCAAAAACCCAGTCCCCAGCCCGGCCAGGACTCGCTCGGTGCGGCGCAATTTGAAGGCATGAGTAGCAAGTAGCCAGCCACCCAAAGCCCACCCACAGGATAGCAGAAAAAAGGCAGCTAGCTCAACCGGGCTATTGATGCGAAACCAATACATAGAAAACCAGCCTGCTCAACGGCATGGAGCCGGTCGCGGGGTGTACAACACCAGGCCAACGCTATCTAAGGTTTGCGACGCCTGGTAGTAACACAGTACGGGCTCGGAGACGCGCTCCACCCAGGCATCGTTCTCCTCGCCGAAACCATGGCTCCTCCCCTGGTATTGGATTACAAGGGGCTCGGAGACGATCATGGCGAAGCGTTGCTGGCTGATATCGGCGTGGAATACATCCAGGTAGGCTGCGTTGTTAGACATGGCCATTTCCATCAGGAAGACCAGCTCATACTCAGGGACGAGGGGCACATCCTGGATGTAATTGAAGGTCAGCAGGTGGCGTTGGCTGATGAATAACACTTCACCTCCTTGCCTGCTTACCTGCTGGGTGGAGGCATTCAGGCTTTGCAGGGCAGCCTCGGCAGCGGGGTAATCGTGGTGAGGCAGGGCACCTCCCACACTCAGGGTGAAATAAAGCGAGATAGCCAGGGCGGCCGCGATAAGCACAGCCTCACCGAATCTTAGTGAGCTATTGGCAGATGGAGAAACCAGCTGAGCAGCCGGTTGAGAAACCTGGTCTGGCAGCAAACGGTTGAAAAACACATAGCTGCCGATGATAAGTAGCAGAGCCAGGTAGGCATCCAGGTTATGCAGGTTGCTCCCTCCGCCAATCTTGACGCTCACGACCACGCCGCCGGCAAACAGCATCAGCAGGATGGCAGCCAACCCCAGCAAGCGGATGGGGTGGATGAGGCGCTTGAGCTGGGCGAATCGCCAGAGCATCAGGCCTGCCAGCGGCAAGGTGACCAGGATGGCACTGGGCAAGATGCCTAAGGGGTAAGTGGCACTGGGCAGCAGGCGATACCACAGCAGGTCAGAGCTAAAACTGGAGCCGAACCAGGCCACAGGGTTGCCGGACCATAACTGGTAGGCCAGCTGGCTGGCATACCCGGCAGCTGTACCGGCTACCACCCACGCAGATGGTGGAACCAGGTAGCGCCAGAGGGGTTTTCCAGCCTGGCTCACTTCCATCAGGTAGAGGGCAGCAGCCAGTAAACCGGGCACGGGCAACCAGTTCACCCGGCTGATCCCCGCCCATAGTGAAGCTACCAGCACCAGGAGAAGGCTGCGCCAGAAATGCCTGGAGTTGAAAGCCCACAACAACAGGATCACCATCACCAGCAAGTGGTAATAAACCGGC
>Ga0316620_10000428_pt1 | contig 17068 bp, 17 predicted proteins | sample OWC_Aug_M1_C1_D5_FD_207651 | JGI IMG/M metagenome (GOLD analysis project Ga0316620, IMG submission 207651) | Wetland soil microbial communities from Old Woman Creek delta, Ohio, United States - OWC_Aug_M1_C1_D5_B | ecosystem: Environmental > Terrestrial > Soil > Wetlands | place: USA: Ohio... | reverse complement strand
ACGAGTACACCGACATGTACCCGGGGATGGCGAAGGTGGCGCGCCAGGAGAAGTTCGAGGAGATCGCGGACTGGTTCGAGACGCTGGCCAAGGCCGAGCGCTCGCACGCCAACCGCTTCCAGAAGGCCCTCGACGCGCTGCAGGACTAGGCGCCATCCACACCGGCGGGAGGGCGGTTGACACCGCGCCTCCCGTTGCTTTTCTTGGAGCCCGGAAAATGCCCCAGATCGCAAGACAGAGCCTGCTCACGCTCGAGGACTACGCGCGCCAGCGCAACGAATTCCGCGCCAGGGTGATCGCGCACAAGAAGCTGCGCACCGTCCACCTGGGCGGCAACGTGACCTTGCAATTCGAGGACGAGCTGACCGTGCGCTACCAGGTGCAGGAGATGCTTCGCATCGAGCGCATATTCGAGGACGAGGGGATCCGCGAGGAGCTGGAGGCCTACAATCCGCTGATCCCGGACGGCCGCAACCTGAAGGCGACGATGATGATCGAGTATCCGGACGCCAACGAGCGGCAACGCATGCTGGCCCGGCTCAAGGGTATCGAGGATCGGGTGTGGATCCAGGCCGAGGGCTGCGAGCGCGTTTACGCCATCGCCGACGAGGACCTGGAGCGGGAAAACGAGCAAAAGACCTCTTCGGTGCACTTCTTGCGCTTCGAACTGAGCGACGAGATGCGCAAGGCGCTCAAGTATGGCGTTGGGCTCGCGATGGGCGTCGACCACCCCGAATACCGGACAACGCTGGAAAAGGTGCCTGCGGAAGTGCGGGCGTCGCTCGTGGACGACCTCGCTTAGGCGCTGCGGTGCGCGCGCTCGCGGCGGCGGGGATCTGCATCGCGCTTGCGTACGCCGGTGCGGCGGTTGCGCAGGACAAGAGCGACTGGGAGATTCAGCAGGAGGAGCGCAGCTGGCAGGAGATCCCGGTCACCCTCCCGGCGCCACCCAAGGCGAGCGATTTGCTCGAGTTCAGTGTCAGCGCGGCAACGGACTTCCGCTTCTACATCGACACTGCGTCGCTGAGCGTCGGCTCGGACGGCGTGGTGCGCTATGTGCTCGTCGCACGCAGCCCAAGCGGTGCGCAGAACGTCAGTTACGAGGGTATTCGCTGCAAGAGCCGGAACTACCGCATTTACGCCACCGGGCGTAGCGACGGTAGCTGGATCGAGGCGCGCAGTGTGCGCTGGCGTCCCATCGAAAGCGCGACCGTGAGCTGGCACCGCGCCTTGCAGCGCGACTATTTCTGCCCGCAGGGGGTGCCCATCTTCTCGGCCGCGGAGGGCATCGATGCTCTCAAGCGGGGCGGGCATCCGGATTCGACCGGCGATTCGCCGACCTTCAGCGGCAACTAAAGCAGGACCAGATTGTCGCGATTGATCAGCTCGGGCTCGTCGACGTAGCCCAGAATCGCCTCGATCTCGCCCGAAGAATGCCGCATGATGAGCCGCGTTTCGGCGAGCGAATAGTTGATCAGCCCACGCGCGACTTCGCGCCCGTCGGGGTCCAGGCATGCGACCACTTCGCCGCGCTCGAAGCTGCCATGCACATCGGTGACGCCGATCGGCAGCAGACTCTTGCCGTCGCGCACCAGCGCCGTTACTGCGCCGGCGTCGAGCCCCAGCTTGCCGGCGACCGTGAGGTGGTCGGCGAGCCACTGCTTGCGGGCTGCCAGGGGTACGGTTTGCGCGACGAGCAACGTGCCGAGGCGCTCGCCGCGCGCCAGCCGCAGCAGCACGTCGGGCTCCCGCCCGGAGGCAATCACCGTATGTGCTCCGCTGCGGGCGGCGCGCTTCGCGGCGAGCACCTTGGTAATCATTCCGCCCTTGCCGAGCGCGCTGCCGGCGCCACCAGCCTGAGCCTCCAGTCGCGCATCGCCGGCGAAGGCGTGCTCGACGAGCTTTGCATTCGGGTTGCGCCTCGGATCTGAATCGTACAGCCCGGCCTGATCCGTGAGGATGACGAGCGCGTCGGCCTCGACGAGGTTCGCGACCAACGCGCCCAGGGTGTCGTTGTCGCCGAACTTGATCTCGTCGGTGACCACCGTGTCGTTTTCGTTGATCACCGGGATGACCCCGAGCCCGAGCAGCGTGCGCAGCGTCGAACGTGCGTTCAGATAACGCTGGCGATCGGCCATGTCGGCGTGGGTCAGCAGTATTTGCGCGGTCGCCAGCCCGTGCTCCCGAAAGCACGTTTCGTAGCATTGAACGAGGCCCATCTGCCCAACCGCCGCGGCGGCCTGCAGCTGGTGCATCGCCTGCGGGCGACGCGTCCAGCCGAGGCGCTGCAATCCCTCCGCGATGGCCCCGCTGGAGACCAGGATGCAGCGCTTGCCCAGCTGGTGCAGGCGCGCGATCTGCGACGCCCAGCGCGCGATCGCCTCGACGTCAAGCCCGCGACCTTCGTTGGTCACGAGCGAGCTGCCGACTTTCACGACCAGGACCTTGGCGGCGGCGATCGGTCCGGACATCGTGGCCGCTCTTTCAGGCCGCGCGGCGCGTGCTGGCGGCCCGTTGCTTGCCGCCAGCCAGAAAACGCTGCGCCGCGTTGCACACCTCGCGACAGCCCTGCCCGCTCAGGGCCGAAACGGCGAACCAGGGCGCTTTCCAGCGCAATGCCCGAAGGATGCGCCGTATCCGCGCCTCGGCGTCCGGCGCCAGGTCGATCTTGTTGAATACCAGCCAACGAGGCTTGCGATACAGCGCCTCGTCGAATTTTCTCAGTTCCGCCGCAATTGCCCGCGCGTCACGCACCGGATCGGCGTCTTCGTCCAGCGGCGCAATATCCACCAGATGGAGGAGCAGCCGCGTGCGCGCCAGGTGCCGCAGGAACTGGTGCCCGAGGCCCGCGCCCTCGGCCGCCCCCGCGATCAGCCCGGGGACGTCGGCGATGACGAAGCTCGCGCCGCTCGCCACGCGGACGACCCCCAGCGACGGGTTGAGCGTGGTGAAGGGATAGTCAGCGACCTTTGGGCGCGCGCTCGACACGGCGCGGATGAATGTCGACTTGCCTGCGTTCGGCAGGCCGAGCAGGCCGACGTCGGCCAGCACCCGCAGCTCGAGGGCGAGCTCGCGGCTCTCGCCCGGCTCCCCGCGCGTGAATTGCCGAGGTGCGCGGTTGATGCTCGACTTGAAGTGCAGGTTTCCGAGACCGCCCGCGCCGCCTTTCGCCAGTTGCACTCGCTCGCCGGCCTTCGCCAGGTCCGCTATCAGCTCACCGCTGTGAAAATCGCGGATGATGGTGCCGACCGGCATGCGCAGCTCGATGTCCTTGCCGCCCCTGCCATAGCAGTCGGAGCCCTGGCCCTTCTCGCCGTGCGGCGCGCGATGGATGCGCGCGAAGCGGTAGTCAATAAGCGTATTGATGTTGCGGTCCGCGACGGCGAAGACGCTGCCTCCGCGGCCGCCGTCGCCGCCGTCGGGTCCGCCGCGCGGAACGTATTTCTCCCGCCGGAAATGCGCCACGCCATCGCCGCCGTTGCCGGCGTGCACTTGGATTCTCGCTTCGTCTATGAACTTCATGGCGTGGGAAACAAAAAAGCCCTACCGCGAACGATAGGGCTTTGCGCGGTTCTTGCGGGAGCTTAGGCCGCCACCACGCTGACCGTCGTCTTGCTTTCCTGGCCCTTCACGGCATATTCCACCGTGCCGGCGGCCTTGGCAAACAGCGTGTGGTCGCGCCCCATTCCGACGTTGGTGCCCGGGCTGATACGGGTGCCGCGCTGGCGCACCAGGATCGCTCCCGGGCTGACCTGCTGGCCGCCATAAATCTTCACGCCCAGCCTCTTTGCCTGCGAGTCGCGTCCGTTGCGCGAGCTGCCGCCTGCTTTCTTGTGTGCCATGGTTCGATGTCCCTCGGATATCAGGCGCCCGCGACGATGTCGTCGATGCGCACTTCGGTATATGACTGGCGGTGTCCCTGGGATTTCTGATAATGCTTGCGGCGGCGCAGCTTGAAAATCTTGACCTTCTCGGCGCGCCCGTGCGACAGGACGGTGGCCTGTACTTTGGCGCCGGATACGAGAGGCGCGCCGACGCGTACTTGGTCGCCTTCGCCGACCATCAATACCTGATCGAAAGAAATCGCCGCGCCGACGTCCGCCGGCAGCGATTCGACCCGCACTTGCTCGCCGGATGCGACCCGGTACTGCTTGCCACCCGTCTTGATCACCGCGTACATGACGAAAGTTCCGTTCGTGAACCGCAAAGACTTGGAATTATAGGAGATTTCGCCCGCCTACGTCAAAGCCATGTATGCTAAGCGCCGCGGCGCCGATCCCGACACGATTTTCCATGCCGACCGCTCCCGCCCTCGCCCCGATCGCAGAAGACATGCAGCGCGTCGACGCGCTGATTCGTCAGCGGCTGGATTCCGACGTGCCTCTGGTCCGCCAAGTGGCGGAATACATGGTGGCCAGCGGCGGCAAGCGGCTGCGGCCGGCCCTGCTGTTGCTAAGCGCCGCGGCTGCGGGCTACAAGGGTCGGGCGCACACCGAGCTCGCGACGGTCGTCGAATTCATCCACACCGCAACGCTGCTGCACGACGACGTGGTCGACGCCTCACAGCTGCGGCGTGGCCGCGAAACCGCCAATGCCGCCTTCGGCAACGCAGCCTCGGTGCTGGTGGGCGACTTCCTGTACTCACGCGCCTTCCAGATGATGGTGAGCGTCGACAACATGCGCGTTATGCAGGTGCTCGCGGATGCCACGAACACGATTGCCGAAGGCGAGGTCCTGCAGCTCATGAACTGCCACGATCCGGAGGTCGGAGAGGAACGCTACCTGGCGGTGATCCGCCGCAAGACCGCCAAGCTGTTCGAGGCGGCGGCGCGGCTTGGGGGCGTGCTCGCAGGCGCGCCGCGCGAGTTCGAGGAGGGCCTGGCGCGTTACGGCATGCACGTCGGCACCGCGTTCCAGCTGATCGACGACGTGCTGGACTACTCGGGCGAGGCCGAGGCCATCGGCAAGAGCCTCGGCGACGATCTGGCCGAGGGCAAGCCGACCCTGCCACTGATCCGCGTGATGGCCACCGGAACGCCGCAGCAGGCGGCCCTGGTGCGCCGGGCCATCATCGACGGTGGACGCGAGGAGTTCGGCGGCGTGCTCGAGGCAATCAAGGCCTGCGGGGCGCTGGACTACGCACGGGAGGTGGCGGCACGCGAAGCCGGGCTGGCGAGCGCCGCCATCGAGCCCGTTGCGCGATCAGTGCACAAGGATTCTTTGCTAGAATTGGCGGCCTTTTCCGTGACGCGCAGCTATTGAACCGCGCTCCGCGCGGCGCGGCCTCAGCGTCGGGGTGTAGCTCAGCCTGGTAGAGTACTGCGTTCGGGACGCAGGTGTCGGAGGTTCAAATCCTCTCACCCCGACCATTATCCATTTCCCGTGGCGATCAGCGCCGTCTCTCCCATAATAGCGGGCCATGGGACGCTTCATCTTACTTGCGCTTGCCGTTTTCGGTCTGATCTGGCTGCTTCGGCGCGCGCCCAGCGATCGGCCTGACTCGCGCCAGGCGCCGGCGCCCCCCCGGAACACGCACGGCGAACTCGTGCGCTGCGCATACTGCGGCCTGCACCTGCCGCGCGCCGAGGCGCGCGAGCAGGGCGGCAGGCAATATTGCAGCGAGGAACATGTGCGACTCGGCGCGAGGGACGAACGGTGAGCGCGCCGGCGCGCTATTCCAGCCTGTTTTCGCCGCGCGATCGGACGCCCGAGTCGTTCTGGATATCGCTGCGCTACTTCAACCTGTACCGCATCGCTGTCGCGGCGCTGTTCCTCGGCTCCACCCTGATATACGACGATGCCCTAAGCCTAGGCTCGCAATCCCTCCCGCTGTTCCGATATGTCAGCGCCGGCTACCTGCTCCTGGGCATCGTGTTCCACGGCACGCTGCGCAATCTTCGCGACAAGTTCAATGTCCAGCTCACGCTGCAGGTGTTCCTGGATATCGCCGCCCTGACCATCCTCATGTACGCGAGCGGCGGCGTACGCAGCGGGCTGGGGGTGATGTTGCTCATCTCGCTTACGGGGGCTGCCCTGGTCGCTCCGCGCCGTCTGACTTTCCTGTATGCGGCCGTCGCGGCGATCGCGCTGCTGCTCGAGCAGAGTTATTGGGTCCTGGTCCACGACGCTTCGACCGCGAATTATCTGCAGCCCGGGCTGTTGGCGATCGGCTGCTTCGCGAGCGCGGGTATTACCGGGATCCTTGCGCAGCGCGTAGCTGCCAACGAGATGCTCGCCCGGATGCGCGGCCGGGCGCTCGAAATCCAGATGCGCGTCAACCAGCTTGTGATCGAGGACATGCATGATGGGGTGATGGTGCTCGACCAGGACGGCTGCGTCGTGCAGCACAATCCCCAGGCGCAGCGGTTGCTGGGCCTGGAGCCGCTGATCGGCGCCGAGCTGGCGCGCCTGCTGCCCGGATTCGCGGACCGCTGGGCGGACTGGCGGGCCGGTGAGAGCGATGCCGGCCCGGCCGGTGCCGATTTTGAGGTGCAAGGCAGAGGGATCCGGCTGAGGCTGCTCGAAACCGGGGCCGATGAGGACTACCGGGTGCTGTTTCTCGAAGACATGACCCGCAGCCGCGAGCAGGCGCGGCAACTCAAGCTCGCGGCGCTCGGCAGGTTGACGGCCAACATCGCGCACGAGATCAGGAACCCGCTGTCGGCGATCAGCCACGCGACCGAGCTGCTTGCCGAGGAAAAGCGCGGACGCGACCGCGAACGCCTCTATCGCATCATTCGCGACAACAGCCAGCGCCTGGAGCGTCTCGTGGCCGACGTGCTGCAGCTCAGCCGACGCGATCGCGTACAGGCCGAGCGCATCCGCCTCAACACGTGGCTGATGGGCTTTCTCGAGGAGTTCGTCGCCAACGAGGCAGCGCCCCCCGAGCGCTTCGTGATCGAGACCGGGCGCGAGGCCTGGGTGCTGTTCGACCGGGAGCATCTGCGTCAGGTGCTTTGGAACCTGCTGCGCAATGCCATCCGGCACGCGCGCGACGAGCCGCGCAGCATTCGAATCGTGCTGAAGGCGTTTGGCGATCAAGTAGAATTGAACGTGATCGACAACGGGCCAGGCGTCGCGTCCGAGAACCAGGGCCAGCTGTTCGAGCCGTTTTTCACGACCGAGAGCAAGGGCACGGGTCTGGGGCTTTACCTCGCACGCGAGCTGTGTGCGGCGAACCGGGCCACGCTCGAGTACGTGAGCGACACTTCGGGCGCGCATTTCCGGATCCTCTGCAGGGAGGCGCAGGCTGCATGAAGCGAGTCGAACGCAGGGGCGTGCAGCGCGACGGCCGGGTGCTGGTGGTCGACGACGAGCCCGATATCCGTGAGCTCCTCGAGCTGACCTTGATCAAGATGGGTCTCGGGGTCGTGTCCGCGGGCACCATCGAGGAGGCCAAGGAACATCTGAAGAGCGAGCGCTTTAACCTGTGCCTGACGGATATGCGCTTGCCGGACGGCGAGGGTCTGGAGCTGGTGCGCCACATTTCGGGGCTTCGCGGCGACCTTCCGGTGGCGGTGATCACGGCGCATGGCAGCGCCGAGAATGCGGTCGCCGCGCTCAAGGCGGGCGCGTTCGACTACGTTTCCAAGCCGGTGGGCCTGGAGCAGCTGCGTGCGCTCGTGAAATCCGCGCTATCGCTCCCGGATCGCGCCGAGGCCCCGGCGGCGGGAGGCCAGCAGCTGCTGGGCAACAGCCCAGCGCTCACCTTGGTGCGCGAGCTGATCGCCAAACTGGCGCGCACCCAGGCGCCGGTCTACATCTCGGGGGAGTCCGGCAGCGGCAAGGAGCTCGCGGCGCGCTTCATCCACGCGCACGGCGCCCGCCGCGACAAGCCGTTCGTGCCGGTGAACTGCGGCGCGATCCCCGAGACCCTGATGGAGAGCGAGTTCTTCGGCTACAAGAAGGGGGCCTTTACCGGGGCCGATCAGGACCGCGACGGCTTTTTTCAGGCGGCCAATGGTGGCACCCTGTTCCTTGACGAGGTTGCCGACCTTCCGCTCGCGATGCAGGTCAAGCTGCTGCGGGTCATCCAGGAAAAGCGCGTCCGCAAGCTCGGGGCTACCGCGGAGGACCCGGTGGACGTGCGCATCATATCGGCCACGCACCAAAACCTTGCGGCGTGCGTGGAGGCGGGCCGTTTTCGGCAGGACCTGTTCTACCGCCTCAACGTGATCGAGCTCAAGATGCCGCCGTTGCGGGACTGCAGGGAGGATATCCCGGTCATTGCGGAAAGCATCCTGGCGCGCCTTGCGGCGCAGAACGACAGCACGCCGGCACGGCTGGCGCCGGAGGCGCAGCAGGAGCTGATGCGCTACGACTTCCCGGGCAACATACGCGAGCTCGAGAACATCCTCGAGCGCGCCACCGCCCTGTCGGCTTCCGCGGAGATCGTGCCGCAGGACCTGCAGCTGCGCCCGCTGACGTCCGCGGAGGAGGCCGGGCAAGACGCAGGCACACCGTCCGTGTCGGGAGCCGGGACCGCGCCTCTGCCCGAGTATCTCGACCGCGTCGAGCGCGAGGCGATCCTCGACGCCCTGGCGAAGACCGAGTTCAATCGCACCGCCGCGGCCAAGCTGCTTGGCATAACGTTCCGTCAGCTGCGCTACCGCATGCAGCGGCTCGGTATTCGCGAGCCCGGCTCAGCGGCGGGCTCGGGCGCGTGATTGCGGCCGGCGCCGACGGCCGCTTCGCCGGCGCCGACTTCGTCGCTTCCCCAAACTGCGACGAGCGGCCGCCTGGCGAGGCGGTGACGCTGCTGGTGATCCATTCGATCAGCTTGCCGCCGGGCGAGTACGGCGGGGAGGCGATCGAGCGGCTTTTCACGAATCGCCTTGATCCGACGGACCACCCGAGCTTCGAGGCGCTTCGGGGTCTGCGCGTCTCCGCACACTTCCTGGTGCGCCGCAGCGGCGAGCTCCGGCAGTTCGTTCCCCTCCAGCTGCGTGCTTGGCATGCCGGTGAATCGGCCTGGCGTGGCCGCAGGCGCTGCAATGATTTCTCCATCGGCATCGAGCTCGAAGGCACCGACCAGAGCGCGTTCACCGATGCGCAATACCAGCGCCTTGCGCTCCTGGCGCGCGGTCTGCTGGAGGTGTTGCCCATTCGCGACATCGCGGCTCACAGCGACATCGCGCCCGAGCGAAAGACCGATCCGGGCGCGCAATTCGACTGGACGCGCTTCCTCACGACGCTCGCGCGGCGTTAGCCTCGCGCGCGTTCGATCGGCTTGGCTGCACGCTGCGTTGAGGCGCGCGACTTTTGTCACGCCTCACCCGATCGATCGCGTCGCGCTTGCAATTTCTTGTTGCAATGGTAAATTGCGCGCACTAGAATTAGTTTGAGATCAGGCATCGGATACTAGATGTTGTGGTTCTTGCCGGATCTGCCGGAGGAGGCGCCAAGCGGCGCCGTCGGCAAGGTGGCGAGTTGCCGGGCAGCCGCAAGGAGAGGACGGAGGATAGGTATGCAGATCGCTCAGGAGAACGCGACGACGAGTACGGCATTGAGCGTGAGCGTTCCCGAGTCGAGTTCGCCGCTTCGCGCCACCTATTCGGAGTACAAGGTCATTCGCCGCAACGGAGCGGTAGTCGGCTTCGAGCCCGGCAAGATTGCGGTGGCGATGACCAAGGCGTTTCTTGCTGTCAATGGCAGCCAGGGGGCGGCCTCGGCGCGCATCCGCGAACTGGTGGCTGGGCTGACTGAGTCGGTCGTCGGCGCCCTGATTCGGCGCCAGCCGCAGGGCGGCACCTTCCATATAGAGGACATCCAGGACCAGGTCGAGCTGGCGCTGATGCGCTCGGGCGAGCACGACGTCGCCCGGGCATACGTGCTCTATCGTGAGGAGCGCGCCAAGGCGCGCTCGCAGGAGAAGTCGGCGCGCGAAGCTCAGGCGGGCGGCGGGCTGGTCAACGTCGTCGAGGGCGGTGAGCGCCGGCCGCTCGATTTCGAGGCCCTGAAACGGCTGCTGGCGTCTGCCTGCATCGGGCTGGAGGGGTCCGCCACGCCGGAGGTGATCCTGGAGGCGACGCTGCGCGACCTGTACGACGGCGTGCCGATGGACGAGGTGCGCAAGTCCGCGATCATGGCCGCGCGCGCGATGCTGGAAAAGGATCCGGCCTACAGCTACGTCACGGCCAGGCTGCTGTTGAACACCATCCGCCTCGAGGTGCTCGGCGAGGAAGTCAGCCAGGCCGCCATGGAGGCGCGTTACGCGGCGTACTTCCCGCAGTTCATCGAGCGTGGGATCGCGGCGGAGCTGCTCGATCCGGAGCTTGCCAAGTTCGATCTCGAGCGGCTCGGCAAGGCGCTGGTCGCGACGCGCGACCTGCAGTTCGGTTATCTGGGACTGCAGACCCTCTACGACCGTTATTTCCTGCACGTGCAGGGTAGGCGCATCGAGCTGCCGCAGGCCTTTTTCATGCGTGTTGCCATGGGTTTGGCGTTGAGGGAGAGCGATCGCGAGGGGCGAGCCATCGAGTTCTACAACGTGCTGTCGACCTTCGATTTCATGAGCTCGACGCCGACGCTGTTCAATTCCGGGACGCTACGCTCGCAGCTTTCGTCTTGCTATCTGACCACCGTATCGGACGACCTCGACGGCATCTACGAGGCGATCAAAGAGAACGCGCTGCTTGCCAAGTATGCGGGCGGCCTGGGCAATGACTGGACCCCGGTGCGGGCGCTCGGCTCGCATATCAAGGGGACCAACGGCAAGTCGCAAGGCGTCGTGCCGTTCCTCAAGGTGGTGAACGACACCGCGGTCGCGGTGAATCAGGGCGGCAAGCGAAAGGGCGCGGTCTGCTCCTATCTCGAGACATGGCATCTGGACATCGAGGAGTTCCTCGAGCTGCGCAAGAACACGGGCGATGACCGTCGACGTACGCACGACATGAACACGGCGAATTGGATTCCCGACCTGTTCATGAAGCGCGTGCTGGAAAACGCCGAGTGGACGTTATTCAGCCCTTCGGACGCCGGCGATCTCCACGACAAGTACGGCAAGGCGTTCGAGGAAGCGTACTTGCGCTACGAAGACAAGGTCGCGCGCGGGGCGCTGAAGCTCTACAAGAAGATCCCGGCCGTGCACCTGTGGCGCAAGATGCTCTCGATGCTCTTCGAGACGGGGCATCCGTGGATCACGTTCAAGGACCCGTGCAACCTGCGCAGTCCGCAGCAGCACGTGGGAGTCGTGCATAGCTCGAACCTATGCACCGAGATCACCCTCAACACCTCGAAGGATGAGATCGCCGTCTGCAATCTGGGCTCGATCAATCTCGTTGCGCACCTGAACGAGAACGGGCTCGACTTCGACAAGCTTCGGCGCACTATCCGCACGGCCATGCGGATGCTCGACAACGTCATCGACATCAACTATTACGCAGTCGACAAGGCGCGGAATTCCAACTCGCGTCACCGGCCCGTCGGCCTGGGGATTATGGGATTCCAGGATTGCCTGCACAAGCTGCGCACGGCATATGCGTCGCAGGAGGCCGTCGAATTCGCGGATCGCTCGATGGAAATGGTCGCCTATTGTGCTTACTGGGCGTCCACCGAGCTCGCCGAAGAGAGGGGCCGGTATGGTTCCTTTGAAGGCTCGCTGTGGGACAACGGCGTCCTGCCGCAGGACACTCTCGACCTACTGGCCGCGGAGCGGGGAGGGTACGTTGAGCTCGACCGGTCCGTGACGCTCGACTGGGGCAGCTTGCGCGAGCGCATCAAGAAGTTCGGGATGCGCAACTCGAATTGTCTGGCGATCGCGCCAACCGCGACCATCGCCAACATCGTGGGGGTTTCGGCGTCGATCGAGCCGACGTACCAGAACCTGTACGTCAAGTCGAACCTGTCCGGCGAGTTCACGGTGGTGAATGAATATCTGGTGTCCGACCTGAAGAATGCCGATCTGTGGGACGAGGTCATGATCTCAGATCTCAAGTATTTCGACGGTAACCTCGCGCGCATCGACAGGGTGCCCGCCGAGTTGCGCCGTCTCTATGCGACGGCATTCGAAATCGAGCCGAAATGGCTGGTCGAGGCTGCGGCACGCCGGCAGAAATGGATCGACCAGTCGCAGTCATTGAACATCTACATGGCGGGCGCGTCGGGGCGCAAGCTCGACGAGACCTACAAGCTCGCTTGGATCCGCGGCCTGAAAACGACTTATTACCTGCGTGCGCTCGGTGCGACGCACGCGGAGAAGTCGACCGTTAAGAGCGGGCAGTTGAATGCCGTTCCGACGGTCGCGGAAACGGAGCAGGCGACGGCCGATGCCGCCGACCCCAAATTCTGCTCGATCGACAATCCCGAATGCGAGGCGTGCCAGTAACGAGAAGATGAGGAGCGGACGCCGTGCTGAGCTTTGAAGAGGAAGGAAAACTGAACTCGATCCCTGGCCTTTCGATCCAGCCGAAAAGCGGCTTCGTGCCGTCGTCTGGCGCGACCGGCGGTTCCGAGGAGCGGTTCACCGCCGGCAACGCGTTCCGTCGCATTTCGGTCGACGACAAGTCCATCATCAACTCCAGGGCAGATGTCAACCAGCTGGTCCCATTCAAGTACAAATGGGCCTGGGAAAAGTACATATCGGCCTGCGCCAACCACTGGATGCCGCAGGAAATCAACATGAGCCGTGACATCGCCCTGTGGAAGGATCCCGGCGGGCTGACCGAGGACGAGCGACGGATCGTCAGGCGCAATCTCGGGTTCTTCGTGACCGCAGACTCGCTCGCGGCGAACAACATCGTGCTCGGAACGTACCGGCACATCACGGCTCCGGAATGCCGCCAGTACCTGTTGCGACAGGCATTCGAGGAGGCGATCCACACGCACGCCTATCAGTACATTGTCGAGAGCCTCGATCTCGAGGAAGGTGAGGTATTCAACGCCTACCACGAGATACCGTCGATTCGCGAAAAAGACGAGTTCCTGATCCCGTTCATCGATACTCTGACCGATCCTTCGTTCAAGACGGGGACTCCGGAGAGCGATCAGAAGCTGCTGAAGAGCTTGACGGTGTTTTCGTGCCTCATGGAAGGGCTATTTTTCTACGTCGGGTTCGCGCAGATCCTGTCGCTCGGCAGGCAGAACAAGATGACGGGCGCCGCAGAGCAGTACATGTACATCCTGCGCGACGAGTCGATGCACTGCAATTTCGGCATCGACATGGTCAATCAGATAAAGCTGGAGAATCCTCATCTTTGGACCCAGCCGTTCCGAGAAGAGCTTCACGAGTTGTTTCGCAAGGCTGTCGATCTCGAATACCGCTACGCGGAGGACACCATGCCGCGCGGTGTCCTGGGGCTGAATGCGCCGATGTTCAAGGAATATCTTCGCTTCATCTGTAACCGCCGCTGCCAGCAGATCGGTCTCGATACGCTGTTTCCCGGAGCAAGCAACCCGTTTCCGTGGATGAGCGAAATGATCGATTTGAAAAAGGAGCGCAATTTCTTTGAGACAAGGGTCATCGAATATCAAACCGGCGGGGCGCTGAGCTGGGATTAAACCCGGCTCTTTTTTTGCCCGCGATGTCCATGCCACAGGAGACGAGCACGATGCACCGAGTCACCGCCTGCAAGGCCGAAGAAGATTACAAGCTGTGGTTGCGATTCGACGACGGCCTCGAGGGGAGCGTGTTTCTGGGCAACCTGCTGGAAATTGGCGCGTTCAAGCTCTGGCGGGACGTGCGCGAGTTCGAAAAAGTGAGCGTGGATCCCGAGTCCGCGACGGTGACATGGGAGGGGGGCATCCGGCTCGATCCGGATATCCTTTACCACGACCTCGCCGCGAGGACCGAGCGGTGAGGCGGCAAGGCAAGAGATTCAGCCCGTCTGAGGAAATCGTTTCCTCCGGCGGTTGAATAGTCCGGGCCAGCTTGGCCGGGCTCTTTGTAACTTCCTTTAAGGAGATAGTTATGGCAACGAAGAAAAAAGCGAAGAAGGCGAAGAAACCCGCTAAGAAAAAGAAGAAGGCTGCGAAGAAGAAGAAGAAGAAGGCGGCAAAGAAATCTGCCAAGAAGAAGAAGGCAGCGGGTAAGAAGAAATCCGCCAAGAAGAAAAAGAAAAAGGCAGCCAAGAAGAAGGCTGCCAAGAAGAAGAAAGCGGCAAAGAAACCCGCAAAACCTGAGGCCAAGCCTGCGGCCGAGTTGACGTCGGTTCAAGTATCACCGCCGTCAACTGCTGCGACCCCCGGCGCGCGAACCGCGCTGAATCCAGCAGCCGCATGGCCGTTTCCAACCGGATCCCGGCCGTAACCGGAAACCGATCGGAAGCGTGGCTTGGGGTGCAAACCCCTCGCCTAGCCCTTGAAGCCGAGCGGGCCGCCTTGGTCGTTAGGCCATGACGGAAGACCGGGGACGGTCCGCGAAGTTTCCTTTGATCCCGGCTGAGGGGTCGGCCGGGCTCAACCTGCCTGGGTATTTTACCGGGCGGCATCCGCCGCTACAAACCGAAAAATAAGTGCCCGTACAGGCGGTTCGCAAGAACTTGTGAAGGAATGCCTAGATTGACGCGAAGTGATTGACGAATCACCGGAAATTAGGCTATTATTCTTCTCGCTGCGCTGCAACATAGGTTCATAGAGCGACGCGTTCAAGGGTGCCCCGGGGGCTGTTCCGAGTCCCTTTTTGAGTGACACCTGCCGGGCCGGTCAGAGGTGATGACGGCACGGTCCAACCCCGGTTTTCGGCTTCGCTGCTTTTTGAAGGGGCGCGACCGACCGGACGGTGGCGAGCGCCACGAGATGCCTGGAGGTGCACTATGGAAGCAACGAGCAATTCGGTACTTCGGTTCCCGATCCTGTCCGCGGCGTTCCGCCTGCTGTCGCTGGCCCGGGGGGTATGCGCCCTGGTAGGGCTTTCGGTCGTGCTGGCGGTGACCCTGCCCGCGCCACGCGAATTCCTGGTGCAGCACGCGGGAGCGATGGTGCGCTCGGGTGACGACGCGTCCGACAGTGCGAAGATTTCCGGCGGCCCGATTCAAGTACGGTCTAACGCGAGCGCCGTCGAGCACGAGCAAAGCGCCATCGTCGATTCCATTGCCAAGCGCTACCGGGTCGCGGACCAGGCCGTCGCAGGATTCGTGTCCACCGCCTACCGCGCGGGTCGGCGATTTGCCGTCGACCCGCTGCTGATCCTCGCCGTCATGGCGGTCGAATCGCGCTATAACCCGGTCGCCGAGAGCAACGTCGGCGCAATGGGTTTGATGCAGGTGCTGCCGAAGTTCCATCTCGACAAGTTGAGCGAGCATGGCGGCGAGGACGCGTTGCTCGACCCCGACGTGAACATCGAGGTCGGCACGCAGATCCTGCGCGAGTATTTGAAACGCTTCGGCGAAACCGAGACGGCGCTACAAATGTATGCCGGCGCGATGGACGAGCCAACCTCGCAATACGCGACCAAGGTGCTCGCCGAGCGTTCGCGGCTGAAACAGATTCAGGTGCGCGTCAGAAGCCAGGGATAAGGCACTGCTCAGGCGAGCCCTGAGCAGAAGCGCAAGATGCGCCCGGCGGCTTCCTCTAGATCGGCCATGCCCCGGGTGTAGGCGAATCTCACGTAGCGGCGGGTGTCGTTCGAGCCGAAATCCACCCCGGGCGTAGCAGCGACCCCTTCGCTTTCCAGGAGCTCCAGGGCGAAGCGCTTCGAGTCCACGCCGAAGGCCGAGCAGTCCGCATAGACGTAGAACGCGCCGTTTGGCGGCACGGGTACTGCGAGTCCGGCCCGCTCGAGCGCCGGCACGATGAAATCCCGCCGGCGCTCGAATTCGCGACGCCGCTCCTCGAGGATGTCCAGCGTCTCCGGGCGGAATGCGGCCAGAGCCGCGTATTGCGCCGCCGCCGGAGCGCAAATGAACAGGTGCTGCGCAAGCTTCTCGAAGGTGCGCACGCTCGCCTCCGGAAGCACCGCCCACCCCAGGCGCCAGCCGGTCATGCAGAAGTACTTCGAGAAGCTGTTTACCAGCGCAATGTTGCCGGGAAGCCCGAGGGCGGTGGACGGGTCCTGGCCGTACACCAGACCCTGGTAGATCTCGTCCACGATCAGCAGGCGATCGCGCTGCGCCACGAATGAGGCGATGCGCTCGAGCTCGCCCCTGGGCAGAAGGGTGCCACTCGGATTGGCGGGCGAGCCGAGCAGCAAGCCGAGCGTATTCCCGCGCCAGACGCGCCGCACGCCTTCGAGCGTGGGCTGAAAGCCCGATTCGGGGCCAACCTTAATCACCCGCGGCGCACCCTCGAATGCCCTTACGAATTGCCGGTACCCGGGATATCCCGGATCAGGGACCAGGATCTCGTCGCCGGGATTCACATAAAGCGCCAAGAGCAGGAGCAATGCACCCGAGGCCCCCGCGGTGACGGCGACGCGCGACGCGGGCAGTTCGATGCCATAACGCCGCGCGTAGTGTTGCGCAATCGCTTCGCGCAGCTCTGGAAGCCCCAATGCCGCGGTGTACGCGGTGCGGCCCTCGCGCAAGGCCAGCACGCCGGCCTCGACGACCGGGTCCGGCGTCGTGAAGTCGGGCTCGCCGATTTCCATGTGAATCACGCGTCGCCCCTGTGCTTCGAGAGCGTGGGCGCGCGACAGCACTTCCATCACCTCGAAGGGCTGGATGTCCGCGGCGCGATGCGCCGTCAGCAATCGGGAAGGCGCCTTGGCGCTGCGCGTGCGCATCAGTCGGGCGGGGGGGAGGACTGCTGCTGACGATTATACGGACAATGTCATCGTCGCAGGATCGCGGCGTGGCCCGTGGGCGCGCTCGCAGAGAGGGGTGCGCTATAATTTTTTCCCCGTGCGCTCCGGTTTTCGCACCCTTGTGGAGCCGCGCGTGCGGGTGCGAGGTGCAAACGTGGACGAGCAACTGAAGAAGGCAGCGCTTGAATATCACCAGTTTCCGCGCCCCGGCAAGATCTCGATACTTCCGACCAAGCAACTGACCAACCAGCGAGATCTCGCGCTCGCGTACTCCCCCGGCGTCGCAGCGGCCTGCGAGGAAATCGTCCGGGACCCGGCGCAGGCGGTGAACCTCACCTCGCGCGCCAACCTCATCGGCGTCGTCACCAACGGCACCGCCGTTCTCGGCCT
>Ga0316620_10000427_pt1 | contig 17082 bp, 14 predicted proteins | sample OWC_Aug_M1_C1_D5_FD_207651 | JGI IMG/M metagenome (GOLD analysis project Ga0316620, IMG submission 207651) | Wetland soil microbial communities from Old Woman Creek delta, Ohio, United States - OWC_Aug_M1_C1_D5_B | ecosystem: Environmental > Terrestrial > Soil > Wetlands | place: USA: Ohio... | reverse complement strand
GAGAACGTCCTCGAGGTCTACGAGACCGGCGAAGTCGAAGGCCAGCACTACATTGCCATGCGCTTCGTCGATGGACCCGGGCTGCTCGAGATCCGCGAGGAGACGACCCTCGAGCAGAAGATCAGGATCATGCGGCAGGTGGCCGAGGCGATCCACGCCGCCCACCGGGAAGGTCTCGTCCACCGGGACATCAAACCGGGAAACATCCTCATCGAGCGTACGGCGGACGGCGAGCTCAGGCCTTTTGTCATGGACTTCGGCATCGCCGCTGAGATGGATGGCCCAGGGTTGACGGCCACCGGCGAAATGCTGGGGACGCCGTGGTACATGGCACCCGAACGGCTGGAGGGGGGCACCGAGCGTCTCGATCGGCGCACCGACGTCTATAGCCTCGGTGTGACCATGTACGAGTTTTTCTCGGGCAAGCGGCCGTTCAATGCCGACAGCGCAGTCGAGATGCTGGCCCGCCTTGGCGAGCAGGAGCCTGTCCCACTGCGCCGACTGCAGCCGGACCTGCCGGTCGACCTCGAGACCATCGTCATGAAGTGCCTGGAGCACCAGCCTGAGAGGCGCTATGCGTCGGCCCGGGCAATGGCCGACGATCTCGAGCGCTACCTGGACGGCGAGCCCATCGAAGCCCGCCGGCCGACTCTGGGCTATCGCCTGATCAAGAAGGCCCGCCGCCACACGGCGGTGGTTGCGGTCAGCGTCCTGGCCGGGCTGGCCATCGTCGCAATGGGAGGTCTCAGCCTGCGGATGCGGCAGGAGACACGTGTCCGGGAGCAGTTGGCGCGAGGCGTGGCGCGGCAGGTCGGCGAAATGGAACAGATCATGCGCATCGCGGACCTGTCGCCAATGCACGATGTCCGCCGCGACAAGGAGCTCGTTCGCGACCTCATGGCGGAGGTGCGATCCCGGAGTGAGGAGTCTGCGCTTGTCGGCGAAGGATCGGTGCACTACGCCTTGGGATATGGGTCCCTGGTGTTGGGGGACTACCTCCGTGCGCGGGAGGATCTGGAGCGGGCCTGGGCGGACGGCTTTCGCGACCCAGACGTGGCAGCTGCGCTTTGTGAGACCTTCGGTGAGCTCTACGTGGCCCAGCTCCTGGACGCCGGGCTGATTGCCGATCACGAACGCCGGGCGGAGCGCTTCAGTCAGCTTGAGCGAGAGTACCGCCAGCCCGCGATTCTGTACCTGCAGACCGGACGAGCAGCCCTGGGCCCGCTGCCCGAGCTCTACGAGGCTCGTCTCGCCCTATTTGAGCAGCGGTACGAGGACGCACTGCAGCGCGTTCGGCAACGTTACGGCCGGGTGCCCTGGCTCTACGAAGCCCGCAGTCTCGAGGGGGACGTGTTGGTCGTCAGAGCCTCTACTGATCTCCAGAATGGGAACGTGACAGCAGCGATGGAAGTGTGGGCCCGGGCTGAGGCGGCGTACCGCGCTGCCACGGCGGTCGCGCGCAGTGATGCGGGGGACTATCTGAAGCAGTGCCGGGTTGGCTGGTCGATGATGCAGCTGGCAGTCCGGGAAGGGGTCGGCGAGCCAGAGGGATGGTTCCAGTCATCAATGAACGCGTGCGACGCTGCGCTGTTCGCCGATCCGAGCCGGATCGAGGTGCATCGCCTGCGGTCGAGGCTGTACTGCCTGCTCGCCGAGACCGTCGCCAAGAACAGCGGCGACCCGCTGGCCAGCGTGGACAATGCGCTCGAGGCCGCCAGGTGGGCGCTCAACCTCCGTTCAGAGGACCCGATGGCGCTGCTCGTGCTCGGCAAGGCGTGGCTGATCCGGGCTCGCTACGAGCTCTCGACCGGCAAGGACCCGGCAGCTTCGTTGACCGAAGCGCGGGACGCCTTTGACCGCGCGATGCGGGCCGATCGCAAGACGGTCGAGCTGTATCACGACCCTGCCGAGCTTGAGGCCTTGGCGGCGGAAGTGGCGCGCGCTGGCTCAGCTACGGAGCGTCCCTCGCGACCCTGAGCGTGGAACGCCAGCGTTTTCGGCCGGGCCGAGCGCCCTCACCCCGACTTGACCGCGGCCAGACCCTGCTCGGCGAGGGCAGCGACGAGCTTGAGGACGCCATCCCACGCGTCCTCGTGGGACACGTCGAAGGTCTCGATGAGCTTGGCCTGGACCACGGCCAGGGGTGTCGGGTTCTCGATCATGTTCCAGATGGCGGTGCCGGTCTCGTTGAGGGTGTAGTAGGTGCCGCTGGACGCGTCGAGGAGCACGGTCTCACCCTCTACCTCGCGGTAGAGGACTTCGGGGTTGCGGGCGACGGTGGCCGAGCGGTTGATGCTGCTCATGTCACGCCTCCTGAACCGACTTGTCGACCCACACCTGGAGGAGGAGCAGGGTCGCCTCGACGGCCTTGGTCATCCAGTCCAACGAGACCCACTCGAGGACCGAGTGGAAGCTCTGACCACCGGCCCAGATGTTCGGCGTGAGCAGGCCCATGTAGGAGAGCCGAGAACCGTCGGTGCCGCCGCGGATGGCCCGGCGCTTGACCTCGATGCCAGCGCGCCGGATCGCTTCCATGGCGTGCTCGAGGACCTTGGGGTCCTCGGCGATCTTGTACGACATGTTGCGGTAGGACTCGTCCACGTCGATGCTGATCTTGGCCTTGGGGAAGCGCGCTCCCACTTTCTTTGCGACCGCGCGCAGAGCGTCCTCCTGCAGGTTCAGCTCTTCCACGCTGAAGGCACGCACCAGGACCTTGAGCTCGGTCCGGGTGACGTTGCCGGACAGGGTGTAAGGGTGGAGGTAGGGCTGGCGCTCGTCGGTGGTCTCGGGCAGGCACTCCTCGTTCAGCTCGTCGATGATGGCGGCCGCGACGCGCACGGCGTTGACCAGCTTGTCCTTGGCGTAGCCTGGGTGGACGTCGTGACCCTCGATGACGACCTTGGCCGTGTCGGCACAGAAGGTCTCGTCCTCGATCTCGCCCAGGTCGGAGCCGTCCAGGGTGTAGGCGTAGTCGGCGCCGAACTTCTTGACGTCGAAGTGCTCGGTGCCCCGGCCCACCTCCTCGTCGGTGGTGAAGCCGATGCGGACCGGGCCGTGCGCGAAGTCCGGGTTGTCACGCAACCATGCTACGGCCGTCAAGATCTCGGCGATGCCGGCCTTGTCGTCGGCGCCGAGCAAGGTGGTGCCGTCCGAGGTGACGATGGTGTGACCCTTGCACGTGACGAGATTGGGGTTCTCGTCGATCGTGATCTTCTTGTCCGGGGCCCCGGGCAGCTCGATGTCGCCGCCCTCGTAGCTCTCGATGATCTGCGGCCTGACGTTGGCGCCCGGGGTGGCGAAGTAGGTGTCCATGTGGGCCAGGAGGCCAATGGTCGGCACCTTGCCGGCCGCCGGGTGGCCGTCCGGGAGGTTGGCCGGGACCGTGGCGAAGACGTAGCCGAACTCGTCCATCTCCGCGTCCTCGCAGCCGAGCTCGCGCAGCTCGTCCACGAGCATCCGCCCGAGCTCCTTCTGCCTCTCGGTCGAGGGGCTCGAGGTGGAGTCTTCGGCAGACTGGGTGTCCACCTGGACGTAGCGCAGGAACCGCTCCAGCAGCTGCTGTTGGTGATGGGGATCGATGGTCACGCTCATCTCCGAACCTCCGAGGCGTCGGCAACGCCCGGGAAGTCTACAGCCTCCCGGGAGCATGTCCAAGTCTTGACCGATTCCCAGGGCGGGCAGCTCTTGCGCCGGCGTGAACATGGAGGCGGAAGAACGCGAACCCCCCGGTCACCAAGACCTCTCGCAGCGCAGGGCAAGACCCGGGACTCGAGCGTCCGAGCGAGGTATCGGGTAGGGGGCTTCGACTCGAGTCGAGCCTCGAGGCGCGGTCTCACGGGAGCTGGCTCGTCACCTTCCACCCCGCATCCGCCACCACAGCCGCCGCAGGGCGCGCGGTGCGGCGAGGAGGAAGTTGCCGAGACGGAAGGCGCGGCTGGTGGTCACGGCCAGGTGCTCCAGGGACAGGGAGTGGAGGCGGGCCGCCAGCTCGTTGCGCTCGGTTTCGAGACGGGCGGCGTGGGCGCGGGTGTCGTTGAGGTCGAGCTGCAGGGAGTTGCGCAGCATGAGCAGGCGGTTGTGCTCGACATACAGGGTGTCGCGCTGCCTGCCCACCTCCGCCAGCTGGGAAACGAGGTCGTTCTTGTGCTCGAAGAGCTGGTGGTGGGCAACGGTCAGCGCTTGGAGCTGCTCGAGAAGGTCGTTCTTCTGTTTGAAGATCGTGTCCCGCGAGGCCGTGGCGTCTTTCAACCGCTTGAACAAGGCGGCGTGGCTGCGCAGGGTCTCGATAGCGTCGGGCGAGGTGCGAGCGGACCAGGCAGGGTCGAGGGCGCTGCCATCGGCGAGGGCCTCGAGCAGGCGCCGACGTGCCTGGTTGAGGTAGGCGGGCTCGGCCTCGTCGTCGCCGCGGGCCCGGAACAGGTCGGCACGGACGAAGTTACGGACGTCGGCCTCGGCCGCCCCTCTGATGCCCTCCACTCCGAGCTCGGAGAGGCGGAAGTGGAGCCGTTTCGCCACCTCCATGGGCCGGGCCATGATCTCCTCGTGCGAGACCAGAAGCCTTCGCAGGCCGAGGGTGTTGCGGAGAACCTGGAGCGTGTACTCCTCCCACAGCGCCACACCGAGCGGGAGGGCGAACCCGTTGCGGGTGGCCAGCGACTGGGCGACCTGCAGGGGCCGGCGCCAGATCATGACCACGACCGGGTCCTCCGTCACCGCCCGCCACACCGGGAAGGTCAGGCACAGCCGGGGGTCCTTGATGATCCACGGTCGGTGGGGATCGAGTCGCGCGACGATCTCGCCGGCCCGGCTCTCGAGCTTCTTGCGCTGGCGCCCATCGAGCCGTGCCATGTCGAAATCGGTCGGCGCGTGCCAGACGCTGCCGGCCGAGAGGATGATCTCCTCGTTGAGCTGGAAGACGTCCTCGCGTTCCCAGAACCCGGCTGGGTTGTCGGGTTTGGCCGGGATGAGCTCCTCCTTCTCGCCGAGGTAGCAGCCCATCAGGTTGACCATGCGCGCCAACGTCGAGGTGCCCGAACGGTGCATTCCGACCACGAACAGGTGCATCAGCTTCAACCCTTCGGCGGGAAGTTTAACCCTTCTTTCGGGGCCGTCGACCGGCTGGGCGCTGTTTCCCGTCGTCCTGGATGCGATGCAGTCGTCCGGCGACGATCGAGGTCGACGCTCCGCCTTGCGGCAAGGACGGTGGCGAGGTCATGCCGTGCGCTGGGTCGTGTTCAACCGCTGCGCGAGGCGTCGCCGGCGGCCTGAGCGACGAACCACGCCACGGTCTTCTCGATGCCCTGCTCGAGGGGGGTGTCGATGGCCACTGCCAGGTCGCGCTCCAGGCGTGCGGCCGAGATGCACGATCGCTGCTGCTCGCCGGGCTGGGCCGGACCGTGATTGGCCGCGGGGCCACTTCCCACCGCGTGGTGGATCAGGTTGTAGAGCGAGTTGACATCGGTCTCACGGCCGGTGCCCACGTTGTAGACGTGGAAGCCGTCGAGGCCGATGGCGGCCAGGTTGGCCTTGACGACGTCGCCCACGTACACGTAGTCGCGCGTCTGCAGGCCGTCGCCGTTGATCACCAGCTGTCCGCCGCTGAGCAGCCGGTGGATGAAGATGGCTACGACACCGGCCTCGCCGTGGGGGTTCTGACAGGGGCCGTAGACGTTGGCGTAGCGCAGGCAGGTTGCGTCGAGCCCGTACTGGCGCGCGTAGAAGTAGAGGTAGCGCTCGCCAGCGAGCTTGGACACGCCGTAGGGAGAGAGCGGACGTACCGGGTGCTGCTCATCGGCCGGGAAGACATCCTGCTCGCCGTAGATGGCGCCGCCGCTGGAGGCGAACACGACCTGTCGCACCCGGCCGCGACGGGCGGCTTCGAGCAGGTTGAGCAGCCCTCCCAGGTTGACGTCGGCGTCGAAACGGGGGTCGGCCACCGAGCGGCGCACGTCCATTTGGGCCGCGTGGTGGACCAGGATCTCGACACCGCTTGACGCGACCAACCGTGCCGCTTCGGCCGAGCGGATGTCGAGCACCTTGAGCTCGACCGTGGCGGGTACGTTCTCACGTCGCCCGCTGGAGAGATCGTCGATGACGATGACGCGGTGGCCGGCGGCGAGCAGCGCGCGGCTGACGTGGCTGCCGATGAAACCGGCGCCGCCGGTGACGCAGGTGGTAGTCGCCTCCACGCGCTGGATTCTAGCGCGACTCGAGGGATCTGAGTGGGGAATCAATCGCTTACCGCAAACCATTCTTGTAAATGCGCTCTCCGAGCGGTACATTGTGCGGCCGGGGAGTGGGGAGGGGTGCCGCCTCGGCACGCAGGGCGCGCGAGACGCCCGATGGCGGCAGCGAGGCGGGGGAGAGGAGAATCACCGTGGCTCAGCTCATCGCGGTCGAACCGATCGCTACTGCCTTCAAGAGGTACCTGGTGGCCGCGCCCGAAATCGCGCGCAAGCACCGGGCGGGCCAGTTCGTGATCGTGATCCTGCACGAGCACGGAGAGCGCATACCCCTGACCATCGCCGACTCGGACGCGGACCGGGGAACGATCACGCTGGTCGTCCAGGAGGTGGGCAAGACGACGATGGAGATGGGGACCATGAAGCCAGATGACACGATCGAGGTCGTCGGTCCCCTGGGCACCCCCACCCATATCGAGAAGTGGGGCACCGTCGTGTGCATCGGGGGGGGCGCCGGAATCGCGCCGTTGCTGCCCATCGCCCGCGCCCTGAAAGCGGCCGGCAACCACGTGGTGTCGATCCTCGGCGGGCGGACCGAGGCGCTGGTGATCCTGCGCCAGGAGATGGAAGCGGTCTCGCACGAGATGATCTACACCACGGACGACGGCAGCTTCGGCCGCAAGGGCCTCGTCACCCACGCCCTCGACGAGTTCGTGGCCACGCGCGGCAAGCCGGCGATCATCTTCGCGATCGGTCCTGCCATCATGATGAAGGTGGTGGCGGACATGACCCGCCCGATGAAGATCCCGACCATGGTCTCGCTCAACACAATCATGATCGACGGCACCGGCATGTGCGGGGGCTGCCGGGTGAGGGTCGGCGACGACAGCAAATTCGTGTGTGTGGACGGGCCCGAGTTCGACGGGCACAAGGTGGACTTCGACCTGATGATGAAGCGCCAGCGCACCTACCTGAAGCAGGAGGAAATCGCCCGCCGGCGCTTCCAGGAGGCTCACGCGTGCCGTGCGGTGCAGTCGGCGGAGGTGAGCTGATGGGCCGCCAGCTGACCAAGAAGGAGCGCATGCAGCTGCCGCGCAACGAGATGCCCCGGCAGGAGCCCCAGGTGAGGGCGAAGAACTTCAACGAGGTCGCGCTCGGATACCGGCAAGAGGTGGCAGTGGCCGAGGCCGAGCGCTGCCTGGAGTGCAAGCAGCCCAAGTGCATCGAAGGCTGCCCGGTCGCCATCAACATCCCGAGCTTCATTCTCGCGGTGCGTGAAGGAAGGTTCGAAGAGGCCGTCGCGATCATCAAGAAGGACAACACCCTGCCCGCCATCTGCGGCCGCGTCTGCCCGCAGGAGGACCAGTGCGAGAAGATGTGCGTGGTCGGCAACAAGGCCAAGCCCGTGGCCATCGGCCGCCTCGAACGCTTCGTGGCCGACTGGGAGTTCGCCCAGAAGCAGACCAGAATGCCGCAGCCGGCGGCCAAGACCGGCTTCAAGGTCGCCGTCGTTGGCTCCGGGCCGGCCGGTCTGGCCTGCTCGGCCGACCTCGCCCTGCGTGGCACGACGTGACCCTGTTCGAAGCCCTGCACAAGCCGGGCGGCGTGCTGGTGTACGGAATTCCCGAGTTCCGGCTGCCCAAGGACATCGTCCGCCAGGAGATCCACAACCTCACCCGGATGGGGGTGGAGATCCGCTGCAACTTCGTGGTCGGGGCCTCGGCCACTGTGGCCGAGCTGTTCGAGGTCTACGGCTACGATGCCATCTTCCTCGGCACCGGCGCTGGGCTGCCGTACTTCATGGGCATTCCCGGTGAGAGCTACATCGGAGTGCTCTCAGCTAACGAGTTTCTGACCCGGGTCAACCTGATGAAGGCGTTCGCCTTCCCCGACTACGACACGCCGGTGACCGTGGGCAAGAGGGTGGCGGTGGTGGGAGGCGGCAATGTCGCGATGGACTGCCTGCGCACCTCCCTCAGGCTCGGTGCCGAGCAGGTGATCTGCCTCTACCGCCGCACCCGCGCCGAGGCCCCGGCCCGGCTCGAGGAGCTGGAGAACGCCGAAGAGGAGGGGATCGACTTCCGCTGGCTCAACTCGCCGGTCGAGATCTACGGCAATGCCGAGGGTCTGGTCACCGGCGCGCGAGTCATCAAGTTCGAGCTCGGCGAGCCGGACGCGTCGGGGCGGCGCCGGCCGGTGCCGATCGAGGGCAGCGAGTACGACATCGAGCTCGACAACGTGATCATGGGCATCGGCCAGGGCCCCAACCCGTTGCTGACCGCGGCCACGCCGGGCCTCGAGCTCAACCGCTGGGGCAACATAGTGGCCGACGAGGCGACGACCGCAACCTCGATCCCGGGCGTGTTTGCCGGCGGCGACATTGTCACCGGCGCGGCCACTGTCATCCTGGCCATGGGTGCGGGCAAGAAGGCCTCGGCCAACATCGACCTCTATCTGCGCGAGGAGGTCAAGGTTCCCCGTCGCGCCAAGGCTGGAAGCTGACCTTCGAGGCCCCGCGCTAGACCTCGAGGTTCACGACGTTGCAGGTGAGGGTCGAGGTGACGCCGTCAATGGTCTGGATCTTGTCGATCACCACCCAGGCGATCTCGTTGTAGTCGTTGCCCTCGATGGTGACGATGATGTCGTAGGGCCCGGTGATGGCGTGCGCCTGCTGCACCTGGTCGAGGGCTCGCAGCTTCTCGTAGACCGCGCGGGCCGAGCCCATGGAAACGTTGACCAGCACGAAGGCAGTGGCTCGCATGGCTCCGTCCCTCCTCTGGATCGGATGTCTCAGCTAGCTGCTACTGCGGGCGCCGATCTGCCCGCCATGGCGGCGCTTCTCGGTCGGCATCGCCTGCGATGCTGTCGAGCACGCCTCGGCGCCGCCGCTTTACGAGTCACCACTCTGACAGGCATCTCGGCACCCTCGCGACGCATCCCGGAGAGGTATCCGGCCTGACGCTGCCTCGAAGCGAAGACGCATCGAGTGTCATCCCAACTCGGCGGGCCCTGGCGCAACGGTGGACGCGCTCAGTACTCGGCCGCCAGGTACCAGCGCACCGCGTGCGAGTCGGCTTCGCCCAGGATGCGCTCCAGGTCCTCCAAGTCCTGGAGCACCTCCTCGGATCGCCGGACCGTGTCCGGCTCCTGGCGCAGCTTGGTGATCAGCGCGCGCACGGTGACGAGCCCATCCCCGGCCCCGAACCAGCGCTCGGTCGCGGCGGCGGTCAGCTCCGGCGCCACCTCGGCGAGATTGTCGAAGTCCTCCTCGTACCGTTCCGCCAGGCTGTCGGCGTCTTCGCTGATGAACCGGGACAGGTTGGGCACGCCCAGCTCCCGGCACATCCTGCGCAGGCGCGGCTCCATGCGGCCCAGCGCCTCGCCTCTGAAAATGTTGTCAATGGTTGGGATCTCCCGCTCGAGTACGACGTAGAGCACGGCGCTCATGCTGACTCCGGTCACGCTAGTCCGGCATCGCCTCGGGTACGTTCGTCGGTGGTCGCGTCTGTTGGCAGCATTGCCTATCCGCGGTCTTGCACTGATTATCCACCACCCGCTGCCGAGACTCAACCGATGTCAAGTCACGCTGTTTTGTTCGGGCACGAACGGGAAGATGCCGGCGCCGAGAGGGTGCGCGGGCAGCCCGGTCGCGAGCCGGAGGGTGAGCGGGCCGTGCTCCTCGCCCTCCGTCTGCCAGCGCAGAGAGGCGGTCCCGCGGACCTCGCCGAGCCGCTCGGGCGCGAGCCGGGTGAGCCTGGCCAGCACCAGCCAGACCAGGAACTGGGGGTTGTGCCAGCCGCCCGGCACAAGGTTCCTCATGGTGGCGGCAAAGGCGCCGGTCGCGGCCATCAGGGCCTGAGGGGTGCGGCCGCCGGTCACGGCGAGGAGGGCGGCCACCCGGGCCAGGCGTCCGGGCACCGCGGCGCGAGCGGTCTGCAGCGTGACCAGGCCGGGATACCTTTCGAGTGGGCTCAGCCGCACCGTCCGCAGCTGTTCGCCGCGTCCGCAGGTGATCTCGAAGCCGGAACGGTGGCGCTGCTCGAAGACTTGGCGCCCGAGGCGCCAGTCGCGCCGGTAGAGGGGTGAGGCAAGGACCATCGCCAGGCCGCGGCCGGCTCGCATCCTGGTGAAGGGGATGCGGTCCTTGAGCAGCGGCTCGTCGAACCAGCGGTGAGCCGCGTTGAGCACGTCCGTGTCCCAGCCGGCCTGGTCGTCGAGGGCGGTGAGCAGGGCCTGGACGGCCTCGCCCGCCAAGCGGAGGGTGATCCCGAGCCGAGCCGCCGAGCCGGGCGCCACGTCCCCGGTGAGGACCCGTCGGCGGCCGTCGAGATGGTCGATGAAGCCGAGGTGGTAGAGCAGGCGCTCGATCGCGCGCAGCTCCCCGGCCCGGGTGGCGGCATCGCGGCGCGTCATGGTCAGCCGCAGCTCGGGCGTCGCTTCGTCGTGGGGGAGGTCCAGATCCGAGGACTCCTGGCGGGAGCGGCAGCGGAAGCTGAGCCAGGTTCCGGCCTGGGTGGAGGTGCGGTCGCGGTCCTTGAAGAATTCGACCACGGCTCCCGAGAAGCGCGCCCGCCGCTCGATCCGGCCATCCTCGAGGCGGGACATCCGTTGCCAGGACTCGTGCACCCTGCGCACCCGGGTCTGGGTCCAGCCGACGAGCGAGAGCAGGAGGTCGACCGCCGACGTGCGCACCCGGCGCGAGGTGAAGACGCAGTCCCGGATGGCGAAGGGCAGCGACTCGGGACGGCTGTCGCCGGCCGCGTGGATTCGCTCCAGCGCGTCACGAATCGCGCCGGCGGCCAGGAGCGGGGCGACCCGCTGGTAGAGCTTGACCGCGACCTCAACGTCGACCAGCGCGCTACGCCTGCTCAGCCGGTCGACCTCCACCGCCACCGAGAACCCGGCCTTGCCCTCGAGGGCGGCCAGCTGCTCGCGAAGGCGGGCGTCCAGTCGGCGCAGGTCGGCGCCCTCGAGCAGCCTCGAGAGGCGGCCCGCCCAGGAGCGGATCCGCCTCAGGTCGTCCTCGTCGAGGGTCTCGATGCCGCGCCCGAGGAGCCGCTCCACGACCCGCGCAGCGGTGGCGTGGGATGCGCCGCGCAGGGCTTCGGGGTTGGACAGGGCGCGCAGCTGGCGGACCACCTTGGCCAGGCCCGAGCGCTCGGCCAGCCCGCGCAGCCGGTCGCCGAGCTGGCCCGGGATCTCCTCGAGGAAGCGGAGGGCGCGGCGGGCCAGCCGGACCCCACCCTCGAAGGCCTCGCGCGCGCTCTCGTCGGCCAGCAGCAGCTGCTCCAGCTCGACGCCGGTCAGCACCTCGAGGAGGTCGAGCGCGCGTCGCCAGCGTGGGTCGAGGAGGCGCTCCAGGCTCGCCTCCAGGTCGGCGGGGTCGAGCTCGGCGATGGCCTCGAGGGCGCGGCGCAAGGGCGCGCCCGGGGCCAGGTCGACGCGCCCCAGCAGGTGCTCCCACAGGGAGCGCAGACGCTCGTCATCACAGACGTAGTCGTAGATCTTGAGCAGCCTGCGCACCGCCGCGAAGAACCGGCCGGCCTCCGGGCTGGAGCCCAACCACTGCCACAGGTCGTCATCGCCAAGGAAGTCGCCGAGGGCCTCCACCGACTCCGCGGACAGGCGCCGGCGGACCGTGTCCCAGTCGCCGGCGGCGGCTGCGGCGCTGATCTCGGCCACCTCGCCCAGCTCGCGCATGGCATCCATGACCCGCCTGAAGGGACGACACTCGAAGGTCTCGTCGAGCACCGCCAGGAAGGGGCTGGCCAGGTCGTACTTGACCTGCAGGGAGAACGCGACGCCCAGGGTCAGGCGGTTGCAGTGCACGCGTTCGAGGAGGATCCTCACCCGCTCCGGGTCGTAGGTGTCCACTCGACCCACGACCAGCCGCATCTCGTCCTCCAGCTCGAGGCCCAGCGAACCCCTAAGGACGGCGTCGAAGCGCGCCTGCATCGGCTCCGAAACGTCGGCGAAGAGGCTCGACTCGAAGCCGAGACTGACGCCCAGCTCGGCTTCGAGACCGAGATCGAGGGAGAAGTCGGCGGCGAGTGCCATGGCCTCGCCCGGGGCCGGTGGCGGTGGAGTCGGTGCGCTCAGCCAGGCCGCACCTGCGGCCAGCTGCCGGGCAGCGTCGACGACCCCGGTCTCGAGCGGCAGGGCGCGCAGGATGCGGGCCTGGGCCTCGGCCCGGGGACGGACGGCGAGGCTCAAGGTCATGGCCCCCGCCGGGGTGCGCGACCTCGCCCGGCATGAGCCCTGGGCGTGGGTCCGCAGCTCAACCCAGGCACTTCCCTCCGGCGGTTCGAGGCGCACGTCTTGGTCGAACGGGCTGGGCACGGCCGTGCCGCTTATGGTCAGAGCGGCCTCGACCTCGCCGTCGAGACGCAGCGCACCACCGAGCAGCTCGAGGGGCGCGGACGGTGGACCGATCGTGAGCCGCGCGGACTCACCGACCAGCTCCCCGACGGTGGCGCGACCGCCCTTGCCCGCAGACGCCGCGTCGGCCAGCGGGCCCGAGACGGCGCCGACCAGGGAGCCGAGATTCGTGGAAGGCATGCCCGACCCTTGTACGGCAATTGCCCGCACCCTGTCAAATGGGACCCGCCCCCGTCCCGCCGCAGGCTTCTCGTGACCTCGCGGAGGAGGGCCTTGAACCGCCATGCGAAGGCGTCCATGAGGCCCTCGGCGGAGCCTCGGGCAGGGGTGGTATAATGTCTTCGGTTGAGCTGTAAGTTCCATGCCTACCGTATTTTGTAATCGTCCGCCCGGTCGGTGCCCGAGCCCGAGTCGGGCACCATCGAGGGCCCGGTCGAGCTGCCGGAGCTGAGGCGTGGCGATCAGCGGCAACCTGCGCACCATGCCCTTTGCAGACCTGCTGCAGTGGGTCGCCCAGAGCCGCCAGACCGGCACCCTGGTCGTCGAGGGCGTGCCCTACGCCAAGAAGCTGTACTTCCAGGATGGGACCATCGCCGGCGTCGCGTCGGAGAACCCCCGGGAGTACCTCGGCTTCTACCTGGTGGGCTGGGGCCACGTCCAGGAGAACGAGCTCGACGAGCTGCTCGACATGCAGGAGCGGTACGGCACGCTGCTCGGTGAGCTCCTGGTCATGATCGGGCGCCTGTCGCGGGTCGAGCTCAACACCGTGCTCCAGGTCAAGACCGAGGAGTCGATTTTCGAGCTCTTCCAGCGCGAGGAGGGCGAGTTCAGGTTCCTCGAGGGATTGCTGCCGAGCAAGAAGTTCGAGCCGCTCGGGCTGTCGGTGGACGGGTTCGTCCTGGAAGGGGTTCGGCGCAAGGACGAGTGGGAGCGGATACGCGAGGTCATCCCCGACACCACCTTCGTCCCCAGCCTGGTTCGAGCTGTGGACGTCCAGCAGATGGGCCGGCCCGAGCTGGCGATCCTGCGCGAGATCGACGGCCGCAGCAGCCTGGAGGAGATCGCGCTCGCCTGCCGGATCGCGCCCTTCTTTGTGCTCGAGTTCGTCTACCACGGCGTGATCCAGGACCTGTTCGCGATCGCGCCACCGGCCCTCGATAGGGAGGTGCGCACGCCCGACTTCGCGACCTGCGGCGGGTGGCAGGGGCTGCTCAAGGAGGCCGAGAAGGCGTATTCCGACGGCGAGCTCCTGGAAGCCTACCGCAAGGCGAGAGAGCTGGGCGCCAAGCACGCGAGCCTGCGGGAGGCCCAGGAACACGCCCGCGACCTCGAGCGCAGGATTGAAGAACGGGTCGCGGACCATGAGCTCGCGGATGCGGCAGTGCTCGAGCTGGCGATTGCGCCCGAGGAGCTGACTAGGCTGGAGTGCGATCCGGCCGAGGGCTTCCTCCTCTCACGCCTCAACGGCGTCTACACCCTGGGCCAGATCCTGAGCATGGTCCCGGGTTCGCCGACCGAGGTCCGGCTCATGGTCGAGCGCCTCATCGCCCGGGGCGTCGCGCGCGTCAAGCAGGCGTGAGCGCAGGGGGACTTTCCACGTACCCCGAGCCCGAGCTCGTTGCCGTTGCCGAAGATGTCGGAGCCGTCGAGATGACGGCTCGCGGCGCAATTCGCATCGGAAACGGCAACCTCAACGGGCTCGGGCTCGGCAGCGGGCTCGACCCTGGCCGCGATGGGCCACGGTCCTCTTCGACCTCGTCTCCCGCCTGCGAGGCTGGCGCGTGGGACCCGCCGGGTCCCACGATCAGATCCCTCAACCGGAGGAGGCGCAGCTGCGGCCGGCGGGGCTCGCGGGAGCGCCCTGGCTGGGGCTCGCGGTGCAGCAGCCAAAGGTGGAGACGGCGCGCGTCACCTGGTCGCTGTCACAGCTTGGACAGATGATGCCTTCGCCGCCCGCCCCCACGGGCTGCAGGCGGGCGAAGGTCAGTCCACAGCTCGAGCAGCGGTACTCGTAGATCGGCATGAGGCCCTCCATGATGGGCCGAGGAGCAGGCTCAGTTGCCCTCGGACTCCTCCATCAGCTTGCGACCCTCCAGGATCGCTTGGTGCTCGCGCCCGGCGCGCTCCTCGAGCGAGTCGCAGACGTTGCGGCAGATGGTGAACACGCTCGGGTCGGCGATGCGGTACAGGACGTTGAGGCGGTCGCGCCGGCAGTCGACCAGGCCGGAGCGCTTGAGCACCGACAGGTGCTTGGACACGTTGGCCTGGCTGCCGCCCACCACGCTCAGGATGTCGGAGACGCAACGCTCACCGTCGTGCAGGCTGTGCAGGATCCTCAGCCGGGTGGGGTCGGCCATGGCCTTGAGCACGACAGCGATTCGACCGAGCAGCTCTGGCGACGCGTTCACGGCGACCTCCATAGGAGTCTGTTCCCACATTACCAATCGGTAATATAGTGCCATCGCCCCAGCTCGTCAAGGCCTGCCCGGGCAGAGGGCGCGGGTCCGGAGTGTTACCCTCCTCGCTCGACGTCGGGGCAGCCGGCGCGGGAGGGGGAGACCGAGCATGACCGGGCGACCTTCGAGCGCAGCCGTTCTTCGCCACACCATCACCTATCTCGCCGCCACGCTCGCCACGGCCTGGCTGGCAGCGGCCGCCTCGGCCGCCGGCGGGGAAGTGGAGCGTGGGCCCCTCAACCCGGGCCTCGGCGCGGCCCCGGCGGGCGTCACTCGCGCGACTCCCCAGGAGACCGTCGTTGGCTACCTCACCTCCTGTCGCGAGGGCAGGTTTGCCGAGGCCGCCCACTACCTCGACCTCTCGGCCCTGGCCACCCAGGACCAGGCGAGGCTCGGTCCGCGCCTTGCCCGGCGCCTCAAGATTGCCCTCGACCAGACGTTCTGGGTGGTCTCCGAGGCCCTCTCCAGCGACCCGGCCGGCCTGGCCGAAGCCGATCTCGCACCCGACCAGGAGCGACTGACCACGATCGACGTCAAGGGCAAGCCGGTGGACGTCCTCCTCCGCCGTCACGCGCTGGCAGACGGCTCCGGCGTGTGGACCTTCGACGCCGTCACGGTGTCGTTTATCGACCGAGTTTACGCGGCCCACGGCTACGGCCGCCTCGGTGATCACCTTCCGTCCTTCTTCTTCACCGTCCGGCTGTGGGAGGTCGAGCTCTGGCAGTGGTGCGGCATCTTCCTCCTCGCCTTAGTCGGTTGGGGCCTGTCGAGGATCCTGGCGCCGGCCATCCTGTCGGTTCTGACCCGCGCCTCGCAGCGCACCGCTGCGGAGTGGGACGACGCCCTGGTCGCCGCGCTGCGCGGGCCGCTGCGCTTCGTCCTCCTCGCCGCGTTCCTCTTCGTCACCCTGCCCTGGCTGCACCTCTCGGTGCCGGCTTCGCATGGCCTCGCCATCATCTGGCGCCTGGCTACGGTCCTCATCCTCGGCTGGCTGCTCAGCCAGTGGGTCAACGTCGGCACGAGCGTCCTCAAGCGCGCGACGGTGACCGAGTCCAACCAGGTGGCGCGCTCGTTCGTGCCCATCTTCGGACGCATCCTCAAGGTCATGGTCTGGGCCCTCGTCTTCGTCGTCGGCCTGCAGACCATGGGCTTCGAGGTCATGGGACTGGTCGCCGGCCTCGGAATCGGCGGCCTGGCCTTTGCCTTTGCCGCCCAGCGCACCATCGAGAATCTCTTCGGCGCCTTCGCCATCGCCTCGGACCGGCCGTTCGCGGTCGGTGACTGGGTCGAGATCGGCGGCGCCACCGGCGAGGTCGAAGTGGTCGGCCTGCGCTCGACCCGCATCCGCACCCTGGCCCGCACCCTCGTCACCCTGCCCAACGGCACGGTCATGGCCGAAAGGATCGAGAACTTCTCGGCCCGCGACCGGTTCCTCTACGACCCGACGATCGGGCTCGTCTACGGCTCGACCACGGCCCAGCTCGAGTACGTGATCGACGAGGTCAAGAAGCTCCTGCTCAACCACCCCGGCGTCTACCGGGAGGACGTCCGCGTGCGCCTGGGCGGCTTTGCCGACTCGGCGGTCAACATCGCGGTTCGGGCCTGGATCACGGCCGACGAGTTCCGCAGCTTCGGCGCGGTCAAGGAGGAGCTCAACTTCGCCATCCTGAAGATCGTCGCCGACGCCGGCACTGCCTTTGCCTTGCCGTCGCGCACCGTCTACAGCGCGAGCGACGGCGGCTTCGATCAGGCCCGCGCCGCCGAAGTGGCGACCGAGATCGCCCGGCGCCGTGCCGCCGGCGAGCTGCGGATCCTCGAACCTCCGGAGCGCGAGGGGGGCGAGTAGGGGAGGAGCGGCCCCCGGTTTCACGACCGACCTGCTCGTCCCGCCGCGGGACTCGGATGAGCGCTCTTCGCCGAGGTGGCAGTAACGCCCGCGCCTGCGTCCTTGACCCTTGACCCACTTCCCGCGAGAATGTCCTCCACGCCGGAGTGGCGGAATGGCAGACGCAGGGGACTCAAAATCCCCCGACCTCCGGGTCATATGGGTTCGACTCCCATCTCCG
>Ga0316620_10000424_pt1 | contig 17102 bp, 12 predicted proteins | sample OWC_Aug_M1_C1_D5_FD_207651 | JGI IMG/M metagenome (GOLD analysis project Ga0316620, IMG submission 207651) | Wetland soil microbial communities from Old Woman Creek delta, Ohio, United States - OWC_Aug_M1_C1_D5_B | ecosystem: Environmental > Terrestrial > Soil > Wetlands | place: USA: Ohio... | reverse complement strand
GATCTACGGGGCGTTCGTGCCCTCGTGAGGAGGTGGGCCGTGAAGAACATCGTCGTCCTCGGCCCAGGGTGCCCGCGCTGCGAGACCCTGGCCAAGCTCACCCGCCAGGCGGCCGATCAGCTCGGCATCGCCTACGGGCTGGAGAAGGTCACCGACATCAAGGAGTTCCCGAAGTACGGCCTGATGATGACCCCGGGTCTGGTCGTCGACGGTGAGCTCAAGGTCCAGGGCAAGGTCCCGTCGCTGGACGAGATCAAGAAGCTCCTGGCGTAGAAAGGAAACGTTCATGAAGTCTCAGCTCACACTCCGGCGCGCCCTCGGTCTCGCGCTGCTGCTCGCGGCCGCCCTTGCTCTCCCGGTCCTGGCGCAGGACAAGGCCGCCGAGCCGGCCACCGAGGCGCCGGCGCCCCAGCTCGTCGCCTACTACTTCCACGGCAACTTCCGCTGCCCGACCTGCCGCAAGATCGAGGCCTACTCGGCCGAGGCGATCAGCGGCGGCTTCGCCGACGAGGTCGCATCGGGGAAGCTCGAGTGGCGGGTGGTCAACACCGAGGAGGCGGGGAACGAGCACTTCGTGCAGGACTTCCAGCTGACCACCAAGTCGTTGGTCCTGGTCGAGTACCGCGAGGGCGAGGTGGCCCGCTTCGAGAACCTCACGCAAATCTGGCAGCTGGTCGGCGACAAGGACCGGTTCGTCACCTACGTGCGAGACGCCACCCGGAAGTTCATCGGGCAGAGCTGATGGGGCCGGCCTGGCTGGCGCTGGGCTCCGCCCTCTGGTTGGGCATCCTGACCTCGATCAGCCCCTGCCCGCTGGCCACCAACATCGCTGCCGTCTCCTACGTTGGCCGCCAGGTCGCGAGCGCGCGCGCCGTGCTCCTGTGCGGCGGCCTCTACACCGCCGGGCGGACCCTGGCCTATGTCGGCCTGGGCGCCGCGGCGGTATGGTCGCTGATGTCGATGGTCGCGGTCTCGAGCTTCCTCCAGGGCACCTTCCATCGCCTGCTCGGCCCACTCCTGATCGTCGTCGGGCTCCTGCTCCTGGGCCTGGTCAAGCTCAATCTGCCGGGCCTCGGCGTCAGCCAGGGCCTGCAGCGGCGGGTCGACCGCTGGGGGGTGTGGGGCGCCGGCCTGCTCGGCATCGTCTTCGCCCTCTCCTTCTGCCCGGTCTCGGCCGGCCTCTTCTTCGGCAGCCTGGTGCCGCTGGCCGCCGACCATCGCTCGCCGCTCCTCCTGCCGGCTGTCTACGGCGTCGGCACCGCCCTGCCGGTGGCCGGCTTTGCCGTGCTCCTCGCCGGCGGCGCGAGCTGGCTGGGCGCGGCCCTGGACAAGGTCCAGGTCTTCGAGCGCTGGGCGCGACGGGTGACCGCGGCCGTCTTCCTCGCGGTCGGCGTCTACGAGACCCTGCGCTCGACCTTCTTCCTGATCTGACGCCATGACCGAAGGCATGCGCTTCAAGGACCACTCCGTCACCCCGATCCTGGTCGGGCTGTACCGGGTCGGCGTGGTTGGCCTGCACGACGCGATCAAGGCGGCCGAGGCGTCCGGCCTCGGCGAGCGCGAGCCGCTGGTCGACCGGATGATGGCGGAGCTCACGGGCAAGAACTACATCCCCGACAGCCAGACCGAGGCTTTCCGGACTGCCCTCTGGCGCGAGTACCTGCGCCACCGCGGCCAGGACTTCAGCCCCTTCTTCTCGGCGGTCGAGGTCCTGGTGCGCGGGCCGGCCGATCCCAAGCGCGAGCGCTTCGTCGAGCTGGTGCGGTCGTTGATGGCCGAGCTCGAGCTTCAGCCGGTCTTCGCCTTCGACGAGCGCGAGGGGCCGATCCTCGAGCTCGTCATCCGGGGCGAGGTCGTCGGCCGCGGCACCCACAGCCCGCGCGCCCTCCGCCAGGCGCTCCGCCACACCCTGTCCGACTGGTGACCGGGCTGAAGGTGAGCACGGGGCGCGTGCCGCCCCGCAGCCGGGTGCCACCCTTCACCTCTGCGGCTGGACGCGCGCTGCGCAGCTGAGGCTCGGAGCTCCCGCAGATTGTGAAGAGTGGCACCCTGGGCGTTGCCCCGGTGCGCCCTCTCTGCTAGGTTCGACCGTATGGAGCGGGATCGCCAGATGAGCCGCGAGCAGGCCGTCGACGCCCTGGTCGACCAGTACCGGCACCGCTGCCTCTGGTTCCTGCGCGAGGACTACTACCCTGCCACCGACCCGGAGCGGCTCAAGGTGCTCGACTACATTCAGCGCCACGGCGACAGCGAGGCGTTCCGCCGTGCGGCCGAGGTGCGGCAATGGTACTCAGCGGGTTCCAGCGCGAGATCTGCCACCTCCTAGCCGCCCGCCGTGTCGAGTCGGGCGAGAGCTACCTGGCCGGGGGCGCGACGCTCAACGAGCTGATCGCCGCGCCGCGCGTGTCGCGCGATCTCGACCTCTTCCATGACACGGGCGACGCCCTCGACAGCTCGTGGCAGGCCGATCGCCGCCTGCTCGCGGATCGCGGCTTCCAGGTCGAGGTGATTCGCGAGCGACCGGCGTACGTCGAGGCCGCGGTGGAGCGAGCGGGCGAGAGGATCCTGATGCAGTGGGCGCGGGACAGCGCCTACCGCTTCTTCCCGCTGGTCGCGCACAAGCAGCTCGGCCTCGTCCTCCACCCCTTTGACCTCGCCACCAACAAGGTCCTGGCCTTGGTCGGTCGGCTCGAGGTACGGGACTGGGTCGGGGTCATCGAGTGCGATCGCCGCCTCCAGCCGCTCGGCTACCTCGCCTGGGCGGCGGTCGGGAAGGACCCCGGCTTCTCGCCGGCTGCGATTCTCGAGCAGGCGTCCCGCTCTGCCCGCTACTCCGGCGAGGAGGTGGCGGCGCTCGCCTTTGCCGGCGAGCCGCCTGACGCTGCCGCGCTGGCGCTCAAGTGGCGGCAGCTCCTGGCAGAGGCCAAGGAGGTCGTGGGTACCCTGCCCGCGGACGAGGTCGGCCGCTGCGTGCTGGGCGAGGACCGACTGCTGTTCCGCGGCAGCGCCTCCGAGCTGCGCGCAACCCTGGCCGCGAAGGCGGTCGGCTTCCACCGCGGCTCGATCCGCGGCGCGCTGCCGACACCTGTGTACGCGTAGGGTGCCACCCTTCATATCTGCGGCTGGACGCGCACTGTGCAGCTGAGGCTCGGACCTCTCGCAGATTGTGAAGAGTGGCACCCGTGCCGACTTGCACTGCGGCGTCGCGGGCAGTAGATTCAGGAGTAGCCCACTTGAGCGTCCAGCGCGCCGAGCGATCGGGGGCCGAGCGGCAGACCCGGCATGACGGCGCGCGGCCGGCGTGGCGGAAGGGCGGCGGCCATGACTCGATGGAACGGGAAGACCGGGCCGGCGATCGGGCTTGCGGTGGGGCTGGCACTGGCAGCGGCTCGGCCGGTGACGGCGGCGCTGCCGGCCGGGAACCTGCGCGACGACGGGGCGCGCCAGGCGGCCACCCAGCTGCTCGAGGGCTTGCCGCTGCTGTTCGTGCCCGAGCAGGCGGCGGGCCAGGGGGCGGGCTACGTCGTGCGGGGGAGCGAGGCCAGCCTGTGGCTGAGCGAGCGCGGGCTGACCTACCGCCTGCATCCGGCTGGACGCGGCGAGGCCGGCTCAGTGGCGGGCAGCTGGGCGGTCGCCCTCGACCTGGTCGGGGCGACCCCCCGGCAGCCGGTCGGGGAGGAGCCGCTTCAGACCCGGGTCAGCTACTTCAAGGGACCGAAGGCCGAGTGGCGGACCGGGCTCTCAACTTACAGCTCGGTCGTCTACCGCGAGCCGTGGCCGGGGGTCGACCTGGTGGTGAGCGGCGCCGGCGGCCAGCTCGAGTCGAGCTTCGTCATCCGGCCCGGGGCTGACCCGAGCCTGATCCGCCTCGCCTACCGGGGCGCGAGCGCGGTCCGGCTCACGGCCGAGGGCGGGCTCAAGGTGGAGACGCCGCTCGGCGACATCGACGAGCTGGCGCCGGTCGCCTACCAGGAGCTGGACGGTCGCCGGGTGGCGGTGGCGGCGGCCTTCGAGCTCGACGAAGGCGACGAGTCTGGCCGCCAGGCCTTCCGCTTCCGGCTCGGCGCGTACGACCCCGCCCGCGAGCTGGTCGTCGACCCGGTGACCCTGGTCTACTGCGGGTACATTGGCGGATACGGCAACGACTGGGGAACCGACATTGCGGTGGACGCCTTCGGCAGCGCCTACGTCACGGGCATTACCCGCTCCTTCGAGGCGACGTTCCCGGTGACGGTCGGCCCGGACCTCACCTACAACGGAGGCGACAGAGATGCCTTCGTGGCCAAGGTCAGGCCCGATGGCACCGGCCTCGACTACTGCGGTTACATCGGTGGGTCGAGCTCGGACAGGGCCAACGGCATCGCGGCCGACGAGGCCGGCAACGCCTACCTCGTTGGCTACACGGACTCGACCGAGGCCACGTTCCCGGTGACGGTTGGCCCCGACCTCACCAAGGCCATCGGAGGAACCGACGTCTTTGTCGCCAAGCTCAGGCCGGACGGCACTGGGCTCGAGTACTGCGGCTACATCGGCGGGACGGGCGAGGACTACGGCTTCGACATTGCGGTCGATGCCGCCGGCAAGGCCTACGTGACCGGCCTGACGTGGTGGACGAACATCGAGCCCTTCCCGGTGACGGTCGGCCCGGACCTAACATTCAACGGCAACTGGTATGACGCCTTCGTTGCCTGCATCAACGCCGCCGGCACCGGTCTCGACTACTGCGGCTATATCGGCGGGGCAGACCTCGACCGTGGCTACGGCATCGCGGTCGATGCCACAGGCAGTGCCTACGTCGCTGGCAATACCGCCTCGACCGAGGCGACCTTCCCGGTAACGGTTGGCCCGGACCTCACCTACAACGGCGGGAAATTCGATGCTTTCGTGGCCAAGATCAGGCCGGACGGTAGCGGCCTCGACTACTGCGGCTACATCGGCGGGTCGGGCTGGGACAAGGGACGGAGCATCGCGGTAGACGCCGCCGGCAACGCCTACGTCGCTGGCGAAACCGACTCGACCGAGGCGAGCTTCCCGGTGGCGTTCGGCCCGGATCTCACGCAAAACGGCTATGATGACGCCTTCGTCGCCAAGGTCAGGCCGGACGGCAGCGGCCTCGACTACTGCGGCTACATCGGCGGGGCGGGGACCGAGGGCAACTCGAACGAGACCGACCTCCACATCGCAGTCGATCCAGCCGGCAACGCCTACGTCATCGGATATACCACCTCCACCGAGGCGACCTTCCCAGTGGCGGTTGGCCCGGACCTCACCTACAACGGGGAAGGGGACGCCTTCATCGCCAAGGTCAGGCCGGACGGCAGCGGCCTCGACTACTGCGGCTACATCGGCGGGTCGAGCCCCGACGAAGGCAATGGTATCGCGGTCGACATCGCCGGCAACGCCTACGTGACCGGCGAAACCGACTCGACCGAAGCGAGCTTCCCAGTGACGGTTGGCCCGGACCTCACCCACAACGGCTACTCCGGCATCAATGACGCCTTCGTGACCAAGGTCAGCGCCTTCGAGCCGGACATCTTCGCCGACGGCTTCGAGTCCGGCGACACCTCGGCCTGGTCGTTCACGCAGCCGTAGGGTGCTATCGTTCGTGATCGCAAGCGCCCGGGCTCCCACCCGGGCGCTCGCGCGTCAGTTCTCGATCGCGGACCGGCGGCCGCCTCGCTCAGGCGGCGGCCGCGGCGGGGTACTCCTCGAGCAGGCGCTCGGCGAGGGCGTGCAGCCGCTCGTGGACCCCTTCGCCGATGACCGTCTCCTCGAACTGCTCGAAGCCGTTCGCCAGCCGGTCGAGCACCTCGGGCGGCAGGGCCCGCTCGGCGGCCGGGAAGAGGATCGCGTCCTCCTTCTGGATGTGCATCCCGAGCAGGGGGACGAAGGCGCCGGCACTTTCCCGGACCTGGCGGATCTCGTCGCTCGTGAGCGATCCCTGGCCGGCGCCGATGGCGGTCAGCTCACGAACCCGGGCGCGGCCCAGGTTGTGCTCGCCGACCATGACGAAGATGGGACCGGCGTTGCGCGGGAACCCGTGCTCGCCGAGCGCCTCGAACAGCTGCTCCTCCTCCTTGCCGTGGTGGCAGCGGTCGGCGAACTCGCGGAAGAACTCGGCGTACTCGGCCAGGCGCTGGCGCGCGTCCGGCTGTCCCGCCTCGAGCTGCCCGACGAAGGACCACAGCGAGCCGAGGACCTTCTCGATGAAGCGATGCTCTCGCATCAGGGTGTCGATGACTTGTGACATGGTGTACTCCTTTCCGAGTACGGCGCCCGTGGTCACGGGCACAAAGCTGTCGGCGGCGCACGCATGGCACGCCGGGGTCGTGAGCGGAGCGCCGGCCGTCTGCCGCTCGTCGACCGGTTTGCGATGGAACGACCATCCGAACCTGATGCCGGCGACGAAGTAGGCGAGGGCGCCGACGCCGGCCAGGAAGACCGTGTCGCCGACCATCCTGAGCCAGCGCAGGAGCTGGAGCGCCGGCAGCTGGAGGAAGGCGTCACTGCGCGCGTACCACAGCCCGTGCTCGATGCTGGCCGCGGCCTGGGCGAGGCCGATCGGCAACAGGCTGAGCACGATCATCAGGGCGAGGCCGGCGTTCATCCCCCAGAAGGCGAAGCGCAGCCAGCCCTCCCGCCACTCGAGCTCCGGCTTGAGTCGCCGCAGCACGAGCAGGACCAGGCCCAGGCCGAGCAGCCCGTAGACGCCGAACAGGGCGGCGTGGGCGTGGACCGGGGTGGTGTTGAGGCCCTGCATGTAGTAGAGCGCGAAGGGCGGGTTGATGAGGAACCCGAAGACCCCGGCCCCGACCAGGTTCCAGAAGGCGACCCCGAGGAAGAAGCGGGCCGGCCACCGGTACTTGGCCATCCAGGCCGCGCTGCGGCCGAGCCTTGCGGTCTGCCACGCCTCGTAGCCGATGAGGGCGAGGGGGACCACCTCGAGGGCGCTGAAGCAGGCGCCGATGGCCATGATCGAAACCGGCGTGCCGCTGAAGTAGAGGTGGTGGAAGGTGCCGGGGATGCCGCCGAAGAGGAAGATGGCGGTCGAGGCGAGGGTGGCGCGGGTGGCGTTCTCCGGCCGCACCAGGCCCAGGCGCGAGAAGACGAAGGCCAAGCTGGCGGTGGCGAAGACCTCCATGAAGCCCTCGACCCAGAGGTGCACCACCCACCATCGCCAGTACTCCATGACCGAGAGGTGGGTGCGGGCGCCGTAGAAGAACCCGGCCCCGTAGAACAGCCCGATGGCGGCCGCCGAGCCGGCGAAGAGCAGCACCAGCTGGCGCATGTTGTCCCGCCGCTTCAGCGCCGGCCAGAACCCGCGCAGCATCAGGGCGAGCCAGAGGATGAGGCCGCCGAACAGGGCGACCTGCCAGGCCCGTCCGAGGTCGACGTACTCGTAGCCCTGGTGGCCGAACCAGAAGCTGAGGTCGAGGTTGCCGAACAGCTGCTGAATCGAGAGCCACTCGCCGCCCAACGACCCGGCGACGACCAGGACCAGGGCCCCGAACAGCACGTTGACCCCGAGCCGCTGATGGCGCGGCTCGCGTCCGCCCACGGCCGGGGCCAGGAAGAGACCCGCCGCGAGAAACGCGGTGGCGATCCAGAAGACGGCGAGCTGGACGTGCCAGGTGCGGGTGACGGCGTAGGGCAGAAGGCTGGCGAGGGGGATGCCGAAGAAGGAGCTGCCCTGGACCGTGTAGTGGGCGGTCAGCGCGCCGAGCAGGACCTGGACCCCGAACAGGGCGATGACCGTGTACGCGTACTTGGCCACCGCCCGCATCGAGGGCGTGAGCGTGATCTCGTCCAGGGGATCCCGTTCCGGGGCCGGAACCGAGGGCTCCTCCCGTTCGCGGGCGAGCTTCAGCCAGACCAGCGCGCCGATGCCGCCGATCAGCAGCACGACGCTGATCACCGACCACATCAGGTTGGCGGTGGTCGGCCGATTGCCGACCAGCTCGTCCGCGGGCCAGTTGTTGGTGTAGGTGACGGTCGACCCCGGCCGCTCGGTGGTGCACGACCAGGCCGCCCAGAAGAAGAAGCTGGTCAATGCCTGCCGCCTCCCGGCGTCGGGCACGGCGTTCTCATGCAGCGCGTAGGCCTCGCGCAGCTTGGCGCTGGCGGGGTCGTCCGAGAACAGGCTCAGGTAGTGGGCCGCGGTCCGAGCGATCGCCTCGGCCCTGGCCGCGGACACGGTGACGATCCCGGTGTCCGGGCTGTAGGTGTTGCTGCGCATCTCCCGGCGAACTGCCTCCTCGAGGCCGGCCCGCTGCTCGGCGTCGATCCGTCCGGGCTCGACCCCGTAGCGGGAGACGCTGAGGATGGCGAGCAACGCCTCGGCCTCGCGGTGCACCCAGTCGGCGGTCCAGTCCGGCGCCTGGTACGCCCCGTGACCCCAGATGGAGCCCACCTGCTGACCGCCCAGGCTCTGCCACACCTGCTGCCCGGTGAGGATCTGGTCGCGGGTGGTCAGGGTCCGGCCGTCCGCGGTCACAACGGAGTCGGGGATCGGCGGCGCCTTGCGGTAGACCTCGGTGCCGAAGAACCCGAGCACCCCGAAGGCGAAGAGCAGGACAGCTCCCAGGGCGATCCAGTACGCGCGATGCTGCATCTTCATGAGCCGCTCCTGTCCCTTCTGCAAGTCCTAGTCGTGCTCGGCGTGCTCGTGGTGCGATGCCGCGGAAACGGCGGCCTGGTGGAGGCCCTCGACGTAGTGGGTGTAGGCCACGTAGGCGGCGACGAACTCACGGCCCGCCGCGACGCTGTCGGCCTTGTGCTCGTTCGCGGTTGCGGCCCTCTCGAATCGTTCCTGAATGCCCTCGGCGACGTGGGTCTGCATGGCCGAGGTCAGCGTCTCGACCGAGCCGGTCGCGAGCGCCTGATCGGCCAGGGCCACCGCTGGGTCGACCGCTCCCGCCGGCTTCAGCCCGGTGAACGGGGCGCCCTCACCGGCGCGGTGGATCCTGACCAGGCTCTCGAAGAAGTAGCTGTCGGCCAGCTCTCGCGCCTCGTCGCTCAGGCCGCGGACGGCGAGGGTGCGCGCGAAGGCGGCCCGTACCTCGGGCTCGTCGCCCGGCTGCACCCACTTGAGCACCGGCGTGACGTCGCCGCTCGCGAGCGCGGCGCGGGCGTCGGTAACGACCGGGCCGCCGAGGGTGTCGCAGTGGGCCCACCCGAGTGAGGGCACCGCGAGTGCCAGGAGAGCTGCGGTTGCGAGAGACAAGGTCCATGGGGTCTGATTCATGGTCCACCTCCGAACGGTTGCGATCCCGCCGCCGAGGCTGCGAAGTCGCTCACCCGGTACGAGAGCACGTCCGATGCCAACAGTGAACTCATTTATTCATAGTTATTTACTTCGCCTAGTTGTGATTTCTATAACGAAAAGATGTTGTGTTCGCGACAACTCTGTTATATGATTCGCAACGATGGACCAGCTCGACACCCTGCTCGACATCGCCCTCGACCTGACCGCGGCTCTCAGCGCTGAGGATCGCTATCAACGCCTGCTCGGTGCCGTGAGGCGGGTCGTGCCGTACGACGCTGCGGCCCTCCTCCGCCTGGACCACGACGTGCTTGCGCCAATGGCGGCGGTTGGGCTGACCGAGGACGCTCTCGGCCGCCAGTACCCGTTGCGCGAGAACCCTCGCCTGGAGATCATCTGCCGCTCCCGCGAGCCCGTCTTCTTCCCCACCGACACCGACCTCCCGGATCCCTTCGACGGCCTGCTCGAGCACGACCCACGGGCGCACACCGGGGTGCATGCCTGTCTCGGATGCCCGCTGTGGGTCGAGGACGAGCTGCTCGGGGTCCTGACTGCCGACGCCCTGTCGGCGACGGCCTTCGACGGCATCGACCGCCGCTTCCTGGCGGCGATCGGCGGCCTCGCCGCCGCGGCCATGCGGACCAGCGACCTGATCGAGGCCCTCGAGCGATCGATCGAGCGCCACGACCTGGTCGCTCACGACCTGATGCAGGCAGACACGCAGCGCGAAGGACACGAGATCATCGGCGTGAGCAAGGCCATCAACCGCCTGCGCCAGCAGATCGAGCTGGTGGGAAGGTCGGACTTCACGGTCCTCATCACCGGCGAGACTGGCACCGGCAAGGAGCTGGTGGCGCGGGCGGTCCACGCCGCGTCCGCTCGCCGTGAGCAACCCCTCATCTACCTCAACTGCTCGGCGCTGCCGGAGTCACTGGTCGAGAGCGAGCTCTTCGGCCACCTCAGAGGGGCGTTTACCGGTGCGACGGCGGACCGCGCCGGGAAGTTCGAGGTCGCCGACCAGGGCACGCTCTTCCTCGACGAGATCGGCGAGCTGCCGTTGACCGTGCAACCCAAGCTGCTGCGCGCGCTCCAGCACGGCGAGATCCAGCGCGTCGGATCCGATGCGGCGCGCACGGTCGACGTGCGCATCGTCGCGGCCACCAACCGCACGCTCGATCGCGAGGTCGAGGCCGGCAGGTTTCGCGCCGACCTCTTCCATCGGCTCAACGTCTACCCGCTGCACGTCCCGCCCCTGCGCGAGCGGCCGGAGGACGTCCCGCTGCTGGCCGGATTCTTCTGCGACGTGGCTCGCCGCCGACTCGGCAGCGGGCCGGTGCGGCTGACTGCGGAGGCGTTGGCGGCGCTGCGCCGCTACTCCTGGCCCGGCAACGTGCGCGAGCTCGAGAACGTACTCTCCCGGGTCGCGCTGCGCAGCTCGATCCACGTCCCGCGCGAGGAGCCCGTGGTCCTCGAGGAGGCGAGCTTCCTGCCGGCGCTGGCAGAGGCGCCTGGAGCGCTCTCCGCGGCGCCCGCCCAGGCTTCAGACCTGCCCGTACCTGGGGAGAAGCCGTTGCGCGTTGCCGTGGAGGACTTCCAACGGGCCGTGATCTCGCGCGCGGTCGCCAGCTGCGGAGGCAACTGGTCGGCCGCTGCCCGGGCGCTCGGCCTGCACCGCTCGAACCTCCACCACCTCGCCGCTCGCCTGGGGTTGAAGTAGCGAGCGGTGGAGGCGTCGCTGCCCGCATGCTCGCGACATCAACGCCCCCGCTCCGGACACGCGCCGTCGGCGCCCCCCTCCCCCGCCCCGCGCCGCACGTCGCGACCGGCACCGTTCGCGAGCTCGAGACAGAGACCGCTGTCGCCGGCGCAGATCCGGCCGTTGCTGGTGCTATCCTCGACATATCTGCAGCCGTGGGCCCGCTTCGCGCCATCGCATGAGGCGCACCCGCGCGGCCGATCCGGCTTCGTGGATCGGCCGCCACATGAACCACGGGCGTCGAGCGCACGAGACGCCCGCTACACCGGCGCATCCAGCGCCGAAGAAGGGACAGGACCATGTCAGTGGCGAAGATCTCGGAAATCTCGGCGGCCTCCAAAACCAGCTTCGAGGACGCGATCGCGGAGGGCATCAAGCGGGCCAACAAGACCCTGAAGAACGTCACCGGGGTGTGGATCCAGGACCAGAAGATCGACGTCGAAAAGGGCAAGATCGCCCGCTACCGCGTCAACATGAAGGTGACCTTCGTGCTCAAGGACTAGCCTGATCCTCGCGGCCGGCAGAGAGGGATGCCGCCCCAGGCGCGTGACGCACCGCAGCCGCTCCGCGACTCGCACCGCCTGGTCTGCATCCCGATCGAGACGATGCAGGTTCGCCGGCCCTGGCGCTGAGGCGTCAGGTCGCGCGAGGGTTCGCGGATACGCACGAGCTCACGAGAGCGCTGCCGGATGGCTTCGACACCGCCGTCGAGGTGGGTGGTCTCACGCTCGCCGGCGGTCGGCAGCAGCGGAACCTGAGTTGCCACCGCGCCCCAGTCGCTGAGATGGAGTGCCAAATGTGGCACGCCGCTCGGGGCGTGCCCACGCGAAGGGGCTACCATGGACTCGAGCGAAGGGAGTGTCCAATGGCGCGCATGACTCGCACTGTTGTCCTCGTGGTCTTCACCATGGTGGCGGCGAGCTCGGTCCTGGCCGCAGGAGGCCCCGCCTGGCCGCGGACCATCACCCACCCCGATGCGACCGTGGTCATCTACCAGCCTCAGGTGGATCGCTTCGACGGTGACGAGCTCGAGGGCCGAGCAGCGGTCTCGGTCACCCCGGACGGCGCGTCCGAGCCGGTCTTCGGCGCGGTGTGGATGACGGCGCGGCTGGAGACCGATCGCGACGCCCGGCTGGTGCGAATCGTCGACGTCAGGGTCGAGGACGTGCGCCTGCCGGACGCGAGCGACGACGCCAGGGATCGGCTCGGGGCGCTGCTCGAGCAGGAGATCCCGCGGCTCGAGATCGAGATGGACCTCGACCTCCTCCTCGCCGATCTCGCCGAAGCCCAGCCACCAGGCGTGGAGGGGCTGAGGCACGACCCGCCGCGGATCCTCGTCCGCTACCAGCCGGCGGTCCTGATCCTGGTCGACGGCGAGCCGACCTACGAGCAGCCCGGCGAGTCCTCGGTCGAGCGGGTCGTCAACACCCCGTTCCTGCTCGCCCGCTACCTCGGTACCCACTACCTCTCGAGCGACAACGGCTGGTTCGAGGCGCAGGACATCAGCGGGCCGTGGAGTCCGATCTCGCGGCCGCCTGCCCCGGTGCGGGAGCTGGCCGAGGGAAGGAAGGAGGCGGCACAGGCCGGGGGGCGGAGCAGGGAGGAACGCGACGCGAGGGTGCCCGAGATCGTGGTCTCCTTCGAGCCGGCGGAGCTGATCTTCGTCGACGGTGAGCCGCAGCTCGCCCCGATCGGCGACGCCGGCCTGCTCAACGTCACCAACACCGACAGCGACGTGGTCTTCTCGGTCGAGTCGCAGGCCTACTTCGTGCTCCTGTCCGGGCGCTGGTACCGCGGCCGGACGCTGGACGGCCCCTGGGAGTGGGTGGCCAACGACGACCTCCCGCCGGCCTTTGCCGCCATCCCCGACGCCTCGGCGCTCGGCTACCTGCGGGCCAGCGTGGCCGGTACCGAGGAGGCTCAGGAGGCGATGCTCGACCAGGTCATCCCGCAGACGACCGCGGTCCGGCGCGACGACAGCTCGCTGGTGGTGGTGTACGACGGGCCGCCGAGCTTCGTCGTCATTGACGGCACCCCGTTGCACTACGCCGTCAACACCTCCTCGTCCGTGATCCTCCACGAAGGCTTCTACTACGCCTGCGACCAGGGCGTGTGGTACGAGGCGCCGACCCCGAACGGGCCGTGGCGGGTGTGCGTCGTCGTTCCCACCGTCATCTACACCATCCCGCCCTCCTCTCCGGTCTACAGCGTCACCTACGTCCGGGTCTACTCGGCGACTCCCGAGGTCGTCTACGTCGGCTACACCCCGGGCTACCTCGGCAGCTACGTGGCGCACGGGTGCGTGGTCTACGGCACCGGCTGGTACTACCGACCCTGGTGGGCGCACTACTACTACCCGCGGCCCGTCACCTGGGGCTACCACGTTCGCTACAACCCCTGGTACGGGTGGAGCTTCGGCATGAGCTACTCGACCTGCCCCTTCACCTTCACGATCGGCTGGGGCGACCCCTGCTGCGGCGGGTGGTGGGGGCCGGGCTGGTATCGCCCGTACCCGTGGTACGGCTCCCCGTACGGCTACGGCTATCGCGACGGCTACCGCCACGGCTACTGGCACGGCTGGGAGGGGGACCACCACCAACCACCAGCCGGCGCCACGCGCCCACCGACAAAGCCGGGGCGGAAGGGCTCGGGCCGGCCTCTGCCACCCCAGAACCTGTACGCCCGCGACAGCAATCGCATCCGGCAGGCCAAGCTGCCGGAGAGCGGCCGCGAGCGGCCGGTGCCGGCCAGGGACCGGGCCAACGATGTGATCGCCGACCAGGACGGGACGGTCTACCGTCGCAATACCGGGGGCTCGTGGGAGCGACGGGAGAGCGGGACCTGGCGGACGAGCGAGCGCCCGACGAAAGAGCCGGCGCAGACGCCGAGCACCGGCTCGCCGCGAAACCCGAGCACCGACGGCACCTCGCGGCCCGGGACCGGCGCGTCGCGAATCCCCAGCACCCCGACGACCTCCTCCGGCACCGTGACGAGGCCGTCCTCGACCGCGCCCTCCACGGTCGAGCGCGACTGGGCCGCCCGCCAGCGCGGCCAGGTACGCGCGCAGACCTACCGGAGCGCACCGGCGGCCCGCACCGCGCCACCCGCGCCCAAGGTGAAGACCTCCAAGTCAACAACCGCGGCCAAGGAGACCGGGAAGCAGCAGCGGTAGGGGCCGGGCATAGCGGCCTGCTCGGGCATCCCGGCGCTGTAGCCGTCGCTACCGCCAGTCGCCAAAGAGCTGGAAGGACGCCCAGAAGTAGGGTTGGGCGGCGTCGAGCCGGCGGCCGGGGTCCGCCTCCCCGGGGACGGACACGGGCCCCCGGATCAGGTCGAGCTGGGCCTGCCGCAGCGCCTCGTCCCGGTCCGCGCCCCTCTCCAGGTAGGCGTAGAAATGGCTCATCAGCACCGCCGTGGACTCATCGGCCACGCTCCACAGGGAGGCCAGCACGCTCCGAGCTCCGGCGTACTGAAACGCCCGGGTGAGCCCGATGAGCCCCTCGCCGCCCGCCTCCTGACCGAGGGCAGTGTTGCAGGCGGAGAGCGCCACCAGGTCGGCGTCGAGGCGCATCCGCTCCATGATCTCCCAGGCTTGCAGCAGCCCGTTGTCCCGCTCCTCGCCGGGGTCGACCGGGATGGTCAGGGCCAGGGCGGAGTTGAGGGGAACCCGCGGGTTCAGCAGCCCGTGGCAGGCGAAGTGGACGATCCGCGACGCCCGGTCCACCGCCTTGGCCCGCTCCTCGGTCGCCTCCCCCTCCAAGAACAGTCGGGCCCGTTCCCCGAAGATGCCACCGATCGCCTCCGCCTCGACCCGGGTGGAGGGGAGCGGGGTGAGCACGCCGCCCTGCGCCAGCAGCTCCCGCACCCGGGCGTCGCTGTACCCCGCCCCGTCCGCCGGCGCCGGGTACGCCGGGTCGGCGAGCACCGTCACGACGCCGTCGCGGGGCTGGTCACCATCCGGCCGCGCCCGCTTGAGCTCGGCGAAAACGGTGGCCGACATGGCCAGGTGCAGCGGCCGCCACTCGACCAGGTACCCGCCGGTCTCGCCGTCGCCCGAGGGCTCGCGCACCAGAGCGGCGAAGGGCAGCGAGTGAAGCGGACCGTCAGGCAGGATCAGCACCCGCCGGCTGCGCTCCACCCACGCGTCGGCCGGTCGGATCAGCAGGTCGTAGAGGTGGCGGCTCTCTTCCCGCAGCTTCTCCGGCGCAGCCGCCTGGACCGCCCCCCGGGTGATCAGCCGGCGGAGCCCGGCCACCCCCTCTTCAAGCGCCTCACGCCCCGGCTCGAGCGGAAACACCGCCAGCCCTTCCTCCGGCGACAGGGCGAACAGGGTGCTGCCGGCCTCCCCCACGCTGTAGGACAGGAGCAGCGTGCCAGGGTCGAGCGCCGCACGAGCCCCAGCCGCGCCCAGGGGCTCGGGCCGCCGCAACGTGGCCAGGCGCGGTGAGGTCGACCGGATCCGCTGCAGCAGCCGCTCCCGCTCCGCCTGCAGCTCCCCCAGCCGGGCCCGGCCGGCCTCGAGCCGTCCGTCCGCCTCCGCCTCGGGCGGCAGGCCGGCCAGCTCCTGCTGCGCCTGGTCCGCCTCCCGGGCCAGCTTCCTCCAGGCCTCCTCCAGCTCCGCCGGGATCTCGCCCGGAGAGGCCAGGTTCCGCATCGCCAGCATCTCCAGGAAGCTCTGCGCCCGGTAACGCTCGAGCACGTGGAAGGCGTCCGCCGGCCGGCCCTGCTCCAGCAGCAGCTCCACGTAGTCGCGGTAGAGCTCGGCGAAGGCGGAGCGGAAGCCGGCGCGGACCTCCGCCGACCCGCCCACCTTGCCCAACACCGCCTCCAGCGCCTCCAGCGCCAGGCGGTACTCCTCCAGCGCCTCTGCCGGGCGGCCCTGCCGCCAGTAGACCCGGCCCAGAGTCCAAAGGGCCTGCGCCTCGTCTTGCGTGCCCGGCAGGTAGCGCCGGGCGTGGTCCGCCGCCTGTCTGCCGACCGCCTCTGCCCCGGTCAAGTCGTTCAGCAACAGCCGGCTTCGGGCGACGCCGTTCAGCGAATCGCTCTTGATCGACCCCTGCAGGTTGTGGGCCTCGATGAACGCGACCGCCTGGGTGAACCGTTCGAGGGCCCGCTCCGGATTGCCGGCCTCCAGCTCGTTGATGCCCATGATTGTGATCATTCCGCCGATGTCCGGTGTGTCCGGCGAGAGGCCCGCCATGATCGCCCACGCTTTCTCGTACAGCTCGTTGGCCTCCATCCAGCTACCCATTCCCGACAGGGCATTCGCCACGTTGACCATCCGGCCTGCCGATTCCACCGAGCTCTCACCGCTGACCTCCACGGCCAGCTCGAGCGCCTGTCGGTGGTGGCGCAAGGCGGTCGGGTAGTCGTAGCGGCAGGCGGCCACGTTTCCCAACAGGAGGTGCGCGTTGCTGAAGAGCGTGGGTTCGCGGGGGAGGCTCTGGGCCAGGAGCAGCGCCTCTTCGGCAAGCCGTTCCGCCTGGTCCAGCTCGTCCGTCATGCGACGGATGCTCGCCAGGTACAACATGAGGCTCGCGGTGAGGTGCCCGCTCGGTGCGCGCCGGCGGCTGATGCGCAGGGCTTCCGCGCAGTACTCGTCCGCCTGCTCGAGGTCCTCCCGGGCCTGCGCGGCGTCGAGCAACCAGCGCAGCACGTTCACGGTGAGATCGCTTTCGGGCGCCAGCTCGCGGGCCGTGGCCAGTGCCTGCTCCCACCACCTCACCGCCCGCGGGTGGTCCACCCGCCAGTAGGCCAGGAGCCCCAGGCTGTACCGCACCCGGGCGACCTCCAGGCTCCCCGGGGCCAGCCGCTCGCACAGGGCCAGCGCCTGCGCGGCGGACCGCTCGCTCTCCTCGTACCAGGCATCCCCGCACAGCCGGTCCGCGTCCGCGGCCTTGACCAGGCCCAGCGCCAATCGCAGGCTGTCCCCCCACGCCTCCGCCATTACCGGCAGCTGGGCGCGATAGACCTGGGCGGCACGCTCGTACTTTCGCTGCTGGGTCCACGCGTCCCCCTCGGCCAGACCCACGACCGCCGTGGCCATCGGATCCCGCAACCGGCCGGCGGCCGCGCCGGCGGCGG
>Ga0316620_10000423_pt1 | contig 17125 bp, 20 predicted proteins | sample OWC_Aug_M1_C1_D5_FD_207651 | JGI IMG/M metagenome (GOLD analysis project Ga0316620, IMG submission 207651) | Wetland soil microbial communities from Old Woman Creek delta, Ohio, United States - OWC_Aug_M1_C1_D5_B | ecosystem: Environmental > Terrestrial > Soil > Wetlands | place: USA: Ohio... | reverse complement strand
AGCGCTAAGACGGTAACGACAAGAGATCGCATCTCACGTTCATCCTTCTGAAGAAGACAGACTGAAAGAGTGAAGTGTAATTTAGCCGAGAACTGCGAGCCAAGTGAAAAGCTCCGCGTAGGCGCCTGGCCGAAACACCAGTTGCCCCCGGCCGCATCGGCGGGTAGCTTTATGGGCAAGGGCTTGCGTCGTCCTGTAGCACGACCGAAAACGAATCATCCGAGCTAACTTCAAGCTGCACGGAGAGAAAACTCGATGCCCTCGAAGGCACGCAGCGACCTCGAGCTCCTCGAAGCGAACCGCCGGTTTTACGACACGTTGTGGAGCGACGCGCGTCTGGTCGAACCAGAGCGTTTCAACACGTGGCCGCTGGTGCGCTCCTTCATCCCGCAGTCACGGCGCCGGCTCGAGGTCGCACCGGGGCTGAGGCCGCGCCTCCCGATCGAGGGGACCCAATTCCTCGACATCAGCGCGCCAGCCCTCGCGAGGCTGCGGGAGCGGGGGGCGGGCGTGGTGCAAGGCGCCGTTTCGTCGCTCCCGTTTCCGGCCGGCACCTTTGATCTGGTATGTGCGTTCGACATTGTCGAGCACGTCGACGACGATGATCTCGCGCTGCATGAGTTGTCTCGCGTCGCAGCGGCCGACGCAACCGTTCTCCTCTCGGCCCCGCTCGACCCCTCGCGTTGGACGGCATTCGACGAACTCGTGGGACATCGGCGGCGCTACAAGCCAGAGGAACTCCTCGCGAAGCTCGCGAACCATGGCCTCTCGGTGGAGCGCAGCGCCGTCTACGGGATGCGTCCGCGGTCTTCGTGGCTGGCCAATCTCGGGATGTGGGGACTAACCCGTCGACGGGAACGGGCGATGTGGTGGTACAACCGCGTCATGATGCCGCTCGCGGTGCGCTTCCAGAAGAAGCTTGCCCTGGTCCCCGGGATGGTCGACACCGAGAGGGTCGACGAGGTCCTGCTCGTATGCCGGAGGGACAGAGCGGCCCGCTTTTCGCCCTCGCTGCTGGTGCAGGCGAGTGACGTTATACAGTGATACTCCAGCATGCCCAAAGAGCCCAAGAAGAAGATCCGTTCCTCGTTGCTATGGGCGGCACTCACGGTGCTCGTATTTGGGCTGAGAGGTGCCGGCTTCATGACAAGCTGGAAGTCAGTGTCGATAGTGTCTCGGACAATCGCGGAATGCTCGGGCTTGGGCAGGACATCCCCGCAGGACCCCTAAGCATCCGGATCCGTGTCGTCATTGCCGCTGACGGATCCTCACCCGAGCAGCTTCGGCAGATCGTCGAGTGGGCGGAAGCGCGCTCACCGGTGGGCGATGCGGTGCGCAGGGCGATTCCCTCAAGCATGGAGATCGAGATTTGCCAGGAAGACTTGTAGTCCTGGCGATTGGAGTCGACTATTCGATGTCGGCGGCATGGCCGGTCTGAGGCAGATTGAATCTCACCAATAAGAGGAGCTCTGAGATATGAGAACACTTCATCCCGGCGCATTGTGCGCTGCCTCGCTTTCGTTGCTTGCGGCGGCAATGCCTTCGGCGGCTCAAGCCGATACCGACGCGTGCACGCTGTTAACTCCGACGCAAGTCCGCGAAGCCGTCGGCGTCCCGGTCTCCGATGGGAAGCACGTGACGCCAACCTACGTGAAGACCTGCACCTGGAACGGGTCCGGTAGCTCCAAGGTGAGAGCCGTGACGCTCTACCTGCAAACGGCCGCGGCGTATGACGGCGGCAAGCGGATGGCGAGCCAGATGGTCGCCACAAGCAAGGGCGCGGCCGTGAAACCCGCCAGCGTCGGCGAAGACGGCTACTACTTCGTCGCAGGGGACCAGGTCGGTCTCCTGGTCAAGAAAGGCGGCGTCTCGTTCAAGGTTGCGGTCTATGCGACGCTTCCTGTCGAAAAGAAGGAGGCGATGGAGCTGACCCTCGCCAAGGAAGTCCTGGCAAAACTCTGAGGCGAGGCGCGCATTGAGCGACTGCTTCGGAAGCGACGGCTGCTGAGGTGAACAAGAACCGCCTGGAGTCGTTCTCGGATGGCGTGATTGCCATCATCCTGACCATCATGGTGCTCGAGATCAAGGTGCCGAAGGAACCGACCCTGGCGGGGCTGGGGCACTATTGGCCCGTGTACGTCGCCTACCTCCTGTCGTTCGGCAACGTATTCATGATGTGGGTCGCGCATCACGACATCGTGGGCGCGCTTCGTACAGTCAATTACCCGCTGCTGTTTGCCAATGGCGTTCTGCTCTTCTTCATGTCGCTGGTGCCATTCGCCCTGGCGTTTGCGAGCGAGACGCATTGGACGGAGCCGATTCCCGTGGCCCTCTACGGCGTGGTCATGCTGGCGGCTTCGGGCGGCTTTGTCTGGCTGCGTCTGGCCGCCGGCAGTCATGCGCAAGATGCGAAGGTCCTCGCATATCAGCGCGTTCAGGCAACGGCCACGCTCGTTCTCGGCTTTGCCTTCCTTGGCGGTAGCATTTCGGCGTTCTATGAGCCGCGCGCCGCACTGTTCTTGTATGCGTTGGTCCCGATTTTCCGCGTCGGCCAGATATTCGCTCGCGGTCGAGCAGGAACCTGACCCTTCGCTGCAGCCGGCCGAGTAGGGTTGCTGTGCACCGATGCGTGGCGAGCGCTAGAGGGGAGGGCCGAGATGAAGATCGATGGGGGATGTCACTGCGGCTACATCACCTACGAGGCGACCGTCGATGCCGAGCGCGTCGGCGTTTGCCACTGCACCGACTGCCAGACGTTTTCCGGATCGGCCTTCCGCACGGGCGTGCTTGCCTCGAAGGATCAGTTCCGCCTCCTTGGCGGGCAGCCCAAGATCTACGTGAAGACCGCTGAAAGCGGCGCGAGGCGCGCGCAAGCGTTCTGTCCGGAATGCGGGACCCACGTCTATGCTTTTGCCGCCGACGATCCGCAGGAAATTTCCATCCGTACCGGAACGGCGCGCCAGCGCGACCAGCTCGTTCCCAGCGCGCAGATCTGGTACCGTTCCGCGCAGCCCTGGGCCATGAATCTCGGCCCGATAAAGAAATTTCAGGAGCAGCCGCCGCCGCGGTCGTAGATGCGTACGGCGGCGGCCGCGACGAGCCCGGAGATCGCGGCGTCGTCCAGCCCCAGCTCGCGCAGGATCTCGTCGGTGTGCTCGCCAACACGAGGGGCGGGTCGGAGGGGCCAGGCATGCTCGGCGCCGGGCATGCGGGCGACGGGAAGTTCGCCGTAGGGCGGCTGGTCGAGCGCGGCGAAGGCGCCAAGGTGCTGCGCCTGGGGCGAGTCGACGAAGGCGGAGTAGTCGGCGATCGGGGCAAAGAGGGCGTCTTCGGCGGCGAGCTTTTCAATCCAGTGGGCGGTGTCGCGCTCGGCGAGACGGCGCGCGACTTCTTCATTGAGCATTGAGGCGTTCTTGCGGCGCGGGCCGATGGTGGCGAAGCGGAAATCATCGATCAGGGCCTCAAGTCCGAGTGCGCGCAGGGTGCCGGTGAAGTGCGCCTCGGTGACTCCGGAGAGGGTGAGCCAGCCGTCTTTGGTGCGAAACACGCCCGCGGGCACGGTGAGCGGGGGGGCTTCGCCGGGGAAGAGGCGGCTCTCGACGATCGGCGCGGCCTGGAATGCGGCGCAGGCTTCGAACAGCGACAGGCGCAGGTGCCGGCCCTTGCCGTTGCGCGCGCGGGCGTAGAGCGCGGCGCCGACGGCCTGCGCGGCGTAGACGGCGGTGACGGTGTCGGGGATCAGGATCGGCATGCGCCGCGGCTTGCCGTCGGGGTCGCGGTTGCGGCTCGCCATGCCGGTCATCGACTGGAAGATGGAGTCGGTGCCGGGCTTCTGCGCATCGGGCCCGTCGGGGCCGAAGCCGGTGACCGAGACGTAGACGACGTTCGGATTGGCGGCGGCGACGGTTTCGTAGCCCAGGCCGAGGCGCTCGATCACGCCGGGGCGGTAGTTCTGCAGCACGACGTCGGAGCGCGCGGCGAGGCGCGCAAGCAGCTCGCGGCCCTGGGGTTTCGTCGCGTCGAGCGCGATCGAGCGCTTGCCGAGGTTGCTGGCGATGGCGAGCGCGCTCATGCCTTCGCGACCTTCGCCGGCGTTGCGCAGCCAGTCGCCCGCGAGCGGCTCGGCCTTGATGACGTCTGCGCCCTGCTGCGCGAGGAGGGTCGCGCAATACGGCCCCGCGATGCCCTGCGACAGGTCGAGGACCTTCAGGCCCCGGTATGGCGGCTCGGCCATTCCGCTATGGTCTCACGTCACGCGGGCCGTTCAAACGAACCCGTTGAGGTTCGGATCAATCGTTATGTTCGCTATCGTACCGACGGTTCGCGGACAAACATCTGATAATGTAATTTGTGGGCCATTCAGTGGAATAGAGATGCACAGAATGCTAATTGTCGTGCCACTTACCGCGCTTCTGCTCAGCGCGTGCATCGTGGTACCCGCGGACCACGGCCCTGGAATGGTCATGGCGCCAGCCCTGCCGGCGGTTGTGGAACTAGGCCCAGACCCCTACTACTATCAACGCGGTTATTATTATTACTACGACAACAACCACTGGCGCTACTCAAACTCAAGATCTGGTCCCTGGGCGGATCTCCCTAGGAGCCACTACCCTAAAGAGACCAGGTACAGAGGCCACGGTGATGGACGGGGTGGGGACCAAGATCATGACGGCCGTGATCGAAGATAACCTGAACGCCACCTAACGCAAAAGGAGAAGCAAAATGCTCTGGACTATTGCGGTCGTCCTGGTTGTCCTCTGGCTTCTGGGCTTGGTCAGTTCGTACACCATGGGTGGATTCATTCATGTCCTCCTGGTCATCGCGATCGTGGTGATTCTGATTCAGGTCATTCAGGGTCGACGCCTGTAACGACGTCACGCCCCGGTGCGCTCTCCGCGGTGGGGATGCAAGAGTTTCTTTGAATGGGGAGACGATATGAACGCAGTCAAGATTGCAGGAATCGTGCTGATCGTGGCCGGCATCCTGGGGTTGGTGTATGGCAGTTTCAGCTACACCAAGGAGACCCATCAGGCCAACGTGGGCCCGATTCAGTTTTCGGTAAAAGACAAAGAGACCGTCAACGTGCCAGTTTGGGCTGGCGTGGGGGCGATCGTGATCGGCGGCGTGCTGCTGTTTCTTGGAGGCAAGAAACCTTAGCCGCTGCACCTGCTGCCTAAGGGGGCGCTCCGGCGGGCGTTACGCAGTCAGTCCGTCTGCTCTACGGCTACGTTGTCGGCCAGGCCGATGTGTTCGCGCAGGGTGTGGAACACGATCTTCGGCCAGCGCTCGGCGGCGACTTCGAGCTCCGCCGCCATGGAGGCGAGGAACGCCGGCACGCCGGCCGCGTCGTAGGCCATGCGGTAGGTGTTGGCGTCGACGAAGCGCTTCAGCTCCGCGGCGTCGTCCGACGAGACCCAGCGCGCACCGACGTAGGGCGCGGGAAGCAGGCGTATCTCTGCGCCGTACTCGTTCGCCAGGCGGTAGGCGACGACCTCGAACTGCAGCGCGCCGACCGCCCCGAGGATGGGGGCGCCCCCGTTGCACGGGTAAAAGATCTGGATCGCACCTTCCTCGCCCAGCTGCGCCAGGCCCGCGCGCAGCTGCTTGGTCTTCATCGGCGTCAGCAGCTCGGCGCGGCGGAATTGCTCCGGCGCGAAGAACGGCAGCCCGGTGAACTGCAGCGGTTCGCCTTCGGTGAGCGTGTCCCCCAGGCCGATGGTGCCGTGGTTGGGGATGCCGATGATGTCGCCCGCGTAGGCTTCCTCGACGATCTCCCGCTGCTGCGAGAGAAACGACACCACGCTGGTCGTGCGGACCTCGCGCCCGGTACGGCAGTTCGTCAGGCGCATGCCGCGCTTGAAGCGGCCGGAGCACACCCGCACGAAGGCCACCCGGTCGCGGTGCGCCGGATTCATGTTGGCCTGGATCTTGAACACCACTCCGGAAAACGCCGGCTCGTCCGGCGCCACCGTGCGGTTGCGCTCGGGACGGCTGCCGGGTGGCGGCGCGAGATCTACGAGCGCATCGAGCACTTCGCCGACGCCGAAGTTGTTGATGGCCGAGCCGAAGAATACCGGCGTCTGCCGCCCCGCCAGGAAGGCGTCGCGATCGAATTCCGCTCCTGCCGCGCGCACGAGCTCGGCTTCCGCTAGGGCGCTGTCGTAGGCCGGGCCGAGGCGCTCGCGGCACGCGGCATCGCAGTCGGCGATGTCGACCAGGTCCTCATCAGCCAGGCGGTCCAGTCCCGGGGTGAACATGCGGATGCGCCCGGCGCGCAGGTCGAACACGCCGCCGAAGTCCCGCCCCATGCCGATCGGCCAGGTGAACGGCACGGCCGACATCCCGAGCACGGACTCGATCTCGTGGAGCAGGTCGAGCGCCGGGCGCCCCTCGCGGTCGAGCTTGTTGACGAAGGTCATGATGGGGGTATTGCGGGTGCGGCACACCTGCAGCAGGCGCAGCGTCTGCGGCTCGATCCCCTTGCCCCCGTCGATCACCATCAGCGCCGAATCGACGGCAGTGAGCACGCGGTAGGTGTCCTCCGAGAAATCCTGGTGTCCGGGCGTATCGAGCAGATTGATGACGCAGCCGCGGTACTCGGCCTGCATCACGGACGAAGCGACCGAGATGCCGCGCTGCTTCTCGATTTCCATCCAATCCGAGGTGGCGTGGCGGGTCGCCTTGCGCGCCTTCACGCTGCCGGCGATATGGATCGCGCCGGCGAACAACAGCAGCTTCTCGGTGAGCGTGGTCTTGCCCGCGTCCGGGTGCGAGATGATGGCGAACGTCCTGCGCCGCGCCACTTCGCGCGCGAGCGCGCTCAAGCCGCGCTCTCCGCGGGCGGGGCGTCGTTCATGGTTGGGTAACGCAAGCTCTTTTCGCTCGGGATCGCCAGAAGGGGGCGCATTCTACTATGAGCGCCTTCACCCGGCGTCAGACGATGCCGGCCTTGGCGAGGCGCTCCATCTCGGCCGCGCTCTTGCCGAGCAGGCCGCAGTAGATCTCGTAGTTGTGCTGGCCGAGGAGCGGCGGCGCGAGCCGGTACTCGACCGGGGTCTCCGAGAGCCGCATCGGGCTCGCCACCACCGAGGCGACGCCGCCCGCCGCGTGCGGCATGTCGACGCGGAGCTTGCGGTGCTGCACCTGCGGATCCTCGAACACTTCCTGCATGTTGTTGATCGGGCCGCAGGGGACGTCCGCGGCCTCCAGCGCCGCGAGCCACTCGTGCTTGGAGCGCGTGCGCATGATCCCGGCGATGATCGGGATCAGCTCGGCGCGGTGGACGATCCGCTGCGAGTTGGTGGCGAAGCGCTTCTCCTCGGCGAGCTCGGGGCAGTCGGCCACCTTGCAGAAGCGCTTGAACTGGCCGTCGTTGCCGACCGCAAGGATGATGTGGCCGTCGGAGGTGGCGAAGGCCTCGTAGGGCACCACCTGGGGATGCGCATTGCCCCAGCGGATCGGGATCTTGCCGGAGGCGAAGAAGCTCACGATCTGGTTGGCGTTGAACGCGACCATGGTGTCGAGCAGCGCGCAGTCGATGTACTGTCCCTTGCCGCTGATGTCCCGGTGCGCGAGCGCGGCGGTGATGGCGAGGCTCGCGTACATGCCGGTCAGCACGTCGGTGATGGCGATGCCGACTTTCTGCGGGCCGGCGCCGGGCTGGCCGTCGCGCTCGCCGGTGATGCTCATCAGCCCGCCCATGCCCTGGAACACGAAGTCGTAGCCCGGGCGGTGCGCGTGCGGACCGTCCTGGCCGAAGCCCGTCACCGAGCAGTACACCAGGCGCGGGTTCGCCGGGTGCAGCTGCTCGTAGGCCAGGCCGTAGCGCGCGAGCGTGCCGACCTTGTAGTTCTCGATCAGCACGTCGCACTTCGCGGCGAGCTCGCGCACGATCGCCTGGCCCTCGGGCTTGCTGATGTCGAGCGTGATCGACTTCTTGTTGCGGTTGACCGAGACGAAGTAGGCCGACTCGCGCGTGTCGTGGCCGGCGCCGTCCTTGATCCAGGGCGGGCCCCAGCCGCGCGTGTCGTCGCCGGCGCCGGGGCGCTCGACCTTGATCACCTCGGCGCCGAGGTCGGCGAGGTTCTGCGCCGCCCAGGGACCGGCGAGCACGCGCGAGAGATCGAGGACGCGGATGTGGGAGAGAGGGCCTGGCATGAGCCGATTATGTCCCGATCGCCGGCGTCACCAGCGGAAGCCCACGCCGAGGTAGGCGCCGGAGGACGCCATGTCGTAAGTGAAATCCGACTTGTCGTAGTCGACCGAAACATAGCGGTAACCGACCTTGCCGATGATGCCCGGCGTGAAGGCATAGTTGATTGCGGCCAGCGCCTGCCAGGCCAGTTTCGAGCCTACCCCGAATCCGCCGATGTCGGCATAGCCGACGGCGGTCCAGCGCCCGCCCAGCGCCTGCTGAATCCGGGCGCCGACGTACGGATCCACCCAGTCCTTGGTCTCGACCAAGCGGCGATCGGCAACCGGCAGCAGCGGCACGGAAGCCTGGACGTCGACATCCCACCTCACCGAGCTGTAGCGCAACCCTCCTATCACGTCGACTGGGTTGCGCCCCTCGACCGCGCGATAGCTCGCCGCGACCGAATACAGCTGCTGGGTGAGGGCGCCTTGCGCGGCAAGCGACGCGAACCCGCGACGACTGCTGACCATGCCCTCGTTGGCGATCCTGAAGTACACCGCGTCGAGCAGCAGGCCCCAGCGCTCCTTGCGCGCTTCGAACCCGCCCATGGCGGCGAAATCGAGCGCCTTCAGGATGTCCGAGAAGCTCTGCTCCACCGCCAACCCGGCCTGCGGGCGGCCGTCGACGCGGACGCTGCCGTCGAGGCCGGCGCCCCAGATGTACGGGGTGAGCTCGAAGCGCCACGGCGCGGCATCCTCCGCACCGAGCGCCGGCGTCGCGGCGATCAAAAGCGCGGCGCCCAGCGTCGCGAACACGGCTTTCACCAGGGAATTCATGCGAGCTCGGCGGCGCCGTGTGACAGCACCACGATATCGCGCTCGAGCGCGCGGGCGCGGAAGCGCACGATGTCGCCGCTGTGCCACATCTCGGTGCGGATCGTCTCGCCCGGATACACCGGCGCCGAGAAGCGCACCGAAAGCGACTTCAGGCGTGCGGCGTCGTAATCGCAGCAGCTTCTCAGGATCGCGTGGCCGGCGACGCCGTAGGTCGCGAGCCCGTGCAGGATCGGCCGCGCGAAGCCCGCCGCGCGCGCCACCGCCGGCTCGGCATGCAGCGGGTTGAAGTCGCCCGACAGGCGGTACACGAGCGCCGCCTGCGGCAAGGTCGGCAGGTCGCACACGATCTCCGGAGGGGTGTCGGGCGTCGGCGCAGGCGCGGGAGGGGCCGGGTCGCCGCCCTTCGGCCCGTTGCCCGGCGTCTCGCTGAAGCCGCCGTCGCCGCGCAGGAAGGTGAGGTGCGATACGGTCGCGAGCAGCGCGCCGGAAGTCTCGTAGATCTTCCTTTCCTGCACCAGCAGCGCGCCCTTGTCGCGCCCCTTGTCGACGAGCGCGGTGAGGCGGTTGCGGCCGATCACCGTGCCCTCCGGCGGGAGCGGTCGGTGCAGCACGATCGACTGCTCGCCGTGCAGCGCGCGCACCCAGTCGATGCCGCTTGCCGGATCCTTGATCCAGAACCCCGGGTAGGCGAGCACCACCGCCATGGTCGGCGTGGCGCGCAGGCTCTTCTCGTAGACGAAGGCCAGTTGCCGCTCGTCGGCGGGATCAGAGCCGTAGCCGACTCCGAGCGCGTACAGCATCGTGTCGCGCGCCGAGTAGCTCGCGGTGATCTCCGGAAAGCGCCGCGCCTTGAGCGCGTGGTAGTCGATCATTTGTTCACGACGACCGCGGGGTCGAGCCGGCCGTCGAAGCAGTCGAGCACGTTCTGCGCGGTCTGAATCGACATGCGCATCGTCGACTCGACCGTCACGCCCGCGATGTGCGGCGAGACGATCACGTTCGGCAGCGCGAAGATCGGGTTCTCCGAGGGACTCGGCTCGCGCTCGAATACGTCGAGCCCCGCGCCGCGCAGCCTGCCGGCGACCAGCGCCTCGTGCAGCGCCGCCTCGTCGACGACGCCGCCGCGCGCGCAGTTGACGATCACCGCGCCCGGCTTCATGGCGGAGAACTCGCGCGCCGAGAACATGTGGCGCGTCGCGCCGGTGAGCGGGCAATTGACGCTCACCGCGTCCATCTGCGGCAGCGCCGCGCGGTAGTCCTTCACGGGAACGTAGCCGGCGCGCGCGATGAGATCCTGCTCGATGTAGGGGTCGCAGGCATGCACCTGCATGTCGAAGGCGCGCGCGCGCTGCGCAACGCGCGAGCCGGTGCGGCCGAAGCCGACCACGAGCAGCTTCTTGCCGGCGAGCTCCCAGGCCTTCGGGCTCCAACGCGCGCTCCAGTCACCGCGCCGCGTGGCGGCGTCGTAGAACGCCCCTTCCTTGGCGAGCGCGAGCAGCATGAACATCACGTGCTCGGCCACCGGCACCATGTTGGCGTAGATCGAGATCGCGAGCGGGATGCGACGTTCGCTGAGCGCGGCGACGTCGACCGTGTCGTAGCCGACGCCGTGGCGCGCCACCACCTTCAGCTCGCGCGCCGCCTCGATCACCGCGCGCGTGATGCGCGCGCTGCGCACCGTGATCGCGTGCGCGTCGCGCGCCGCGGCGGCGATCTCCGCCTCGTCGGTCGTCATGAGCGGCACCGGCTCGACGTCCGCGCGCGCCGCGAGCAGCTTCATGCCCTCGGCATGCAGCCCCTGGACGACGAGGATCTTCTTCTTCATCGCCTGGCTTAGATCGGATCCCAGGAGAACACGTCCTGCGAGCGGTCGAGGGAATAGAACTGCGCGCGCATCGCGGGAATTGCCTGCTCGGCGATCGCCTCGGGCGTCCAGCCGCCGGCGCGGTGCACCGAGCGCACGGGGCGGTTCTGCGAGAAAAGGAAGATCTCGTTCGCGCGCACGCCGAAGATCTGGCCGGTGACGCCGTCGGCGAGGTCGCTCGCCAGGTACACCGCGAGCGGCGCGATCTTGGAGGTCTGCATCGACTTCAGCTTCTCGACGCGCGCCTTCTGGTCGGGCGTCTCGGCGGGGATGGTGCCGATCATGCGGCTCCAGGCGAACGGCGCGATGCAGTTGGAGCGCACGTGGTACTTCGCCATGTCGAGCGCCATCGACTTCGACAGCCCGACGATGCCGAGCTTGGCGGCGGCGTAGTTCGCCTGGCCGAAGTTGCCGATCAGGCCGCTGGTCGAGGTCATGTTGACGTAGCTGCCCGAGTTCTGGCTCTTGAAGTACGGCGCCGCGGCGCGCGCGACGTAGAACGAGCCGTTAAGGTGCACGTCGATCACCGCCTTCCATTCCTCGATCGACATGTTGAAGAAGAAGCGGTCGCGCAGGATGCCGGCGTTGTTCACCACGCAGTCGATGCGGCCGAAGGCGTCGATGGCGGTCTTGACGATGCGGTTGGCGGCTTCCCAGTCGGCCACGCTGTCGGTGCTGGCGACTGCGGTGCCGCCCTTCGCCTTGATCTCGTCGGCCACCTTCTGCGCCGGGCCCGCGTCCTTGCCTTCGCCGGAGACCGAGGCGCCGAGGTCGTTTACCACGACTTTCGCGCCGCGCTCGGCCATGGCGAGCGCGAAGTCGCGGCCGATGCCGCCGCCCGCGCCGGTGACGATCACCACCTTGTTCTCGAGAAGTTTCATTTAGCTGATTTCCAGTAAGACGGCTTCCTGGTCTTCGGCGATCTCGTCGCCTTCGGCGACCAGGATCGCTTCGACGACGCCCGCGGCGGGTGCGAAGAGGGGGATTTCCATCTTCATCGACTCGACGATCAGGATTGCGTCCTCGGCCTGCACCGTGGTGCCGGCCTGCGCCTCGATGCGCACGACTCTTCCGGCGACTTCGCAGCGCAACCTGAGCACCGCCATGAGAATTCCCCCTGGAGCCCATTGTAATCGTCTGCCAGAATCCGGGCTCTCTGCAGTTTCGCAGCGGAGGAGGAGGAGCGCACATGAGCTGGCAATCCGAGATCGACGAGCTGCGCCGGCGCGAGGAGCTCGCGCGGCGCATGGGCGGCCCGGACAAGGTCAAGCGCCAGCACGATGGCGGCAAGCTCACGGTGCGCGAGAGGATCGAGCGGCTGCTCGACGCCGATTCGTTTCACGAGATCGGCGCGCTTACCGGCGTCGCGCGTTACGGCGCCGACGGCGTCACGATCGAGGCGTTCACGCCGGCGAACCTGGTGACCGGCCGCGGGCGCATCGACGGCCGGCCGGTGGTCGTCGCCGGCGACGACTTCACGGTGCGCGGCGGCGCCAACGACGCCGGCATCAAGGGCAAGCTCCTGCAATGCGAGCGGATGGCGCGGGATCTCCGCCTTCCGATCGTGCGCCTTGTGGACGGCACCGGCGGCGGCGGCTCGGTGAAGAACCTGGAGATGCTCGGCTACTCGCCGATGCCCAAGGCTTTCCTGTGGGATACCTGGACCGAGAACCTGGGCGAGGTGCCGGTGGTCTCGCTCGCGCTCGGCTCGGTCGCGGGACTGGGCTCGGCGCGCGTGGTGGCGAGCCACTACTCGGTGATGGTGAAGGAGAGCTCGCAACTGTTCGTCGCCGGGCCGCCGGTGGTGGCGCGCACCCACCGCGCCTACGAGAAGAACGAGCTCGGCGGCAGCCACATCCACACCCGCAACGGCGCGGTCGACGACGAGGCGGCGAGCGAGGACGAGGCCTTCGCGCGCGCGCGGCGCTTCCTTTCCTATCTGCCGAGCTCGGTGTACGAGTTGGCGGCGCGCGGGCCCTGCGAAGACGAGCCCGGGCGGCGCGAGCCGTGGCTGATCGACGCGGTGCCGCGCGATCCGAAGAAGGTCTACGCCATGCGCCGCATCATCGAGGCGCTCGTCGACAAGGGCTCGTTCTTCGAGATCGGGCGCCAGTGGGGACGGCCGGTGATCACGGGCCTCGCGCGCCTCTCGGGCTGGCCGGTCGCGCTGATGGCGGGCGATCCGATGCACTACGGCGGCGCCTGGACTGCGAAGGCGTCGGAAAAGGTGATGCGCTTCGTCGACCTGGCGCAGGTGTTCCACCTGCCGGTGGTGCACCTGGTCGACGTGCCGGGATTCCTCATCGGCCCGGACGCCGAGCGCGACGCGACCATCCGCTGCGGCATGCGCGCCGCGAGCGCGGTGCTGCAATCGACCGTGCCGTGGTGCTCGGTGCTGGTGCGGAAAGTGTTCGGCGTCGCGGGCGCCGTGCATCAGAACTCGACGCGCTACTGCATGCGCATGGCCTGGCCCTCGGCCGAATGGGGGTCGCTGCCGATCGCGGGCGGCCTGGAGGCGGCGTACAAAGCCGAGATCGGGGGCGCGCCCGAGCCCGAGGCGAAGCGCGCCGAGATCGAGGAACGCATCCGGCGCTTCGCCTCGCCGATGCGCAGCGCCGAGCGCTACGACGTCGAGGAGATCATCGATCCGCGCGACACGCGGCCGCTGCTGTGCGAGTTCGCCGAGCTCGCCGCGCCGCTGCGCGTCGCGGGACCGGTGCGCTTCGGCGTGCGTCCCTGAGCCGCATGCGCCGCCGCCCCGTCACCCTCGCGGCGATCGGCGTGACGCTCGGTCTCACCTATGGCGTGTGGTACTCGTACAGCGTGTTCCTGGTCGCGCTGCTCAGGGAGTTCGGCTGGAGCCGCTCGGTGCTCGCCGGCGCGTTCTCGGCGTTCACGCTGGTGCATGGCGGCGTGAACCCGATCATCGGCACGCTGTGCGACCGCATCGGCCCGCGCCGCCTGGTGGTGTTCGGCGGCGCCGTGCTCGGGCTCGCGCTTTACGCGAACAGCTTCATCGATTCCCCGGGGCGCCTGTACCTCGGCTTCGGCCTCGCCACCGCGCTCGCGGTGGCCTGCTGCGGCTGGGTGCCCGCGGTGGTGCTGGTGCAGCGCCAGTACATGGACCGGCTCGGGCTGTCGCTCGGCATCGTCAGCTCGGGCATCGGCCTGGGGATGCTCATCGTGGTGCCGTTGTGCCAGATGCTCATCGAGTCGCTCGGCTGGCGCGCGGCCTGGCAGATTCTCGGCGCGATCTGCGCCGGCTGGATCGTGCCGGCGGCCTGGTTCCTGACGAGCGACGAAGTGCTGCGTCCGGCGCAGGCGGCGCCGTCGCGCGCGGCGCAGGGACCATCCGTCGCGCGCGACCTGCGCCTCGGCGAGGCGATCCGCACCCAGCCGTTCTGGCTCATGCTCGGTGCGTACTTCTTCGGCAACGTCTGCTCGCAGACGCTGCACGTGCACCAGGTGGCGTTCCTCGTTGACCACGGCATGGCGGCGATGGCGGCGGCCTCCGTCGTCGGCGTGGTGGGCGTGGCGAGCGTGTTCGGCAAGACCGGCGGCGGCTGGCTCTCCGACCGCTTCGAGCGCGAGGTGATCTACGTCATCGGCATCGCGATCCTGGTCGCGGCGGTGGGCGCGCTGGCCCTGGTCGGCGCGGCGCCGAGCCGCGCAGGCGCCTTCGGTTTCGCGGTGCTGCTCGGCGTCGGCTACTCGGCCACGGCCTCGATCACGCCGGCGATGCTGAGCGACCGCTTCCGCGGCCCGAGCTTCGGCCTAATCCTGGGGATGGGCCTGCTCGGCAGCGCGCTTGGCAGCGCGCTCGGGCCGTGGATGGCCGGGCGCCTGTTCGACGCGACCGGCAGCTATGCGATCGCGTTCGTCACCGCCGCCGCGTGCGGTCTGCTCGCCGGCGGGGCCGGCTGGCGCGCGCGCACGCTGCGCCGGCGGCCTTGAGGCCGAGTGTCAATGTGGCCGTTACTTGCCGACCGCCAGGAATCGCAGCACTTCCTTCCAAGCAGCGGCAGCCGCTTTCGGATCGTACCCAACAGTTCCGAACTGGTAATCCACCTTTGGAGGAAGCTCGGAAGCATCGAATGCATGGAATGCTCCCGGATACACAATGATCTTCACCCCGGTCTTCCTCGATTCGCCTCTCAGTGCCGGCTCGCAGAGCTGCGGGGGCGCAACAGTGTCCGACCCTCCCCTGAGCACCAGAACGGGAATACGGTGCACACTCGGCGCAGCGGCTTGGCAATAGGGAAAATAGAGGATCGCCCGGCTAAAGCCCGGGTCCTTAATGCCACGATCGGCAAGAGCGGCAAGCACGCTGCCGCCGCCCCATGACCAGCCTATAGCTGTGATGCGCTTCGGATCGACGTCGGGCTGCGATTTGAGCCAAGAAGCCGCTTCGACTGCATCTCGCCCCGCTTCATCTTGCGTGACTCCGCCGCCAGCGCAGTTTGTCAGTTTGCGCCGCGCCAGATAGTCTGCCCACGCCACGACGAATCCCATGCTCCGCAATTGCTCGGCAGGACGCTCGTATGCTCCAGGCGCAAAAGCTGGCTTGAAGCCGCTGCAGCCCGGCAAGAAAACGACCGCCGGATGCGGGCCTTGGCTATCGGGGCGAAATATCTTGTAATCATTCTCGGCGCCATGAGCGACCACAGGTATCGCGCCGACAAGTGCTACCGAGATAGCCGCGTTGATGCTTAAATTTAGTAGGCTGTTTCTCATAGAACACGTCCGACATTGACCTGAGTCGGTATTTTGTATTCATTTAGGCTGTCAGTCCGGGTTCCATCCTAAGCGCCTCCTGACGTGCCTTTCGGTATCTGAACCGGGAACCGGAATACGGCTTAGCCCGGGACCTTCACCGTACCCCTGATGCGCGCGCAGTTCTGGTAGGTCCCGGCGTCGACCGGCTTCGTCGGGGCGAGCAACTCGTACGTTCCGTCGCCGGTCACGCCTTTCCATTTGCCGGTGCCGTAGCGGAAGGTGTAGGTGCCTGTGCCGGGCTTGTCCGAGGTCTTCCAGTCCACGACGTACCAGTCGCCGGTCTTCGGGTCGACGTTGCGGCACCAGCCGTTGCCGGCCGCCTTTCCGCCGATGACCGCGACCACTCCGATGCAGCGCTGGGCGGAATCGCCGAACGGATTGCCGGGCTCCGCGCTGATGTTGACTCCGCGGTGATCGAGCGCATAGACGATCATGTCGTCCGCCTGGGCGAGCACCGTCATCGTTCCCGCCCGGCAGTTCGTATTCTCGTACGTCTGCTGGGCGTAGGCCGTGCCGATGATCGTTGCGAACAGCGTGCAACTCAGCGAAGCGATCATTGCCTTCGTCATGTCATCCCCCTTTTGTGGTTAGATCGCGCGGCTAATTGCCGACGGCGAATGTGCCCGTCACCCGGTTGCAGTTCTGCAGGGTGCCGGCGACGATGGGTTTGCCGCGCGTAAAGACCTTGTATATCCCGCCGCCCTGGATGCCCGTCCACTTGCCGGCGCCGTGCACGTACTTCCAGCTGCCCTCGCCAAACTTGTCGGAGGCCGTGTAGGCGATCACGCTGACGTCCCCATCCGGGTCCAGGTACTTGCAGAAGCCGTTGCCGGCGAGCTTGCCGTTCACGTTGCTGCCGACGCCGATGCAGCGGCTGGTCATGTTCTCGAAGCGCTTGTCATTGCTCGCCGAAACGACACCGGAGAAATCGATCAAGGTGAGCGTGGCCTCCTTGGACTGCTCCAGGAACTGGACCGTCCCGGCGCGGCACACCGTGATGTCCAGCGGCGTTTCCGCGGCCGGCGCTAGCCCCGGCAGCAGCGCCAGGGCAGAAATGAGTCCGGCGCCCGCGACGCCGTGCGTTGCGCGTTTCATGTTGTCCCCCTTGTCGGTGCGCGCCGCTCACAGCGGCGCTGCGCAACGCTAGGCCGAAGAGGGCTCGGGCGAAATCCCCGGAACGGGGTAAGGGCCTTTTTTCTCCCCAGTTCCGGGTAGCTCGGGCGGGGGCTCCTCGTCGCGCAGAGGAAGCAAGAGGGTCACGCGGGTGCCTCTGCCGGTACCAGAGTCGATGAGCAGCGTTCCTCCGGCCTGCGCGGCGCGCAGCTTCAGGTTGGCCAGCCCGTTGCCGTTGCGCACGGCGGCGGGCTCGAAGCCGCGTCCGTCGTCGGCGATGACGATCTGCACCGCTCCGGGCACGCGCACGGCGGAGACGGCGACCGTGCGCGCGCCCGAATGCTTGATGGTGTTCGAGAACACTTCGAGGAAGATGCGCTGGATGGCGAGGATGCGCTCGGG
>Ga0316620_10000422_pt1 | contig 17132 bp, 13 predicted proteins | sample OWC_Aug_M1_C1_D5_FD_207651 | JGI IMG/M metagenome (GOLD analysis project Ga0316620, IMG submission 207651) | Wetland soil microbial communities from Old Woman Creek delta, Ohio, United States - OWC_Aug_M1_C1_D5_B | ecosystem: Environmental > Terrestrial > Soil > Wetlands | place: USA: Ohio... | reverse complement strand
GCCGACCTCCCTTCTGACCGTATGAGGATCCTGCACTACGCGCGATGGCGAGTGAGCTGTCAAGCCAAGGAATCGAGGGTGTCGTCGGCGGACATGCCCCGCACCGCCAGCCACACCACGGTGGCGACGCCCACGGCCGCAGCGGCGAGCACGAGGGCCGTTTGGCGGCCGTCACGGCTGCGCCCCCTGGTCCGACGACCGCTCGGGCTCTGCCGCGTCGCCCACCAGCAGCCTCAGACCGCGCAGCATCTCCCCGGCCCGGGTGCCGAGGGCGCGCTCGACGTCGCCAGCCGTCCGCCGCGCCTCGACCGGGGCATCGCCGCTGAGGTCGATCACGGTTTCCCTCTCGCCACGGTGGATCAGCCGAATCAGACGGCCGTCGGCGAACTAGGCACGCAGGCCGTCGGCCGGGCGCAGCTCGAGGGCCTGCGCGCCACAGATGTCGACCCCGGTGCTGAAAACGAATCGGAGGCTGCCGTCGGCTTCGAAGTCGAAGCTGGCGCTGGCCGGCCCGACCGCCGGCAGCACCCGGCGCTCCACCACTCGGCGCACTCGAAACGGCGCGGCATACGGGTCATCCGCGAGCTCCTCGTCGGGTCCGCCCTCCCATGCCACGTCGAAGCCAGCCGGGATCTGGGCGCCTCCGAGCTCGGACAGGCTGCGCCGCAGCCAGCCAGGCCCGAAACCCTCCTCGACCTCGCTGACAACGGCGCGGATCCCCTCCACCTCCGTCCCCACATCCCGCTGCGACGCTTTCGCGGTCGCCTGCACGGACACCGAGAGCGCCGACACCAGGACGGCGACCGCCACCGCGTGGTCGAGCTTCCATCCTCTGGCGCAGCGCACCTCTGCCTCCCCCCGAGCATCAGGATCCTGCGCCCGGCCGGGTGCGCTCACACCTGACCGGTGTCGTCAGGTCAACGGAGCCAGCAGCATGCGCAGGAGTCGACTGCCGAGAAAGCGGCCGCGGTCGGCCTCGAGCCGGTGGAAGGTCGAGCAGGTGGTGCAGGGGATGTCCGCACGGGGCGGGACCAGGTCGAGGACCATGCGCTTGGCGTAGCGGTACCGCTCGCCGCGCAGGCACTCGCCGAGGCCGGACGTGAAGACGTTGCCGAAGTCCCTGCTCTTGTTGGCGCAGCAACCGAGGAGCTTGCCGTCCCAGTTGACCTGGGGCGAGTACCAGAGCATGGCGCACACGGGCAGGGCGAGGACCCTCTGGCGACCCCGGCGCCGCGCGCCCGGAACGTAGCCCACGTCGGCGGCGGCGTTCTCTGGCTCGGTTTCCGGCAGCGGCGAGTAGGTGGAGCTCCAGTTGCGCTTGCTCAGGAAGCCCATGCCGAGGTCACGCGACATGCTCCGGGCCAACGGCAGCTCATGCCGGTTGTGGGAGAAGACCACGAACTGCCAGATGAGGTGCGGGAACGGGCTCCCGAGCTTCTGCTTGAAGTGGTTGATGCGCTGGATGTTCGAAAGCACGCGCCCGAAATCGCCGCCGCGCCGGTACTCCTGATAGGTGGCCGGGCTGGCGCCGTCCAGCGACACCACCAGGAACAGCATGCGCTGACGGACCAGCGCCTCGAGCACGTGGTCGGCGACCGTGTTCAGGTTGACGCCGTTGAGGGCGGTCGCGCTCACCCGCCGCTCGCGGGCCAGGCTCAGGATCTCGACCAGCCCGGGGTTGAGGAAGATCTCGCCGTAGTTGGATAGCTCGAGGTTGCGGATGGCCGGGTTCGAGTCGAGCAGGTTCCGCAGGTCAGCCGGGTCGAGGTTGCCCCGACCCACGACCCCGAGCTCGCCGCGGGCCTGGGAGCAGGCCGGGCAGTTGAGCTGACAGTGGGTGGAGGCGTCCACCGACAGGCTGGCTCCGAGGCTGCGATACCTGAGCGCCGAGACCGCGCTGGCGGCGGCGAACCGGGCGACGGTCGGCGGTCCCAGCTGCCACAGGAAGCGGCCGACCGCGCGCAGGCCCTGCCCGAACGGCTGCCGCCGAGCCACCGGACTAGGCTTCTCCCTCTCGCTTGACTGCCGCCGTGGCCAGGCGCTTGGCCTCCTCCAGCTCCTCGCAGCGGTCCTCGCGCGCGGCCACGTGCCAGTGCACCTGGTGACGCTCGGCCAGGCGGCTGAGGGCCTGCCACAGGTCGCGGTGGCTGACCGGCTTGCCCTCGCGCGTCGTCCAGCCGCGCGCCCGCCATCCTGCGACCCAGGCCGTGGCTCCGTCCTTGAGGTAGTCGGAGGTGGTGTAGAGGTGCACCCGCACTGCCCGCCTGAGCGTCCCCAGCCCGGCCACCGCCGCCTGCAGGTGCATGCGGTTGGCCGAGGCGCCGGGGACCCTGCCGCTCAGCGTGCGCTGGCGGTCCCCGAAACGCAGCACCACCCCCCAGCCGCCGACCTCGGCCTTGCCCGAGCGGGCCGCGGCGGCGAAGACGTGAACCGCGCCCGCGTCCTCGACCGGCAGCGGCGGTCGGGGCAGAGCCTCGGTGGCGAGCTGGTCGGCGCGCTCGTTCCAGCGCTGGCCGGAGTGGCCACGCGTCCACCGCCACGCCACCTGGTGGCGCTCGAGCTCGGCGGCCAGCGCCTCCCATAGATCGCGATTCTTGACCGGCCGCTTGTCCGCCGTCCGCCACCCGCTCGCGACCCAGCGCGGCAGCCACTCGGTGATGCCCGATCTGAGGTACTCCGAGTCGGTGACAAGCTCGACCCGGTGGGGCTCGCCCAGACTGCGCAGGGCCTCCAGCGCAGCGGTCAGCTCCATGCGGTTGTTGGTGGTGCCGGCCTCGCCGCCCTTGAGCTCCTCGGGCTTCTTCCTTCCCGACCGCAGGATCACCGCGCCCCAGCCCCCGGGCCCGGGGTTGGGACGGCACCCGCCGTCGGTGTAGATGGTGACCTGGGGCAGCGCCATGTCCAGCCCGCATCATACCGATCCCGATCCCGTTCCCAATCCGGGAGTTTTGCCGCACCCCCGCCGCGCTGGTTGATTGCAGCGCGCTCCTGTGTCCCGGCGTTCTGGGTGCGCGCGAAAGTCGCGCGCCTACCCGCGGGTCGTCGGTGGGGCGGTGGAGTGGGAGCCCATCGCTGGCGCGCGATCACCAGCTCGGCGGCGAGGCGAGCAGCCGCTCGGCATCGAGCGGAGCCAGGGGTTTGGCGAACCAGTAGCCCTGGCCTTGGGGGCACTGCATCCCGCGCAGGCGGTGGGCTTGCTCGGCGGTCTCCACGCCCTCGGCGATGACCGAGATCCCCATGCTGCCGGCCATGTGGACGATGCTCTGCACCAGGGTGTCCGAGGAGCCCACGCGGTCGATGGCGCCAACAAAGGCCGGGTCGATCTTGAGCGACTCGCACTGGGAGCGCTGCAGGCAGCTGAGGGACGAGTAGCCGGTCCCGAAGTCGTCGATCGAGGAGTGGACCCCGAGCGCGCGCAGCTCGAGGAGACGGAGGAACGCGGCATCCCCCTGGTCGAGGAAGACGTTCTCGGTCAGCTCGAGCCGCAAGGCCTCGGGCGCGAAACCCGTGTCCTGGAGGATTTCGATCAGCTTGCCGACCATGTCGTCCTGCATGAACACCTTGCCCGACACGTTCACGCTCATGGTCAGCGGCGGCACGAACGGGAAGCGCAGATGCCAGTCCTGGGCCTGGCGACAGGCCTCGCGCAGCACCCACCAACCGATCGGGACGATCAACCCGGTCTCCTCGGCAATGGCCAGGAACTGGCGGGGCGGGATCAGCCCGCGCTCCGGGTGCTGCCAGCGCACCAGGGCCTCGAAGCCGACGATGCGTCCGGTCGTGAGGGTCACGATCGGTTGGTAGTGAACCTCGAACTGCTGGCTCTCCACGGCCTGGCGGAGCTCGCTCTCCATCTTGAGCAGGGCCGCGGTCGAGCGGTGCATGGAGCTGTCGAAGACCTGGAAGCGGCCGCGCCCCATGGACTTGGCCCGGTACATGGCGAGGTCGGCGTCGCGCACCAGCTTCTCGGCGTTCGAGTAGTCGCCGCTGCCGAGGGCGACCCCCATGCTGGCGCCGGTCTCCACCTCCCGCCCGTCGACCAGAAACGGCCGGTCGAGGGCGCGCAACACCCGCTCGGCGACCTGAGTCGCGCCCTCCACCCCGGCGACCTCGCCGAGCAGGACGGCGAACTCGTCGCCGCCCAGGCGCGCCACGGTGTCGCCTGGGCGCAGGAGCTCGCGCAGCCGGCTCGCGATCCCGACCAGGAGCTTGTCCCCGACCAGGTGGCCGAGGGTGTCGTTGATCTCCTTGAAGCGGTCGAGGTCGAAGTACAGGAGGGCGAACGGCGGCCGGCCCGGGCGGTGCTGGGAGGCGATGGCATGGTCGATACGGTCGACCAGCAGGATGCGGTTGGCGAGCCCGGTCAGGGGGTCGTGCAACGCGCTGTGGCGGAGCCGCCTCTCGGCCGCCTTGCGCTCGCTGATGTCGACCATCGTGCCGGCCATGCGATAGGCCTGGCCCTGGTCGGTGCGCACGGCCCGGCCGCGGCTCAAGACCCAGCGGTACTCGCCGCGCCCGTCGCGGATCCGGTGCTCGCACTCGAAGCTCGGGCTGGCGCCGCCGAGATGGGCCTCAAGGAGGCGCTGCACGAGCGGCAGGTCATCCGCGTGAACGAGATCGAACCACGACTGTCGGGGACCGGCCTCGTCCGCGTCGGGATAGCCGAGCATCGCGTTCCAGCGCGCGCAGCGGAAGATCGTGTCGGCCTCCAGATCCCAGTCCCAGACCCCGTCGTCGCTGCCGCGCATGGCCAGGGCAAAACGCTCGTCGCGGGTGCGCTCGACCCGGCCCACGCGATGCCGCTCGAGGGCGTTGCGGATGGCGTGGCCGAGCACACGGTGGTCGAGGTCCTGGCTGGTCACGTAGCTCTGGGCGCCGCCGCGCACCGCAGCCGCGCCGCCGGCTTCGTCGACCGCGTCGACGAGGACGATGACCGGGACCTCGGGTGCGCGCAGCTGCAGCCGGTGCAGGCCCGACAGGCCGCGGCCGTCCGCGAGCGCCAGGTCGAGGAGCACGAGCTGGACGTCGCGGCCCTCAAGACGGTCGAGGGCGTCGGCCAGACACCCGGCGTGAACCACCCGCAGCGCAGCCCCCTGGCCGCGCTCCAGCGCCGCCCGGATGGCACCGACCTTCTGCTCGCCGCTCTCGACCACCAGAACCGTGACCGGGGAAGGCGAGGATCCCCAGCGATCCCCGATCGGAAGAGTCGGCTGTGCGTCGTTCATGGCTCGCGCCTCGACCTCCCGCCGGTCGTGACCGGCGGTCCTACCCCTCGACATGCCTCGCCGCGGCGCTCTCCGGGATTCCGCGGCGTGGATGTTAGCACGGGTGTCAAACGCCCACACGATCGACAGGGAGGAGCGTGTCACGGCCAAGCCCGAGCCCGCTGCCGTTGTCGTTGCCGTTACCGAGTCCGAATGCACTACGCCGTCAACGGTAACGGTAACGGCAACGGGATCGGGAGCGGGCTCGGGAACGGGAGCGGAAACGGACCCCCACCCTCCCTTTCCCTGCTATTCTTCCCCGCCCATGATTACGATCTCGAACCTCGCCAAGGCCTTCGGCAGCCAGACCCTGTTCAGCAAGGTCTCACTGCAGCTCACGGCTGGCCGCCGCTACGGCCTGGTCGGGGCCAACGGCTCGGGCAAGACCACCTTCCTGCGCCTCCTCGCCGAGGCCGAGGAGGCGAGCGAGGGCACCATCTCCCGCCCCCGCCGGCTACGCCTCGGCCTGCTCAGTCAGGAGCACTTCCGCTACGAGTCGGTACCCATCCTGGACGTTGCCATGATGGGTCACGAGCAGCTCTGGCGGGCCCTGGTCGACAAGGACGAGCTCCTCGCCCGCGCTGATCAGAGCTTCGACGGCGAGCGCTACGCCGAGCTCGAGGACGTCATCTTGAGCCTCGACGGCTACTCCTTCGAGGCCCGCGCGGGCGCGATCCTCGAGGGTCTCGGCATCCCCGGCGAGCTCCACCGCAAGCCGTTGTCGGTGCTGTCCGGCGGCTTCAAGCTGCGCGTCCTCCTGGCCCGGGTGCTGGCCTCCGACCCCGAGTGCCTGCTCCTCGACGAGCCCACCAACCACCTCGACATCCTCTCCATCCGCTGGCTGGAGCGCTTCCTCGGCGACTACCCCGGGTGCCTGGTGGTGATCTCCCACGACCATCGGTTCCTGGACAACGTCTGCAGCCACATCCTCGACGTCGACTACGAGACCATCACCCTGTACTCGGGCAACTACACGGCCTTCGTCGCCGGCAAGCAGGCCGAGCGCGAGCGCAAGGAGGCCGAGATCACCAAGCGGTCGAAGCAGATCGCCGACCGCCAGGCCTTCGTCGACCGCTTCCGGGCCAAGGCCACCAAGGCCCGCCAGGCCCAGTCCAAGCTCAAGCAGATCGAGCGGATCGTCATCGAGCCGCTGCCGCTGAGCTCGCGCCGCCACCCCACCTTCCGCTTCTCCCAGTGCCGCCCGAGCGGCAAGATGGCGCTCGAGGTCGAAGGGCTGTCCAAGTCCTACGGCACGAACAAGGTCCTCGACCAGGTCTCGCTGCACGTGCGGCGGGGCGACCGGCTGGCCATCATCGGTCCCAACGGGATCGGCAAGTCGACCCTGCTCAAGATCCTGGTCGGGCGGCTCACTGCCGACGCCGGACGGGTGACGTGGGGCCACGAGACCTACCCCGGCTACTTCGCCCAGGACCACCACGAGCTGCTCAAGGAGGAGTCGAAGACGGTCCAGGACTGGCTGTGGGACGCCTGCCCGGGCGAGAACATCGGCTTCGTCCGCTCCCACCTCGGGCAGGTGCTCTTCTCGCGCCAGGAGGTGGAGAAGAAGCTCGCCAACCTGTCCGGGGGCGAGGCCACCCGGCTGGTCCTGGCCCGGCTCGCCCTCGAGCACCCCAACGTCATGGTCCTCGACGAGCCGACCAACCACCTCGACCTCGAAGCTATCGAGGCCCTGGTCGCCGGCATTCAGGGCTACGACGGGACCGTGCTCCTGGTCTCCCACGACCGCTGGTTCGTGTCGCTCCTCGCGACCCGCATCGTCGAGATCACGGCCACCGGCATCAACGACTTCGGCGGCAGCTATGACGACTACGTGGCGAGCTGTGGCGACGACCACCTCGACACCGAGAGCGTGACTCTGCGCGCCCGCCGCGAGAAGCGCAAGAAGGGCGCCGCAGCCGAGGCCGACGCCGCCAACAGCGCACGCACAGGGACCGACTCCGGCAATGGCGAGCGCACCCAGGCCGACGCCGCCACTGGCGTGCGCTCCGGCGCCAGGAGCTCGGCCGAGGCGCGCCGCCGCAAGGAGCTCGCCCGCCGCCGCGACCAGGTCACCGCCGAGATCGAGCAGGCCGAGGCCCGGGTCGAGGAGATCAACCGCCAGTTCTGCCAGGCCGGCTTCTTCGACGCCACGACCGCCGGGCGCGTCCGGAACCTGGAGGTCGAGCTCAAGGGGCTTACCAACCGCATCGCCGAGCTGATGCGGGAGTGGGAAGGGCTGGAAGCCGAGATCACGGGCGACGCCGGCTGAGGCGCGAATCGTCGTCCTCCACCGATCCCCTCGGCGTTCCCGAGCCCGCTCCCGTTGCCGTTCCCGCTCGCATTGAGGACTCTCCGCCGCCTGAGCGCGACGACCGCAGAGGCGGGTCGACTGCCCACGCCTGGCATGACCGGATTGCGACGACCTCACGCGGCGCTCGACACGGTGCCAGCCGGCAACGACAACGGGCTCGGGCTCGGATCCAGTGTTGCATCGCGCGGCGCGAACACGAGCCGAGGCTGCGGAGTCCCTGGCTGGGGCGCGCTGGACGAGATGGTCTATGATTCCCCTGGTCCATGGTCGGCGTCATCATCGTCCACTTCGACGCGCCGGAGCCCACCCTGCGGTGTCTGGCGTCGGTCCGCGCCGACACCTCGGCGCTCCAGCGGGCGATCGTGGTCGTCGACAACGGCGGCAACCTCGACCCCTCCCAGCTCGGTGACGACGTCACCCTGGTGTCGCGGCCGGACAACCCCGGCTTCGGCGTCGGCGCCAACCTCGGCGTGGTCGCCCTGCCCACCCCGCCCGCCGGCCAGCGCTACACCGCCTTCGTCATCCTCAACAACGACGTCGAGCTCCAGCCCGGCTTCCTCGACGCGGCCGCCCGCAGCCTCGAGAGCGGGGTGGGCGCGGTCGGCGGCCCGGTCACGGACGGCGACGCCGGGGGCGCCCTGTGGTACGCCGGCGGACAGATCAACTTCCTCACCGGCACCGTGACCCAGAGCCGTGACCACGACGACGCCCGCCGGCGCCGCGACGTCGGCTTCATCCCGGGCGCGGCACTCGCGATCAGCCCGCGGGCGTGGGCCCAGGTCGGGGGCTTCGACCCCAGCTATTTCCTCTACAACGAGGACCTCGACCTCTGTCTGCGCCTGCGCCGTCTCGGCTGGCGCCTGGTCTTCGAGCCGGACATGGCCTGCGTCCACTCCCTGGGCGGCGCCACCGGATCGCGCGGCCGCTCGCCCACCTACCTGGCCCAGCTGACCCGAACCCGCCTGCGCCCCTTCCGGCCCTGGATCTACCGCTTCTACCTGTCGTTGCTGCACTCGCCCTACAACCTGCTTCGGGCGATCAGGCTGGTGCTGCGCCACGGCCCACGCTGCGGACCCTATGTGTGGGCGGTGGTCCGCGCCCACCTCGGCGCGGTCGCCGAGGTGCTGCACCTGACCTCGCCCCGGCGCACTCGATGATGGGCGGCCGCGGCCGTTGCGGCGTGGGCTTGGTCGCCGCGGCGGTGATCCTGGCGCCGCTGGTCAGCGTCGGCCTGCCCTATCGCGACAGCCTCATGGCGCGCGCCGGGCTGGTCGCCGCGCTCACCGCAGCTCTGGCCGCGGCCGCGCTGGCCACCCCCGGTGGGTGGCAGCGCCTGCGTGGCCGCCCCCGTGCGCTGCTCGCGGCCTGCGCCGCCTGGGCCGCGGTTGCCGTGCTCGGCGCCCTGGTCGCCGTCGTCCGCGGCAACGACCCGACGCTGCTCGCCGGCCAGCTCCTGGCTCTGGGTCTGCTCCCGGCCGCCGCTGCAGCCGGCCTCGCCCTGGCCGGCTGGTGGCGCTCGCTGGCCGTGGGCGTGGTCGTCGCCGTCACCCTCGGTTCCTGGATCCAGCTCGGCTGGTGGCTCGTGTCGCTCCTCTCCGACCGCCTCAGCGACCGTCTCTACCTGCCCAACTCGGTGTCGGTGGTCGGGCCGGCCCTGCTCGCCCTGGTCCTGGCGGTGAGCCTGCTCGGCCGTCCCCAGCCCCGTCAGCGGGCCCTGGCCTGGCTCGCGATCCTCAGCCTGACCGCGCTCATCGCCGGCTCTGCGGTGCGCGCCCTGTGGCTAGTGACGCCCCTCTGCCTCGGCCTGAGCCTGATTCTGGCCAGAAGCTGGTCGCGAGCCCGACGACCGCGCCATCTGGCGCTGGCAGCGGCGGTGGTGGCCGCGGTTGTGACCGGCCACGTGGCGGTCGGGGCGTGGCTCGCCGCGCCCCGAACCAACCAGCTCTCCGACTCGCCGGGAGACATGCTGGTCAAGGCCGGGGGCGGCCGCACGGTCACGCGACCCGATGGGTCGGTCGACCTGACCCTGCCCCACCGACGCGACCTGTTGTCCGCGCCCTTCCCGGTGGAGGGCCCAGGGACGTACCTGCTGCAGGCCGAGTCGAGCGGCGGGGAGCAGGGCTCCTCGGTCCTCTTTCTAGGCTGGCTCGACGCCCAGCAGCGGCCGCTCGGGCGGTTCGGCGTGCGCCTGCCCGCCGGCGACCAGCGGGTGGTCGTGAGCAACGTCGGGGCCACCCCTGAGGGCACCCGCGCCGCCTTCATCCGTTGGGGCGGCCAGCCCCGGGCCAGAGGCACCTGGAACCTCGCCCGGCTCTCCCTCCGCCGTCTCGGGCCCAAAGGGCTCGCCCCGCTCCTCAAGCAGCGGACGATCTGGCTGCGGCGGTTGCGGTCGCTGGCAAGCGTCCTCGCCGGGGGTGACCCCGCGGTCGACCCCGCCCTCGCCTTCCGCCTCACCGAAACCCGGCGCGTCCTGTCCGCCCTCGGCGACTCCTCGCTCCTGGAGTGGGTTGCCGGTCGCGGTCTCGGCGCCACCGTCCACCTCGGCGTGAAGGGCTACGACAACCGCGGCAACCTGGTGTGGTACGGCGACGTCAACTACATTCACAACCTCTACCTGTTCCTGCTGTACAAGCTCGGGCTGATCGGCGGAGGGCTGGCGCTCGCCGCCCTGGCGGTGTGGATTGGCTGGACGGCGCGCGCGACCCGCCGCTCGCCGCCGGGCGAACGGCGAGCCTTCCTCGCCGCCATCGCGGCCGCCTGGATCGGCTACTGCGCGTGGGCGGTCACCAGCCCGGAGATCGTCGACTTCGCCATGACGCCGCTGTTCGGTCTCCTGGTCGCGGCCGCCGCCGACGCCGAATCCAACGCCGACGTCCCGAGCTCGCAGAGCTGAAGGAGCCCGCCGTCCGGACGTCAGGGGTGCCCGGTGTCGGTCCCGGCAGGCGTCCAGCTCTCCGGCGATCGGGCCGTGAGGGCCGGCGCACGAGACGCGAGCGCACCCTACTTCAGCGGCTTGGCAACGCGCGCTTGGGCCTTCTTCGCCTTCTTTTCCTTGAGGGTCAGCTTGGGCTTGTTGGTCTTGGGTTTCTTGATCTGCCCCTTGGCCATGGCGTCGCCTCCTTGGGTCTCGCAATGGCGAGTATCTCTCGCTCACCACGAGGTTAGCACGGGGCATGGGCCGAGGGAGCCCTCTCGGCCGAGACACTCCCAGGCCGGCGCCGTCCGATCTCGAGGGCGTTGACCTTGCCCAGCAGCCGGCGGGCGGCTCCGAGCCCTGGACCGCGACCAGGGCCGGCAGCTCCTCGGCGAGGCGGCGGAGGAGGTGCGGGGTGGCGTCGGTGGAGCCGTCGTCGACCACCACCACCTCGAGATCTGGGCAGTCCTGGCCGCAGAAGGAGCGCACCGCAGCCTCGATCCCGGTCTCCTCGTTGCGCGCCGGGATCACGATGGAGAGGGACGGCTGTCGATCGGGCTCGCGCTCGGGGGCGCGCCTGAGGTCGGCCGCGGTGAGGCGGTTGAGCAAGGCCTGGCCCAGGCCCCACATGCCGGCGGCCACCCAAAGGAGGACATCCAGCATCGATCAGGCCTCAGCGACGAGCGCGGACCTTCCTACCATGGTCAGGTCGGTGGCACGCGCTCCTGGCTCGGCGCGCCCGCCGTCCAGCGCATACGGGTGGCGACGCGGAGGGGGTCGGCGCGCAGCAGCGAGGCCTGCTTGGCGCGGAGCAGGTGGCGGCGGCCGTCGCTCGAGCGCGTGTAGACGAGGCGCGCCCGTCCGACGTGGCGCCGCCAGGCCCGCGCGAAGCGCTCGGCCAGGCGGCGGTTGAGGCCGAGCACAATCGGAACTGCCCAGTAGCGGTCGCGGCGCCGCAGCAGATAGCGGGGAGAGGCGAGACAGTCGAAGACCTCGCCGACCAGGGCGACGAAACGGCTGCGGTCGGCGTAGGACGCGCCTTGCAGACCCAGGCTGAGGCTCCCCCTGGCGCGATCGAGCTCGACCACTGGCCGTCCCCCGCTGGTCAGCGCTCCCTGCTCCTCGAGCACCTCGACCACGGCCCGGCCGATCCGCAGCAGACGACGCCGCGCCAGCCACTCGCACAACCGACCCACGATCCCCCGGCCATCGCCGGTTGCGCGCACGGCCAGGGCCGGCGCCCAGGCGCCGGGGGGGAGGAGCACCTCCGGTCGCAGCTCCCCAGACCGGCCCGGGCCCCGGTCGAGGCAACGCGCCCAGCGCCCGGCCAGGGCCTCGCGACCCTCGGCCGCCGCGCACATGTCACGGTTGACGCGCTCGAGCTCGGCTCGGGACAGGGACCGGTCCGCGGCCACGCCGAGCCGGCCGATCCCGCTCTCCAGCGCGTCGCGATCAGCCGCCGGACCGACAAAGGCCCGGAACCGCTGCCCGAGGAGGGCGAGGTCGTTGCGGCTCTCGTCGCCCGCCGGTCGAGGAGCCGACGCCGGTTCGCAGCACGCCAGGTGCCAGATGTTGGCCGCCTTGCCCGGTCTGCCCGGCTGAACCCGGATCGCCCGGCCGCGCATCTGGTTCGACATCACGTGGGTGCCGATGGCAGTGGCCAGCACCAGCGTCGACAAGGCCGGCGCGTCCCAGCCCTCGCCCAGCAGCGCCGCGGTACCGACGAGGACGTTGACCTGGCCGGCGGCGAAGAGCTCGGTGACCACCCGGGTGGTGGTGTGATCCGCGCCCCGGTCGAGACGGACGAAGCAAGGATCATGGGCCAGGGGCACCCAGGTCGACCCGCCCCCTGCGCCGCAGCGGGCGGCAACCCGGTCAAAGGCCTCCGCTGCCTCGCCGGGCAGGACCACCAGCCTTCCGGTGAGGACTCCGGGCCGGACTCCCGCGAGACGGCGGCGGCGGATCGCCTCGAACACCGGCACCGCGCCCAATCGCGCCCCCCCGGCAGCGCCCAGCGCCGCCGAGCGGACGTGGTCGGTGAGGACGACCAGGCGTAGCTCGAGCGGGTCGAGGCGGCTTTCCAGCTCGACGATGCGGCACACCCCGTTCACCTTTGCCGGGCTGGAACGCAGCCGCCGCAGCTCTCGGGGAGAGGTTCCCAGTCGCACCTGACCGTGCTCGAGGGCGCCGAGCTCGCTCAGCCTGCGCCGCCAGCGGTCGGAGATCGCGGGCTCGACCTTGAGCGCGCCAACGATGACGGCCTGGAGCAGGGCCTCGGCCCAGGTCCGGTCAAGCCGCGGGAGGGGCACCCCATCCAGCCCCAGCTCGAGAATCAGCGGGCGGGCCGCCTCCCAGCGCAGGGAGGCCAGAAACACGGTCGCGGCCAGGAACGCGTCGCTCGATTCGAGCAGGCCCTCGATCGACTGTGCGGGCGCCCGCACCCGGGGATCGTCCGCGAGCGCCCGGGCGAGCTCGAGGTCGAAGGCGAGGTCGCGCACCAGGGCATCCGCTCCCTCCTGGAAGCGGCGCAGCCGCGCGGCCTCTGCAGCATCGGGCTCGACCAGGTAGACCAGGTCCTGGTGGGGGCAGAGGTCGGCGGCCGCCACCAGCTCGGGGACGGCGATCTCCTCGTCGACCGGCCCGCAGAAACGGCGGTAACGGTTCCACTCCACAGCCGGCGCGTCGTAGGGCGGCGTTGCAGTCAGGGCGACGACGGTCAGCTCCCCCTTCGCCTGGAGGCCGGACTGAAGCGCCTCGAGCGAGCGCCACCAGGCCCGTCGCAGGTGGTGGGCCTCGTCCGCGACCAGGGTCCTGACCCCGGCCCGAGCCAGCACGACATCGAGGTCCGGCGCCGCCTTCCAGCGCTGGTGCAAGGCCTGATAGGTGCACACAGTCAGCTCGGCCGGTCGGCCCGGGTCTCGCGATACCGCCACCGGGACGGCGGACGCGAAGTCCTCCGCGAGCCGCTGCAACCACTGCTCGCGCACCGTGATAGTGGGCGTGAGGACCACGGCGTTGACGGCTCGACGACGGATCACCTCGAGGCCGACCACGGTCTTGCCCGAGCCGGGCGGCGCCACCAGGTGGAGGCGGTTGTCCTCGAGGTGGCGGTCGAGCGCGGCGAGGACCCGGGTCTGGTACTCACGCCAGGAATGGCGGAAACGTAACCCCCCGAGCGGGCTCCGCGGCGCTGAACGGGTCATCACCAGAGGGTAGCGCACACTGCGGGTCGGGCTGGCCCGACCAGGGCTGGCGGGTGACTGGCGCCGGTCTTGTCGCGCCCGCCCGGCGCGGTTCAACCCCCGTGCGGCCCGGCCGCCGCCGGCTGCAGGGCCGGCGCCAGGCTGCCCGGCGCCGGCTCGAGCACGGCGGCAGCGCCCGGCAGGCGCGAGTCGACCGCGGCCTCGAGCATGCCGTCAGCCCGCCGCCGGGCCGCCGCCACGCCGCCCAGCTTCTCCCGGACGACGACCCTGTGACCGCGACGGGCGAGCTCGGCGCGGGTCTCTGGCGCAAGGGCGTCGGGCTCGGCCCGGAGCTCGTCCGGTAGCCACTGGTGATGGACCCGCGGCCGATCGACCGCGGCTTGCAGCGGGTCGCCGTCGACCACCAGGTTGAGCAGGACCTGCAGGGTCGAGGTCGGGATGAGCGCACCGCCGCGGCCGCCGAGTGCGACCACCTCGTCGCCGCGCCAGGCCAGCGTCGGCGTCATCGACGACAGCATGCGGTGCCCGGGGCGCACCAGGTTGGCCTCGCCCTGGACGAGCTCGAAGAGCTCGTTGGCGCGGCCGGGTGCAACCGCGAAATCGTCCATCTCGTTGTTGAGCAGGAAGCCGGTCTCGGGCACCAGCAGGCCGCAGCCCAAGCTGCCGTTGAGGGTCGTCGTCAAGCTGACGGCGTTGCCGTTGCCGTCGATCACCGCCAGGTGGGTAGTTTCGCCGGGCTCCTCGGGGGCGTCGCCGGGCCACGGCCGGACCTCGGCCGAGGGCGTGGCCCGCGCCAGGCTGATCGCGGCCGCCCGCCGATCGAGCCACTCGGCCGCCAGGAGCTGCGGCGCGTCGGCCCGGGTGGCGGCCGGATCGCCGAGCAGGAAACGGTCGGCGAAGGCTCGCCTGAAGCTCTCCACCAGCAGGTGGGCCCGGTCCGCTCCCGAACGCGGCTTGGCCGCCCAGCCCAGCCGGTCGAGCAGGCCGCAGGTCTGGGCGAGGATGATGCCCCCAGACGACGGCAGCGGCATGGAGGCCAGGCTCCAGCCGAAGGCCTCGAAGCGCACCGGCGAGCGCCACTGGGGACGGTAGTCGGCCAGGTCGCGGGCGGTGAGGAGGCCGCCGTGGCGCCGGCTCGCCGCCTCCACGGCCTCCGCCAACCGACCCTCGGTGATGGCCGCGGGCCCGGCTTCCGCGTAGGCCCTGAGGGTGGCGGCCCGGGCCGGCAGCCGGACCCTGGCCCCGGGCGCGTAGGGAACCCCTCCGGGCAGCCAGACGGCCGCGGTCTCGGGGAAGCGGGCGAGGAGCCCGGCGGCGGCCGCCAGGCGCTCGGCCGTCAGCTCCTCGAGGACGAAGCCGTCCTCGGCCAGACGAACGGCCGGCGCCGCCACCCGGGCCCAGGGCAGGGCGCCATGACGGCGGTGCAGCTCCCACAGCCCGGCCGGCGAGCCCGGCACCCCCGCCGCCAGCGGTCCCACCAGCGAGGCCTGGGGCACCGGCTCGCCGCGCTGGTCGAGGAACATGTCGGCTCGGGCCGCGGCTGGCGCCACCTCGCGGAAGTCGAGCGCCTCCACCCGAGGTCCGAAGCGCACCACCGCGAAGCCGCCGCCGCCCAGGTTGCCGGCCTCGGGGAAGACCACGGCCAGGGCCAGGGCGACCGCGACAGCGGCATCGGCCGCGTTGCCGCCCTGCTTCAGGATCTCCAGCCCGGCAGCGGTCGCGGCCGGCGCCGAGGAGGCCACGGCCCCTCCCCTGCCATGGGACGCCGGCGGGTGGTCGCACCAGCCGGGCTGGACGGCGAGCTGGAAGGTGAGCAGCCCGCCGAGGACGCAGGCTCCGGTCACGCGGCCGGGAAGAGATGCTCTTGAGCTCATGATTGGAGTGTACCTGTGCGACGCCTCGGGTCGAGGTCCAGTCGGTCGAGCCCTCAACCTTCCACCGGGCGCTCCTTCTCGTCGTGCAGGGCCTGGCAGACCAGGTCGAACTCCTCCCGGAGCCGGTCGAGCGCCCCCGGGACGTTGTCCAGGACACCGCTCTCGGCCAGATCCTCGACCTCCTCACAGAGCGCGAACAGGCGCAGCGCGCCCACGGAACCGGCACTGCTCCGCATGTGGTGGACGGTGTCGCGCAGGACCTTGGCGTCGCCGCGCTCCGCTGCCGCCACGACCGCGTCGAGAACCGCGGGCTCCTTGTCCAGGAAGATCTCGACGAGCTCACCGACGAGGTCCTTGCCGGTCATGCGCCCGATCGAGCGCAGCTTGGCGAGAGTATCGCGGTCGAGTGGTTCGTTGTGCTCCATCTGGCGTATTCTAGACCCTCGGGGAGGCGCGCGCTCGCGAACCGCTCACGCACCCGGTGGGCACGCGAGACCGGACCCGAAAGCTGAAGCGCCGGAGAGGAGGCCATACTGGGTCCTCGGCGGCGCCAGGAGAGGGTCACATGAAGAAGAAGCTGGAGCGGGTCTTGGTGGTGGACGACAACCGGATCGTGCGGGTCGTGCTCCGCGAGCTCTTCGAGGGGCTCGGCGCCGAGGTCATGGAAGCTCCTGACGGCGAAGCGGCGCTCCAGCTCGCCCAGGACTTCGGCCCGCAGCTCATCGTCATGGACCTCCTGATGCCCAAGCGGGACGGGTTTCAGGTGGCGGACGAGATCCTCCGCTTCGGCCTGCCCTCACGGCCTGTCCTGTTCCTCGCGACCGCGGTCTACAAGGGCGCCCGCTGGGAGCACGAGTGCATCAAGACCTACAAGGCCTCGGAGTTCCTGCGCAAGCCGATCGACCATGAGGACCTGCTCGAGCGGCTGGGCAAGCACTTCGCCATCGACCCTTCTCCGCTTCAGGAGTAGCCGCTCTCTGGCGCTGGTCGCGTCGCCACCAACCCCCACTCCCCGCCCCTGAGACTGCGCGAACGGAGTATCATGCTGTTCCTCGCCTGAGGCGCCACCGCGTCTCGGAGGACCGCGATGACCTGGGACTACTCGAAGAAGACCACCGAGCTGTTCATGAACGCGGTGCAGGGCAAGCCCGGCACCCACCTCGGCGAGATCGAGGACGCGGACGGTTTCGGAGAGCATGGCTCCATCGCCTGTGGGGACGCCCTCCGCTTCTCCTTCAGGGTCGAGCGTCACCCCACGGATCCAATCCAGGACCGCATCGTCGAAGCCCGCTACCTCACCTTCGGGTGCACCTCGGCGATCGCCGCCTCCGAGGCCCTGTGCACGATCATCGAGGAGGGCAACTTCACTCCTATCGAGGCTCTCAAGGTCACCAACGACGACATCGTCAAGTTCCTCGGCGGCCTGCCCCAGGCCAAGATCCACTGCTCGGTGATGGGCGCCGAGGCGCTCGAGGCGGCGGTCTTTAACTGGGCCCAGAAGCGCGGCGTCAACCTGGCCGAGCTCGGGGTCGACATCCGTCTCGAGGAGCAGGCCGAGGGGCGCAT
>Ga0316620_10000420_pt1 | contig 17139 bp, 9 predicted proteins | sample OWC_Aug_M1_C1_D5_FD_207651 | JGI IMG/M metagenome (GOLD analysis project Ga0316620, IMG submission 207651) | Wetland soil microbial communities from Old Woman Creek delta, Ohio, United States - OWC_Aug_M1_C1_D5_B | ecosystem: Environmental > Terrestrial > Soil > Wetlands | place: USA: Ohio... | reverse complement strand
ATGGTCGGCGGGCGGATGGAGGACCTCGAGGCGACCGGCCAGGTCCGCGGTAGCGACCGCGATCCCGAGCAACGGCTGCAGCGGATCCACCGCCACAAGACCGGTTGCCTGCTCCAGGCCTCGGTCGAGCTGGGCGCGGTCCTGGCCGGGGTCACGGGCGCGGAGCAGGAGCGCTTCGCCCGCTTCGGCGAACGGCTCGGCCTCGCCTTCCAGGTCGCCGACGACGTGCTTGACGCCACCGCCAGCGCCGCCGAGCTGGGCAAGTCGCCGGGCAAGGACGCGGCCGCCGGCAAGCTGACCTACGTCACTCTCTACGGTCTCGACAGCGCCCGCACCCTGCTCGCCGAGCTCGAAGAGCAGATGGTCGCCCTGGCCGAGGACCTGGAGGGGGCCGACGGCCCGCTCGCCGGCCTCGCCCGCTACGTCGCCCGCCGCCGCAGCTGAGCGCGTTCAGACGCCTGGGCGTGGAGGGCAAGGCGTGGCCTTCCTGGCTCCCGCGAGATTCCCTTCGCTCGGCGGCGACGCCCCGACTATGCTTGGGAGATGGGGAGCTTACGCGGGCGGTCTTCCCGGGCTCCCAGCGGGAAGTCGGGCGCGCGGTTGCGGGTTGGTCGGCAAGGCTGGAGCGGTGAGATGGGGGTCCTCATGGGGAGCTGGCGCAGCGGGCGATCGAGGTCAGCGGCTGGCCTGGGCACGGCCCTCGGCCTGCTCCTGGTCGTAGGGACGGCGACCGCCGCGGACTGGCCGCCGATCTCGGACCAGGAGTGGCAGCTGGAGAGCCTCGACTGGTACCCCAACGCGCCGGCCGTGACCTTGCTCCACGAGGGGACCCTGCGCCTGAGCCGGATCAGCGGCGCCTCCTCCCACCTCGAGGTCTACACCCGGATCAAGGTCCTGACCGAGGAGGGGACCCGCTTCGGGACGGTGACCCTGCTCTCCTCGGACGTGTGGCGGCTGCGCGACCTCGAGGGCCGCACTCACCTGCCGGACGGCCGTGTGCTCGAGCTGCCCGAGAACGCTACCTTCACCTCGATGTACTCGCCCTACTACACGCGCTCGGTGGTCGCCTTCGTCATGCCCGAGGTGGTGCCGGGGGCGATCATCGAGTTCCGCTACCGCCGCTACTTCGACTCCCTGTACTTTCCGGAACCCTGGTTCTTCGAGTCGCAGCTGCCGACCCTGGTCAACCGTTACGTGTGCGACGTGCCCGAGAGCTACTACTACGACACCCACCTCCACTGCCCGACCGGGCTCGAGGTCGTGGAGGAGACCCGCGACTACGTGGCCGGCACGCGGGTGTCCTTTACCGCCGAGCGGGTGGCGCCGTTACCCGACGAGCCGGCGCGCGCCCCCTTCGGCGACCTCGCCTGCCGGGTGACCTACCGCACCGTGGCCGAGAAGGCGCACCCCCGCAACCCGATCCTGACCAGCTGGCGGAGCGTGCTCCTCCACTTCCTGGGCGACGACCGCAGCGGGTTCACCTGGGTGCGGGCCAAGGCAGGCGCCACCCGTCGCCAGGCGCGCAAGCTGGCGGCCGCGATCGAGGCGCCGCTGGCCAGGGCCGAGGCGGTCTTCGCCTGGGTCCGCGACCAGGTGGCGACCCGCGGCCCGGGAGGCATCGCGCCGGGCGACGAGCACGCCGACACCCTGTTCAAACGGCGCGAGGCGACGATGGCGCAAAAGGCGATCCTGCTCCAGCTCATGCTCGACGCGGTCGACGTGGAGAGCTCGCTGGGCCTGACCGCGAGCCGCTTCAAGGGGCGGGTCGACCCGGCGCTAGTCGACCCCGGCCAGCTCGACTCGGCGCTGGTGGTGGCCGAGGTCGAAGGTGCGACCTACTTCCTCGACCCCTCGGACTCGCGGCTCGGCTTCGGCCACCTCTCGCCCGAGCTGGAGGGGGTCGAGTGCCTGCTTCTCGACCAGCGCAAGGAGCGCTGGCTGACCACGCCGGTCACGCCGGCTGCGGGCTCGAGCCGGCAGGCGCGGCTGCGGCTCGAGCTGGGCGCGGAGGGGGAGCTAACCGGGAGTGGGAACCTGGTGCTGAGCGGGCACCACGCGTGGCGCGCGCTGCGGGTGCGGCCGACCCGGGACGAGACCCTGGCCCTGTGGAGCGCCTGGCTAGGGCGCCAGCTGCCGGGGCTGATCGTCGAGCAGGTCCAGGTCGAAGAGGAGGTCGAGGCACGCCGGGTGGAGGTGTGGTGGACCATGCGCCGGCGCGTCGAGGAGGCGCTCGCTGACGAAGTGCCGCTGGTCGCCTCGGCGCCGCTGTCGCTGACCGAGAACCCGTTCACCCTGCCTCCGGAGCGGCGCCGCCTGCCAGTGCTGCTCGGGTTCGCCGACTCCAACCGCGTCGAGCTCGAGCTGAGCTGGCCTACCGGCTGGGTGGTGGACGTGGCGCCGCCCGCGCTGTCTCTCGACACCGCCGTCGGCGAGCTCGTCGCCGCCGTCACTCTCGACCCCGGCGGCCGGCGGCTGTCCGTGTCGCGGGTCTTCACCCTCGAGCAGGGAGAGGTCGCGACCGAGAGTTACGCCGACCTCCACCGGCTGTGGGCCGCGATCGTGGCCTGGGACTCCGAGGCGGTGGTCCTGGTGCGGGAGTGAGCGATGGCACGGGGGCTGCGAGTCGCGCTCACGCTGCTCGCCCTGGCTCGAAGTGCGGACGGGGCGACGATGCTCGAACGCACTCTCGACATAACGCTCGCCGGCGACACCATCGTCCAGGAGGCACTGGTCGTGGTGGCGTTGGACGAGCCCGGCGACCTCGAGCTGTGGCGCTCCTACCGGATCGACCTCGACGACAACGTCACCCTGGAGAGCTGCACGGCCGAGGTGGTGCTGGCGGACGGCACGGTGGTGGAGCGGGTGCCGAGGCGCAGCTTCGAGCGCGAGGAGTCGACCGGCTTCGGGCTCTACACCTCGGCCTGGACCCAAGTCATTCCCTTCGCCAAGGCGCGAGTCGGCCAGCGCCTGCGGGTGGCGACCACGATCCGGGTCGAGCTGCCCTTCCGAGCGGTGAGCCTGCCCCTTCAACAGCCGGTCGTACAGCGGCGGCTCGAGATCACGGTCCGGGGTGGCGGAGGCCAGCTGCGGTGGCGGGTCCATCCGGCTGCCGCCGGCCTCGACGCGATCGAGAGCGACGACCGCCTCGAGCTCCGCGCCGCCAACCTTTCCGCCGCGGCTGGCACCGGGAGCCTGGTGCTGCGCCTGGCCTGGGACCCTCGGGTCGGGTGGCCGGGCATCGGATCGTGGTACGGCGAGCTGACCGCAGCCCGCACCCCGCCCTCGGCCGTGGTTCGGAAGCTGGCTGGTGAGCTGTGCGCGACGACCCAGGGCCGGCGGGGGTGCTTCGAGCGCCTCGCCGACCAGGTTCGCCGGCGGGTCCGCTACGAGGCCGTGGCCATCGGCCAGGGCGGGTGGGTGCCGAGCCCGCCGGACGAGGTGCTGGCGCGCGGCTGGGGCGACTGCAAGGACAAGTCGCAGCTGCTCGTGCAGCTTCTGGCCGCGCAGGGCATCGCCAGTCATCTGGCGTTGCTGGCGTCGGGTTCGGCCGAGCCCATCGACCCCACCTTCGCCACCCCTAACCAGGTCAACCACTGCATCGTCGCCGTGCCGGTCGGCGAGATCGAGACGCGGCCGGGGGACCCGGTGGTGGACGGGTACTTCCTCCTCGACCCGAGCGTGGACCGGGGCGGCATCGAGTGGCTGAGCCCGACCGACCAGGGGCGACACGTGCTGGTGGTGGCCGGCGGCGGGAGCCGACTGCTGGAGGTCCCGGAGCTCTTCGAGCACGAGCAGCGACGGCTCACGATCGACGGCGCGGTGGACCGTCAGGGCGATCTGCACGGCCGGGTCGAGCTGCGGCTCAAGGGTGCGCGGGCGGTGCCGTGGCTGCGCGCCGCCGACACGGTGTCGCCGCAACAGCTGGAGGACGAGGCGCGGGGCAAGCTCCTGCTCGCCCTGCTGCCCGGCGCTGTGGTCGGCGAGGTGCGCTGGCATGTGAACGAGTCGCCGGTGCCGGAGCTCGCGGTCTCCGCGACCGTCGACCTGGCCGGGGCGGTGCGCGGCCAGCCGGATCGGCGCTGGTTCCGACCCCCGCTGCTGACCGCCCTGCCCGAGCCCGCTGCGCTGGTCGGCCCTGGGCAGGGTGTGCGCTTGGCGGCGGGGGTCGAGCGGACCTCGGTCCGGCTCGAGCTGCCCGAGGGCTGGTGCCCGGCGCAGAGCTGGGAGCAGCGGGAGGACAACGAGCTCGGCTCGTACCTGGTCACCGTCACTGCTGCGGCGAGCACGGTCGAGGTCGCGCACGAGCTCGCGCTGCGGCAGAGCTGGGTCGACGCGGCGCGACTGCCGCAGCTTCACGAGCTGGCGCTGGCCGAGCGCCAGGCTGGCCTGCGCCGGGTGCGCCTGCGCTGCGGGGAGGGCGCAACAGAGCCGTGAGGCCGGCGTCGGAACTCCTGGCGCGTACGCGTGCTACCCTCGCCTGCTGATGGTGGGCAGGCTCCCGCTGCGCGTGCTCGGAGGGTTGCTGCTGGCTGGCGCGGCCGCCCTGGCCGTGGCCGACCCAGCTGCGGACGACTCAAATGGGGACGACGAGCCCCGGCTCGCCAATCTGCTCTTCGTCACCCTGGACACCACGCGCCCCGATCACCTGGGCGCCTATGGCTACCCGCGGCCGACCTCGCCGTCACTCGACCGCTTTGCCGCGACCGCCACCCTGTTCGAGGACGTCACCTGCAGCATCCCGACCACCCTGCCCTCCCACCTCACCATCTTCACCGGGCTGACGCCGGACCAGCACGGGGTGATGGCCAACGGGGTGGTTCCGCCGGCCAACCTGGTCTCGATCTTCGACCTCCTGGCGGCGCGGGGCCACCGCACGGCGGCAGTGGTGGCGGCCCAGGTGCTCGCCCCCAAGTACCTGGTGGGCCTGGGCCTGGAGCAGATCTACTACGGCGATGGCCGCGCGCCGTGGGCGCTCGAGCTGCCGGCGCAGTCAGTGACCGCCATGGCCGAGCGCTGGCTCGAGACGTTTGGCGATGAGCCCTTCGCCCTCTGGCTGCACTACTACGATCCCCACGAGCCCTACAACCCTCCGCCCGCGCTCGCGGCCCGCTTCGTGCGCGACCCCCGCTCGCGCATCGGAGGTGCGGTGTCGACCGAGTTCCTGCGCGAGCTCAACGACGACCCCGAGCGGCGGGCCGAGCTGAGCGAAGCTGACCGCGAGCGCATCGTCGACCTTTCCAACGCCGAGGTCTGCGCCATGGATTACCAGCTCGGGCGGCTCCTGCGTACCCTGTCCCGGCGCGGCCTGCTCGAGCGGACCGTGATCGTGATCGTCGGCGACCATGGTCAGGCCCATGGCGAGCACGACTACTGGGGGCACGGGCGTCAGCTGCTCGAGCCGGTGGTCAAGGTCCCGCTGCTGATTCGTCTCCCCGGTCAGGACCGGGGGCTGCGGGTGGCGGCGCCGGCCGAGACGCTGGACATCGTGCCGACTCTGATCGAGCTCTACGGACTGCCGCGGCCAGCCAGCCTGAGCGGGCGTTCGTTGACGCCGCTGCTGCGCGGTGCCGCTCAGGCGGATCCGCCCTTCCGCCTGGTCGAGAGGCGCCTGTTCGGCGACGATCCCACGGCCCTCGGCATGGCCTTGTACGGCGCGGACTGGAAGCTCACCTACTACCGCGAGCGGGGCGTGGAGAGCTTTCGGCTGGCTCGCGCCGGGGCTGCCGGCGGGCTTGACGGCGACGGCGTGGTCGCCGCGCACGGCCCTGAGGCGGCACTGCTTGCCAAGCTGCTCGCCCTGCGGCCGCCGCAGATCGTGCGACCTGTCGACACCTCGGACGAGACCCTGAAGATGCTGCAGGCCCTCGGCTACGCGCAGTGAGCGGCGTTCAGCGGGGGTTGCCCGCTCACTGCACCTGGTAGATCGTTGTCTCCCCGGCCTGAAACACGGACTGCCACAACTGGCCGTCGAGGGCGGCGAACTTGGCCAGGCCGGGGCCGGGGTAGTAGGCCCGCTCGAGACCGCCCACGATCACGTACGCGACGTCGTAAGAGGCCAGGAAGGCGGCCGCCGCCTGCGGGTCCTCGGTGCGGTAGAAGTCGTGCACCGCCTGGATGCGGTCCGTGATCCACTCGGCCGGAACCAGGGCGCGCTGCTGGCGCTCGTGCCACGACCAGCCGACCACGCTCGGCAGCCCGGTATGGACACTCACCCGCGAGCCCCAGCGGTACTCGGGGGTGTTGGCCTCCACGATCACCGGCGAACCCGCGACGTGCTCCTGCAGCCAGTGGATCGCGGCCAGATCCTCAGACAGCGGGATGGCAGTGCCCTGGTCATGGTCAACCGCGCACGCCAGGAAACGGCTGCCGTCGAGGCTGTGCGGCGCGTCCGGGCACATCCGGTCGCGCATCTTGGCCATGCCCGCGCACAGCGGGTAGAGGGCGACCGCGGCCAGCAGCATTGCGAGCAGGGACCGCCAAGCGGCGCGCGGCCAGCGCCGCGACCACTGCGCCACCCAGCCCAGGGTCGGGCCGAGGGCGGCGGCCGCGGCCATCGCGAGCAAGGTCCAGGCCTGGAGGTAGAACTTGAACACCGTGTTCATGCGGCCGATGTCGCCGCGCAGCACCACCACCTCCACGAGCAAGGTCAGGAGCATGCCTGACCCGGTCAGGGCCAGGGCCAGGCGCGTGGACTCCGGCTGCTCGGAGCGGGCGATGAGCGCGAAGGCGGCCGCGGCCAGCGGCAGGGCGACCCAGGCGCAGGTCACGCCAAGCGGCAGCAGCACGAGGAGGCCCGCAACCGTGGCCATGGTTGCGCCCAGCAGCCAGCGACGGGCCGGGCGTCCTCCTTCCCGAATCCACGACCCCAGCTCGCAGGCGAGCCAGGTCGCCAGGACGAGGAGGAAGAGCCCCCAATGGGTGAGGTAGGCGCCGAGCGGGGTGGTGCCTCCGGACCACAGGTCGAGTCGCGAGTAGCCGGCTCCATACCAGCGGTCGAAGGGCCAGAACAGCCAGTGGGCGAGGGCGACGAGCAGGGCGGAGCCGGTGGCCGCGGCGAACACGCGCAGGCCGGGCGCGGGCAGGCGGTCGAGCCCGCGCCACAGCGACCAACCCAAGCCAGCCGTAGCCAAGGCGAGGAAGGGGTAGAAGGACCAGGTGTTGGTGACCCGCAGGGCGCCCACCGCGAGCGCGCCGAGGAGCACGGCCGGCACCGCCTTGAGGAGACCTCGGGGCTCGCGCCACAGCCGCCATCGGCTCACCACCGAGGTCGTCCAGGCAATCACCAGGAGGAGCAGGGGCATCTCGAGGAGGTGGGCGTGGAGGTCGCCGTAGAGGAAAGTGAAGCAGGGGAACTCGGTGATCGGTCCGACCTCCGGATCGGGGATGATGCGGGTCGGGTTCCAGTACCAGTCGCCGAGGTGAAACGGCAGCGGGGCGCCGGCCACGGCGCGGCCGGTGCCGCGCACGATCGCGAGCAGCATCCCCCCGACGCCGCCGGGGCCTACGTCCACTGTTCCCAGCCGGCGCAGGCCGTCGACGATCATGGGTGCGGTGGCGAGGTTGCCGAGGAGGGTCATGGCGGCGGCCGCGGCCAACCCGCCGCCCGACACAGGCGCCGCTGGCCGCAGCGGGTCGCGTCCGGCGCGCGCCGCGCTCAGGTTCGCTCCCACCGAGTAGGCGGCGCAGCCGGTGAGGGCGAAGAGGGTGGGCAGGAGCAGGTTGTAGGCCGTCGCGGGTACGATCCCCAGCAGCTTGACCGGCACGCCGACGAGCACGAAGCCCCAGTAGTAGTAGTTGACGTAGCCGCCGGCGAACCACGGGTCATAGGGCGGGAAGGTCGAGCTCCTGAGCACCGCCGTCAGGTAGGCGAGGTCCATGGGTTTCTCGCCACCCTTGCTCGGGTGCCAGAGATCGGGGTTGGCCAGGCGCACCGCCAGCCCGAGCGCGAGCAGACCCAGGAACAGGAGCTCGGCGGTCAGGATTCGGGCCCGCCGCTCGCGCCACTCCTCGAGCAGGGCCCGACGCTGGTACCAGGCCGCTGCGCCGCCAGCCAGGCTCAGCGCCGCCAGGGCGAGCGAGATGGTGGTGCGGTCGAAGCTCGCGCCGAGCGAGCCGGCCAGCCAGACCAGCCAGGCCACGAGCAGGAGGCCGACGACCCGGGCCAGGGGCTGGCCGCGGTCGGCGAGGCCCGGCAGGGCCAGGCGGACGAGCGGCAGAGCGACCGTGCCGAGGGCGCTCAGGACGAGGTACCACAGCACCACGGTCAGCAGCGGCCAGGCGTTGACCGGCGAGCTGCGGTCGAAGAGGGCGGACCAGGTGCCGCCAGCGCGCTGACGCAGGAGGCGATCGCGGGGCAGCATAAGGTCTGCCGGGTAGCGGCCGGCAGCCCCTGGGACGAGGTGGACAACCCGCTCCAGGTCGATGCCCCCCAGGACCTGGCGCACCGGCGGCGTCTCCCGATCCCGGTCGCGGGCGAAGACGAAGACCTTGGGGTGGTCGTAGACGGTGAACGCCTCCTCGGCGGCCTGATCGTTGATGCGCAGTGGGCCGAGGGTGGGCGGAGACTCGAAGACCGCGACCAGGTCGAAGCCGAGCGTGCCGGCAGAGGTTCCGGGCTGCGCCACCTCGTAGCACGCCTCGACCGAGCGCTCGCGCGGGCACCCGAGCAGCTCGCGGTAGTAAGCGGTGGTCAGCGGGTAGCGCTCGGGTAGCCGGGTCAGGCTGGCCCACTGCCGGCTGGAGGAGATGACCAGGTAGTCAGCCCGCCCCAGGAGATTCTCGAAGCGCTCCAGCTTGAGCTCGTCGTCGGGCCAGTACAGCTCCAGGCTGAGGCCGGGCTGGAGGTGCCCGGCGAAGGGCTCGGACCCGGGCAGGCGCAGGGGCAGGCCGTCGTCCCAGCTGCTCTCGTTGACCACGGCCGCGCCCTCGAGCAGGAGCGAGCCGCTGGCCACCGCGACCTCCACCTCCCACTCCTCCCCCGTCCTCATGGCCAGGCCGTGCTCGAGCGCGAGCACGACCCGCTGCCCCCGGACCTCGTTCCCGGGCGGGCAGTGCGCAGCCAGCACCGCCGCGGCGGCTGTCTGCTCGGGCCGGCGCAGGGAGACCGTGAAGGCGACCGAGGCGTCGGGCCCGCCGTCATCGGGTCTGGCGTGCGCGTGGGGGAGGAGGAGCGAGTGGAGCACCCCGTTGCGGGCGACCGCCAGGCGGGTGCGCAACGGGCGCTGGGGCGTGATCTCGAAGCCGTAGGGCACGAGCAGCGGCTGCTGGAGAAGACCCTGGGCGGTGGCGAGGCGCAAGGTGAGCGGTCCTGGGGCGTGGTCGAGCAGCCAGCGCGAGGCCGCGACCCGGGTCACCGGCCGGGTGTAGATGGAAACGAACGCGGTCGCCCAGAGCGCGGTGACGACGAGGGTTCCAGCGCCTGCGGCGACGGCTGCCACCCTCCAGCCTCGCCGCCCGCTCGTGCCCAGATCCCACAGGCCGACGACCGCCCAGGCGGCGAAGACGGCCAGCGCCGGGTAGACCGGCAGCAGGTAGCGCATGGTCGGGTTGGAGACCAGCGACTGCCAGCCGAAGTACAGCGCCAGCCACAGCCAAAGCGGGGCGAAGCGCTGCCAGCGACCGCGCAGCATGGGCCAGGCGGCGGCCAGGAAACTACCCCAGGCAAGCCCACCGAGGGCCGGCCCCAGGCCCCACAGGACCATGTTCTTGGCCGCGAAGCCGACCGACCGGCGCGCCCACTGCAGGGCCGGCGGCCAGTCCGCCTGCGGGCCGCTGAGGGCCATGAGGTTGCGAATCGAGTCCACCCACCGCGGGTTGAGCGCGAGGTCGAAGAGGCCGGGGCCGACGAAGGCGTAGGGCTGGAGGAGGCGAAAGGCGAGCAGGCTCGAGGCAGCGGCGGCGAGGAGCGCAACGAAGGCGCGCAGGGCGGCTGCGGCCCGCTGCGAAGGGTCGAGCAGGGAGAGGCGGGCGGCGAGGGCCAGCGGCAGCAGGACCACCACCGGCGCCGCAGCCAGCTTGGCCGCGATCGCGGCTCCGGCGGCGAGCCCGAAGAGGGCACAGGGCCCGAGCAGGGGTCGCAAGGCGCCGTGGTCGCCGCCGGTCCGTGGCCAGGCCAGGCGCACCGCCAGGTAGAGCGCACACGTCACCAAGAGGTTGGAGAAGTTGTCGACGGTGAAGAAGTGCGACTGCTGGATCTGGAGCACGCTGAGGGCCGAGAAGGCGGCGGCGAGCAGGCCCACTCGGCGGTCGCAGCACCACCAGCCGATGAGGAAGACGAGCAGCACCACCCCGAGGTCGCAGGCGGCCGACAGGGCGCGACCGAGGAGGTGGACCTGATCGTAGCCGCGGTGCCCGGTCAGCTCGCCGAGGAGGCGGACCAGGATCACCGGGAAGGTGCCGTAGACGTAGTCCGGGTGGTCGCCGACGTTCTTGGGGTTGAGGGTGGAGCTCGAGGTGTCGAGGTACTGGGCGAGCCCTTCCACCGGCTCCAGACTGATCGTGACCATGGTCAGGAAGCGCTCGTCCGGGTGGAGGTGATGGAGGCCATCCCAGTCTCTTCCCGTCAAGCGAAGGACGGCAGCCACGACCAGGATCAGGACCAGGGCTGCGGCGGTGAGCAGGGGCCAGACGACGTGCCTTCTCGGCGCCACGCTCAGGGTATACCACGGCGCAGCCTGGCCTTGGGTCGGTTCCGGCTCGCGGCTGGTGACCGAGCCCGTTGGCGTTACCGTTGCCGGGGTTCATTTCGTGGGACGCGGCAGCGACAAGGGTAACGGGGACCCGCTGTCCACAGCGGATCGCGAGTCGCGATGCGGCGTGACAGACGGGCTCGGGCTCGGGAATGGGAACGGAACCCCTTCCCGCCCGTGAGCAGAGTTACGATCCATGCTGGATGTTGCTGCGCACCCGCATTTCGAAGCTCCTGCCGGTGAGCCTGCGACGCTGGCTGCGGCCGCTGGTGGTGCCGGGGCTGTACCGCCTCGAGCGGCCGCGGATGGAGCGCCTGTACCGGCAGCTGGTGGCGCCCGGCGACCTGGTCTTCGACCTGGGCGCGGCCGAGGGCTACCACACGGCGACGTTTCTTGCCCTGGGCGCGCGGGTGGTGAGCGTGGAGCCGCAGCCGCGACTGGCCGAGCGGCTGCGCTCGAGGTTCGGCCATGAGCCGCGGGTCACAGTCCTGGCCCGGGGCGTGGCCGAGCGCGCCGGCGTGCTCGAGCTCCACCTGTCGCGGGGCGATCCCGAGCTCGCCACCTTTGCCGTCGAGCTGATGCGCCGGGGTCGCTACGCGGACCGGCGTTGGGAGGAGCGGGTGCCAGTGCCGGTGGTCACCCTGGAGGACCTAATCCGCGACCACGGGCCGCCGGCCTTCGTCAAGATCGACGTCGAGGGTTACGAGGCGCGAGTCCTGGCCGGGCTCGAGCAGCCCCTGGCTGGCCTCTGCTTCGAGTACACCCGGGAGCACGAGGACCAGGCCTGCGAGTGCCTGCGCCGCCTGCTCGAGCTGGGCCGCGCCCACTTCAACTTCTCGCCCTACCGGCGTTGGGCTCTGATCTCCCAGCACTGGCTGGAGGCGGAGGCCCTGGCGGCCCTGCTCGCGGCTTCCCCCGACCGCTGGTTGAGCGGCGACATCTTCGCCCGTTCAGAGGGCAAGAAGGGCGAGCCCTCGTCGCGGGTCGATTTCTGAGCCTCGGCCCTCGGCTTCTTCCCGAGCCCGAGCCCTTTGCCGTTGCTGGTCTCTCGCGCGCGGTGCGATCGAGACGCATGGCCGGTGACTGGCCAACAGGGCTGGCAACGGTAACGGGCTCGCAGGCTATCGCCCGCGCCCCATTTCCAGTAGCAGGCTTTCGAACAGCGCCTCGTAGGCCCGGGCACAGGCGTCGGGCGTGAAGGCGGCCGCCACCCCCTGCGGGTTGCCGGCGAAGCGCTTGCGGTCGCCGAGCACCTCGAGCAGGGCCTGGGCCAGGCTGCGCGCGTCCCCGACCACGGCGATCCGGCCCATGCCGGTGTGCTGCACCGGCTGGCGGACCCCGGGCAGATCGGACGCCACCACCGGGGTGCCGCGCATCATGGCCTCGATCTGGACCATGCCGAAGGACTCGGTGGCGTTGAGGCTGGGCACGACGAGCACGTCCAGGTTGGGGTAGAAGGCTGCCATCTCGGCCGGGTCGAGCACGCCCAGAAAGCGCCAGCGGCCGGCGCTAGACAGGCGCTCGAGGGTCGGCGCGAGCCGCTGCCAGTAGCTCACCTCGCCGAGCACGTTCTGGTGCTGGCCGGCGAACACGACCGTCGCCTCGGGGTGCTGCTCGAGCACCGCGGGCAGGGCCTCGAGCAGCACCTCCACGCCCTTCTCGGCGGCCAGCCGGGCGGCCATGCCGATGACTGGGCGGCGTCCCTGTGGGTTGCAGCGCGCGGCGAAGCGCGTCACCTCCGCGGGCGTGACCTCGGGCAGCTCGATGGGGGGCGGGATGACCTCGACCTTGTCCGCCCAGCGGCTGAGGAAGGGGGAGCCGGCGGCGTAGTCGGCGGTGTAGGTGACGAGGCGCAGGGCGGCGCGCGCGGCGAGGTGGTTCATGAGGTGGACCACCTGGTTGACGACGCGGTTGAAGAGGCCGGGCGGCAGGGTCAGGTCGCAGTGGTAGGTAACCACCGGCGGGCGCCGCAGGACCCGGCCGCGCAGGGCCACGCCTGCGGCGTCGAGCTGGGGCAGGTGGAGGTGGATGACCTGGTGCTGGCAGACGAGACGGGTGGCGATAGCACCAAAGGTCGGCATGATGACGCCCTTGGAGACCCGGAAGAGCACCGGTACGCGCACGATGCGGACTCCATGCTCGACCTCCTCGCGCGGCAGCGCGGGCGTGAAGCGCGAGGTCAGCACGGTGACCTGGTGCCCGCGGCCGACCAGGGCCCGCGCCAGGCGCTCGGCGTAGATGGTGAGGCCGCTGGTGTGCGGCCGGTAGTAGGTGAGGACGCTGAGGATGCGCATGTCGCGACGATGCTAGCCCGGATTTCTCCCGCTTCGCTCCTGAGCCCGCTGCCGTTTCCGTTGCCGAGCGCACGAAGCGGCGGGGCATCGGCAACGCAAGACGCCGCCCAACCAGGCGGGTGGGTGGGGCCTACTCGATCAGCCCGCGGTTCTCGCGGACCCACTCGACCAGGCGCGCCAGGCCCGCGTCCACGCCCATTCGGGGTCTCCAGCCGAGCTCGGCTTCAGCGCGGCCGATGTCGGCGACGAAGACCTTCTGGTCGGCGGCGCGCCAGGGGCCGTGGACGGCCTCGAGCTCGCAGCCGACCAGGCGGCTGAGCCGCGGACCGAGCTCGCCCCAGACCGACAGGGTGTGGCGAGGGCCGCCGCCCACGTTGTAGACCTGCCCGGCCGCGGTCTCGATGCGCTCGACCACAAGGTCGAAGCAGTCGAGAAGGTCGTCCACCCAGAGCAGGTCGCGCACCTGTTTGCCGTTGCCGTAGATAGTGATCGGCCGCCCGCAGACCGCGGCGATGGCCAGCCAGGCCACCCAGCCCTGGTCCTCGGAGCCGAACTGGCGCGGTCCGTAGACGCAGCTCTGGCGCAGGACCACGGTCGGCAGGCCGTAGCTGCGGTGGTAGTCGCGCACGTACTGATCGGCCGCGCCTTTGGAGCACGCGTAAGGCGAGCGCAGGTCCAGACACCTGGTCTCGGGCACGCCGTTGGGCAGCTCGGCGCAGCGGTAGCGCGTCGCTTCCTCGACGATCCTGAGGTCGTGTAAGTCGCCGTAGACCTTGTTGGTGGAGGCGTAGACGACGATCGGCGGGCGTTTGCAGCGGCGGGCCGCCTCGAGCAGGTTGAGGGTGCCGAAGGCGTTGACCAGGAAGTCCTCGCGGGGTTCGGCCAGGGAGCGGGTGACCGCGACCTGCCCGGCCAGGTGCACGACCACTGAGGCCTCGGCCACCGCCCGCGCCAGCCGGTCGCCGTCGCGCACGTCCGCCTCCACCAGACGAAACGCATCGCGACCGTGGCGATCCCAGAGCCAGCTCAGATTGTGCTGCGATCCGGGCCGCGAGAGGTTGTCGTAAACGACGACCTCCTCGCCGCGGGCGAGCAGGCGGTCGACGTGGTTGGCGCCGATGAAGCCGGCGCCGCCGGTGACCAGATGGCGGCCAGACATCAGCTTACCGTAGCACGGGCCCGGCCCGAGCACGAGAGGGCGGACGGTCTGGTCTTCGCCGGCGACGCGAGTCGGGCGCCAGGGCTGGTCGCGCTACAGTTGAGCCATGGCCAAGGGGCAAAGGCTCGACCTCCTGCTGACCGAGCTCGGTCTGGTTCCGTCGCGGGCGCGGGCCCAGGCCCTGATCCTCGCCGCCCGGGTTCAGGTCGACGGCCGGGTGGTGACCAAGGCTGGCAGCCGAGTGGCCGCCGACTCCGTGGTCGAGGTGGTCGCGCCCGACCACCCCTACGTGTCGCGCGGCGGGCTCAAGCTCGAGGCCGCCCTGGACGCCTTTGCCGTCGATCCGCGGGGGCTCGACTGTCTCGACGTGGGCGCCTCCACCGGTGGCTTCACCCATGTCCTGCTCGAGCGCGGCGCGCGGCGGGTGGTGGCCCTCGACGTGGGCCGCGGCCAGCTCGACTGGCGCCTGCGCCAGGACCCGCGCGTGGTAGTGATGGAGGGGGTCAACGCCCGGCACCTGGGCCCCGGCGACCTGCCGTTCGCGGTCGCCCTGGCCACGGTCGACGTCTCCTTCATCTCGCTCCGCCTGGTGGTGCCGGCCGTGCTCCCCCACCTGCAGCCGGGGGCCAGTCTGATCTGCCTCGTCAAGCCCCAGTTCGAGGCTGGCCGGGCCGAGGTGGGGAAGGGGGGAGTGGTCCGCGAGGAGGCGGTCAGGAGACGGGTGATCGACGCCACCGTGGCCTCCCTGGTCGGCCTCGGCCTCGAGCTGGTCGGGGTCGTTCCCTCGCCGATCCGCGGGCCCAAGGGCAACCTCGAGGAGCTGGCGGTCCTGCACAAGCGCTGAGCGCCGCGCGCGCCCCCAGGTTCAGGAGCCCGACGCCTCGCGCACCACGGTCTCGACGACGAACCGGGGTGGGTCTTCAAGTGTCCGCTTGACCGCGCATTGGCTGGCCGCGCGGACCAGGGCGTCGTGGTACTTGGCGGGGAAGTCCGGCGGCACCTCGATGGCGAGCGCAATGGTACGGATCCGGTGCTGGGCGTCGCGCTGCCAACGCTGGACCACGCGGATGTCGTGGAAGGGCAGGCCGCGCTTGGAGCAGAAGCTGAGCACGTAGTAGCCGGCGCAGGTGGCGAGGGAGGCGAGGAAAAGGTCAAATGGCTCGGGCGCGGCGGCCTCGCCGCCGCTCCCCAGGCCCTGATCGGTGGCGATCTCGAAGGCGCCGTAGCTGGCGGTCACGCGCTTGCCGCCGGGGAAGGTGACGAGCATCTCGGCGGCAGGGGCGGGCACGGACATGGTCAGAGCTCGTCCGCCCGGGTCGAGATCGAGCCGCGGTAGTTGTGCTCGAGGTGCACCTGCGCCACCTGGGACGAGAACCCGCGGTAGGCCTCCTTGATGCGGGTCAGGGCGTTGGAGCGCCAGTCCACGTAGGGGTTGTCGATCTGAACCGGGTCCAGGCAGCCGGCCAGGGCCACCTTGGAGGTGGCGCAGAATCGGCTCATGAGGGTCTTGGCCAGGTGGCGGTCCCCGTTCTGGAGCTCATCGACGAGGACGATTGAGCGCTCGATGTCGAGGCCGCGCAGCATGGAGGTGGAGAGCATGTGCAGCCGGTCGCGGGCCCGCAGCTCCTCCGTAAAGCCGTGGTCGTTGGAGATTGACAGCGAGCGCATGGCCTGGAAGAAGGGTTCCAGCCACGGTGACAGCTTGCTCTCGAAGTCACCCGGGAGGTAGCCGAGCTCGTACTGGCTGGAGGCGTGCTCGGGTCGCAGCAGGAGGAGGCCGTTCTCGTACCCGTAGACCGGGGTCAGCGGCTGCGACTGGGGCGCCACGCGCAACGTCCTGGGCTGGCCGAGGAGCATGTACAGCGCGGCCGCGACCATGAGGCGGGTCTTGCCCGACCCGGCCGGGCCGTCGAGCACGACCAGCTCGACCTCTGGATCCAGCATGAACTCCATGGCCAGGATCTGCTGCGGGTCGCCGGGGGTGAAGTCGAGGACCGGGCGCGGCCGGTACACGAGCCGCTTGCGGTCCCAGTACTGGGCGAAGCGCAGGTCCTGGAGCCGTTGCTCGATGGGGTCGGCGCGGGTGATGAGCAGGTCCTCGCCAGCCCGGAGCAGGACGCCGGTGTTCCATAGCAGCTGGTCGGGGTCGCAGGTGGGGACCGCGGAGCAGGGCAGCCAGCGCTGGCCGGGGATGCCGCTGTCCAGGAACCGCTGCAGCACCTCCTCGGGCACCTCTGCCTGGACCACGCCGCGGTAGACCTGGTCAACGCTGTCGAGCTCAACCTTGCCGTAGCGCAGGTTCTCGGCGGCGATCTCCAGGGCATCGCACTTGAGGAGCAAGTTCGAGTCCTCGGAGATCACCACCACGCGGTAGCCGGGCCGGCCGTTGTCAGCCGCGGCCGCAGCGATGCGGCGGACGCTGCCCAGAATCAGGTTGTCGCCCTCGGCCTCGGGGTAGGGCGGGCTGGCGTGGCCGTCGGGCTCCCAGGCCAGCACGCCTCCGCCGGGGGTGAGTCGGAAGTCGTCGGCGTCGACCTCGCGCTTGAGCAGACGCTCCACGTGGTGGTGGATGAGGTTCTGCCGCCGATACTCGAGGATCTTTCGCGAGACGTGGCGGGCGGCGTGGCGGATGCCCTCGGGTTTGGAGCGGGAGGACTGGAGGCGTCCCAGCTCCTCGATGACCTGATGGAGCAGGACGACGACGTTGCCGCCGCTCAGCAACCGGTCGAGAGCGTCCGGGTTCTCGATGAGAGCCGAGGTGTCGGGGATGTAGATCGTGCCCGAAAGGGGCTCGAGCGCCTCGCCCATTGCTGGCAGTCTACCACCCTCAACCGGCCCCGGGAAGACGAAGCGACCCGGCCTGGGCCGGGTCGGACAGGTGCCGGTGTGGCTGGGGTGCAGGGACTCGAACCCCAATTCTACGGTCCAGAGCCGTATGTCCTGCCATTGGACGACACCCCAACAGGCCCCCGCGTTTCGGGGAAGGTCATTATAGCAG
>Ga0316620_10000418_pt1 | contig 17145 bp, 12 predicted proteins | sample OWC_Aug_M1_C1_D5_FD_207651 | JGI IMG/M metagenome (GOLD analysis project Ga0316620, IMG submission 207651) | Wetland soil microbial communities from Old Woman Creek delta, Ohio, United States - OWC_Aug_M1_C1_D5_B | ecosystem: Environmental > Terrestrial > Soil > Wetlands | place: USA: Ohio... | reverse complement strand
TACTGCGAAATCTCGGACTTCGTTCTCTTCCCGCTCAGGGTTCGCGCGATCGCAATGATGTCGGGCAACTCCATCGTGCCCTCGACCGCCGGGTGACTCGACAGGATCTGCTCGAGCAGCGTCGATCCCGAGCGCGGCAATCCGACGATGAAGATCGGATCGGGCGCAGCCGCTCCGAATCCGGTCCGCTGCCGGAAGAATTCCCGGGAAAAGAGCGCCTTCGATCGCCGCACGTGGGACGACATTTCTTGCGGGTCATACGTGATGCCCGCACGGCGCAGCCGGTTGCCCTCGGCATAGTGCTCGAACGATCGCGCGTAGTCGCCCGCGTCCTCGAGCGCCTTGCCGACGGCGAATTGAAAATGAAACCGGTCCTCATCGCCAAGATCGCTGCGCTCGAGCTGCTTGCGCATGATGCCAATCTCGGCCGGCGTGAATTCGAAGGTCTTGAGATTGGCGAGGCTCCACCAGGCCTCGCCGAGGCTCGGCGTCAGTTCCACGCTCCTGCGATACGCCGCGATGCAGTCGGCCCGGCGGCCAGCAGTCTTCAGCGCATGTCCATAGCTCATCCAGACCTTGGCCTGTCCTGGATACTCCTTCAGGACCGCGGCGTAGATGTCGATCGACTGGTCGTACTCGCCGATGCGGGCGAGGATTGCCGCCTTGAGATTGCGATAGCCCGGGTTGCGCGGCTCGAGCGCCAGCAACCGGTCGACTTCCTGCAGGGCCTCGACCGATTTGTTCTGCCGGTGCAGGACGATGGCGTAGTTGTGCCGCGCGGCAGCAAAGCTCGGGGCGAGCTCGAGACAGCGGGTGAGCAGCACTTCCGCATCCGCATTGCGTCCCAGGCGTGCGGCCACTTCGGCCAGCATCCGGATCGCGGCGACGTCGGTCGGAAACTGCTTCAGGTGCGCGCGCAGCAGGGATTCGGCAACCGCGATCCGGTTCGCGCACAAGGCCGCCGCCGGTTCCAGCAGCCGCGGATCCTTGGTGGACGACTGGATGTGCCGCGCATACGCCGCGTCGGCACCGTCGGCATCCCCCATGGCCGTCAGGTGATCGCCGAGCGCGCGCCACGCGTCCGGCATGTCCGGCTTCAATGCGACCGCACGGCGCAGAGCTGCGACCGCCGCCTCGCCGCGCCCGCTGTCTCCGAGGGCAAGTCCGAGCTCATATTGGGTCGCCGCGGAGTTCGGCTGCGACTGCGCCAGCGGCTCGAGAACGCCGAGCGCCCCCGCCATATCCCCGGTTCGACGCAGTGCCGCGCCGGACATGAGAAGCGCGGCGGGATGGCCCGGTACCGCCTTGAGAATCTCGCCCGCCTGCTCCGCCGCCTGCTCGGGCCGGGACTCGAGAAGCCGGGCCGCATGGGCCAACGCGACCTCGACTGTACCGACCGGCTCGGAATTCCCGCTCATCGCGTATCCTTCCAACGTATCGTCTGGATTGTCAATTGGCTCAGCATGCCCACGGGGGCAGCGGGCCGTGTCAGCCGGGAGTGCCGGACATGTCGATGCGACGCAATCTCCTCTCTCTTCTTCTGGTGGCGCTGCCGATCGCAGGCTGCGTTCAGGCGAATGTGCACATCTCCGGGACTTCGGGTCCTGTCACGCTCGCGACCGCCCCGCTCAAACCGGACAGCGGCTCGCTTGCGGTTCACTGCGGAACGCTGATCGACGGCGTCGCCGATCGTCCGCTCAAGGATGTGACCGTCATCATTCGCAACGGACGTATCGCCTCGATCCTGCGAGCGATCCAGGTCACGGGCAGCCTGCCGATTCTCGAGCTCCAGGATTACACCTGTTTGCCCGGCCTCATCGACATGCACACGCACCTCACCGACAGGCCCGAGGACACGTCGGACCTTTCGGTCTACTTCCGGCGCACGGCCGCGGAGCAGGCGACCGTGTCGGATCGCAATGCGGCCGCTACCCTGCTCGCGGGATTCACGTCAGTGCGCAACGTCGGCACCTATGTCGCCTGGACCGATCGCGATCTGCGCGACGCCATCAACGGCGGCAAGGTCATCGGCCCGCGCATGCAGATTTGCGGTTATTACCTGACGATCTACCACGGCGGCGGAGATCTCTACGTTCCGGGCTACCGCGAGCCCGTCGACGCGGCGCGCTTCCACGCCGGCGTTGCGCACGGCCCGGAGGAATTCCGGCGCAAGGCACAGGCGGCGATCGACGGCGGCGCGGACCTCCTCAAGGTGATTGCCTCGGGCGCGGTGCTCGCATATGGCGGTGTACCGGGCGAGCCCGAGATGACGCAGGATGAGATTGGCGCCGTAGTCGAGGTGGCGCACGCGGCCGGCCGCAAGGTTGCAGCGCACGCGCATGGAGCGCGCTCGATCAAGGAGGCGATTCTCGCGGGCGTGGACACGATCGAGCACGCCTCGTACCTCAACGACGAGGACATCGCCCTCGCTCTCGAGCATCACGTCGCCCTCTCGATGGATGTCTACGACGGGGACTACATCGACACCGAGGGCCGCCGTCAGCACTGGCCCGAGGAGTTTCTACGCAAGAACGTCGAAACGACGGAGATCCAGCGCCAGGCCTTCACGCGCGCCCACGCGGCGGGCGTGCCCGTCGTTTTCGGAACGGATGCCGCCGTTTACCCGCACGGTCTCAACGCGCGCCAGTTCCCGATCATGGTGGCACGCGGGATGACACCGATGGAGGCCATCAAGGCCGCGACCTCGGTCGCCGCGCGTTTCATGGGCTGGGGTGATCGCGTCGGCCAGCTCACGTCGGGACATTATGGCGATCTCATCGCCGTGAAGGGCGACCCGCTCGCGGACATCGCGCGTCTCGAGGACGTTGCGGTCGTCATCAAGGGCGGCCTCGCGTTCAAATTGCCGGCCCAATGAGATCCATCCATGACCCGCAAATCGATGCGGCCCCTCGCAGCTGCCTTGCTGATCCTCCTCACGCTCGGCTCTGCCGTCGCCGCGGGACCACACCAACCTCGCGCACGTAACCTCGGTGTCCCCTTCCCGGGCGACCCGGGTCCCCTCAATGCCATCACGGATGTCGCGGGCGTCGAAGTCGGCGAGGTCACGCTCATCTCGGGCAGCGGCAAGCTCAAGGTGGGTTCGGGTCCGGTGCGCACGGGGGTGACCGCGATCCTGCCGCGGGGCAAGGATGCGCCGCTCAACCCGGTGTTCGCCGGCTGGTCGACCCTCAACGGCAACGGCGAGATGACCGGCACCACCTGGGTCGAGGACTCGGGCTGGCTCTGGGGGCCCGTCATGGTCACGAACACGCACAGCGTGGGCGTCGTGCGCGACGCCGTCATCGCCTGGGCCAAGCGGCGCTACAGGATCGACATCGGCGATCGCTGGTCGCTGCCCGTGGTCGCGGAGACTTCGGATGACTGGCTCAACGATATGGACGGCTTCCACGTGCGGCCCGAGCATGCGTTTGCCGCGCTCGAGGGCGCTGCCGGAGGGCCGGTGCCCGAGGGCAACGTCGGCGGTGGCACCGGCATGGTCTGCTATCAATTCAAGGGCGGGACCGGCACCGCCTCGCGGCGCGTGCACGATCCGGCGGGTAACTTCGTGCTCGGGGTGCTCGTGCAGGCGAACTTCGGCAGCCGCTATCAGCTCACCGTGGCCGGCGTACCGGTGGGGCGCGAGATCATGGACCACCCCGCGTACGAAGACATCGCGAGCCGGCAGTCGAGCGGCGACGCCGGCTCGCTCATCGCCGTCATCGCGACCGACGCACCGCTCCTGCCCCATCAGCTGAAGCGCCTCGCCCGGCGCGCCGCGCTCGGCATGGCACGCACCGGCGCGATGGGAAGCGACGCTTCGGGCGACATATTCATCGCGTTCTCGACCGCCAACGGCGACAGCGGATCGCCGGACGGCTTGCCGTCCATTAGAATGCTGCCCAACGAGCGGCTTACCCCTTTGTTCGAGGCGACCGCGGAGGCGACCGAGGAAGCGATCATCAACGCGCTGGTTGCGGCACGGACCATGACCGGAGCGAACGATCGCCGCGCGATTGCCTTGCCGCACGACCGGCTGGTGGAGCTGCTCAGGAAGTACAACCGCCTGTCGCCGGGGACCCCGGCACCGTAGAGTGCAGCCGTGCGCCGAGCGCACGGTCGAATGGCCCGGCTCGAAGAGGATTGCCATGGCAGCAGAGTTTGCCCAGCCAGCCGCGTTAGCGTCCGATCGCGATGCATGGACCGCATCCGCAGCGCGCATTGGCGCCGCGCTCGAGAAGACGCGCCGGCCGTTCAGCGAAGCGCACACGCTTCCGGGGGAGGTCTACTCCTCGCAGGACATCTTCCAGCTCGAGCAGCGCGGCCTGTTCGCGCGCCAGTGGCTGTGCGTTGGCCGCGAAGCGGATCTCCCGGCGCGTGGCGACTATCTCCTGAAGGAAGTCGCCGGCGATTCGATCCTGCTGATCCGCGGCAACGACGACCGGATCCGGGCCTTCTACAACGTGTGCCGCCACCGCGGCTCGCGCCTCCTCGACGCGCCGAGCGGCCACCGCCTCACGCGTGTGCTCTGTCCCTACCACGCCTGGAGCTACAACCTCGACGGCACGCTGCAGGCCGCGCCGCAGATGGGCGAAGATTTCCGCAAGGATGAGTCCGCACTCGTTCCGGTGCGCATCGGCCTTTTTCAGGGCTTCGTTTTCCTGAATCTCGACCACGGGGCGGCACCGCTCGAGCGCTATCTCGCGGACCTTCCCGATTTCGCGCGCTTTCGCATGGCCGAGCTCGTGTGTGGCAAGCGCGTCGAATACGACGTGGCCGCCAACTGGAAGCTCATCTGCGAGAACTACAGCGAGTGCTACCACTGTCCCGGCGCACATCCGCAGCTCGCGCGCCTGAGTGACCTCATCGCCCGCCATGAGCGCAGGCAGGAGATCGGCGCCTGCTTCAACGGCGGCCCCATGCGGCTGCGCGAAGGCGTGCAGACGATGTCGATGAGCGGCAGGAGCACGCTGCCGACGATTCCGGGACTCACGCACGACGATTGCCGCTTCGTCTACTACTACGTCATCTATCCGAATCTCCTCCTCAGCCCGCATCCCGACTACGTGCTGACGCACACCGCCTGGCCGGTCGCGCCCGGGCGCACGCGCGTCGTCTGCGAGTGGCTGTTCACCGAGGAAGCAGTGGCGGACAGCACGCTCGATCCGAGCGACGTCGTGGATTTCTGGGACACGACCAATCGCCAGGACTGGACGCTGTGCGAGCGAACGCAGGCCGGCGTGAGCTCGCATGGTTTCCGCCCGGGGCCGTACCAGCCCAGTGAGGACTGCGTGCACACCTTCGATCGCTGGTACGCGGATCAGATCGCCGCCCTGCTATGAGCTCCTGCGCCGCGCCATCCGCCGGCGACCCGCGATGAGTCGCCACGATGCGATCGTGATCGGCGCGGGCCATAACGGGCTCGCGAACGCCGCGTTCCTCGCCCGCGCCGGGCTCAAGGTGCTGGTGCTCGAGCGCAATCCCTATATTGGCGGCGCTGCCGTGAGCCGTGAGCTCTACCCCGGCTGGACCTACTCCAACTGCTCGTATGTCTGCAGCCTGCTGCGGCCGGAGATCTACCGCAGCCTCGACCTCGCGCGGCACGGACTGCAGATCGTGCCGTACGGCGGCGGGGTCACGTTCACGCGCGACGGCGACATCCTGGGAGGCTATCTCGACAAGGACGTGCGCCGGCGCGAGATCGCGCGTCACAGTCCGCACGATGCCGACGCCTATCTGCGCTACGGGCGCGACACGATGCGCCAGTGCCGTTTCATCCGCTCCCTGCTCATGCGGACACCGCCCGACCCGACGTCGCTCGCGCCGCGCGACCTGCGCGAGATGGCGCATCTGGCGAAGGCCTTCGGCGCGCTCGGGGAAACGACCCTGTACGACACGATCCGCTTCTACACCATGAGTATTGCCGACTACCTCGGCGAGTACTTCGAATCGGACCTCGTCAAGGCGAATTTCGCCGGCAGCGGCATCATCGGTACTGCGCTCGGAGTGCAGTCCCCGGGCACTGCGTACGTGCTGCTGCATCATTACATGGGAGATGTCGACGGCCAGATGGGCGCATGGGGCTTCGCGCGCGGGGGCATGGGTGCAGTCTCGAAAGCTCTCGCCGGCGCCGTGCAGGCGCATGCCGGTGAGATCAAGGTCGACGCGCCGGTCGACAGGATAGTCGTGCGCGGCGGTCGCGTGCGCGGCGTCGCGCTCGCGAACGGCGACGAATACTCCGCCGACATCGTCGTGTCGAACCTCGATCCGAAGCGCACGTTCCTGAAGCTCTTCGATGCCCGCGATCTGGACCCGGGCCTCGTCGAGCGGGCGCGCAATTTCAAGATCCGCGGCTCCTCGGGCAAGCTCAACATTTCGCTCGACGGTCTGCCGCAGTTCCCGGCGCTCGGCCGCGACAATCCGCTCGCGAGCGGCGACATGCATTTCCTCGACTCGCTCGAGCGCTACGAGCGCGCCTACGACGACTGGAAGAACGGAACCTGGTCGAAGGATCCGTACCTCGACCTGCTGATTCCCTCGCTCACCGATCCGACCATGGCGCCGCCCGGCAAGCACGAGATGTCGGTGTTCGTGCAATACGTGCCGCCGAAGGTGAACGGCCGGGACTGGACGGATGCCGATCGTGACGCCTTCCGGGAGACGGTGTTCGACCAGATCGCGCGCTACAGCCCGAACTTCCGCAGCCTCGTGCTGCACGCAGAGGTGCGCACCCCGCGCGAGCTCGAAGACGAGGTGGGACTCACCGAGGGCAACATCTTCCAGGGCGAACTCACGTTCGATCAGCTCCTCTTCAACCGACCGTTCCCGGGCTTCGCACAGTACCGGGGTCCGGTGCGCGGGATGTACATGTGCGGCTCGGCGACGCATCCGGGCGGCGGCGTGATGGCGGCGCCGGGCGCGAATGCGGCGCGCGAGATCCTGCGCGATCTCGGACGCCCGGCGAGCGTGCCCGAGGGGTGGAGCGATGACTGACCCGGGCCGAGTCATCGTCATCGGCGGCGGACACAACGGCCTCATCTGCGCGGCCTATCTCGCGCGCGCCGGCCGGCGCGTCACGGTGCTCGAAGCCGCCGCACGCGTGGGCGGCGCGGCGGTGACGCGCGAGTTTACACCGGGTTTCCGGGTGTCGGCTGCGGCTCACTTCCTGCATCTGCTCGATCCCGTGGTGTCCCGCGACCTGCGTCTGCATGCTCACGGCTTGTCACTCGCCCGCAACGGCCTGCGCACGGTTGCCCTGTCTGAGTCCGGCACACCGCTCGTCCTCGACGGAGCCGAGGTCGTGGCCGGGCAGCTGTCCCCCGAGGACCGCACGGCGCTGCGCGAATACGAGCGGCGCATGCGCCGGTTCGCCGCGGTCATCGCGAGCCAGCACAGCCGCGTTCCCCCGCGCCTCGGCTCCGGATCCTGGCGCGACGTGCTCGCCGCGGGCAAGCTCGCACTCGACATCCGTCGCCTCGGCCGCGCCGACATGCGGGAATTCCTGCGCGTTGCGACCATGAACATCTTCGACGTGCTCGAGGAGAACTTCGCGAGTCCGGCCCTGAAGGGCGTGCTGGCACTCGACGGCGTCCTCGGCGCGCAGCTCGGCCCGCGCTCCGGCAATTCCGTCTTCAACATGCTTCACCGACGCAGCGGCACGATCGATGGCCGGCCCGGAGCATATGCGCTGCCGCGCGGCGGGATGGGCGCCGTGAGCGAAGCGATCGCCTCGGCCGCCCGCAGCGCGGGCGCAGAAATCCGCGTCTCGAGTCCCGTGGCCGCGCTCCTGCTCGATGGATCGCGCGTCCACGGCGTGCGGCTCGAGGCCGGAGAGGAACTGCAGGCCGACGTGGTGGTATCGAACGCAGACCCGAAGACGACCCTGCTCAAGCTCCTCGGCGCGCGTCACCTCGAGACTGAATTCGCGCGCCGGATCCACCACGTGCGCATGCAGGGCAACACCGCGAAACTGCATCTGGCGTTGTCGTCCCTGCCCGAGTTTCGCGGCCTGCCGTCGGAACACGTCGGCGAGCGCCTGCTCATCGCTCCGGATCCCGATTACATCGAGCGCGCCTTCAATCCCGCCAAGTACCACGGGTTTTCCGCCGAGCCGGTGCTCGAGATCTCGCTGCCGTCGATTCACGATCCGGATCTCGCCCCGGCCGGCCGGCACGTACTCTCGGCGGTCGTGCAGTACGCGCCGTACGACCTCAGCGGCGGATGGGCTGCGGCGCGCGAGCGCTTTCGGGACGCCATCCTCGACCTGCTCGAGCGCCACGCGCCTGGCCTCGGGAGCAGGATCGTCGCCGCGGAGCTGCTCACGCCGGTCGACATCGAAGGCGAATTCCGCATTGCGGGTGGCCACTGGCATCACGGCGAGCTCGCGCTCGACCAGCTCATGATGCTGCGACCCGTGCCGGGGGCCGCGCAGTATGCGGCGCCCGTGACGGGTCTTTACCTGTGTGGCGCCGGCTGCCATCCGGGCGGCGGCGTGATGGGCAGCGCCGGGAGAAACGCCGCGCGCGTGGTACTTGAAGGAGCGCGCAATCCATGAGGACCCGCGAGCATTTTCGCCAGGCCGTATACACGACGCCTTTTCATTCGCGCACGGCGGTCGCGAACACGCTGAACCTGTGGCACCGCTGGAGGGACTACACGGTGGCCGACGCCTTCTTCGACGTCGGCATGGAATACAACGCGCTGCGTAACGCCTGCGCGGTCTTCGACCTGTCGCCGATGACGAAGCACCAGATCACGGGGCCCGACGCACTCGCCTTCATGAATCGCCTGGTGACGCGGGACGTCGCGAAGATCAGACCCGGACGCGTTGGCTACTGCGTGTGGTGCGACGACGCCGGACAGGTGATCGACGACGGCACGATTTTCCATCTGCATGACAACGTCTTTCGCCTGTGCTCCCAGGAGCGCCAGCTCGACTGGCTGCACGCGTCGGCGCTCGGGTTTGATGTCTCGATCGTCGAGGAGACGCACGACATTGCGGCACTCGCGTTGCAGGGCCCCACCAGCTGCGCCGTTCTCAAGCGCATGGGTCTCGCCGGCATCGAGCAGCTCGCGCCATTTGCGCTGCGGAGCTTGCCGTTCGAGGGCAGCGAGCTTCTCGTATCGCGCACCGGCTTCACCGGCGATCTCGGCTATGAGCTGTGGATCGACCCGGCGCGCGCGGAGAACCTCTGGGACCGCCTGTTCGAGTCAGGACGCGACTACGGGATCCGCCCCATGGGAACGCTCGCCCTCGAAATGAGCCGGATCGAGGCCGGGTTCATTCAGGCGGGCACCGACTTTCTGCCGGCCGATCGCGCCGTTCGCACTGATCGCACGCGCTCGCCGTTCGAGCTCGACCTCGGGCGGCTGGTCGATTTCGACAAGCCCAGCTTCACCGGGCGCCGCGCATTGCTCGCCGAGAAAACGCGCGGATCGCGCTACCGCCTGGTGAAGCTCGACGTCGAGGGCAACAAGCCGGCGAAGGATGCCTTCATCTATGACCGGCACCGCAAGACCATCGGGACGGTGACCTCCGCGATGTGGTCGCCGGCCGCCAAGGCGAGCATCGCGCTCGCTTCCCTCTCCATGCCCTGGGGTAAGCCGGGCGAGGAGTTGTGGGCCGACATCTACTATCAGAAGGAAATGAAGTGGAGCCGGGTCATGGCGCGCTGCCGGGTCGTGGACCGCCCGTTCTATGACCCCGCGCGCCGTCGCCTGACGCCCGCGCCCGATCTCTAGGCAGCGGCGAGCGGCGGCCGCCCGAGGATCAGGTCCGCCGCGCGCTCGGCGATCATGATGGTGGGCGCGTTGGTGTTGCCGCTCACGAGCGCGGGCATCACCGAAGCGTCCACGACGCGCATACCCTCTACGCCGTGCACGCGCAGCTCGGGATCGACGACCGCGAGGCGGTCGTTCCCCATGCGGCAGCTCCCCACCGGGTGATAGATGGTCTCCGCCTTGCGCCGGACGAAGTCGATGAGTCCGTCCCGGCCGACGGTATGCGCCCCGGGGAAGATCTCGGCCCCGCGAAAATCATCGAAGGGACGCTGCGCCACGATGTCGCGCGAGATGCGTATTCCTTCGAGCAGCACCTCGAGGTCATGGGCGTCCTCGAGATAGTTGGCGTAGATGCAGGGCTTCTCGCCCGGACTCGCGCTGCGCAGGCGGATCGATCCGCGACTGCGGGGTCGCAGCGCGCACGCGTGGATGGTGAACCCGTGACCCGGCAGGCGATTGCGGCCGTGGTCGTCGAGCTGCGCCGGGACGAAGTGCAGCTGCACGTCCGGTCGCCCGTCGTCAGCGAGGCGGCTCGCGACAAAGCCGCCGGCTTCGGCGATGTTGCTCACTCCCGGACCGGAGCGCGTCAGGAGGTACCGCAGCGCGACCCACGCCTCCGCGGCCGGTCCGAAATCGTAGGTCACGGGGCGGGTGCACTTGAACAGGGTGCAGACGTCGAGGTGATCGTGCAGGTTCGCGCCGACGCCAGGCAGATCGACACGCACCTCGATGCCACGGTCGCGCAGGTGCGCCGCGGGTCCGATTCCGGAAAGCATGAGAAGTTGCGGCGAGCCGATGGCCCCCGCGGACAGGACGACCTGGCCCGCGCAGTGCGCAAAGCGCCGCTCTCCACCGACGAAGTATTCGACGCCCGTGACTCTCGGCCCGTCCAGCTGGCAGCGCGCGACCACGGCATTGACGACCACCTCGAGTTTCGCGCGCCGCGCGATCGGCGCCAGGTAGGCGCGCGCGGCCGAGCAGCGACGACCCGCGCGCTGGGTCACGTCGTAAAAGCCGACCCCCGCCTGCTGCGCGCCATTGAAATCGTCGTTCCCCGGATAACCCGCGGCGACCGCCGCCGCCACGAACACCGGAGTAAGAGCGTTGCGATACGCGAGACGCGAAACGCTGAGCGGCCCGTCGCCGCCGTGGAATTCGTTCGCTCCCCCGACATGCCCTTCCGCCCGGCGGAAATATGGCAGCACGGACGCGTAGCTCCAGCCAGAATTTCCCGAGGCAGCCCAGGCGTCGTAGTCCTCGCGCTGGCCGCGCGTGTAGCACATCGCATTGATTGAGCTCGAACCGCCGAGCACGCGTCCGCGCGGCCAGTAGAGGCGACGGCCGTCCAGCCGCGGCTCCGGCTCCGTGTAGTAGTCCCAGTCGATGCGCGCGTTGCCAACGAGCTTGGCGAGGCCCGCCGGCATGTGAATGAAGGGGTTGCGGTCGCGGCCACCCGCCTCGAGCAGCAGCACGCTTGCGTCGCCGCTCGCGCTCAGGCGATTGGCGAGGACGCAGCCGGCAGAGCCCGCCCCCACGACGATGAAGTCGTAGCCGGAGGTCACTGCGCTCCCGCCGCGGCCGCCGGCGTGGCGTCCGGCCGCTGCGTGGCAACCGGCTGCGCGAACAGCTCGTTCATGAAGGCGCGCTCGCGCTGCTCGACGCGCCGGATGAACGCGTCGGAATCCTCGAGCCGGCGAAAAGCGCTGAAGCCCCGCTCGAGGAAGGACTGCAGCGTGCCGAAGCCCGCAAGCGTCGCGGGCAAGTGAGCCATGCGCAGCAGCACTTCGATGCTCGGCTGTTGCACGAAGTGCTCGAGCGCCCGCGCGATGGCGATGACCAGCTCGATCTGGTGCTCGCGTGCGGGCCGATCGCCGCAGGCGCGGTAGGCGCGCCGGTATTCGGCGCTCGATAACGGCGGACCGCTCGCGAGCTGACGCGCGATCCGGAGGTCGAGATCGAGCGTCAGCGCCTGGAGCGCGAGCGCGCGCGCGAGCGCCTCGAGCGGTCCGAGCGGCAGCATGCGCCCGAGGAGCCGCGAGGCGCGCTGGAACTCCCGATCGCGCGCCTCGAATGCGACCGGGCCATAGAGGTCCGTCAGAAAGAACTCGACCGCTGCCTGATAGCGGCGGTCGGCGGAAAGGTCGCGATAGCTGGCGGCGAGCCTGCGCGCCTGGAACTCCTGCAGGCGCTCCAGCGCCTCGCGCCTTCCCTGCGTCTCCGCGACCTCCTTCTGCAGCTCCGAGAGCCTGCGAATCGAAAGGGAGATCGAGGCCAACGCAAGCTCACGGCTCATGCCGCCGCCGCCCGGGTTTCCGTGGCGAGCGCCCGGCGCAGCACCTTGCCGATGTTGCTCTTCGGCAGGCTGTCGCGGAACTCGATGTAGCTCGGCATCTTGTAGGGCACCAGGTTCGCCTTGCAGTAGTCCATCACCTGCTCCGCCGTCAGCTGCGTCCCGGCACGCGGCACGATGAAGACCTTGACTGCCTGCCCGGTGCGCTCGTCGGCGACGCCGATTGCCGCGGCTTCGGCCACGTCCGGATGCGCCTCGAGGACGCTGTCGATCTCGTTCGGGAATACCTTGAATCCCGACACAATGATCATGTCCTTGATGCGATCGACGATGCGCAGCCGCCCTTTCTCGTCGATCACCGCCACGTCGCCCGTGCGCAGCCAGCCGTCTGCAGAGAGCGTCTTGGCCGTCTCCTCGGGGCGCTGCCAGTATCCGAGCATGACCTGCGGCCCACGGACGCACAGCTCCCCGCGCTCCCCAACGTCGAGCTCGCGCTCTCCTTCGCGAATCGAGATGTCGGTCGAGGGCAGAGGCGTGCCGATCGTGCCGTCGAATTCGCCATGCGGGGGATTGCAGGCAACGACCGGTGACGCTTCCGTCAGGCCGTAGCCCTCGAGCAGCGGCCGTCCGGTCGCCTCGCGCCAGCGGCGCGCGACTTCGGGGTGCAGCGGCATCCCGCCGGCGGCACCGAGCTTCAGGCGCGAGAAATCGAGGCTGCTGAAGTTGGCGTGATTGAGCATCCCGCGGTAGAGCGTGTTGACGCCGGTGATGATGGAAAACTGCCACTTGCGCATTTCCGCGAGCGTCGCCGGGATGTCGCGCGGATTGGTGATGAGCACGTTGAGACCGCCGTGCTTCATGAAGGTGAGACAGTTACAGGTCAGGCAGAAGATGTGATAGAGCGGCAGCGGCGTGATCACCACGTCGTGCCCGTCGTCGATGACGCTCGACCAGAACGCCGAGACCTGCTCGAGGTTGGCGACGAGATTGCCGTGCGACAGCATCGCGCCCTTGGGCACGCCAGTGGTTCCGCCCGTGTACTGCAGAAACGCGAGATCCGTACTTGTTATGCTCGGCGCGCGCAGCTCGACCTTGCGTCCGCGCTCGAGCGCCTCGCGCAGGCCGATCGCCCCGTCGATATGGAAGCTCGGCACCATGTGCCGCAGGCGCCGGACCACGAAGTTCACTGCCGACCGCCGCGGCTGCGGCAGCAGATCGCCGATCTCCGTGACGACCACCGTCCGCACCGACGTCTCCGGCAGCACCTGCTGCACAACGTGCGCGAAGTTGGCGAGAACCACGACCGCGGTCGCGCCGGAATCGGTCAATTGATGCCTGAGCTCGCGCGCCGTGTACTGCGGATTCGTGTTGACGATGACCAGGCCGGCTCGCAGTGCCCCAAAAAGGGCAACGGGGTACTGCAGCAGGTTCGGCATCATCAACGCGATGCGCTCGCCCCGTGTCAGTCCCCGTTGCTGCAGGAATCCGGCAAATGCGCGCGACAGCCGGTCGAGATCAGCGAAAGTGATCGTCCGTCCCAGATTGTGGAACGCCGGTCGGTCGGCGAACTTCCTGAGGGTCTCGTCGAACACCTCGACCAGACTCTGGAACCGGTCGACCTTGATGTCCGCCGGGACGTTGCTTTCATAGTTCGGCAACCAGATCTTTTTCACGGCAGCTCCTCCTCGATACCGACACTAGTCAGCGGAACCGCCGGCGTCTATTGGCAATACTCCTTATCAGCCGGCCGAACCTTGCGGCTGCGGCAAACGGCAAGCTGCGATCAGGGCGTCGATCGTGGCGGGAGCCATCAGGAGCGCGAAGTGGCCGACCCCGGGAACCTCGATCGCCCGCGCTCCCGGGAGCCAGGCGCTGCCTTGCGGTGCGACGAAGTTGTCCGCGCGGCTGCCGATGCAGGTGAGATCGGCCGGCCCATCAGGTTCGGCCGCGAGACCGGCGAGCCACGCGCTTCCCGGACGCATCTGCCGCGCGGCCGCTCCCGCTCCGAGCGCCGCCACCCGCGTTCCGCAATGCGGCGTTCCGATCGTCACGAGCGAGACGCGTTCGCGTGAGACGGCATCGAGCCGGCGCAGCCACGCGCGGGCGACCAGCCCCCCCATGCTGTGCGCGGCCAGCACGATCCGCCGCCCCTCCCAGGTCGCGCGCAGCGGCGACACGAGCCGTTCCAGGTCCGCCGCCATGGCATCCAGGCACCCGAGCACCGGATGCAGAGTGACGCCGTGAACATTCCCGAGCCCTGCCCGCCGCAGCCGGCGCACGACGGGTCGCCAGACGCCGGCATTGCAGCACCAGCCATGGACCAGAATGATCGCCGGGGCACCCTCCGCCGGCGGGGGTCGCCGCAGAACCGATCGCAGGGGCTCAATGGTCATCGCGAGGTAGGCGGCGGACATCGCACCCGTCTCCCGCAGACACAGCGAGAGCCACGCGCCGATCCGGCCGAGCGCGCCGCGGGCGTCGAGGCCCCGATCCACGCGCGCCACGAACATCCCGAAAGCCACGAGAGCGGCCCGCCAGGAGAGCGCAAGAAGGATGCAGATTCCGAAGACTTCAGGAACCGGCTGGCCTCGCGCCCGAAGGCACGCCCCGACGAGACCCAGCACCGTGAGTTCCGCCGCCAGCAGGATCGCGAGGCACGCAGCGACCATGCCTTTCCCCGCGCCGCGCCGTTCAACGGCGCGCGACGAGCTTGCGCAACCGATCGAGCGTCCGATCCAGGTCCGCCGATACCTGACGGCTTGCCCGCGTCTGCGCCTTGAGGTCGGCGATGAGGCTCCGGCGCCGGTCGTGCAGGACGTCGGTGCGCAGTCTCAGGCCATGGCGCGCAAGCAGGCGCCGCAGACGCGGCGCCGATCGACGCAAGTCCTCGCGCGTACGCTGGTAGGCATGCTCCGTCAGCCGGCGGCGATTGGAATAGCCGAACACGTTCGTCACGAACATGTTTACGTCGTTGGGATCCGGCTCGAGCAGCAGGATGTCCGCCGCCGGGTAGCGCTCCGGGTAATCGGCCATGCCAACCTGCATGCGCGACTGGATAAGCGCGCGGAAGGTCTGGCTGAGCACCGTCGGCATGCCCTTCTCTGCGAGATCCGTCCGTTCGCGCGCCGTGCGGGCCCCGGCTGCGTTGAACGCCACCAGCGGATTGAGACAAAGCACGAAGGTCGCGCCCGCATCGAGCGCCAGCGAGGCGTGCATGGTTCGCCGCAACGCTCCGTCGACGTAGCGTGCGCCGTTGATCGCGACCGGACGATACAGCCCCGGCAGCGCCGTGCTCGCCTGCACCGCTCGCGAGATCGGAACGTCGCGCAGACGCGGGGAGCCGAAAACGATCGGCTCGCCGGTATTGAGATTGGTGGCAACGACGTACAGCCGGTGCTTGAGGCGCCGGAAATCGTTGGACCGGCCGTCGCGGCTGAAAAGCTCACGCAGAAATCGCTCGAACGGCTGGTTATCGAAGAGCCCCGCCGGCAGCGCCTGCGACACGGGCAGCATGAATTCCGTGAGCCCGGCGCTGAACGGATGTCGCACGTACTGGGTCACCCGGTCGGCCAGCAGCGCGGGAATGCGGGCGAGCTGCCTCGCGTAATCGTCGACCGCCGGCGAAAACAGCGTGGCCGGCGTCAGCACGTGGTCGCTCGATTCGGTGGTGATGAAGATGCGCGCGAGATCCACCGTGTCGAGGCCGTTTGCCAGACCCGCCGCAATCACGGCACCCGAGCTCACACCCACGTAGGTATCGAGCCGCGTGAGATCGAGCCCCTCGATCGCCTCGGCGAGCGCGTGCAACGCGCCTATTTCGTAGTACGCGCCGAGCGGCCCGCCACCGGCGAGCGCAACACCCACCTGCCCCCGGCCACGCGCCGGGCGGCGCGCGGCCTCGATCGCAAGCATGCGCGGCGCGCGGCGTCAGGCGGCTTGCGCCGGTTCCGCGTGTGCCCTGCGCGCGCCGTTACCGTGCGCACCGCGAGTGCGGCGGGCTGCTCCCGCTCTGCGCTGGGTTCGCGCGCTGCGCCGTGCCAGGTCTTCGACGGCCGAGTTGAGCTCCTTGACCTTGCGCGTCAACGCCACGATCTCGTCGGAAGTCGGCATGCCGAGCTGTCGCATCGCACGGTGCACGCGCACTTCGAACATCTTGCCCACCTGGTCCCAGGTGGCCGACGCCTGGCCACGCGCGGACTCGACGCCCTTCTCGACCGTGCCGATCGCGCGTCGCAATCCCTTCATCGCACCCCGCGTCGTGCTCCGTGCCGACGTACGGGCGCGCGCGGTCGCGCGCGTCCCTTCATCGACGAGCTCGTCGAACAGCTTCGGACCCCGCTTCTGAGTCCGGGCCAGAGCACCTACGCCCGCGAGCCACACCTGCTGTCCCATACCGAGCAAGTCGCCGCCCGCCCTGCGTGCGCGCGCTGCCACACGCGCCTTTCCATCTGTCTTCTTTGCCATGAGTTTTCCTCCAGGACTGACACCGCGTCTGCGTGAAATCCGGATGACTTGCAGAGCGTGTTACTTATGATCTACCGCTCGCGCGCGCGGCGCGATCCGTACTCACCGCAGGGGAGCTTCGCTCATGAAGACACGCAAGTGGACGCCGTTTCCGCACGACGCACAGGCGTATCGCTATGCGGGTCCGGCGCTGCTGCGCGCCTGGCCGCGGCTGCACCGTGGGGACTGCGAGCCCGCCCCCGCGGGCAAGCGCCGCGCGCAGCTCGAGGAAGCCTGGCGCGCCTTCCATGCAGGGGATTTCGGCTCGGCCATCGAGCGCGGCGCAGCACTCGGACCGGAAGGTGCTGCAGCCGCCAACAAGGCGGCGGGCGTCTACGCGACCTATCTGGTGCCCACGAACGCCGGCGCGATCACGCTTCTCGAGCAGGCAATCAAGCGGGCCGAGGCCGCGGTCGAAGCCTACCCGGAGCGCGCGAATGCGCACTATTTCCACGCATTCGTTCTCGGACGCTACAGTCAGCGCATATCCGTGGCTGCAGCACTGGCCGCCGGTCTCGGCGGCAAGGTGCAGCGCAGCCTCGAGCGCACGCTCGAGCTCGAGCGCAAGCACGCGG
>Ga0316620_10000417_pt1 | contig 17179 bp, 13 predicted proteins | sample OWC_Aug_M1_C1_D5_FD_207651 | JGI IMG/M metagenome (GOLD analysis project Ga0316620, IMG submission 207651) | Wetland soil microbial communities from Old Woman Creek delta, Ohio, United States - OWC_Aug_M1_C1_D5_B | ecosystem: Environmental > Terrestrial > Soil > Wetlands | place: USA: Ohio... | reverse complement strand
GCCGCGGGGGTCGCGGTGGCGGTCGTGGCGGAGCGGGCGGAGTGCGCGACCGCCGCGCCGAGCGTGCGGGCGTGGCCGGCGTGCTGCTGATCGCGCTCGACGCGGCGGCACCCACGGCGGTGAACGCCGCCATCGCGCCTCGCTCGGGAATGCAGCCCGCGCCCACGACCGGTCCGGCCGCGGCGGTCATCTCGACGTCGGCCGCCACGCGGCTGTTCGGGCAGCCCGCGGCCCAGCTTGCCGTGGGCACGACGGGTCAGCCGGTCAGCGGCCACTGGCACCACACCTGGCGCATGTCGCCGACGCCGGGGCGCAACGTGATCGCCATTCTGCCGGGATCGGACCCGGCGCGCGCGAACGAGTACGTGCTCGTTGGCGCGCACAACGACCACGTGGGCGTCAACCCGGTGGCCGTGGATCACGACTCGCTGCGCGCGGTCAACACGGTGACGCGCCGGCAGGGGGCGAACGATCCCGTCTGCCGTCCCACCGCCGCGCAGCAGCGCCTCATCGATTCGATGATCGCGCGCGCCCGCAGCATTCGCCCGCCGCGCCGCGACTCGATCATGAACGGCGCCGACGACGACGGCTCGGGTACGGTCATCATGCTCGAGATCGCCGAGAAGTTCGCGACGGAAAAGCCGGCGCGGTCGATCATTTTCATCTCGCACGAGGGCGAGGAAGCGGGCCTCCTCGGCTCGAAGTGGTTCACCGACCATCCCACCATTCCGCTCTCGTCGATCGTCGCCGCGCACAACATGGACATGGAGGCGAAGGGCCACGTGTGGCAGGTGAAGTTCGGCGGACCCCGCTCCCTCCAGACGCTCGGCTCGCGCCGCCTCTCGCGCGAGTTCGGCGACATCATCGATTCGGTGAACGCCGTGCGCGACGAGACGATGGCGATCGACAAGTCGTGGGACGTGAGCGCCAACCCGATGAACCGTTTCTGCCGGAGCGACCAGGTGAACTACGTCCATCACGACATTCCCGTCACGTATTTCTCCACCGGGTACGCGCAGGACTATCACCAGCCGACCGACGAGCCCGAGTACGCCGATTACGATCACATGGCGCGGATCGGGCGGTTCATTCACGACATCATGTGGGCCGTCGCCGTTCGGAGAGACAAGCCGGCGATCGCGGGACCAGATCCGTCGTATCCGGTATGCCGATAGACGCGTCCGTTGGCGAGTGACACCGAGGAGCTGCAAGCCTGGCGGGCCAGCCGGCCCACGCGCTTCCGCGCGACGAAAGCGTATGCGCTGACGGTCCGCATCCTCGCCGGTTACGCGTGGCTGCGGCTCTGGCGGCCGCTCCTCGGTGCGAGTCTCTACAACGCGAAGCTCGTCGAGCGGCACCGGCGGAGCTCCAAGCGCGCCACCCGCGCGATCCTCGAGCTCGGCGGGTTGTTCATCAAGGTCGGTCAGCTCATCAGCATCCTGACCAACTTCCTGCCCGCGGAGTTCCGCGAGGAGCTCGAGCAGCTGCAGGACCGCCTGCCCGCGCGCCCGATCGAGGAAGTGCGTGCGCGCATCCGTCAGGAGCTGGGCGGCACGCCCGAGGCGCTGTTCGCGTCGTTCGATCCCATTCCCATCGCCAGCGCGTCCCTGGCGCAGGTACACACCGCGGTCAGCCACGACGGGCGCCGCGTCGCCGTCAAGGTGCAGCACGCCGATATCGAGCAGATCTCCAAGCTCGACCTGCGCATCCTCGGCCGCGTGCTCGGGCTCGTGCAGCTCATCGTGCGCATTCGCGGGCTCGAGTCGTACCACTCGGACATCTCGCAGCTCATCGCCGAGGAGCTGGACTTCGAGCAGGAGGCGCGCAACATCGCGCTCATCCGCGCGAACTTCGCGTCGAGCACCGAGATCCACTTTCCGGTCGTGGTCAGCGAGCTCTCGTCGTCCCGCGTGCTCACGACGGAATTCGTCGAGGGCACGAAGGTCACCGACTTCGCCCGGCTCGAGGAGCGCGGCGTCGATCGTCCGGCGCTCGCCGACCGCATTCTCCGCGCGTACTGTCAGATGGTCTTCGTGGACGGCGTGTTCCACGCCGACCCGCACCCCGGGAACATTCTCGTCCACGACGACGGCGGCGTCACCTTCGTGGACTTCGGCGCGGTCGGCCGTCTCGCGCCGAACGTGAAGACCGGCGTGCCGATGTTCTGGGATGGTGTCATCCGCCGCGACGCGGGCAAGATCACCGCCGCGCTCACCCAGATGGGCATGATCGCGCGCGACCCGGAGCTCGGCGCCGACCGGGTGGCCGAGCGCGTGATCACCTATTTCCAGAAGCGCTTTCTGGAGCAGGTGACGTTGGAGTCGTTCTCGCTCAAGGACATTCAGGTGGACATGCGCACGCGCATCGACGCGCTCGCCGATCTGCGGCGGCTCGACGTGTCGTTCAGAAATCTCTCACGCGCGTTCCAGGTGCCCAAGGAATGGGTCATCTTCGAGCGCGCCTCGCTGCTGCTGTTGGGACTGTGCACGCAGATCGATCCGAACATGAATCCGATCAACACCGTGGGGCCATACCTGCAGGAGTTCGTGGTCGGCCGCGACGGCGACTGGAAGAGCCAGGCCATGGCCACCGCGCGCGAGGTGGCGCTCGCGGCGATTGCCCTTCCCGATCGGGCGAACCGGCTGTTCGATCTGGTCGGCCGCGGCGAGCTGGAGGTCGGCATTCCGACTCTCGGCGAGAGCGCGAGCCTGCTCTACGAGGCCGCGCATCAGCTGCTGTTCGGCTTTCTCGCCGCGGCGTTCGGAGCCCTCGCCTACGCGCTCGGCACGCATGGCCAGACGATGCTGGCGAGGGCCGGCTGGGTCGCGTCCGCGTTGTGCCTCGTGTTGGTCGGGCGGGCAATGACGCGCGGACGGGCGGTACGGCGCGCGCTGGAGCGCCGGCGCCGGTAGGGAGGCCGAGTCAGCGCCGGCGGCGGCCGCTCACATCCGCTCGTCGGCCGTTGGACCGTAGATCGACGGCAGGGGAACGTCGACGAGCCGCAGATACACGGTGAGCTGGCCGCGATGGTGGATCAGGTGGTTGAGATGGTTTCGAAGCACATCGCTGCGCGGCGCGGAATACAGCACCCGGTCGCCACGCGTGAGCGACCACGTCACGCCGAGATCCGCGTCGGTCAGCGTACTCAACGCCGCCACCGCGTCGCGCACGTTCCGGTCGAACATCGCGACCAGCGTCTCCGTCTTCTCGAAGGTGTAGCCGGGCGCGCCCGCCAGATCGAGGCTCGTCTGCGCCGCGGTGTTCGCCACCCACCCGGGCATCCACGCGACGAGTTGCGCCAGATGTCCAAGGGGGAACGACTTCGCGTGCGGCTTCCACGCGCCCTTGTCGGTCGGGACGCGCTCGAGCAGTCGGCGCGTCGCGGCCATCTCCTGTTCGAATTCCTGCAGTGGACGGGGCATCGCTGATCTCCGGGTGTTGGATGGTCGCTCATCATCCGCGCGCGCTCGCCGCACCAACGGACGAAGCGCCGCGCCGGCCGCATCAACGTCTACTCATTCATCCGAACGGTCAACCGGCTCCGGGCCATGCGTTCGCGTCAATGGCTCCCAGCGGCCGTCGCTTCGCCGCGAGAGGTTCCCGGCAAGGCGCCGCCGCCAGTCGGGAAACGACGTCTCGCGCGGAGCCGCGCTGTTCGTCGACGGAAACGGCGCGGCCTCGTTCGCGAGGGCCTCAGGCGTCGCGAGTGGGCTGCGCGTCATCGGGTGGCGGGCTTCCTCTCGTTCGGTCATCGGATCGACACCGGCGTTGGGGAATCGAGCAAGGCATCGCCCTCGCGCCCGACGGCGTGGCCGCCCAGGTGGCCGAAGTAGGCTTCCACGCACCACAGGATGACTTGCCGCATGAGCGCTTCGCGCGCCGGCGTCGGCTCGACGTTCGCCGCCTCGACCATCTCGGAGAGCGCCATGATGACGCGCCCGGGCGACACGCCGGCACCGTGCTCGGCGCCGACGTAGGTCCAGACGCCGCGGCGCAGCGACTGGTCGTCGACCGGCTCCGCGGCGAGCGCCGCGGCGATGACGGATCGAAGATCCTGAGCGTCCGCGAGCTCGGCAGTGGTGCGTTCAGCCGCTTCGTTGATTGGCCGATCCATCGTGCCTCCGGTTCCCTGAAAGCTAACCGGCGGACCGCGGCGACGCTTGATAATTTGCTAAAGTCCGGCGGATCGGATCGTGGCGCGCGGCGCGTTGCGCTGGGCGGCCGACCCGGCTATCTTTGAGACAGCGACGCACGCGCCGTGCGCGTGGACAAGTTCCGAGATCCCAGGGGCCTGCCAATTGCGAGCAGGTCCCGTTTGCATTCCACCCCGCCGGCAACCGCTTCACCGTCGAGGTGGCTCCGTACGATCTCGCGCGCGGCCGGATCACGTTTCGCCACACGATGTGAGGAGGACTGCGTGATGCGCAGCGAGCCCGACGGCACTCTACCGAATGCGACCGCGAACCGCCTGTCGAACCAGATCGCGCGCGCTTTCCATGGGACCTACGGCGCCACGACGGGACTGCGCATGATCGCCCGGTCCGCGGCGCGCCAGATGCTCGTCGCGGGCGCGTCCGCCGACGCGGTCGGACGAACGCTCGAGCGCTGCGTCCTGCACCATCCGGCGTGCCCGGTTGCCGCCCAGCAGGACGGGGCCGCGGGCGGGTCGTATGCGAGAACGCTCGTCGAGCTCACGCGGGAATGCGTCGCCGAGGTGGCACGCGAGGCAACGACGTCGGCCCCCGCCGCGCCGACGGCACGCGCCCGATCGTGACGTAGTCGATCCGCCGCTCGCGCACGTGCGCCGGGTAGCGCGAGGCGACTGCGGCGCCGTGGCGCTCGCGTGACGGCGTCAGTGACATTTTCCGCCGCTCTGGTCCCACACCCGCCCGCCAACCTCGAGAAACGCCGATCGGTACTCCGCCGCGCCGAGCGTCAGGAGCAGTACCCCGGCGCGCCCCTCGATCCGATAGACGCTGTTTGGCTGGATGGCCTCGAATCCGCGAAGCTCCTGACCGCCCGTGCCGGCGACGATTTCCGTGATGCCTCTGACCGTGTCGGCGGCGCCCGCCGGTGTCATCGGCCGAAAGCGCTCGTAGTCGTGATCGTGGCCGTTGAGCACGAGATCGACATCATTGTCGTAGAGCAGCTGCCACATCGCGGTCAGATTGCGATTCCCGCCGTGCCATCCCGAGCTGAACCGCGGATGATGCCAATAGGCGATGGTGCACAACGCCTTGTGCGCCGCGAGATCCGCCTGGACCCAGGCCATCTGCTCCCGGCGATTCGCATCCGTGAACGCTCGATCCACGATGATCTCGCTGTTGACGACGATCACGTGCCACTGCCCGACGCCGTAGCTGTAGTAGCCCTTGCCGATCGGGCCGGCGGCGGCCCCGAAGTACTTGTAGTACGGATTGGCCGAGGGCGTGTAGTACTCGTGGTTGCCAGGAGCCGGATGCAGACTCTTCATGATCCGCTTGTTCGGATCGCCCCACGTGGCAGTGAAGCATTTGTCGAATTCGGCCGTCGTGCCCGCCTCATAGGCGTTGTCACCCAGCGTGAACGCGGCGTTGTCCACTTTGGCGACGCTGTCCGCGAGAAGCACGCTGTCGGCCAACCCGGCGGTGCCCATGCTCAGTCGTGACGCGCAGCTCGCGATGTCGCCGACGCCGACCATGACCGAGGCGCCGCTCAGCGCGACGAGGGGCGCGGGCGACGCGGCGGGCGGCGGAGTCAGGTTGACCGGCGGCTTGCACGCCACGGTCGCGAGCAACGCAAGGTGGCGCAATGAAGTGTGTCCGAAATCCATGATGATTCCTTGCAGATGGCGATCGGCGCGCCGAATGCGCACCGGAGTGGCGCGGCTGCTAGAAGCCGAGCCCGAGCCCGAGGCGCAGTCCGGTGTGACCCGGTTCCGTCGTGCGCGCGATCGTCACGACCGGTGACGTACCGGCGCGCCCGAACCAGAGTCCCTCTCCGGTTCTGGCGTGCCACCCGCCGGGCGAGCTCCCGCCGTCGTAGACGCGGCCCGCTTCCGCGAGTCCGAGAACCCCGGCGGTGAGCGGGGCCAAGAGCTTGAAGCGCGCGAGGGGAATTCGAAGCTCCGTCGTGCCGAAGACGGATGCGTCGCCCGCATACCGCTGTGTGTCCATGTAGCGCGTCGTTCCTTCACCGCCGATGGTCGCCGCCTCGAAGAACGGAAAATTGCCGTAGAGCTTCTTGCCGCCCGCCCGCACCACGAGCAGTGGATGCGCGGGAACCGGCAGCGTGAGCGACGTGCCCATCGTGACCGAGGCTGCCTCGAACGCCGAACGCACGTCCATCGCGGCCGGGACGTACCGGCCGCCGAGCTCCACCAACACGTGGTGGCGCGGGGATTCGTCGGCGCCGGCCACGGCACGCCACTCGTACCGCACGCCGAGCTGAACGCCCACCTGGTTGAACGTGCCGAATCCGTATGGGCGCGACGCCGACAGGTACCGGTTCGCCACACTGTCGGTGACCGAGCGTTGGATTTCCGGCCCCAGCGACACGTCCGCGTTCGAGCCGATCGCGACCGCGATCGCGGGATGGAACAGCCACTGCCTCTGCCGCACCTCGAAGTATCCGGGGTCGCCGATCGAGTCCGCCGTCGCGTTGCCCAGGCCGTTGAAGTTGAGCAGCTCGAGCTGAGACATCCTGGCCAACGCCGTGAAGTGGAGCGGCGACGACTCCAGTCGCTTGTCCGCGACCACACCCAGTCGAGTGCCTCGCACCTTCGCCGCGAACTCGCCATCGACCTCCACTTTGTAGGAATAGGGCCGCTCCGCGAACGCGTAGCCGTACTTCGCGGCGCCGATTCGCGGCGTGATGCCGGCGCGCCGCTCGTAAGTGACGCCGACGACGGGCGCGGCGGCCGTGCCGGCATCCAGGCCGGGCGGGGCCAACACACCGTTTCGCTTCTCCCATGGACGCCGGTCGAACAACGTGTCCAACCCATACGATATACCGCCGACGCTGCCGGAATCGGTCAGGTGAGCGGGGTGCGACTGCCCGGCGACGGTCGACGAGTCGATCAGCGCGTTGGCGCCATTGCCGCCGATGATCCGAACGTCGATGCTGTTGGGCACGCGTCCGGTGACGAGGGCCGTATCGTCGCCCCCGTGCAGGTACACCAGGATCTGCGCCGTTTCGCCGGCGTCGAACCGCCGCGCGAACGTGAGCGTCCCTCCAGACTCGATGCGGACGTCGACACTGCCGTCGCTCGCTCGCACGATCGCCGCGTGATCGGGCGCGTCGGTGCCGTGTACCTCGACCCGGGCCGCGAGCAGCCGGTAGTACTCATTCGCGGCGGCCGGCAGAGCGGCACGGCGCATCCGGAGCACCGCCTTCAGTCCCGGGGCCGATGCTCCATACTCGGCCGGCATCGCCCGCGCCGCCGCGTCGATGACGGAATCCGTGATCCGGGCTTGGAGGGCGCGCGCCACCGAATCCCAGACGGGCTTCTCGAGGCCCGACAGGAGCCGCGCGTCGAGGCCTCTGGGTTGCGTCAGTCCCGGAACGTTCGGCGTGTTGCCGAACGAGACCAGCGTCGACCGGGCGACCTGGGCCAGCCGAATGAGCACACCATCATACGACACGAACGCGTGGTCCCGATCGCGCGCGATGGGCTCCCAGAGCGTCTCGGGCCCCGATGCCAACCGGGCCCACTTCCAATTGCCCGGGTGACGATCGTTGTCGTTGATCAGGAAGTCCGTCAGCCGCGCGACCAGGAACATTCGCGCGTCCACGTGCTGCGCGGGATCCATGTTCAACAGATGCAGCAGCTCTTGGCTGTCGATGATCTTCGTGGCGCCGCCGAACCCCGCGGCGTGCTTGGGAACGTTGGGAAATTCCTCGATCATGCCGAGGCGGCCAACGAAATCCCCTCGATACTTTCCCAGCGCCGAATCATCCGGCATGACCATGAGCACGGCGGTGGGATGCAGGACGCCGCTGGCCTCGACGATCGCCGCCGCGATTTCGGCGGCCGCCGGATGCTGCGCGCTGACTTGATCCTGGAAGAATCGATCGACCGGCGTGTCCTTCAGGTCTCCCGGGGCGCCGGTGGCGGCCTTGTCGGAGAGACGGAACACGTACTCGGCGCCGTTGGCCGCCTCGAAGCGGAGCGACTTGGTCTGCATTCCGCCGCCTTCCTTGACCGGGCGGAGCCCCCCGGCGTACGTCTGCCAGTCCAGCACGGGCACGCGAATCGGCGTGGCCCACAGGTCGCGATAGGTGTCGCCGGCAAACCAGCGGTGCAACGCTCCCGCCTGGTAGCGCTTGCCGGCGGCGACCGTGACGCTGTCGGCTCTCGCCGGAAAATCGAGGGCGGGTTGCAGCGCCGCCGCCACCGGCGGACGTGCCAACGCGATTGCCGCGACGCCGCAGGCGGCGCGTGAAAAGCACATGATGCTACGCATGTCAGGGCCATTTGTAGAGCGTGATGAGCGCCGGTCCTTGCCGGGCCTCGTCGCTCACGATGAGAACGCCGTCCTTCGCGATCGCGACGCCCTCGGCCTGGTGGTGCAGCGCCGCCAGCGAGCGCGCGAACACGACCGCTCCTCCGGGCGTGATCGAGATCAGCGCTCGCTCCTGCGACGCGACGAGCACATAGTTGCCCGTCAGCGGATCGATGGTGATGTCCGAGGGGTGCAGGCTCTTCCAGCCGTTCGTCCCGATGACGCCGGCGAGGGGAACGACGAGCGGCAACGACCGCGCGGCGGTGTCGGTCGCCAGGCTCCACCGGTAGATCACCAGCGCATCGCGAAACTGCGTGTCGTAGACGCGCTTGCACGCCAGCAGCAGTGAGTTGATCGCGGGATCGAAGGCCACGCCCTCGAATTCGCAGTCCTTACGCAACCCGGTGTCGTACACGCGATAGTCGACGTGCGCGTCGTTCGCGCCCTCGGGGAACTCGTAGAGCTTGCCGTTGCTGGCGAGCAGGTACACGCGGTCGTGCGCGATCGTGATTCCCTCGAAGTCGCCCTTTACGGCGCCATCGCCGAGGACGAACCGCTTCACGAGGACCCCGCGGCGGTAGTCGACCTCCCACACCCGGCCGAGCTCGTCGCCATGGACGAGCAGGCGGCCGTCGGACGTCAGGGCGAGCCCGGAGATCTCCCGGAGCTCGTGCGGGAGCAGCCACTCCGCGAGCGGCACCGTGTCCGCGACGATCGCGCCGCGCTTCGCGAGCCCCTTCTCCAAGCGCGTCTCTCTCGCGACGGCGACCGGGCTGCCAATGAGCGCGGACAGATCATCCCGCCGGACGTCACAGCCCGATCCCACCAGGAGGCATGCGACCATCGCCGCCGCGCCACACGCTCTCGTCATTCGGGCCGCTCATGCTTCTTGCGCTCGCGATGATCCTCGCCGGCTTCCTTGGCGACGGCGTCGCCAATCTCCACGTCGGCGCCGACAATGCTGCCGTTCCCCCTCGCGCGGATCGCCGTCAACATCGCGGCTCGCCCGATCGATTTTCGCGTTCGGACCAGGTAATACAATTCCGATGGCTTGCCCGTGTTGGTGACCACTTCATCGAGCTTCCATCGTTTGGTGACCTCGTCCAGCGCCGCCTTGACGTGTGTCTGCGCCTCGGCGAGGTCGGTCGTCGTCACGGAGACGATCGCGTCGAACCGCGCCTTCTTGCCGTTCGACCCGAGCATCTCGCGCACCCGGTCGAACCGCTGCGCCAGCGCCTCGACCTTCTTGGGTGTGAGCGCGAGTACGAGGTCGCGGTCGGGCACGGTGTTGCCACCCTGGTCCTTCCCGGCAAGGTCGTCGAGCGGCTCGGCCCATTGCGATGACGCCGTCGGCTCGAGCACCGTGCGGCCGAAGTCGTATCGCCAGATCAGAACGAGAACGAAGTTGAAGAGGAAGGAGAGCAGCAGCCCGATGGTGACTTCCTGGACTCCCGCCGCGAAACCGACCGCGATGGCGAGGAAGATGAAGACGACATCGCGCGCGTCGCTCAGATTGGTACGGAATCGCACGGCGGCCACGACGCCGCCAAGGCTGAACGCCAGGGCGAGGCTGTTGCTCACGATCAGCACGATGCCGGCGACGATCATCGGCAGTACGATCAATGCCTGCACGACGGACTGATTGTGTCCCTGGCCCGCGCGCGCCGACATGTACACCCACGTCACCGGGAGCATCAGCGCGATGGTGCTCAACAGGACGAATGCCGTTCGCAGGCCAAACTCCAGGCGCGACGCGAGATCGGTCGCCGGCGCCGGGAGCTGACCGGCGGATAGCCCGTCCTGAAGCCACGACGGGGTCGTGGCGAGCTGGGCGAGCCGCTCGCCCGACAACAGGCCATCGAGAACGGGCAGGTAATGGAACAGCAGCGCGCCGATGACGGCCAGCACGGCATAGTACGCGGCCAGGCGCCGAATCGGTCGCGAGGATCCGAATGTGAGATAGCTAATCAGGCGTCTGAAGAGGCCCATACCGTGCAACCGCGTTTGGGGAAATGGTGCTCATCCGGCGACCGCCATCTGCACGGGGGGCGCCGTGGTCGTGTCTGTCGAACCCTCCACCGCCGCCGGAAGGGCCAGCGTGAAGACGGAGCCGACGCCTTCCGTGCTCTCGAGACTCACGTCGCCGTTCATCGCGCGGGCGAGCTGGCGGCTGATCGACAGGCCGAGGCCGATGCCCTGCTGCTTCACGGCCGTGGGGTGCCTGTCGATCTGGACGAACGGCTCGAACACGCGGTCGACGTCGGCCGGGCGAACGCCGACGCCCGTGTCGCGCACATGCACTCGCACCATGCTCGCGTCGCCGTCACACGTCACCTCGACGGTGCCGCCGCTGGGAGTGAACGTGATCGCGTTCGTGATGAGATTGAGCAGAATCTGTTGAAGGCGCTCGGCGTCGGCCGCCACGGCCAGGTCGCGATCGCACGGCGTGACCCTGAGCGTGAGTCCCTGCACCTGTGCCCGGATCGCGCAGAGCCGCTCGACTTCGGCGAGCGCGGGGCTCACCGCGATGGCGGAGAGATGCAGGGGCCTCGCACCCTCCAGCCGCGCCACCGTGAGCACATCGTTGATCAGCCGAATGAGATACGTGGACGCGCGCTTGATCCGCGCGAGATCGCTGGCTTGCGCCGCGTTGATGGGCCCTCGAATCCCGTCCGCGAGCAGGTCCACGTAGCCCGAAACGGCGTTGAGCGGCGTTCGGAGCTCGTGGCTCATCGCGCGCAAGAAGAGCGTCTTGGCGCTGTTGGCGTGCTCGGCCATCATGCGTGCGTCCCCCGCTTCGGCGAGGGCCGCGGCGCCGGCAATGCGGAGTCTCACGCGATCCAGCGCCTGCGCGCAGTAGCGAGAGACCGTATCGGCGAAATGCCGGTCGACCACCGAGAACTGCCGCGCGCCGCCGAACCCGAAGGCCAGTGCGCCCACCGCCCGTCCGCCGATCTCGAGCGGCAGAAACATCCACGCCCCGCGCGACGCTTCCGTGGCGGCGTCATGAAACGCGGGATAGCGGTCGAGCATCTCCTCCACCGATTCCAGGTAGATCGGGTTGCCCGTTTCGACCGCTTCCATGTACGGCCCGCGTGCCGGCGGCGCTTGCCGTCGCGCGAACGAGCGCAGGAGCGGGTCCAGCGTTCCGGATTCGCGCAGAAGCGTGAGCTCTCCGCGTGCCCCCTCCGCCTCGACGACGACGGCGCCCGCATCACACTCGAGCGCGACGATCGCCTCGCGGAGGACGGATTCCGCGACGCCGTCCTGCGTCACGGTGTTGCCGAGCGCGGCCGTGATTCTCTGCAACCTGGCCAGCCGCGCCGTCGCCGCATCGGCGACCACGTGCGCCGATGCGATCTCACAGGCGCGCCGATCCAGCTCCCCGTTCGCTGCCTCGAGCGCGTCGAGCGTCCCGCGCAACTTGTGCGATTGCCCCTCCAACTCCAGCGCGGTGCGCTGGAGCTCGTGGGCCAGACGCGCGATCCGCTGGGCGTCCTCGGCGACCGCCAGCGTACGACGCCGATCAACGCCGGCGATTTCCACGGTTGTCATGACGGTCTCCTCGAGGCCGGACGGCCAGCGCTCTCGCGACGCGATATGCGCGTGTGCAGGAGCGGCGGCGCACGCCGCGGGGTTGGAGGCGTGTGGGCGCGAGCGACGGGTGCCGACGTCTCGCGCACCGTACGCGATGCGCCACGACATCGACTCCTGCATTTCGCGGTCCACCCCGGCGCCGGCCCGGAAGCGCAGCACCACCGTTGGCGACCGCCCTGTGCTGTGCCCGTGACCTGCGCGCCCCACCGCGACGATTCGCGGAGCGTTGCACCCCGAGGTAGATTGTCTAACGTGGGGCCGTGCCCCCGCCCGCGCTCAGCGCGCTGACGGCCGGAGGTTCGCGCGATCCGCGCGCGATCGCTCGCGCCGAGGCCAATCCGAGACAACTCATGAGCCGAGCGAGGCGTCCGCGCGCGAAAAGAGCACCAGTGCCGCGGGCGCTTCCCGCCGTGTCCAAGGCCGCCACCGGGATTCAGGGGCTCGACGAGATCACCGGCGGCGGCCTGCCGCGAGGCCGGCCGACACTCGTCTGCGGTGGCCCAGGGTGCGGCAAGACGATTCTCGCGATGGAATTCCTGATGAACGGCGCGCGCCGGTTCGATGAGCCCGGCGTGTTCCTGTCGTTCGAGGAGAGCATCGAGGACCTCACGCTCAACTTCGCGTCGCTCGGGTTCGACCCACGGCCGCTCACGGCGCGCAAGATGCTTTCACTGGACTACGTCCGCGTCGAACCCGGCGAGATTCACGAAACCGGCGAGTACGACCTCGACGGCTTGTTCATCCGTCTGGGACACGCGATCGATGCGATCGGCGCCAAGCGCGTCGTCCTCGATACCATCGAAACGCTGTTCTCCGGACTGTCGAACACTCGCACGCTGCGCGCCGAGCTGCGACGCCTCTTCAACTGGCTCAGGGCCAAGGGAGTCACCGCGATCGTCACGGGAGAACGCGGGGGCAACGGGCTCACACGGCACGGCCTGGAAGAATACATCAGCGATTGCGTGATCCTGCTCGACCACCGGGTGGTGGAGCAGAACGCGACCCGCCGGCTGCGCGTGGTGAAGTACCGCGGCTCGAGCCACGGTGCCAACGAGTCGCCGTTCTTCATCGACCAATCCGGCATTTCCGTCCTGCCGGTCGCCTCGTTGGGACTCAAGCATCGCGTCTCCGCGAGTCGCGTCTCGGCCGGCGTCCCTGGTGTCGACGAGATGCTGGGCGGCAAGGGCTATTTTCGCGAAAGCAGCATTCTCGTATCGGGCAGCGCGGGCACGGGAAAGACCAGCCTTGCCGGCTACTTCGTGGACGCCGCGTGTCGGCGGGGCGAATCCGCGCTGTACTTCGCATTCGAGGAATCGTCGGCGCAGATCGTGCGCAACCTGCAGTCGATCGGACTCGATCTCGAGCCATGGATGCGGCGGGGACTGCTCGACATCCACGCCGAGCGCACGACGACGAGCGGCCTCGAGGGGCACCTCAACGCCATGCACCGCGCGATCGAGGCGATACGGCCACGGGTCGTCGTCGTCGATCCGATCAGCAACCTGATCTCCGTCGGCACGTCCGTCGAGGTCAAGGGCATGCTCGCCCGAATCATCGACTACATGAAGGTGAAACGGATGACCGCGTTGTTCACCTCCCTGACTGTCAACGAAGGACGGCCCGAAGGGACCGACATCGGTATTTCCTCATTCATGGATACGTGGCTGGTGCTGCACAACATCGACATGAATGGCGAACGCAATCGCGCGCTCAGCGTGCTGAAATCCCGGGGCATGGCACATTCGAACCAGCTCCGCGAGTTCGTGTTCACGAACGCGGGCCTGACGTTGGTGGACGGCGTGCGAGACGATCGTGGCCGCGTGCTGGTCGGGTCGCGGCGCGCGGCGCGCGACATGGAGATGACCGCGGGCGGCAACGGCCGTCGTCGATCGAGGGAGTCATGAGCGAACGGCCGAAGCGGAAGACGCGCGCGCAGCCTGTTCGGCGCCGACAGGCCGCGAACTTCTACGATCTCCGGCTCTACGTGGCCGGTCAGACGTCCCGGTCGCTCGCCGCATTGGCCAACCTCCGCACGATCTGCGAGGAGCATCTCCACGGCAGGTATCGTATCCAGGTGATCGATCTCCTCGAGCACCCGCAACTGGCGAAGGGCGATCAGATTCTCGCGCTGCCCACGCTGGTGCGCAGGCTGCCCGAGCCGATTCGCAAGTTGGTCGGCGATCTCTCCGATACCGAGCGCGCGCTCGTCGGGCTGGACCTGCGCCCCGCGCGACGGGACAGGCGATGACGGCGCGGCGCCCGTGGCGGTGAGCCGGCGAGGGGGCGCGCGAAAACCCCGAAGCCCCGCGAAGCGCGTCCGCGACCGGCTGGACGAGGCCGAGGCGACGCTCGAGGCGATCCGCACCGGCCAGGTCGACGCACTCGTGGTGTCCGGCCCGCGAGGCGATCGGACGCTGACCCTCGATGGCGCCGCGCACCCGTATTTCGTGCTGCTGAACTCCATGAGCGACGGCGCCGTGCTCGTCGAACGGGACGGCATCATCCTGTTCGGCAACCAGAGCTTTGGCGAGATCGCCGGCGCCCCGCTCGAGGCGCTGTGCGGCTGCCCCCTGCAGGGCTTGGTCGCGCCGGCCGAGCGCGCGGCCTTCGAGGAGTTTCTGCGCGACGGCCCCGCCGAGCGAGCGTCGCGCGAAGTCCGCCTCGAGAACGCGAACGGGCGCGTGACACCCGTCTCGATCTCGCTCTCGACGCTTCCGGACGAGCGCGATCGGCCACGAAGCGGTCACGCGTCGCGAGGCGGCTCCGGCGTGGTCATGGCGATCGTCACGAATCTCACATACCGGAACGCGGCCGAGGCCACCCGCGCTCGGCTGCTCGAGCGGCTCATCTCGGCAGAAGACGACGAGCGCCGCCGGATCGCGCGCGAGCTCCACGACGAGGCCGGCCAGGCACTCACCGCGCTGGCGGTCGGTCTTCGGGCCATCGCCGAGATGACGGCGGCCCCCGAGGCGCGCGCGATCGCCCTCCGCCTGCGCGACGTCGTCGCGTACACCATCGACCACGTGGGACGTCTGGCTCGCGGACTGCACCCGGCAGTCCTCGACGACATGGGGCTCGCCGCCGCCGCGGCCCGCTACGTGGAAGACTACGTCCGATCGTTCGGGACCGCGGTGAATTTCACCGTGGGAGACGTCGACTCGCCTCGGCTCGCGCCCCTGGCCGCCGCGACGGTGTACCGCATCCTGCAAGAAGCCCTGACGAACGTGGCGCGCCACGCGCGCGCCGCGAACGTCGTCGTGGCGCTGACGCGCGACGCATCGGCGGTCGAGCTGTTGGTTCGCGATGATGGAATCGGTTTCGAGATGGGCGGCGAGCGGCGCGTCGTGCCCGGGCTCGGGCTGCGCGGCATGAGAGAGCGCGTGACGCTCCTCGACGGCTCGATTCGCGTCGAGTCGGCGCCGGGCCACGGCACGGCGGTCCGCGTCCGCGTTCCGGTGGGCGGTACCAACCCGCCGCCCGCGCGCCGCCGGCGTGCACGAGGCGCCGCCCGCGGGAGCCGACCGTCGTGACGGCGATTCGCGTGTTGCTCGCCGACGATCACGCCGTACTACGCGCCGGTCTCCGCATGTTGCTCGGCGTGCACGGCGACATCGAGGTTGTCGGGGAGGCCGCGGACGGCGTCGAGGCCGCGAGGCTCGCTCTCGAGTTGCGACCAGACGTCGTCGTCCTGGATCTCTCCATGCCGGGTCCGCGCAGCGGAACGGCCATCCGCGAGGTGCTGCGCGCCTGCCCGACGACGCGCATCCTGATCCTCACGATGCACGACGACGCGGCGTACCTCCGCGCGTCCCTGTCGGCCGGCGCCACGGGATACCTCGTCAAGAAGGCCGCCGACTCCGAGCTGATCTCGGCCATTCGCGCCGTCCATTCGGGTCGCACGTTCGTCGATCTCACCCAAGCCGCCAGCGCGACGCCACGTCCGCTCGGGAACGTCGCCCTGCAACCGCCACAACCGAAGAAGCTGAGCCGGCGAGAACGCGAAGTGCTGCGCCTACTGGCGCAGGGTCACGCGAATCAACAGATCGCCGACACCATCGGCGTCAGCGTGAAGACGGTCGAGACGTATCGCCGGCGGGTGAGCGAGAAGCTCGGCCTCAAGGGACGCGCGCAGTTGTATCGTTTCGCCGCCGAGGCAGGCATCCTCGACGTCGACGCTGCCGCGCCGAGTGCCGGGCGCCGGTAGGCGCTCGTTCCTGTCCGCACTTTCCCTGACAAGCATCGGTTCACCGCTGTTTCCCCCGCTGTCTGCGCTCGGCGGCGAAACGCACCGTTCATGGAGAGAGACCGGGCGGTCGTCGGAGGTCGCTCGTGAGACCCTCCTGCCTGATCACGTGAACGGACGAGCAGCGATGCATCGCGGTCGCCGAGCTCACTGCATGTAGCGCGCCGCCGTCGCGCGCGCGACGCGACTGCGCAAGCGGAACCGGCGATGCACGCACGATGCGTTGCAGAGAACCTGCGCGCGCGCTGCCGTCGCGTGACGGACAGAGCCGAGGATTCGAGGGCCGCAACATCAGAACATCGCTGAAGAGCCACCTTGCAGTTGCGCCGGTCGGATTTGCCGTGACCCGTGGACCGGCGCACGTTCTCGTCTACGCGAATGCGGTCTTCCAAGACCTGCTGTCGCGCGGCGAGATCAGCATCGCGCGCCCGCTCTCCGGCGAGCCGCTGGTGGCGGCTGACCTGACGCCGCTGCTCGACCTGGTGTACCGGAGCGCGGTCACCGTGCAGGACGAGGTTCTCAAGCCTGTCCGGGGCCCGCCGGCGTCATGCAGTTGCAGCGTCTGGCCGGTGCCGGGCGCCAACAATCTTCCCCAGCAACTCGTCATCGAGGTTCGCGACATCGGGCGGACCGAAGGCGCCAGAATTCGCCAGCGTGCGGTTGCCGAACGGTTGCTGCTCGGAGCGCTCCGTGAGCAGGATGCGGCGCACGAGGCGCAGGGGGCGGGCCGGCGCGCGCTGCACCTCGCCAACGCGAGCCGCGAGCTCGCGACATCGCTCGATGAACGCACCACGCGTGACACTGTGCGGCGAATGGCATTGCCGCGGCCGGGGGCGTGGACCATCGTCGACGTGCT
>Ga0316620_10000416_pt1 | contig 17182 bp, 12 predicted proteins | sample OWC_Aug_M1_C1_D5_FD_207651 | JGI IMG/M metagenome (GOLD analysis project Ga0316620, IMG submission 207651) | Wetland soil microbial communities from Old Woman Creek delta, Ohio, United States - OWC_Aug_M1_C1_D5_B | ecosystem: Environmental > Terrestrial > Soil > Wetlands | place: USA: Ohio... | reverse complement strand
ACCAGCCAATCCCAGGAGTTACGCCGCCAGACGGTTGCGAACCTGGATAATTTGGATGCGATCAAACGACTGGATTATAAGCAGGCAATTGTAGGTGGGTTGGAAAGCGGTGTGAATATCACCCGCATTATCGCCACCGCTACCGATCTGTACATGCTCGATGGTGTGCAGGGTAGCGTGTTGCGCGCCATCATGACCGGGCGAGGCTATGAAATCGACCCCAACTTCCAGTGTGGGCCTACCTATGGCCCCGTCAACGTCGGAGAGCTGGTGGATATCGCCGAGCTGCCCCCAGGCGCCTTCGAAGACGCCTCCCTTCTGGCTATGGACGCCAGTGGAAACCTGCTCTATTGCGTGGTGGGCTCCCAACCTTACAGCGCTGCCATGGCTCCTCCGAACACCGGCTTCGGCGAACCCACTGCCATGACTCTCGACCGGAGTGACCTGTTCGTACTGGATCCAAAAGTCAACGCCGTCTGGGTCTACCGCGACCTAGTGGTGCGCGAGCAGCCCCGCCTGTTCTTTGGCGATTTCATCCCACCCATGGCAGACGTGATTGACCTGGCAGTCTATAATGATGACCTGTACCTGTTGCATGCGGATGGGCACATCACCAAATGCACCTATAGCGCCCTGGCAGAAAGCCCCACGCGTTGTGATGACCCCTACCCGTATTCTGATAACCGTCCTGGGCGGGTGCATGGCCCCTATATTGCGGATACCGTGTTTAGCCAAATATATTTCCTGTCATTCCCCGAGCGTGCCCTCTACCTGCTAGACTCGCAAAACCAGGCGAACTTCTACTTCAGCGTCTTACTGAACTTGCAGTGGCAGTACCAGCCACTCACACCCCTGGCGGATGGGAAGGCGACTGCCTTCGCAGTCAGCCCCAACCGGACGGCTTTCCTTGCCATCGGTAACTATGTTTACTATGCTGCCATGCCATAAACCTCATACCGGGTTGTAGAAAACCCGCCGCAACCCTTATCGCATTGAATATCACCCATTCGAACGATAGAAACTGGCTCCGTAGACACTTCGGTGACCTTATTGCTTTCCTGCTTGCCGTGGCTGGTTTCGTTGCCTCAGCCGTGGTCACCCAGCGTGTCTTTGAGGCCATCCCTCACATAGAAGACGAAATTGCGTACGTCTGGCAAGCCAGGGCACTGAACGAGGGCCACCTGAAGGTGCCCTCGCCTCCCCACCACAGCAGTTATTTAGTCCCCTTCGTGGTCGACTACGATGGAGAACGCTTCGGTAAATACCCTCCAGGTTGGCCAATAGTGCTGGCATTTGCCATCCTGGTTGGAGCTCGCGCCTGGATCAATCCCCTGCTGGCCGGGTTAGGCGTCTGGCTCACGCACTACCTGGGGAAACGCTTCTTCAACCCGATAGTCGGGTTGCTGGCTGCCGGGCTCACCGTCACCTCCCCATTCTTTTTAATGAACTCCGGCTCATTGCTTTCACATCCATTTGGATTGGTTTTAAGTGCAGTATTTGCCCTGGGTTGGCTGGAAGCCTTCTGGACAACGAAAACTGAAGATCCTGCTGAAAATCCCCCCGATTCCAGGAAGCGCTGGAGGTTCACGGTCATTTCAGTGCTGGCCCTGGGTGTACTGCTCATTACCCGACCCATGACAGCCCTGGCAGTAGCACTGCCGTTTGTCTTCCATGGCCTATATCTATTGCTCCGCGGTGATAGGGCAACCCGATGGCGGTTGCTCACCTTCTGCCTGGTGGCGATTTCATTTATCGGCCTGTACCTCCTATGGCAATACTTGCTCACCGGCAATGCCCTGCTTAATCCCTACACCCTGTGGTGGCCGTACGACAAGGTCGGTTTCGGACCAGGTTTTGGTAATACACCCACCGGGCATACACTGGACCTGGCCTGGCTCAACACACGCTTCAGCCTGCGAGCGGGCAGCTCTGACTTGTTTGGATGGAGCTCTTACTCCTGGGTGTTCCTACCCTTTGGTTTATGGGCAAGCCGGCGAAATATAAAAGGATTGCTGCTCGGCAGCGTCGCCGTAAGCCTGGTGCTGGTCTATATGACCTATTGGATCGGGGCTACCCTGTTTGGCCCGAGGTATTATTATGAGGGTTTATTCAGCGTCACGCTGATCAGCGCTGCCGGTATCACCTGGCTGGCGGGCTGGCCGGTGAGGCTGAGTCAAAATTTTGTGGGATACACGGGTTGGCGCAAGCTCCGGCCTCTGCTGGTTACTCTGATCTTGGGGGTGATGGTGGGAATCAACCTGTTCCTGTATATCCCCATCCGGATGGATGGAATGTATGCCCTATATGATATTGAGCGTGCCGACCAGGCACCTTTCGAGACCCCGGCGACTCGATCGCTTGCCCCGGCGCTGGTCATCGTGCATGTGAAGCGTTGGATGGAATATGGAGCCTTATTGGACCTTGAGAACCCCAGCCTCACCTCTCCCTTCATCTTCGCCTGGGGCAGCAGTCCAGCTACCGATGAGTCACTGGCGAATGATTTCCCCAATCGGACGGTCTACCATTATTATCCCGGGCAAGCCTTCAGGCTTTACCGGGAACCTTTACCTGTTCCTGAATGAGTTATGGATAGGGTGTCGTGCCTGGCTGTTGCGTATCCGTGGGAGCAGGCACAAAGGGCGTTGAGGTCGGCCCTTCACTCGGTGTGCCTGGAGTAGCAGTTATCTCCCCGCCCGGCGTCGGGCTCGGTCCAACCCCCTGGGCGCACTGGTCAGAGGCATAGACGGCTGTTGGCTCTACCCCCGGGCTGGCGATTAATGACATATACGTATCATACTGCTCTTGCGCTTTACACCATTCGCTGTGTGATGCGTACCAGTCACCGTATCCAAGCAAAGCATCCAGGTAACGGTTGGAGGCTGTCCAACCCGAGACGTCGCTCAGGTTGGGTGCGGCATCGGCTAATTGTGAAAAATAATAGACGGCCTGTCCCCAGTCCACGTCCCAGAAACTGGCGCCACGAATATACAGCTCTGCCCACTCACGCCAATTCTGCGCCTCCGCATCCAGCGGCCCAAAGCGTTCTGCCAGGGTGAGGTCGTAATTACCGCCTTCCAGGTCGTGCAGCTGGGCAATCTTATCGATGCCTCGGTTACGCAGCGCCACGAACAGCATATCATCAACCTTAACCGCCATGAAATCCGGGTAATTCTTACGCAGCAATAACAGGGTGTCGATGGTGCTGGTCCAATCCCGGGCGATGAGCATGTTTTGAGCCTGTGCAAAGAGCTCATCACGGGTGCGATAATCGGGTGTGGGGGTCAGGGTGGGGGTAGGAGCGACTGTGGGTGTGGCGGTGATGCCTTGCAGGGTCAGCACGTTTGCCAGCTGGTTGGCGGCATCGGGATAGTTCGGGTCAAGCTGGATGATGTATTCCAGGCGCTGCCGGGCGCGATCGTAATTGCCCTGGGCGATATCCTGTTGGGCCAAAATGTATTGGTTAGCCGCTTCACCTGCTACCTGAGTTGACTCATAGTGCGTACGCTGGTCAATCGCGGAGCTATAGCCCGCATATACACTTCCAGCTGCGATCAGCGCCAGCAGCAACACTCCCACCACAGCCCATAATATCCACCTGCGCTTCCTTTTGGGGGATTCTTCGGGCAGGTCTGGAATTTCGGGCGGCAGGTTCACCCCATCCCCATCGGCTGCGGAAAGCTGAGTTTCGTCGATGGCCTTATCTTCTTTCATGGGCGGTTCTGAAGATCCTTCGGATGGATCAGGTGGTAATAACGTGATGCGAGCCTCTGGCGGCGTGGCTTCACCCTCCATCTTCAGGTCATTGTTTGTTTCAACCGGGGATGGTCCTATATGCTCTTTCTCATCCACAGGAACTGCGGGGTCTTCGTCCGGGCTGACAGGTGTCGGACGGGTTTCGTCTAGATTGGGAGAATCCATTCCGCCTATTATACCTCAGGGAATTTGGTGACCTGGATCCCTCGATTGTTGCTGGAGGCCCGCTGAAAAAGCCTGAACATCACGCCGGTGGTCCCAATAATTCGGCTAATTTACCTGCTTGTGAGGCATGCACCAGGGCGATGATCTCATCGACTGGTTCCAGCTCGGTGTTCCCGTTTGGCACAATCAGCTGTCCCTTCCGGATGACCGCCGCAAATACGCATTGAGGGGGTAGATCGATCTCACGCAGTGCCTTCCCAACCACCACGGCGCTCGGGTGAACTTTTTCCTCGACGATTGAATATTCGCCCCTGCGCAATTTAAGCAGGGTCATCATATCGCCGAGTGACATCTCTTCCGCAATCAGTTTTGCCAGGATATCCGACTGGCACAGAGCCACGTCCACCCCCATATCAGGGGTGAACAGCCAGGTATTCTTGGGGTTATTTACCCTGGCGATCACGCGCGGAACGCCAAATTCAAAGCGCGCCAGGGTGGTGACGACCAGGTTATCCTCATCTTCACCTGTGACCGCTGCGAGTACCTGGGCCTTGTCAATTCCAGCCCTTTCCAGCACACTGGGTGAGCTGCCGTCGCCAGCTATGATGACTTCATTGGGTAATTCCCCCTGCAGTCGCTCCAACACCGCGGGGCGATCTTCGATCAGCTTCACCTGATGACCTCCGCTGATCAATTGGGAAGCAAGCTGCGAACCGGTCTTTCCACCGCCGACTATGATGACAAACATCTTAGCCTCCTTCCGACAGCCCTAACAAGGTTTTAAAGCGCTCCAAAGCCGACGACAGGATCAATACGTGGAGGGTATCACCTTCCTTGAATTGGCTCCCCAGGCTGGGAATAAATGCAGCCCCTTGCCGGGTTATCGCCACCGTGGCAATCTCGCTCGGAACGATCAGGTCTTTCACCATGCGCCCTACCAGATGGGGTGGTACCTCGATATTGACCAGGCTCACCTCACCACTGCCAAAGCTTATCACCGGATCAATTTCAGCCGAGGTGAGCAGCTCGCGCAGGCGTTCGGCACCCCAGGTGGTTGAGGAGATGGTCAACATCCCCAATCTCCGGTAGATCTCTGCCCTTTGCGGGTCGAACAGGCGGGTAACCACACGTGGCACGTGGAAAATGTTGTGGGCAATGCGCGCCGCCACGATATTGGCATTATCCGAAGAGCTGGCGGCTGCGAAAGCATCAGCCTCTTCAATCCCCGCCTGGATCAATACATCCCGGTCGAAGCCTACGCCGGTGATCCTTTTGCCTTTAAAATTTGGCCCCAGGCGTTCGAGAGCCTTGGTTTCATAATCGATCACCACCACCTGGTGACCTCCATCAACCAGCAATCGGGCTAATTGCTCTCCCACGCGCCCACATCCCATTACAATCACTTTCATATTTCCTCCTTGCTCACTGAACTGTTGATCACTTGTTGCACGAAACGCTCACGCCAGCGGAAGATCCATTTACGGATCCAGTCCATGCTGTAGATGATCAATGGAAATACGATCAGCCCAACCCATAACACTGGTGGAAGGGCTGTATGGCCGAATAAATTTGCTAATGGCTTGATATAGATGAGACCCAACAAGATAGCCAGTTCTATGGCAATCCCGCGCAGCAGGGGAGGGTTGGCCAACCAGCCCAGGAACCGTCCCCGGTTGCGCTCGGTACGGCAGGCAAAGGCATTCCCCACCTGGGCCATCACGACGCCCGCGTAATAGACCGTGATCGCCAGGTTGTGCTGGCTTGAGTGGGGCACGTAGGAAAATATCATTGTATGCAAAGCTTGAAACGCTGGAAGATCGATCCACACATTGATAAAGTAGAAAGCCAGGAAACATAACCCGGCTTCGATCAGGCCCAGCCAAAGGAATGATCTTCTCAATAGGTTCCCGTCCACTAATGGTTGTGTCTTGGGTCGCGGTGGTCGCTGCATGACATCCGGCTCGGGGATTTCGCTCCCCAAAGCCAGAGCGGGGAAAAGATCCGTCCCCAGGTCGATCGCCAGGATTTGCTTGACCCCCAGGGCGAGTGGCATCACCACGGGTGTGAGCAGTGCGGTCAGGATGAATGGCAAGATCTCAGGTACATTGCTTGAGAAGATATATGTGGTGAACTTGCGCAGGTTGTCATAAACCGTTCGGCCCTCTTCAATGGCCCGCACAATGGTCGAGAAGTTATCGTTGGTGAGGATGACATCAGCGGCTTCCTTGGCTACATCCGTCCCCACCAGACCCATCGCCACGCCTACGTCTGCCTTCCGCAGCGCAGGTGCATCATTCACCCCATCACCCGTGACTGCCACCACATCACCCTGCTCCTGGAAGGCAGCCACCAGGCGCAGTTTGTGCTCCGGAGCCATGCGGGCGAAAATCACCTCTTTTGCCAGATGTTCCTCGAGCTCGATATCGTTGAGCTGTTCCAGGTCAGCGCCGGTCAGGATGGTGGGATTGGGTGTGGTCAGCATGCCAATGCGCCGTGCCAATGACTCGGCGGTAAGGCCATAATCACCAGTGATCATCACCATGCGCACGCCGGCCTGGTGGCAGGCTTTCACTGCCTCCATGACTTCCGGGCGTGGCGGGTCCATCATGGCTGCCAGGCCCAGGAAAACCAGGTTCACTTCCACTTCCTCGGCCGTGTAACTACCCACGCGCTGAGGTAAAGCGTGATAGGCCAATGCCAGGACGCGCAGCGCATTCCGGGCGTAGTCATCATTGGCAGATAAAATCCTGGCCCGCCAGCTATCATCCAGGGGAATGACCTCACCATGCATGAGAATGTACGTACATAGCTGCAATACCTCGCGCGGGGCACCCTTTATAAATGCAATTTGCTGCCTGGCGGGTACGTCGGGGAAGGCCTCATTCTGCCAATTCACCTGGTGAATTGTACTCATCCGTTTTCGCCGGGCATCAAAAGGGATTTCATGGATACGGGGGTGAATCTTGTTGAGTGCTGCTTCTTCCAGTCCCCCTTTCGATGCCACCACACGCAAGGCTGCTTCGGTTTGGTCTCCCAGGACAGTCCATTGCGGGTGGTCGGCCGCGGGCGGGTTGAGGCGCGAGTTATTACATAGCATGGCTGCGGTCAGGAGGGCCTGCAGGTCTTTCTGCGTCGTTTCAGTGCCAGGGTATGGCAGGAACTCACCGTGCGGCTCATAGCCTATCCCCGACACGACCAGCGGTCTGCCACCCACCCAGACCTGGCGCACGGTCATCTGGTTCTGGGTGAGGGTGCCACTTTTATCCGTACAAATAACCGACACATGTTCCAAAGTTTCCAGGATGGACAGCTTCTTTACCAGAACGCCTTTCTGGGCCAGGCGCTGAACTGAGTCAGCCAGTGATAGGGTAACAGTGGCAGGTAATCCTTCGGGGATGGCGGCCACGATGATTCCCAAGGCGAGAATAAAGGCCTCGTTGATGCCGAGATTGACGTCCACAATACCGACGGTAAAGACGATTGCCCCCAATCCCAGGGCGATGAGAGAGATGATGCGGGTAAGGCGGGCCATCTCGTGCTGCAACCGGCTGGGCTCCTCGCGTACTGCCTGGGTGAGGCGAGCAATGCGTCCAAATTGGGTCAACATCCCGGTGGCATAGACGATTGCTTTTCCTGTACCTGATATCACCGAGGTGCCCGCAAACACCAGGTTGGGTCGCTCCACTTCACTGATCCCGTCACGCAGCGAGGCATCAGACGTTTTCCGCACCGGCACTGCTTCACCAGTGAGCACAGCATTGTTCGCCCGCAGCCCATATTCCTCGATCACCCGCGCATCCGCCGGGATATTATCCCCCTCTGCCAGTACTAACAGGTCGCCTGCCACCAGGTCACTGGTAGCCACCTTGACCTCCACGCCATTGCGGATCACCCGGGCATAACTTGGTAATAAGTGTTGGAGTGCAGTGGTGGCTTGCTCGGCGCGGTACTCACGCCAGTAGGAGAAAGCCGCGTTCACCAATACCACGATCCAGATGATGATTCCCAGGGTGGGCTCGCGCAATCCCAATGCGATGCCCCCAGCCAGCCATAGCAGGAGCGCCATTGGGTGAGCGGTGTAGGCCAGGAATTTACGCCAGGCAGACTCCCGGGGTGGCTCAGTGAGCTGGTTGCTGCCGTAGAGCTGACGTCTTGCTTCCACTTCGCTCGCCGTCAGGCCATTGGCTGAAGTCTCGAGCGAAGCGAAGACTTCGGGTATGGGCAGGCTGTAAATCGGATCGGAGACCATAAAAAATCGCTTTGCGCATTTGAGCGCAAAGCGATTGTATCATAACGGGTAGAAATGCCTGATTACTTCACTCAGGGCAGATGGCCTTCCTGGGATGGGGCAGTTTCCTTGGGTTTTCCCCCCACGCGCGGTGGTTCCTTTTTTTCCAGGTATTGCGCCAGGAAAGAAGGAGCTTCCGGGTGGTCGACATGCAGGGCATGGTCATAGTCACCGGCCGGGACCGGTTTGTCATATCGAATTGGCCTGTGTACACCGAGTAATGCAAATAAGCGGGTGACGGTCACCAGCACGGAATATCGATATTCCTGCATCTTCAATGCCTGCCATTCGACGATGGAAGCCATTGAACCTTGCACGCGGGCTTTTTCGCGCACGATGCGGTGGATTTGCTTGGGTGTCCGCACACCGATCGGGGAGATCAGGAGCAGGTTTGCTGCGATAATCAACAGGCTGAATGAGATCAGGACTACCCACCCACCTTCTGTCCATTTTCCAACAATCTGGCCGATGAATACTATTCCTGATAAAACTCCAGCCAATCCAGCACCTAATGCGCCCCATTTACGGGCACGTCCGGTGAAGTTCTGCAGGATATGTTTCCGGATTGAGAAGCCCATAACCATGATTGGCATGAAGACACCAACCCCGTAATATGGGATCGCAGCTGAGGTATTCCCCTTGACGATGAACATGATGATGACCGTCAATATATAGCTGATCGTGACAGAACGGGTAAAAGTGCCTTTTGGATCGCGATAAACGATGATCTCAGGTATCTCACCGATGGAAACATCACGCCATTCGGTTGCTTGTAAATCTTGAAAAGCAGTCATGGAGGCAGCCGTTAATAACAATACCGCCAGGATCTGGTAAGCCCAGAATAATAGCTCACCGCCTGGGATTTGTGCGAAACCAATAAATGCCAGGTTGCCAACCAACGTGCGTCCGAGTGTCCCATCAAAAACATCGAACCGGATCGAAAAAGCAGATAGCATCAAAGTGGTGATCCCACCGTAGAACAGGAATGAAGTTTGCACAAGCCGACCAATGCCCGATTTTCCGCTATAGAATTCCCATATCTTCTTCCAGCCTGGGAGGCGTTTCTTACCCCAGGCGATAATACCCGCATCTTCATTCTTCACAAACTGGATCCCGTTCGACATAGCTTCCAGGCCGGATAATGCCACCAGACCTTTCATCGAAGCTGTGAGCATATGGTACAGTGCCTGTCCCAGGGTTGCTGGTTCTGGCGATGAGGTGATTGGTACGGGGGAGACACCCCTGAAGTGGGCAATGAACAACCCGGCTGCCAAGATGATGGTAAGCGAGATGAATAACCCCAAAAGGCTGAAAACCACCCTGCCCGATTCCCCCCGGCCACGGATGGTCAGGAACCAGTTCACTGTTACCAATGCTGCGCCAATGGCAAAATGCCAAATCCATGGGATACCCGTGGCATTCCTTAGTGACAGCGCCTGATCGACGCCGGATAAGGTGGATACAACTATGGTAAAAAGATAGTCCTGGATAAGGACGACTGCGACAACCAGGCTAACCCCGGCCGATAAATAGCGCATGGAGGCTGTATAAGACCCACCGCCTTCGTTAAAAACTCCCAGCGAGTACATATACAGGAAGCCGAATACAGCATTCGCCAGGGCAATTACCGCCACAGCGATAAAGCCATATTTTTGCAGCCCATAGGGGTGCAGTGCACTCATCATCTCACCGGTTGCATAATAGAACGAAGTAAAATAATCCACCCCAAACAAGGCAATCGCGGCAAGTAAACCTACCTGCCCGGCGCCATGGACGTGAGCATCTTCCGCGTGTTCACGTGGCGCAGCGCGGTAAACCATGTATCCAATGACAATTAACAGACCAATCGAAAACAGCATACTCTTACCTCAAAAAAACCTTTTCCAATATCTCCAGCTCATTCAGCAAATGCTTGCGAGTTGTAAAGCTCAGCTGCGAATCCCCCGCAACCTTGATCTGCTGCTCTCGGACAGCCAGCACGACAAAGGCCGGGACGAACATGACCCATCCACTGGGGACCACCGTAAAATCATATTTTTCGACCGTGAGTTTTTGGTCGTCGAAATAAGGCAGGAATAGCCGTAACCCGCGGTCTAATTTATGCATTTCAACCCGGCGATTTATCTCGTGGATAATCTCGTGTACTTTATAATTCGCCAGAGCCCGCCCTTGATTGACCAGCTGGCCCAGTGCCCCATAACGCTTTTGCTGCCAGACCTCGTCGGCAACCATATATTGAGCAATCGCAATCGCCGATTGCAGGATGACCAGGTAATGCTGCAAGGAGGCAATCTGCGCTTCGGCCTCGCTCAAGGAGCCTGCCAACAAGTGTCCCTGTGCATCAAAAGCTACCCATTGGGGTAAGTAAAAATAGCGCGCTGCTTCTGCGTAGGGCACCATCTGCTCACCCCGACCATTTTCATCCATGCTCATCTTAGTTCCTGGTTCGCTCAACTTGGTTTTACTTGCGGGTCGTTGGTCCGTATCCCATTCAACGGGTTGGTTGGGGATGTCATCGCCTTCCACGCTGGCATAGGTCACCGATTTTCCGGCCGGCAGCATGTTGTAGACCATGTGATTGGCAATCGCATACCTTAACAGTTCTGCACTTACCGACACAGCCTGGTTCGATGACCCTTCAAGCTCCATAAGGCGCTGAGTGACGGCAGTCAGCAAGCTGGTATGGGTCAGCCTTGCCAGCCATCCACCTGCGGATTGCTTCCTGTATTCCACAGGGACACTTTCCATATCAATAGGCGTCCTCATCGGCGGTAGGTAAGCTGCCATCTCAGGGAGATTAAAGTGGACCTGTGTAAATCCTTGTATGACTGATTCTGCCAATCTAGCGGCCTGGCTTCCGAGATATTGCTGTACGGTGGCCGGTTGAGCTTGAAACAGGGTTTGATAAGCCTTGTATTCTTGTCGCAGCCGGCTGGTTGTATCGTCTATGATTCCCGGAGTGGATAATTTCAATAAAAGAGTTTGCTCTAGCATAGATTTCTCCTGGTCACTGGGCCATTTTTCGCTTTTACCTCGCAATCATTGTAGCGAACCAAAATAAAACGGAGACAAAAGTTTCGGACAATTGTGTTAAAAAATAATAAAGACCTTCTTGTGCAAAGAAGGTCTTTATTCAAGGTAACAAATAGCTATATTTTCGGAGTGTCTTCATCGCCTGGGGCAGTTTCCTTGGGTTTTCCCCCCAGGCGAGGCTCTTCCTTTTTATCCTTCAGATATTGTTCCAGGAGGGAAGGAATATCTTCACCCTCCGAATGGACTGCCTCATCATATTCCCCTGATGGTGCAGGGGGTTCAAAACGCGCCGGTCTGCGCACGCCAAATAATTCGGCGAAACGTGCGATTCCGATGAGCAAGCGATAGCGGTATTCCTGGGTGCGCAAGGATTGCCACTCCACAATATTACCCATCGGCCCCTCAACCCGTGATTTTTCGCGAATAATGCGGTGGATTTGCCGAGGGTCCCTATAGCCAGCGGGTGAGAGCAAAATCGCATGCGCAATCAAGATCAAGACACTGAGTGAGATCAACACCACCCAGCCTCCTTCGGTCCATTTGCCGGCAATCTGGCCAATAAACACAAGACCTGCCAGCACTGCCGCAATGCTTGCTCCCAGGCTTCCCCAGGTTCGAATCCGCCCGGTATACGTTTTTAAGATGTGCTGGCGGATCGCCAGCCCCATCGCCATGATGGGGAGAAACACTCCTACACCGTAATATGGAACGGCAGCACTGACATTGCCACGCACCAGGAATTGGATCACGATCGCGGCGATAAGTGCTGCGGTGACCGGGCGGGTAAAGGTCCCCTTGGGGTTGCGGTAGACAACAATTTCGGGTATTTCCCCAATGGCTACATTCCTCCATGCCATGGCTTGTAAGTCCTGGTAGGCAGTCATGGAGGCGGACGCCAACAAAACGACGGCCAGGATCTGATAAGCCCAAAACAAGATATAACCACCTGGAAGTTGCCCGAAGCCGATGAAAGAAAGGTTTCCGACTATACTGCGTCCGTTGGTGCCATCGAATACATTGAAACGTATGGAGAAATAAGTCAGCAAGAAGGTGGTTAATCCCCCGTAAAACAGGAAGGAGGTCTGGACGAACCGCCCGATACCCGATTTGCCACTATAAAAGTTCCACAACCCTTTCAGCCGCGGTAGGCGTTTTTTACCCCACTTCACCAGGCGGACGTCATCGTTGATCACGAATTGAATCCCGTTCGACATGGCTTCCAGGCCGCTCAACGCTACCAGGCCTTTCATGGAAGCAGTCAACAGGTGATAGAGCGCCTGCCCCAGGCTCACCGTTTGGATAGGTTCAACAGCCTTGGCTGCCTCCTTCAACGGGTTGGCGATGATCAGACCGACAGTCATCGTTATAGTCAGCAGGATAAAGATTCCCAGTAAAGTGAAAACCACCTGGGCCGATTCCCCGCGCCCGCGGATGGTCAGCGACCAGGTAACCAGTGCCAGGCTGGCGCCGATCAGGAAATGCCAGAACCAGTTGATCCCGGTCGCATCTCTCAGGGAGAGCAGCTGATCCACTCCTGAGAGGGTGGAGACGACAATCGTGAAGATGTAATCCTGGATCAGCACTACGGCCACGATCAGGCTTAATGAAGGCCCCAGGTAGCGCATGGCAGCCGTAAACGATCCACCACCCTCGTTAAAAACCCCCAGGGAGTACATATACAGGGCACCAAAGACAAAATTTGCTATCGCAATTACCGCCACGGAGATATAGGCATAATTCTGCAATCCATAGGGATGCAGGGCGGTCATCATCTCACCTGTGGCGTAATAGAAAGAAGTGAAATAATCTACGCCGAAGAGGGCCACCGCTGCCAGTAACCCGACCTGGCCAGCACCATGGACGTGAGCGTCTGCTTCGCGTTCGCGAGGTGCAAGCCTATAGGACAGGAAAATTACAACTGCGAGGAGCAGTATTGAAAACAACATAATTATCGGTTCTCAGAGAATGACAGTTTTTGTATCCCACTTATTTTATAAAGGCTTTTTCCAGGGTCGCTAACTCAGCCAATAAATGTTTGCGGGTCGATTGGCTCAAGCGTGTATCCTGGGCGATCTTGGCATCTTGCTCGCGTGCTGCGCGGACCACAAATGCGGGCACGAACATGATCCTCCCCGCTGGAATCACCTCAAAACTGTAATTTTCTATCGTCAGGGTTTGGTCATTAAAATAAGGTAGGCTCAAGCTCAACCCACGGTTGAGGTCATGGGTCGATGAGCGCCGCTTGATCGTCTGGATGATCTCCCCCACTTCATAGCGGGCCAGCGCCCGCCCCTGGTTCACCAGCTGCCCCAGGATGCCATAGCGCTTTTGTTGGTATTCCGCATCAGCCACCATATAAGGAGCCAGCCCCACTGCGATATGCAGGATGGATAAATAACGCTGCATGGAAGCGATATTGGCTTCTGCTTCAGCAGCACTACCAACCAATAAATGCCCTTTATCGTCAAAGGCCACCCATTGCGGCAGGAAGAACCGCCGCGCGGCTTCAACGTATGGCACCAGTAGCTCTCCCCGGCCTGCTTCCCCGCGCTCTTCTTCTGTTGTGATTGCATCAGTAGCTGCGATAATGGCTGATTCGGGTTCCAACGCCCCTGCCAGGGGGATGGATGGGATTTCCTCCCCTTCCGCCACCTTATATTGCACCGTCCGGCCTGCCGGCAGCATGTTGTGCACCATGTGCCTGGTAAGCGCATGCCGTAATAAACTTGCACTGACCGCGACCGAACGAGAAGATGATTGTTCCAGCTCAGCCAGGCGTAATCTCAGGGCTGTCCGCAGGTCAATGCGCGTCAGGCGGTCCATCAAGCCACCCGTGATCTGCTCGCGCGCATCACCCGGCACCGCGGTGGTCTTTAACTCACCTTCCTGCTTCTGCACCACCACCCTGTCTGGCAGGGTGAATCGCACCTGGGGTAATCCCTGGATAACTGCCTCTGCCATGGATGAGGCTTGCGTCTCCAAAAAACGCTGCACCAGGGGCGGTTGCAGCTGGAATAATTCCTGAAAATCCTGATACTCCTGGCGTAGCTGGCTGACCACGTTATCGGTTAAACCCGGATGGGGATCGGTTATCTTCATAAGCTTTGTTTTAGCGGCCATAATTTCTCCCTAATTGTACTCGACTCTATAGAGCTGGTTATCCTTTCGCCCTCAAACACCCTACTCATCGACCATGAAACGGTAGCCAATGCCGGGCTCATTGCGGATGAAACTGGGATGGTCGGGGTCATCCTCCAATTTCTTGCGCAGCTGTCGCACGTAAACTCGCAGGTACTCCACCCGGTCTGCTTCTGAAGGATCCCATACGTGTGATAGGATGGATTGGTTGGTGAGCACCCGACCGGCATTCGCAGCCAAATAGGCCAGGAGCTTGAACTCGGTGGCGGTCAGCTTGATCTCCTCCCCATTGCGTGTCACCTGGTGCAGTGCCAGGTCAATCACCACCGCTCCGGCAGTAACGATCTGGCTTTTCTGGCTACCAATGGATTGAGCCGAATGGCGTAGAGCCACCCGGATGCGTGCCAGCAGCTCTTCGATGCCAAAGGGCTTGGTGAGGTAATCATCCGCCCCCTTATCCAGGGCGACGACCTTATCGCGCTCGCTTTCGCGCACCGAAAGGATGATGATGGGCACCTGGGTCCATTCTCGCAGGCGTGCACACACCTCCACCCCATCCATATCCGGCAGGCTGAGATCGAGGATGATCAGGTCAGGCGGTTGTGCGGCTGCCATGGTCAGTCCCTCTTCACCCCGGCTGGCGACTGATACCCTGAATCCTTTGGCCGTCAGGATGGTGCGTAATGCCCGTAATATCTGGGCTTCATCGTCGATCACCAGGATGTGCGGTTGAGTGCTCATTCGTCAACAATCTCCTGCCCGGCGTTGAGCGGAAAGCCCTCTGCGCTGAGTGGCAGGGTGAAATTAAAAGCAAACCCCTGCGCCAGGTTTTCCGCCCAGATACGCCCATCATGCGCCTCGATGATCCCCTTGCAGATGCTCAACCCCAAGCCAGCCCCCGTTACTTTATCTGCTGCGGTCACGCGGTAGAACTTGTCAAATATCCGCTCCAAATTCTCTTCCGCAACGTGTGGACCCTGGTTGCTCACGGTCACTTGAAGCCTGTCTCCATCCACACGTTGAGCAAGGATGGTAATTTTAGTGCCTTCCGGCGAATACTTAGAGCTATTGCTGATCAGGTTGATAAAGACTTGCTCAATCTGGAAATAATCGACCGGCACGAGTGGCAGATCGCCGGATACATCCACCTCGAGCTGGTGTTTTCCTGTTTGCTGCCGCATTCGCTCGATCGCGCTGGTTACGATATCGGCCAGGGAATTCCAGCTGCGTTCCGGTTTTAATGCCCCAGCCTCGATACGCGACATGTTTAGCAAATTACCCACCAGCTGGTTCAGGTGATCGGTTTCCTCTTCAATGGCAGCCAGCAATTCACTCCGTGCTTCTGAATCCCACGCTACCGTCTCACTGCGCAGGCTGGTGACCGCGGCCTTGATCGTTGCCAGTGGAGTGCGTAGCTCGTGTGAGACGGATGACAACAGCGAGGATTTGAAGCGATCGCTATCTTCCAGCAACCGGGCTCGCGAGGCGGCCTGTGAAAGGCGCAATCGCTCCAGGGCAGTCACTCCCTGGCTGGCAAAGGTGCCAATCAGGCGCACCTCTACCGCTCCCAAGGACACTCCTTCCCGCCAGACCTGGATCTCGCCCAATAACCCACGGCTCGACTGTAATGGGCACAAATAGGTAGGGGTTTCATTTTGTACCTGCCCTGGCCTGGAACGGTCCTCCATCCTGACGTGATGGGCGGGCACCTGACCTTGGGCTTCCACTAGCACATCCACCCGCCTAGCGCGTAGGACGATGAGGGTTCGCTCTGCTATGGCCGATGCAATACTTTGTTCATCCTGCAAACCTGCCAGGTGTACGGTTAGCTCATATAGATGGATGGCCTCACGTTCTCGGGCATGTGAGTCGCTCAGGCTCTTGCTTACCCTGCCAACCAGCTGCCCGATAGTGATCGAGACTCCTAAAAAGACGATCAATACCAACAGGTCTTCCGTGCGGTGGACGAGCAAGGTGTAATAGGGCGGCACGAAAAAATAATTCAAAGCCAGAAAGGAAAGCAACGCGGCGAGTGCCCCTGGGCCAAGCCCCCACAACACACTGCTTATCACAACTGGAAGCAGGTAAAGCTGGGATAGGATGGTATGGTCTTGCCCCTCGGCAGAACGGAAGGGCAGGAAGATCAGGGTGAACACTGAGGTCACCATGATAGCGAGCAGGTATTCCATTCCTGGGAATTTCTTGAATCTTCCCAAAGGATCAGGTCGTGTCATCGAGACAATTATAACTTCTGGGTGGAATTCCATAGAACTATGGTTTGCCCACTATCAGTATCCAGGTCTTTTTTTAGATAAGAGTATAATTTCATAGATGCCAGATTTCCGTTTCTACCACCTCATCGAAGTCCGCTATGGTGATCTTGACCCTCAAGGGCATGTCAACAATGCTAAATTCCTCACCTATTTAGAACAAGGGCGCGTATTTTATTTTAAACAGTTGAAGCTATGGGAAGGGGGCTCATTCCTGAACTTTGGCATTATCCTGGCAGACATCCAGATTACTTTCCATAAAGCCATCCAGTTTGGCGATCCGATTCGAGTAGGCGTACGAATTACACGCCTGGGGAATAAAAGTATGACGTCGGAATATCGCCTCGAAGATGGGCGCGATGAGAGTGTATTTGCCACCGGTTCGAGCGTGCTGGTAGCGTTTGATTACCAGGCCAAGAAATCCGTCCCCATTCCTGCACAATGGCGTAAAGCGATCATGCAGTTCGAAGGACTGTCAGAAAAAATATTACCAGGTAGACCAATTTAGAATCTAAGTGGGGCAAAATGCGATCAT